>LNFM01012292.1_pt1 | contig 11289 bp, 9 predicted proteins | sample 596031 | NCBI WGS metagenome assembly LNFM01 (sample SAMN04254537, study PRJNA301005) | activated carbon metagenome | isolation source: dual media filters at the Ann Arbor, Michigan drinking water treatment plant | place: USA: Ann Arbor | reverse complement strand
ATGTGCGGATCTGCCGCGAGAACGACATCGAGCTCACGCTCAAGTTCCTCGGCCACGGCATCGGGCAGACCATCCACGAAGAGCCCTACCTGACCGACACCCGGAGCATCGTGTTCGAGCCGGACATCACCTTCACGATGGAGCCGCTGTACATGATCCCGGGCGAGATGGGCTTCCATGTCGAGGACATGTACGTGATCACCCCGGGTGGCTTCGAGCCGCTGACCGGGAATCTTTGCAGCAACGACGAACTGATCAGGGTCGGTTGACCGTGGCTGCCGCGGCAGGCACGGCGCCGTTGAAGCTGCTGGCCGTGGATACCTTCCTCGTCGCACTGCCGGTGCGCCGGGTGCATCGCTGGGTCGGCCTCGATTCGCCGATCGGTGCCGGCTACGTGGTGACCCGCGCGACCCTCGACGACGGCAGCGTCGGCTGGGGCGAATGCCAGCCGATCAAGACCTGGGGCGGCGACGATGCCAGCCGCTACGGCGAGACCCCGCGCGCCAGCCTGGTCGTGATCCGCGACCACCTCGTGCCGGCGCTGAAGGATGTCGACGTGCGCCAGTTCGAGCAGGTGCACGCGGCGATGAACCGGTCCCTGCGCGGCTATCCGTACGCCAAGGCCGCGGTCGAGGTCGCGCTGTTCGACGCCGTCGGACGCAGCCTCGGCGTGCCGGTCTACCAGCTGCTCGGCGGGCGTTTCCGCGACCGCGTGCAGCTCGCGCACAGCATCGGCCTGATGGAGATCGACGACGCGGTGGCCGAGGCGGTGAAGGTGGTCGAGGAAGGCATCACCACGCTGAAGATCAAGATCGGTGTCGACATCGAGCGCGACGTGGCCATCGTGCGCGAGGTGCGGCGCGCGATCGGCGCTGCGCCGCGCATCCGGGTCGATGCCAACCAGGGTTATCGAAGCTGGCGCGACGCGGTGTCGGCGATCCGGCGCATGGCCGAGTTCGACATCTCGTACGCAGAGCAGCCGGTGGACGGCATCCGGCCGATGGCCGAAGTCTCGGCGCGCATCGACGTGCCGGTGATGGCGGACGAGAGTTCCTGGACCGAACGCGACGTGGTCGCGATCGCGGACGCGCAGGCCGCGCAGTACCTCTCCGTCTACTACACGAAGCCTGGCGGCCTGTGGAAGGCGAAGCGGCTGCTGGTGGTCGCTGGCGCGTTCGGCATGCAGTGCGACATCAATGGGTCGGCCGAGATGGGCATCGGCAACGCTGCCAACCTGCACCTCGCCGCGTCGTCGCCGGAGGTCACGCTGGCCGGCACGATCCCGGTGACCTCCACCGCGGAAGTGGTGCGCACGAAGATCGCCGGCCGCAAGTACCTCGACGACATCATCCGCATGCCGTTCGAATACGAGGGCGGCTTCCTGCGCGTGCCCGACGGTCCCGGCCTCGGCATCGAGGTGGACGAAGACAAGCTGCGCCGCTACGCGGTCGACGCCTGAACGAAGGCGGAAGGGAAGGGGATGAAGCCGGTCGAACGCGTGGCGATCATGGGGGCTGGCAACGGCGGGTGCGCTGCCGCGGTCGACCTCGGCCAGCGCGGCTACGAGGTGCGCCTGTGGGGGCGAAGCGCGTCGACGCTGGCACCGCTGCAGGCCGCTGGCGGTGTCGCGCACGAAGGCGTGCTGGGCGACGGCTTCACGAGGATCCCGCTGGTCACCAGCGACCCGGCCGCGGCGATGGACGGCGCGGACGCGGTGATCATCCTCGCGCCGGCGCAAGCGCACGAGGACATCGTCGCCCGCGTGGCACCGAACCTGGTCCCGGGGCAGGTGCTGATGGCCGCTCCCGGCCAGACGCTCACGCTGCTGCCGGGCACGTTGCGCCGCCTGGGCCATGCGCGGCCGGTGACCTCGGTCAGTTCGACGCTGCCCTACATCTGCCGCAAGCTCGAGCCGGCCAGGGTGCGCATCTCGCGGCTGAGCGCAAGGCTGCGCTTCGCCGCGTTCCCGGCCGCCGAGACCGAGGCCCTGCACGCGCGCCTGAAGCCGCTGTTCCCGGCGCTGCATCCGGTGCCGACCGTGCTCGACACCCTGTTCCCGTACACCAACGCGATCCACCATCCGCCGGCCTTCCTTTGCAACATCGGCCGGATCGAGTCGACCGGTGGCGACTACTGCCACTACTACGACGGCATCACCCCGTCGGTGGGCACGTTGATCGACGCCCTCGATGTCGAGCGCCTGGCGATCGCGAGGGCCTACGGCTGCCACATCGAGAAGATATCCGAACACTTCTTCCAGATGGGCTACACCAACGAGGCCGGCCGCGCCGGTGGCACTGCCTACGACGTTTTCCACAACAGCGAGCCGAACCGCTGGATCAGGGCGCCGTCGACCATCGACCATCGCTTCTTCAACGAGGACATCCCGTTCGGCCTGGTGCCGTTCTCGGAACTCGCGCGGCTGGCATCGGTCCCCTCGCCGGTGACCGATGCGGTGATCACCCTCGCCAGCGCGATCACCCGGCGCGCTTATCGGGACACCGGCCTGAACGCGGCCAAGATGGCGATAGAAGGACTCGATCCGGCCGCGGTGCGCGCGCTGGTGGAAAGGGGATATGCCTGAAATGACGACTTCCGGGATCCGTTTCGGGGTGAGCTTCGACGGCTTCGCGCCGGTGCGCGATGCGGTGGCCCTGGCCTGCGAGGCGGAGGCGGCGGGCGCGTCCTCGTTCTGGATCGCCGATCATGTCGGCTACCGCGACACGCTGGTCACCGCGACCGCGATCGCCGGCGCGACCTCCACGCTACGCGTGGTGCCGACCGCGCTCAGTCCCTACCTGCGGCATCCGACGCCGACCGCGATGGCCCTGGCGTCGATCGGCGAGCTTGCACCCGGCCGCCTCGAGGTCGCGATCGGCGTCGGCAACCCGTTGTTCCTGCAGGAGTCCGGGCACGAGGTGGTGAAGCCGGTCGGGACCCTGCGCGACTATGTCGGTGCCCTGAAGGCGCTGTGGGCGACGCAGCCGGTGCAGATGAAGGGACAGACCTTCACGCTGGCCGGCGCCAAGCTCGCCTTCGCCGCGCCGTACGACATCCCGGTCTACCTGGCGCCGATGAAGGAGCAGATGCTGAAGCTGTCCGGCTCGGTCGGTGACGGCCTGGTGCTGTCTGCCGGCCTGACGGTCAACCATGTGCGCAACTCGCTCGCGATCGCCGAGGCGGGGGCTGTCGCCGCTGGCCGTCCGTTCACCGGCCTCAAGCGTGCGGCGTACATCATCTTCATCGCGAACGAAGGTTCCGAGGCGGAGGCTCGGCTGCTCGCCCGGCAGAAGCTGGCCTTCCTGCTGCGCAACCGCTTCCTCGACGACAGCATCCGCGATTCGGGACTGCCGATCGACCAGCCTGCGATCATCGCTGCCGTGTCCCGGCGCGACCTGGATGCGGCGACGGCGCTGGTGCCCGAGGAGGCGGTCGATGCATTCACCGTGACCGGCGATGTCGCCGGCTGCGCCCGGCGCCTTCGGCAGTACCTCGACGCCGGCGTCAGCGAGCCGGTGCTGGTGCCGACCGGGGAACTTGCAGACCGCCGGAGAAGCCTCGCGGCGGCCCGGAAGGTCGCTTCACTTCTATAGGGGGACGCATGGCCAACGCACTGGTCGAGGCACTGGCGGCGGGGGGCGTCGATTTCGTCGCGGCGTTCGCATCGAGCGGGATGTCGAAGAGCCAGCAGCAGGTCGAGAAGGACCCGCGCTTCCAGACCGTGTTCCCCAGCAACGAAGGGGAGGGCATGGCGATCTGCGCCGGCGCCTACCTCGCCGGACGCAGGCCGGCGATCCTGATGGAGAACTCCGGCTTCCTGCTCTCGGCCTACCAGCTGATGCGGCTGCACGCAGCCAACGAGATCCCGGTGCTGATGGTGCTCGACCACCGAGGCGGCTTCGGCGAAGGCAACTGGTGGGCGGTGCCGCTGGGCTGGTCGACCGAACCCGCGCTGGATGCGCTGCGCATCCCGCATGCGATGGCCGATACCGCGGCCGACGTCACCCGGCTCCTGCCACGGATGGTGAAGTCGATGCTTCACACCAAGGTGCCCTGCTGCCTGATCCTGCGCCGCGGCATCGAACTGGAGTAGACATGCGCCGATACGACTACCTGGAGCGCCTTGCCGGCATGGTGTCCGAACGGACCCTGGTCGTCTGCAACCTGCAGGATACGACCTACGAATGGCAGCACCTGCGGCCGGGCGACGGCAACCTGCTGCGCATGGGCATGGCCTGCGTGACGCCGGTCGCCTTCGGCCTTGCGGCGTCGCTGCCGAAGGAGAAGGTCGTCGCGCTCGATGGCGACGGCAGCCTGCTGCTCGGGCTGGGCATGCTCACCACGCTCGGCCGTTACCCGACCGGCAACCTGGTAGTGCTGGTGTTCGACAACCAGTGCTACTACTCGACGACGCGCGCGATGAGCCTCGACGAGGCGCAGTTGTCCGCGACCGCCTGCGGCACCGACCTCGAGGCGATGGCACGCGGCGCAGGCGTGCGCGACGCGCGGACGGTGAGTGACATGGCAGGCTTCGAACGCGAGGTCGGCGCGGCGCTGGCTGGTGACCGGATGGCGTTCATCGTGGTCAAGGTCGACGACATCCAGCCGCAGAAGGTGCCGATGCCGACCACCGACGGCAAGGAGAACAAGTACCGGTTCATGCGCTTCATCGAGAAGCTGGTGGGTGGCAGCTTCCTGCCGACCGAGGAGGAAAAGGTATGGAAGACCCCGGGAGCCGCACGATGATGCGTGCCGTGCGCGCCAGCTGGGTACCGGCCGCCCTGCTGCTCCTCGCCGCCACGGAACTCTGGGCGCAGCCTTATCCGTCGCGCCCGGTGCGCCTCGTGGTGCCCTTCGTGCCCGGCGGCACCACGGACATCGTCGCGCGTATCGTCGCCGAGCAGCTGCAGCAGGGCTTCATGCAGAACGTGCTGGTCGACAACCGCGGCGGGGCCGGCGGCAACACCGGCGCCGAGATCGTCGCGCGCAGCGCGCCCGACGGGCATACCATCCTGCTGACTTCGCCCGGCCCGCAGGTGATCAACCAGTTCCTGCACTCGAAGCTGCCGTACGATCCGCAGCGCGATTTCTCCCCCGTCCTGCTGGTCACCCGGCAGAGCAACGTGCTGACCGTGCATCCGTCCGTGCCTGCCCAGACGGTCGCCGAGTTCATAGAACGCGCACGCGCGAAGCCGGGGTCGATCAAGTATTCCACCGGCGGCAGCGGCACCAGTGCCCACCTCGCCGCGGTGCTGCTCGCCTCGCAGACGAAGATCGACCTGGTGCACATTCCCTACCGCGGCACCGGGCCGGCCCTGCAGGCGCTGCTCGCGGGCGAGGTCGAGATGATGTTCAACTCGGTCCCGGCGGTGCTGCCGTTCATCAAGGCCGGCAAGCTGAACGCGCTGGGCGTGTCCACCTTGCAGCGCACCGCCACGCTGCCTGCGGTGCCGCCGATCGCCGGCGTGGTGCCCGGGTTCGAGGCGAGCTCCTGGCTGGCGATCATGGCACCGGCGAAGACGCCGGCGGCGGCGATCGCCGCACTGAATGACGAGGGCAACCGGATGCTGGTGCGCAAGGAGGTACGCGAGCGGCTCGAAGGGCTGGGTGCCGATCCGGCCGGTGGCACGCCAGCCGAACTCGGCCGGCACCTGGCCGACGAGACCGTCAAGTGGAAACGTATCGTGCAGCTGTCGGGCGCGAAGGCGGACTGAGCACCACCCGACCGACGTCGATCGCGATTCGAGGGAGCACGCATTGGACTACATGATTCCAAGGAGCGTCGACGAGGCGATCCGGATGCGCCGCGATACCGGCTACGCGCTGCTCGCTGGCGGCACCGACCTCTACCCGTCGATCGAACACGGGCACCGGTTCGCCGGGCTGATCGACCTTTCGCGCATCGATGCGCTGCGGGCGCCGCTGCGCATCGAGGACGGACATTGCATCCTGCCGGCACTGACGACCTGGGACGCGCTTCGCCGAGCCGACCTGCCGCCGCTGTTCGATGCGCTGAAGGCCGCCGCCGCGGATGTCGGCGGGCGACAGATACAGAACACGGGCACGCTCGGCGGCAACCTGTGCAACGCCTCGCCGGCGGCCGACGGAAACACGGTGCTGCTCGCGCTTGATGCCTCGGTGCGGCTCGCCGGCACCGCTGGCTGGCGCGACCTTCCGCTCGCCGCCTTCCTGCTCGGCAACCGGCGCACCGCGTTGCGACCGGACGAACTGGTCGAATCGGTGCGCGTGCCGCTTCGCGTGGGCCGGCATGCATCGATCTTCCGCAAGCTCGGTGCGCGGCGCTACCTGGTGATCTCGATCGTGATGGCCTGCGTGGTCCTCGAGGACGACGGCAATGGCCGCGCGCGCGGCGTGCGGGTGGCGGTCGGCGCGTGCGCCGACCGGCCGCTGCGGCTGGCGACGCTGGAGCGTCGGCTGGAAGGGATGCCGCTTGCGCAGTTGCGTGGCATCGCGCTGGAGGCAGGGGACCTGGCGTGCCTGGCCCCGATGGACGACGTGCGCGGCTCGGCGGCATACCGGATGGCCGGCGCCCGTGCGCTGATCGAATCGGCACTGGATGCACTGGCGCAGGGTTGGCCTGCATGAGCGCTCCCTTCGAAGGTGTCCTTTGGGTGAACGGCGTAGAACGTCGGATCGTCGCACCTGCATCGAAGCGGCTTTCCGACGTCCTTCGCAGCGACCTCGGCCTGGTCGGCACCAAGGTCGGCTGCAACGCCGGTGATTGCGGGGCCTGTACCGTGCTGCTCGACGGGCGCCAGGTGTGCAGCTGCCTGGTCCCGTTCGGACAGGCGGACGGGCGTTCGATCGCCACGGTCGAAGGCGTCGCCGGTGACGCAAGCATCGCGGGGTTGCAGGAAGCCTTCCTGGCGTCCGGTGCCACACAGTGCGGCATCTGCACGCCGGGCATGCTCATGGCGGCCGCCGAACTGGCGGCGCTGCCCCGCCCTGTGTCCCGGCAGCAGGTGCTGGACGGCATGGGCGGGGTGCTCTGTCGATGCACGGGCTATCTGCCGATCGTCGACGCGGTGGAGGCTTTCCTGTCCGGGCGGCTGCCGGCGCCGCAGGACGAAACACGATGCGCGTCGGACGGACGACGCGCAGGTTCGGTGGGCACCCGGCTGCGCAAGGTCGATGGCCGGTCCCGGGTGGACGGCTCGGCCCGCTACGGCGCCGACGTGTTCCCGCCGGACGCGCTCTGGCTCCGGGCGATCCGCTCGCCGCTGGCGCATGCGCGCTTCAGGCTCGGCGACGTCGATGCGCTGCTGCGCGCTCATCCTGGCCTGGTGCGCGTGCTGACAGCCGCCGATGTCCCGGGCCTCAACGCCTACTGCATCTTCCCGAGGCTGCGCGACCAGCCCGTGCTGGCCGAGGGTTATGTACGCTACCTCGGGGAAGCGGTGGCGGCGATCGTCGGCAGCCGGGAAGCGGTCGAGTCGTTCGTGCCCGAGGCGTTTCCGGTCGAATGGGAAGCGCTGCCGGCGGTGGGCATCGCCGATGCCGCCGATGCGTCCGCGGCGACCCTGCATGCGACTCGACCGGGCAACGTGCTGATGGAGGGGCGCCAGGTCGATGGCGACGTGGCGGCGGGCCGTGGCAGCCGCTTCGTGTCCGGTTCGTTCGAGACCTCGTTCGTCGAACATGCGTACATCGAACCGGAGGCCGGGTTCGCGGTGCGCGAGGGTGACCGCATCACCCTGTGCGTGCCGACGCAGGCCCCGTACATGAACCGCGACGAACTGGCATCGATACTCGGCGTCGAGCCCGCCGCCGTGCGCATCTCGCCCACCGCTGTCGGCGGCGGCTTCGGCGGCAAGATCGACATGTCGATGCAGCCCCTGCTGGCCGTCGCGGCATGGAACATCCCGGGGCCGGTCGCCTGCATCTACACGCGCGCCGAGAGCATGCGGGTGACCACCAAGCGCCACCCGGCCGCGATGCGGGCGACGCTCAGTTGCGACGAGAGCGGCCGCCTCGCCACCTATGAATTCCATGCTGACTTCAACACCGGTCCGTACTCGTCGTGCGGACCCATCGTCGGCAGTCGGGTACCGATCCATGCGATGGGGCCGTACCGCGTGCCTGCGGTGCACTGCACGACGCGCGCGCTCCACACCAACGATGCGATCGGCGGCGCTTTCCGCGGCTTCGGCGTACCGCAATGCGCGATCGTGCACGAGGCGCTGATGGACGAACTCGCCGATGCGATGGGCATCGACCGGTTCGAGTTCAGGATGCGCAACGTGCTGCAGGACGGCGACCGTACGTCCACCGGGCAGGTGCTCGCGCACAGCGTGGGCATGCGCGCCTGCCTCGAGAAGCTGGCGCCCGCCTGGCAGGACGGGCTTCGGCAGGTCGAGCGCTTCAATTCAGGCGCGGGACGGCTGCGGCGCGGGCTGGGCATCGGCTGCATGTGGTACGGCATCGGCAACACCTCGCAGCCGAATCCGTCCACGCTGCGCATCGGCGTCGATGCCGAAGCGCGCATCACGCTTTTCAGCGGCGCGGTGGACATCGGGCAGGGCGTTTCCACGGTGCTGGTGCAGATGTGCGCCGATGCGCTCGGCGTGCCGCCGGAGTACATCCATCTGGTCGCCGGGGTCGGGGATACCGACCTCACGCTGGACGCGGGCAAGAGCTCCGCGTCGCGGCATACCTTCATCTCGGGCAATGCGCTGTTGCTCGCCGCGCGCGGCCTGCAGTCGGCGCTGCGCACCTGCTGCGCGGCTCGCGACGATGCGCGCGTGGTGTTCGACGCAGGCCGGGCCTGGGTCGAGGAGGAAGGCGGCAGGCGGCCGATCGATCTGTCGCGTTTGCCGGCAGGCGAGGACGGCATGTGCCTGGCCGCGACCGGCACCTACAATCCGCCGACCACCGACCTCGACGAACGTCACCAGGGTTCCCCGTATGCGAGTTACGCGTTCGGGGCACAGGTCGCGCTGGTGGAGGTGGATACCGTGCTGGCGACCACCCGCGTGATCAGGATGTGGGCGGCGCACGACGTCGGCCGTGCGATCAATCCCGCCCAGGTCGAGGGACAGATCTACGGCGGCATCGCGCAGGGGCTGGGGCTGGCCCTGATGGAGGAGTACCTGCCCGGGCGCACCGACAACCTGCACGACTACCTGGTGCCGACGTTCGGCGACATGCCCGAGGTGGAAATCCATATCGTCGAGGCCGCGGACCCGCTCGGGCCGTTCGGCGCGAAGGGGGTCGGGGAACCCGCGCTGATACCGACAGCCCCTGCGATCATGAACGCGATCGCACACGCCACGGGGGTACGGCCGCGCGTCGCGCCGGTCACGCCGTCGCGGCTGTGGCAACTGCTGCAATCCGCACCCGTCACGCACGCTCCGTCCAACTCGATGAAAGGCCAACGATGAAGCCGACCGCCATCGCCTCGTCCATGTTGCTCGCGCTCGTCGCCGGGCTGCTGCATGCGCAGGAGTTCCCGGTCAAGCCGCTGCGCCTGGTGGTGTCGTATCCCCCGGGGGGCAGTACCGACACTGTCGGCCGAATCATCGCGCAGAAGCTGGGCGAGGGGCTGGGCACCACCGTGGTGGTCGAGAACCGGGCGGGGGCGGGCGGCACGATCGGTGCCGACGTGGTCGCCAAGGCGGTGCCGGACGGCTACTCGCTGCTGGTGCTGGCCGGGGCGCATGCACTGGCGCCGAACCTCTACGTGAAGCTGCCCTACGATCTGGTGCGCGACTTTGCGCCGGTGGGGCTTTCTGCGAAGAGCTCCTACTTCCTCGTCACCCATCCGTCGGTGCCGGCGCGCACGGTGAAGGAGCTCATCGCGCTGGCCCGCGCCCGGCCTGGCAGCCTGAACTACGCATCGACCGGCGTCGGCACCGCACAGCATCTGTCCGGCGAGATGTTCAACACCCTGGCGAAGGTGAGCACGGTGCACGTGGTCTACAAGGGCGATGCGCCGGCGCTCACGGACCTGATCGGCGGCCATGTCGAGATGGCCTTCCTTCCGATCTCCGTCACGGCACCGCTGATCCGCAGCGGCAAGCTGCGCGGGCTCGGAGTCACCAGTTCGACACGCACCCCGCTGATGCCGGAGCTGCCGACGGTCGCCGAAGCCGGTGGCCTGAAGGATTTCGACATCACGACCTGGTGGGGCGTCGTCGCGCCGGCAGGTACGCCGGCAGCGGTGATCTCGCGGCTGGCCAAGGCGAACTCGCCCATCGCGGCGATGCCAGACGTCAAGTCGCGCTTCTCCGACATGGGAATCGAGGCCGCAGCGAGTTCACCGGCCGAGTTCGCCGCGTTCATCCGCTCCGAGGTGGCACGCTTCTCCCGCCTCGCGAAGCTCGCCGGAGTCAAGCCCGAATAGGCCAGGCGCCGGCGGACAGGCTTCTACTGCGGGATCGACAGCTTCGCCGCCGAGATGATCTTCGCCCAGCGCTCGGATTCCGCGCGCAGGTAGGTGCGGAACTCCGCCGGGCCCTTGAGGTCGAGTTCCCCGCCGAGGTCGGCGAGCTGCGCCTGCACTTCGGGGACCTTCGCCGCGGCAATCATCTCCTGGGCCAGCCACTCGTTGACCGGGGCCGGGGTCTTCGCGGGAGACAGGAACCCGAACCAGCCACTGACCAGCAGGTCCTTCATGCCGGCTTCGCCGGCCGACGGTACGTCGGGTGCGGCCTTCGAGCGCGTCGGGCTGGCGAGCGCGAGCGCACGCAGCTTGCCGGCGCGGACCTGCGGCAGCACGCCAGGAAGATTGTCGATCAGCATGTCGATCTGGCCGCCGACCAGGTCGGACACCGCGGCCGACGTGCCCTTGTATGGCACGTGGATCATCTGCGCGCCGGCCAGCGCGCGGAACAGTTCGCCCGACAGGTGCGCGGTCGTGCCCTGCCCGGCGGAGCCGAAGCTCACGGCGCCCGGCCGCGCGTTCGCCAGCTTCACCATGTCGGCCAGGGTCTTCGCCGGCACGCTCGGGTGCACCACCGCGATGTTCGGCACGGCGGTGATCAGGGCGATGGTCGCCAGGTCGCGATCGACGACGTACGGTACCTTGCCCATGTGCGGGCTCATCGTCAGCGGCCCGGCCGCCCCCAGCAGCAGGGTCTGCCCATCCGGGCTGGCCGAGGTCACGGCGACGATGCCGATCGCCGCGCCGGCGCCCGGCCGGTTCTCGACCACGAAGCGCTGGCCGACGGTCGTCGACAGCCGCTGGCCGATCACCCGCGCGACGATGTCGCTGGTGCCGCCCGGCGGGAACGGCACCACCAGCCGCACCGGCTGCGACGGGTAGCCAGC
>LNFM01012291.1_pt1 | contig 11289 bp, 8 predicted proteins | sample 596031 | NCBI WGS metagenome assembly LNFM01 (sample SAMN04254537, study PRJNA301005) | activated carbon metagenome | isolation source: dual media filters at the Ann Arbor, Michigan drinking water treatment plant | place: USA: Ann Arbor | reverse complement strand
TGCCGAGAATCGGCAATTGCATCTCGAAGACGGCGCCGCCGCCTTCACTGTTGCGGGCCGTCAGCCGACCGCCAAGGTCGGTCACGATCCCGCTTGAAATCGCCAGACCAAGGCCGACGCCCTCGCCCGGTTTCTTGGTGGTGTAGAAAGGCTCGAAAAGATTATCGAGATCGGCAATCCCGTGGCCGTTGTCGCGCACCGTCAGCGTCGCCGTCTCGCCCGCCGACAAAAGCAGGTCGATCTGCGGGTTCTCGGTATCCTTGGTCGCATCGAGCGCGTTGCGCAGAAGGTTGATGATGACCTGTTCCAGCCTGATCCGGTCGGCCATCACCATCACCGCCTGTCGCGGCAATCCACGGGTGATCTTGACGATACGCGCCTTCAACTGCGGTTCCATCATCGACAGGGCCGAGGATACGCAAGCCCGAAGATCAACCGCCTCAAAGGCTTCGCCACCTTTCCTTGCGTAAGACTTCAACTGCCGGGTGATCGCGCCCATCCGTTCGATCAGGTCGTCGATCCGCTGGAACGACGACAGCGCTTCTTCCAGCCGCTTCCGTTGCAGCAAAAGCCGCGCCCCGGCGAGATAGGTCTTCATCGCGGCAAGCGGCTGGTTCAGCTCGTGGCTGACGGCGGCCGACATTTCGCCCAAGGCAGCCAGCTTGGAGGATTGTGCGAGGGTCAGTTCGGCCACCTCGAGATCCTTCTGCACCTTTTCCCGTTCGGCGATCTCGCGCTGCAAACGTTCGTTCAGCATCCGCAGTTCCGCCGATTCCCGCTGGAACAACAGCGACCGCGACAGGGCCCGGCGTGACAGGATGTAGAAGGTGATCGCCATCAGGATGGCAAAGCCCATCATTTCCAGCGCAAGGATGCCGTTGACCTGATCGCGGACCGAATTGTAGGCGGTGAAGGTGAAGATGCGCCAGCCGCGGAATGGCACGCGCGCCTCGGTGCGCATCACCGCCTCGCCCCGGACATAGGCATCGGGCGGCACCTGCGCCCAGTCGGCCGTCGCCTGCAACGCCCGCGAAATCGCCGACGGCGGGTCGCGCAGTGCCAATGCCTCGTTCATCGGCAGGCCGCGCCAGCGCGGTTCGGTCGCCAAGACGACGTTTCCCTCGCTGTCGGTGACGAGAACGGCGTCCTGCAACCCGGCCCAGGCACGTTCGAACTTCATCAGATCGACGGACACGACGATCACGCCCATCGGGCGGGCATCCGAGCGGATGCTGCGCGAATAGATGAAGTCGTAGCCGCCCGCCTCGCGGCGCACCGGGGTGAAGATGGTGCCATCGGCCCGCTGGGCATCGACGAAATAGGGTTCCGCCTTGTAGCTGGTGCCAAGCACGTTGCGGTTGGTCGCGCCGACGACGCGGCCATCGTTGTCCACAAGCCGGATCGAGGCGACGCCGATTTCGGATTGCAGCGCGATCAGCTTGGCCGAGGTGCTGGCAAAATTGCCGTCCTCCAGGGCTTTGACCAGTTCCGGGTCGCGCGCCAACAGCAACGGCACGACCGAGGTGCGCTGGAGTTCGGAGATCAGGTTGCCGGTGTAAAGCGCCAGTCGCACCTCGGCGCGGTTGCGCGTGGTATCGACGTAGCGGTCGGTCAAAAGCCGGTTAGACACCAGAACCACGATGACCGCCAGAAGCAGCAGGAACCCGACTGCCAACTTCACCCGCCAAGGCAATCCTTTGGCGGTTTCGTCCAGCTCGTTGGGGTCAACTGTCGTCATGCGCGCAGACTATGGCCGGTGCGATACCGCCTCAAGCGCATGACCGTCAGGCCAGCGCCATCCCGCGCATGAGCGAGGCAAAAACGCCCTTCCCGTCTGCGCCGCCCAAAGCGGGGTCGATGGCACGCTCGGGGTGCGGCATCATGCCGAGGACACGGCGGTTTTCCGACAGCACGCCCGCGATGTCGGCCATCGAGCCGTTCGGGTTGGCGGCATAGGTGAAGGCGATCCGGTCTTCGGCCTTGAGCCGGTCGAGCCCGGCCGCGTCGATGGTGTAATTGCCGTCATGATGCGCGATCGGAATGCGGATTTCCTGGCCGGCGGCATAGGCCTCGGTAAAGGGGCTGGCGCTGGTGGCGACGCGCAGGGTCACGCTGCGGCAGACGAACTTGAGCCCGGCATTGCGCATCAGCACGCCGGGCAGAATGCCCATCTCGGTCAGCACCTGAAAGCCGTTGCAGATACCGATGGCAAAGCCGCCACGGGCGGCGTGGGCGCGCACGGCGGCCCCGATCGGCGATTGCGCGGCGATGGCACCGCAGCGCAGGTAATCGCCAAAGGAAAACCCGCCCGGAATCCCAACGATATCGACGCCCGCAGGCAGATCGGTGTCCTTGTGCCAGACGCGCGTGACCTCAAAACCGGCGGCCTCGAAGCCAAGGGCGAGGTCGCGGTCGCAGTTCGATCCGGGGAAGGTGACGACTGCGGCTTTCATGGCCCCTCCGAGGCTTGATATGGATGGCGCACCCATAGCGCAGGGCGCGTGAAAGGGCCAGAGGCGGCGACGTTTCCAAGGCTTGCCAGCAGCGCGAAACCACCTAGGCTGGCGGGATGCTGACCGATGCCGCACATTCTGACCTGACCGACCTCTTCGGGGACCGTTTTTCCCGCGCCCGCCCCGTGCTGGACGCCCATGCCCAGAGCGAAAGCCTGGTCACGGCCGGTCAGCCTGATGCGGTGGTCTTTCCCCGCAGCACGGACGAAGTGGCGCGGCTGGCGATCCTTGCGGCAAGTCATCGCGTGCCGCTGATCGGCTGGGGGGCAGGCACCTCGCTGGAAGGCCATGCCTTGGCACTGGACGGCGGCATCGTGGTTGATTTCCGCGACATGGCGGCGGTGCTGGAAGTGCGCGCGGAGGACCGGCTGGTCCGGGTGCAGCCCGGGCTGACGCGCGAGGCGCTGAACGCCGAATTGCGCGCGACCGGGCTGATGTTCCCGGTCGATCCCGGTGCCAATGCCAGCATCGGTGGGATGGCGGCGACACGGGCCTCCGGCACGACGGCGGTGCGCTATGGCACGATGCGCGACAATGTGCGCGGGCTGGAGGTGGTGCTGGCCGATGGCCGGGTGATCCGCACCGGCACCGGCGCGCCGAAATCTTCGGCCGGGTATGACCTGACGGCGCTTTTCGTCGGGTCCGAAGGCACGCTGGGCCTGATCACCGAACTGACGCTGCGGCTGCATGGCCAGCCCGAGGCGGTGATGGCGGCGGTTGCGGCCTTCCCCTCCATGGCGGCAACGGTGGATTGCGTGATCGCGACGATCCAGATGGGAATTCCGATGGCGCGGATCGAGTTTCTCGACGAGGCGGCGGTCGCGGCGTGCAACGCCTTTTCCAACGGCCGCCTGCCGCTTGCACCGCAATTGCTGCTGGAGTTTCACGGCCACCCGGTTGGCGTAGCGGAGGATGTGCGGCGGTTTCAGGAGGTTGCGGCGCTGTCCGGCGGCACCGACTTCGCCTGGGCCGAGCTGCAGGAGGACCGCACGCGGCTGTGGAAACTGCGCCACGAAGCCTATCGGGCGATCCTCGCCTCGCGGCCGGGGTGCCGGGCAATCGTGACCGATGTCTGCGTGCCGATTTCGGCGCTGGCGGCAGCGGTCGAGGAAACCCGCGCCGACATTGCCGCGTCAGGCATTCCGGGGCCGATCCTGGGCCATGTCGGGGACGGCAACTTTCACGCGATCCTGCTGGTCGATCCAGCGAGCGCGGCAGAAGTCGCGGTGGCCAAGGGTCTGGCGAGCAGGATGGCCGACCGGGCGCTGCGCTTTGGCGGCACGATCACCGGCGAGCATGGCGTGGGCTTCGGCAAGCGGCCCTATATGGCGGCAGAACACGGGGCCGGTTGGGACGTGATGGGCGAGATCAAGCGGGCGCTGGACCCCTTGGGAGTGATGAACCCCGGCAAGGTGGTGCCTTGAGGTCTTGCGCCGACCGGCAAAAGCGGACGGCGCTGACGCGCTTACATGTCAAAGCCGGAGCGGCGGAAGAGGCCATTCTCGACCTCGCGCTGGCGGCGCTCCAGGTCGTAGCGCGACACGGAGGCGTTCAGGTAATCGCGTTCCACTTCGCGAACCGAAGGGAAATTGCGCAGGGCGGTTTTGATGAAGTTCAACATGGGCTTACCTTTTCCTTGTGAGGCAAAGATAGGATGCCGCAATGCAGCATTACAGGCCTGAACCAACAGTGCCGTTATGCGCCCGACGCATGGGTCGTGTAAATTCAGCGTATCAATCAGGCAGGATGCGTCAGGTTTGCAGCAAGGCCATCGCGGCAGCGCGGGCCGCCTCGGTGACCGTGTCGCCTGACAGCATCCGGGCGATTTCCTCGACACGCGCCGGCGCGTCGAGCGGCAGGACGGTGGACAGGGTCTGATCCGCGACCACCCGCTTTTCCACCCGCCAGTGATGCGCGCCGAACGCCGCCACCTGCGGCGAGTGGGTGACGACCAGCACCTGCGCGCCATTGGCAAGCGCCTTGAGCCTGCGACCGACGGCATCGGCGGTGGCCCCGCCGACGCCCCGGTCAATCTCGTCGAAGATCAGGGTCTGGCCGGGGCTGTCGCCGGTGAGACAGACCTTGAGGGCCAGCAGAAAGCGGCTGAGTTCACCGCCCGACGCTATGCGGTTCAAGGCACCTGAGGGCGCGCCGGGGTTGGTGGCGACAGTGAAGGTGACGGCGTCGGTGCCCTCCGGCCCCGGTTCGCCGGGCGCAAATTCGGTGGCGAAGACTGCGCGCTCCATCTTCAGCGGCGCAAGCTCGGCGGCCATCGCGCCATCAAGCCGGGTGGCGGCAGCGCGGCGGGCCTTGCTGATGCGGGCCGCTTCGGTGGCATAGGCGGCTTCGGCGTCGGCCAACGTTTTTTGCAGGCGCGCAAGACCTGCGGTGCCGCCATCAATCGCGGCAAGGCGGTCGCGCAAGGCAGCCGCGAAGGTGCCAAGTTCGTCGGGCAACTGGCCGTGCTTGCGCGCGAGCGCACGGATGGCGAAAAGCCGCTCTTCGGCGGCTTCAAGCTCGGCCGGGTTGAAGTCGAGCGCCTGAAGGGTCGTCTCGACGCCCGCCTGTGCATCGGAAAGTTCAATCAGGGCACGGTTCAGCGCGGCAAGTGCCGGTTCCAGTGCGCCCTCGGCCTTTTCGGCCGCCCCTTCCAGCCAGCGCATCGCATCGCGCATCCGGCCTTCGGCACCGTCTTCCGACAGCGCCGCAAGCGCCTTGGCGACGTCTTCGCGGATCCGCGCGGCACCCTGCATCAGGCGACGGCGGGCATCAAGGCTGGCCTCCTCGCCGGGTTCGGGGTTCAGCTTGTCAAGTTCAGCGACGGCATGGCGCAGAAAGTCCTCCTCGGCGGCGGCGCGCGCAAGGCTCGCCTCGGCCTCGGCAAGCGCGGTGCGGGCGCTGCGCTGCGCGGCCCAGGCAGTGCGGAGGGGCGTGAGGTCGAGGCCCGCGTAGGTGTCAAGCAGCGTGCGGTGACCGCGCGGGTTCAACAGGCCACGGTCGTCGTGCTGGCCATGCAGTTCAACGAGCGTCTCGGAGAGGTCGCGCAGCACTTCGCCCGAAACGCGGCGGTCGTTGATCCAGGCGGTCTTGCGGCCATCGGCCATGTTGACCCGACGCAGGATCAGCTCGACCTCGGCCTCGATCCCCGCCTCACCAAGCACCGCATGGGCCGCATGACCGGCAGGCAGGTCGAAAACCGCCGTCACCTCGCCCTGAGTGGCCCCTTGGCGCACCAGTTCCGCCCTGCCCCGCCAGCCAAGAACGAAGCCGAGCGCATCGAGAAGGATGGACTTGCCCGCCCCGGTTTCGCCGGTCAGCACGTTGAGGCCAGGGCCAAGGTCGAGCGACAGCCGGTCGATGATCAGCACGTCGCGAATGTCGAGCGAGATCAGCATGGCAGCCCCGGTCGGATGGGCTGCGCGCCCATCCGGGTCACAACCACTCGCCCCGGACCATCTGGCGGTAGATGGTGCGCAGCCAGCCCTCGCCCTTGGCTTCGGGGCTGAGCCCACGGCCCTTCAACAGGCGGAAGCTGTCGTCGTAGAACGGCGACGACTGGTAGTTGAAGCCAAGGATCGCGGCAGTGGTCTGCGCCTCGTCGGTCAGGCCAAGCGCGAGATAGGCTTCGGTCAGCCGGTGCAGCGCCTCGGCAGTGTGGCTGGTGGTCTGGAAATCCTGCACCACGTTGCGAAAGCGGTTGATCGCAGCGGCATAGTGACGCCGCTTCAGGTAATAGCGGCCGATTTCCATTTCCTTGGCGGCAAGCTGGTCGAAGGCAAGTTCGAACTTCAGCATCGCCGAGCGGGAGTATTCGCTGTCGGGATAGGTCTCGATCACATCGCGCATACCGGCGAGCGCCTGGAAGGTCAGCCCCTGATCGCGGCCAACATCGTCGATCTGGTCATAATAGCTGAGCGCCATGAGGTAGAGCGCATAGGGCGCATCCTCGTCTCCGGGGTAGAAGTCGAGAAAACGCTGCGAGGCGGCACGGGCCTCTTCGTATTCCTTGGCCTTGTGGTGGGTGAAAGCCTGCATGATCAGCGCACGCTTGGCAAACTCGGTGTAGGGATAAAGCCGCTCCACCTCCTGGAAATAGACCAGCGCGTCTTTCGGACGCTTGCCGGTTTCCAGCTCCAGCTCACCCTTCTTGTAGATTTCCTCAGCGGTATAGCTGTCAAGCGCACGCTCTTCGGGGCCGCCTGCACAGCCTGCGAGCGTTGCCACCAGAAGCGCCGCGATGAGGAAACCTGCGCCCGACCTGCCGCCTGCCATCTTCCGCCTATCCAAACCTGCGGCCCCTGTCCGGGCCCCTTGCGGGACACACCGTCGGGGCGATTTGTTTGTGTCCTAGCACAGAAAAATCCGGGGCGCAAAACGCCTTTCGCTTCTGAAGCGGGCGTGAGGGAAGTTCCGTCAGGCGTGCACCGGCAGATCGCCGCGATGCACACCGACACCGGGCAGTTTGCCCACGGTCTGCGGACCGCAATCGACAAGACGATAGGCCGTTGGGTCTGCGAACAGGGCGCGCAACAGCCGGTTGGTCAGCGCATGGCCTGCACGGTCGCCGGTATAGCGGCCCAGAATCGGCCCGCCGGCAAGCGCAAGGTCGCCAAGCGCGTCGAGCATCTTGTGGCGCACCGGTTCGTCGGCATGGCGAAGGCCACCGGGCGACAGCACCAGGGCCCCTTCGAACACCACGGCGTTTTCCAGCGTGCCGCCAAGCGCCAGCCCGCGTTCGCGCATCGCGTCGACATCGGCCTGACGGCAGAAGGTGCGGCTGTCGGACAATTCGCGCACGAAGGCGCCGTTGGCCATGTTCAGGCGGCGCGTCTGGGTGCCGATCGCGGCATCCTCGAACGAGATCCGGAAGTCGATTTCCAGCATGTCGGCCGGTTCCAGCCGGGCAACGGCCTCGCCCTCGCGGACCTCGACCGGTTTCAACACGCGGATTGCGCGGACCGGGACCAGCTGTTCACGCAGACCGCGGGCGATGAAGGCGCGCACGAAAGGCATCGCCGAGCCGTCAAGGATCGGGACCTCGGGTCCATCGATCTCGATCAGGGCGTTGTGGATCGCCGATCCGGCCAGCGCTGCCATGATATGTTCGATGGTCGAGACCGACACGCCGGCGGAGTTTTCAACAAGGGTGCAAAGCCGCGATGGCACCACCGCATCCCAGCGCGCAGCAATCAGCGCGTCACGGTCGGTCACATCGGTGCGACGGAACCAGATGCCGTAATCTGCCGAAGCCGGGCGCACCACCATGCGCACCGGAGCCCCGCTATGCAGGCCTGTGCCGTTGAACGTAACAGCGCTTTTCAGTGTGTTCTGCACGAACGAAGACCCCTTTTGGAGCGCGATGCAAAGCCGCGATCCTTCGGTCGATGAATTAGACGCTGGGGTTTCAAAGCTCAACTCACACATTGTAACGGTATGTGACAGTTGGCTTCGTTCCGCCAAGCCGCTGGATTCAAAGAAAAAGGCCCGGAAATCCGGGCCTCCTTCTCGGTCTGGGAAATCGCCGGCTCAGTTTGCCTGACGGCGCAGGAAGGCCGGAATCTCGATCCGTTCCTGATCTGCACCAAGTTCCGCCTCGTCGTCATAGGACGTCACTGGCGGCTGCTGGCGGGCGGTCTGCTGGGCCGGACGGTCGGTCGCGGTTTCCAGATGTCCGGCCATCCGGTTGATCAGCGAGCCGATGCCGAAGCGGGCCTTCTGGCCGGCTGCGGCGGCGCTGGCGGCCATCGGACGTGCCGCGGCCGGGGCCATCGTCGTCGTGGCAGCCGACCGGGTGGCCGGGGCGCGGCTGACGGCGGCATGCAGGCGGGCAAGCGCCTCGGGCGAGGGCTGACCAGCGGCGCGCGGGCGCGGTGCCACGAATTCGCTGGGGTCAGCCTCGATCGAAGCCGGGCCGGTGCGCACGGCGGGCATCGCGGCGGGCGTCACAGCCGCAGGCTGCGGACGATAGGCAGGCGGCGGCAGGCCGTCATTGGCGTGCACGTCGTCACGACCGGCATTCATCGCGTCAAAGAGATCGGAGTCGGCATCCGACGACATCTCAGGCGCGGACATCACCGGCTGTTCGACCGGCGCGGCGGCGACGACCGGCTGCGGTGCCGGCTGCGGGGCATAGGCGCGCGGCTGTTCCGCCGGTGCGGGGTTCAGGGTCAGGGGCGAAGCCATCGAGCGGCGCGCGACCGGCGTTTCGGCCCGCGAGGCGGCGGTTGCGTCGATGCCGGTGGCAACCACGGAGACCCGCAGGCGGCCTTCCATCGAGGTGTCCAGCGTCGAGCCGACGATGATGTTGGCCTCGGGATCGACCTTTTCGCGGATGATGTTGGCGGCTTCGTCAAGTTCGAACAAGGTCAGGTCGTGGCCACCGGTGATGTTGATCAGAACACCCTTGGCGCCATTCAGGCTGATCTCGTCCAGAAGCGGGTTGGCGATGGCCTTTTCAGCCGCCTGGATCGCGCGGTCGTCGCCGGTGGCTTCGCCGGTGCCCATCATCGCCTTGCCCATCTCGTCCATCACGGCGCGGACGTCGGCAAAGTCGAGGTTGATCAGGCCGGGACGGACCATCAGGTCGGTCACGCCCTTGACGCCCTGATAAAGCACGTCGTCAGCCATTGCGAAGGCTTCGGTGAAGGTGGTGCGTTCGTTCGCCAGCCGGAACAGGTTCTGGTTCGGGATGATGATCAGCGTGTCGACGACCTTCTGCAGCGCGTCGATGCCGTCTTCGGCCTGACGCATCCGCTTGCCGCCTTCGAACTGGAAGGGCTTGGTCACGACGCCGACGGTCAGCACGCCAAGCTCACGCGCGGCCTGCGCGATGATCGGGGCCGCGCCCGTGCCGGTGCCACCGCCCATGCCAGCGGTGATGAAGCACATATGCGCGCCGGCAAGGTGATCGACGATCTCTTCGATGGTTTCTTCGGCGGCGGCTGCCCCTACCGAGGGACGCGCGCCTGCGCCCAGACCTTCGGTGACCTTGACGCCAATCTGGATGCGGCTGTGCGCGCGGCTTTGCTGCAGCGCCTGGGCATCGGTGTTGGCCACGACAAACTCGACCCCTTCAAGGTTCTTGTCGATCATGTTGTTGACGGCGTTGCCACCTGCCCCGCCCACACCGAACACAGTGATGCGCGGCTTCAGCTCTTCACGCTCGTTGGTCATCGTCAGATTGAGTGCCATGGGTTTTTGCCTGTCCGTTTTTTATGACGCCGCATTCACTTGCCAAACCTTCAGAATCGCCTGTCCCGGGCGCCATAGGCCGACTTATCCCCGAATCTATCCACAAAGTGACCAAAGGTCACGCGGAAAAACCGGAAACTCCCCAAAATATGGGGGTTTGTTGCGTAAATCCGCCGCTATCTGGACGGTATGTCCGGATGTTGCGGTTACCAGTTGTCCTTGAACCATTTGACGGCCCTTCTGAGCGATCGCGCCGGGTAACGCTCGGCGGGAATTTCGAAATCCCACCATTCGTCCTGCGGGTGCGCGGCAAAGAGGCAAAGCCCCACCGCGCTGGCAAAAGCGGCCCCGGTGGCAGCCTGCGGCAGGCCCTGCACGCGGAGCGGCCGGCCCAGGCGGACCCGCTGACCGAGGATGCGCGAGGCCAGCCCGTCAAGGCCGGGGATCTGGCTGCCGCCGCCGGTCAGCACGATCTGCTGGCTGGGCAGGTGGTCGAACCCCGCGACGTCAAGCCGGGCGCGGACCTCTTCAAGGATCTCTTCCACCCGTGGCCGCATGATGCCGATGAGCTCGGTCCGGCTGATCTGGCGGCGGTCCTTTTCCCAGTCGCCACTGTCGCCGCCGATGTCGATCATCTCGCGGTCGTCCATGCCTGTCGCGTAAAGCCCGCCGTGCCGGGTCTTGATGCGTTCGGCGGTGGTTTCGGGGATCTGCAACCCCTTGGAAATGTCGGAAGTGACATGGTCGCCGCCCATCCGGACGCTATCCGCGTAGATCATGTGCTTTTTCATGAACACCGAGAGCCCGGTCGCCCCGCCGCCCATGTCGATGCAGGCGGCGCCAAGCTCCTGCTCGTCCTCGACGAGGCTGGAGATGCCCGAGACATAAGCCGAGGACGCGATCCCGGCGAGTTCAAGGTCGCAGCGTTTGATGCAGTAAAGCAGATTCTGCACCACGTCGCCCTCGACCGACAACAGGTGCATGTCGCACGACAGCCGGTTGCCGATCTGGCCGCGCGGGTCGCCAAGGCCCGAGCGGTGGTCCAGCGCGAAGTTCACCGGCTGGGCGTGCAGCACTTCGCGGCCCGGCCCGATGTCGGGCACGTCGCAAGCGGCAAGCGCGCGGGCGACGTCCTGTTCGGTGACCACGGAGTCCTGCAACTCCCATTCGCCAACAAGGCCATAGCTGCGCGGCTCGGCCCCGGCAAAGCAGGCGATGACATGGTCGACGCGGACATTGGCCATCTTCTGCGCGGCCTGCACGGCGGTGCGGATCGCGCGCTCCGTCTCGTTCATCACCGATATCTCGCCAAAGCGCACCCCGCGCGACCGGGTGGTCGCAGCCCCGATGACGCGGAACTGGCTTTGCCCCGCCATCGGCCCGACGCCATCCTGTTCGCGCAGGTGATCCGGCCCGTCAAAGCGCAGGATCAGGCAGGCGATCTTCGAGGTGCCCACATCCAGAATGGCAATCACGCCGCGCTGCATCGCTGCCTTGCGCATGTTCCGCATCGCACGTTGGGAAGTATAGAGATCGGTCACAGTTCGTTCTCCACGGTTTCAATGCCCTGGGATTGGCGCATCTG
>LNFM01012289.1_pt1 | contig 11290 bp, 14 predicted proteins | sample 596031 | NCBI WGS metagenome assembly LNFM01 (sample SAMN04254537, study PRJNA301005) | activated carbon metagenome | isolation source: dual media filters at the Ann Arbor, Michigan drinking water treatment plant | place: USA: Ann Arbor | reverse complement strand
GGTCGGCGACGCGCTTGGCCGCGCCCGGGTGCTGGCGGCGGCGGTCGGCCGGTCGGAGGTCGTGGCGGTCGCCCTCGCGGACCCCGGCATGCTCGACGGCGCCGCCCCCGGCCCGTCGCCGATGCCGCGCGCCGAGAAGATGATGGCCATGGCGATGGACACCGGCGACGGCGGCTTCGCCCTGCGCCCCCAGCCGATCGTCATCGAGGTGGCGGTCGACGCGCGGTTCAGCGCCTGACCCACGCCGCCCGACGCTGGCGCGCTAGTCGCCGAGGCGGTTGCGCGTGCGCATGGCGCGGTCGGCCTCGCGCTTGTCCTGCCGCTCGCGCAGGGCGTGCCGCTTGTCGTACTCCTTCTTGCCCTTCGCGACCGCGAGTTCGACCTTGGCGCGCCCGTCGCTGAAGTAGATGCGCAGGGGCACGAGGGTGTAGCCGCCCTCTTTGACCTTCTGGCTGATCTTGATGATCTGCGCCTTGTGCAGCAGCATCTTGCGCTTGCGGCGGGGCGGGTGGTTGGTCCACGTGCCCTGCGTGTACTCAGGGATGTGCACGGCGTCGAGCCACGCCTCGCCACGATCGATGAAGCCGTAGCCGTCGACGAGGCTCGCGCGGCCCATGCGCAGCGACTTGACCTCGGTGCCGCTCAGCACGAGGCCGGCCTCGTAGGTGTCTTCGATCGTGTAGTCGTGCCGCGCCTTGCGGTTGGTCGCGACGACCTTCTCGCCCTTCTCCTTCGGCACGGTTCACCTCCAACACGATCGGCCAACGGATGCTGCGCGCGCCTCGCGCGCAGCCCTCCAGCATACCGGCCGAGCTCGCGAAGGCTAGACGCGCAGGTAGCGGGTGATCGCGACGTTGGCCGAGAGCGCCGCGAGGAGGGCGCCCGCACCGAGCAGGATGGGGACGACGAGCAGGGCATCCGACAGCCCGACGAACGAGGTCAGCGGCAGGGTCTGCGCGAGATACCCCTGCACGAAGAACTCGACGATGCCGACGACGGCGAGACCCGCCAGCACCGAGCCGATGAGCGCGGCCACGACGCCCTCGATGATGAAGGGCGTCTGGATGAACCGGTTGGATGCGCCGACGAGACGCATGATGCCGATCTCGCGGCGGCGCGAGAACGCGCTGAGCCGGATGGTCGTCGCGATGAGCAGCGCGGCGGCGACGAGCATGAGCGCCGCGATACCGATGGCCGTGAGGCTCGACGCGTTGAGGATGTCGAAGATCTGATCGAGATAGCTGCGCTGGTCGACGATGCTCTCGACCCCGGCCAGACCGCCGAGCGCGTCGGCGAGGATCGCGCTCTGGGTGGGGTCGATGAGGTTGACCCAGAACGCCTCGGGCAGCAGCTCGGGCGTGATGAGGTCGGCCACCGCGTCGCCCGCGAACTGCTCCTGGAAGTTCGCGAAGGCCTGCTCCTGCGTCTCGAAGTAGAAGGTGTCGATGAACGGGGCGAGCGTCTCGCCCTCGAGCTGGGCCTCGACGAGCGCCACCTGATCGGGCGTCGCGGCCTGCTGGTCGCAGCCGCCGACGGTCGAGAACTCGGTGCACATGTAGACCGCCACCTGCGCGCGATCGAACCAGTACGACTTCATCTGGGTGATCTGCATCTGCAGCAGGATGGCCGCGCCGACGAAGGTCAGCGAGATGAAGGTGACGAGCACGACCGAGATGACCATGCTGAGGTTGCGGCGCAGGCCCTGGCCGACCTCGCTCATGACGAGCCCGAGCCTCATCGGTGATCCCCCGTGCTCGCGGGCGCCGCGGGCGCCGCCATGCCGAAGCCCTGGCTGACGACGGGCGTCGCCTGCGTCTTGTAGCCGCCGCCGCGCTCGTCGCGCACGATACGACCGCCGATGACCTCGATGACGCGGCGCTGCAGCCGGTCGACGATGCCGGCGTCGTGCGTGGCCATGATGACCGTCGTTCCGTTGGCGTTGATGCGCTCGAGCAGCGCCATGATGCCGGCGCTCGTCTCGGGGTCGAGGTTGCCCGTGGGCTCGTCGGCGAGCATGATCGCGGGCTTGTTGACCACCGCGCGCGCGATCGCCACGCGCTGCTGCTCGCCTCCCGAGAGCTCGTGGGGGAACCGCTGCGCCTTGCCGTCGAGGCCGACGGTCTGCAGGGCGTCTGGTACCGCCTCGTGGATGAAGCCCTTGCTCTTGCCGATGACCTGCAGCGTGAAGGCGACGTTGTCGAAGACGGTCTTGTTCGGCAGCAGCCGGAAGTCTTGGAAGACGACGCCGAGGTTGCGCCGGAAGTACGGCACCTTGCGGCTGGAGATGCGGCCGAGGTCCTGCCCGAGCACGTGGATCGCACCGGTCGAGGGGCGCTCCTCCTTCAGCACGAGGCGCAGGAAGGTCGACTTGCCCGAGCCGGAAGCGCCGACGAGGAACACGAACTCGCCGCTGAGGATCTCGAGGCTGACGCCGTTGAGCGCCGGCCGCGCGGTTCCGCGGTAGACCTTGGTGACTTCGTCGAATCGGATCATCGAGGGTCAGCGTAGGCGGGGAACGCGCGAGCGCCCGGGTGCGACACCCGAGGGCGCTCGGTTCTCAGGGCACGCTTAGCCGGCCTCGGGCTCGGGCTGCGTGATGCCGATCACGGTGCCCTCGAGGTCGCGGAACGCTGCATACGCACCCCAGCCGGCGACGACGTCGACCTCCGCCGCGATCTCGCCCCCGGCATCCACCGCCCGCGCGAGCACGGCCTCGACGTCGTCGACCGTGATGTACAGCCGGATGCCCTCCCCGCTCGGCTGGTAGTCGTCGCCCTCGGTGAGCGCGAGTGCCGCAGCCGCGGGGTCGTCGTTCGGGAAGAACACCATGCGCTGGCCGTCGATCTCGGTGACTTCGAGCTCGATCGCGAAGACGCGGGCGTAGAACGCGAGCGCGCGCTCGAGGCGCCGCGACGGGATCTCGACGATGTTGATGCTCACCATGGCGAGCACTCTACGGGCGCGGCGCCGCTTAGTCGACGGGCTTTTGCTTGCGCCACTTGATGCCCGCGGCGATGAAGCCGTCGAGGTCTCCGTCGAACACGGCCGAGGGGTTGTTGACCTCGTGCTCGGTGCGGAGGTCTTTCACCATCTGGTACGGCGCGAGCACGTACGAGCGCATCTGGTCGCCCCAGCTCGCCGTGATGGTGCCGGCGAGCTCTTTCTTCGTCGCCGCCTCCTGCTCCTTCTGCATGATGAGCAGGCGCGACTGCAGCACGCGCATGGCGGCCGCTCGGTTCTGGATCTGGCTCTTCTCGTTCTGCATCGACACCACGAGGCCGGTCGGCAGGTGGGTGATGCGCACGGCCGAGTCGGTCGTGTTGACCGACTGCCCGCCGGGGCCGGAGGAGCGGAACACATCGACGCGGATGTCCGACTCGGGCACCTCGATCTCCGCGCTCTCCTCGAGCAGCGGGATGACCTCGACCGCGGCGAAGCTCGTCTGCCGCTTGCCCGCGGCGCCGAACGGAGACATGCGCACGAGGCGGTGCGTGCCCGCCTCGACGCTGAGGATGCCGAAGGCGTGGGGCGCATCCACCTCGAAGGTCGCGCTCTTGATGCCCGCCTCCTCGGCGTACGAGATGTCCATGACCGTCGTCGGGTACTTGTGCTGCTCGGCCCAGCGCAGGTACATGCGCAGCAGCATGTCGGCGAAGTCGGCCGCGTCGACACCACCGGCGCCGGCGCGGATCGTGACGACGGCGGGCCGCGCGTCGTACTCGCCGTCGAGCAGCGTCTGCACCTCCATGTCGGCGAGCGCCTTCTCGATGCCGTCGAGTTCGCTCGCGGCCTCGGCCGCGGCGTCGGCGTCGTCGGCCTCGCGCGCCATCTCGATGAGCACGTCGAGGTCGTCGAGCTTCGCCTGCAGCTCGGTGATGCGCTTGAGCTCGCTCTGGCGGTGGCTCAGTGCGCTCGTGACCTTCTGCGCGTTCGCCGTGTCGTCCCACAGGTCGGGCGCGCCCGCCTGCTCGCTCAGTACCGCGATGTCGGCCTCGAGGCGCTCGACGTCGACGACGGCGCGGATGTCGGCGAAGGTGCTGCGGGCGGCGGCGATGCGCTCGGCGAAATCCAGATCGATCATGTCGGGTTCAGCCTACCGGCGGGCGCGTGCGCTGGTCGGCGAGATGTCACCGCGCAGGCCTGAATGGCTGCTCCGGCGCTACAGTGGCCCGCATGGCGACCGTCCCCCCGCTGCTCGCTCAGTGGGCCCCTGCGGTCAGGTTCGAACCGCTCACTCCGCCCGTGCAACCGGGGTGGTCGCGGTTCAACCCGTCGATCGTGCGCACGGCGGGCACGACCACGATCGGGGTGCGCAGCGCCAACTACCGCTTGACCGACGCAGGGCGCTACGAGATGACCGACACCGCGATCCGGTCGCAGACCGTGCTCATCGACCTGGTCGACGGTCAGAGTCAGAGCCCTCGTCTGCTACAGATCCGCACCGACCGCACGCCGTCGTCCTTCCCCGTGCAGGGCTGGGAGGACGTACGGCTGTTCGCCAGCGACGCGGGCATCTCTGGACTCGCGACCGTGCGCGATGTGGACGAATCGGGAGTCTGCCGCATCGCGTTGCTCGTGCCGCAGGGCGACGATCACGTCGCCGAGGTGCTCGTCGACAGCCCGCGGCCCGGTCGGCACGAGAAGAACTGGGCGCCATGGCCGACATCGGGCACCGTTCGCGCGGTGTACTCGTGGGATCCCCTGCGCATCGTCACGATCGACCCCGCGACGGGGCAGACCACTCTCGATGATCGTGGAGCGAGCGGACTCGGACCAGGAACACGCGGCGGGTCGGGCGCGGTCGAGCTCGACTCGGGCGAGAGCCTGTTCGTGGTGCACGAGAGCCACCTGCTGCCCGGAGGACGCGCCTACGTGCACCGCTTCGTGACCATCGGCGCCGACGGTCTCGTCGCTCGGGCATCGCCCCGCCTGCGTCTCACTGGATTCGGTGTCGAGTTCGTCGCGGGTGCCGCCCGCGAGGGCAGCGACCTCCTGGTGACGTTCGGCGTGGCCGACCGCGACGCCTGGATGGCGCGGCTGCCGATCGCGGGCGTGCTCGAACGGCTCGGCCCCATACGACGGGTGATCGGGGTACCCGCATGACCGTCCCTGGCCTGCGACTGGCCATGATCGTGCGCGACGAGGCGCCGATCATCCAGCGCGCCATTGCCTCGATCCTTCCGCTCATCGATTCGTGGCGCATCATCGACACCGGGTCGAGCGACGACACCATCGCGCTCATCGAGACCTCCCTCGCGGGGGTTGCGGGCGAGCTCCGGCGCAGCCCGTGGGTCGACTTCGGGCACAACCGCTCCGAGCTCGTCGACTGGGCGACCGAGGGCGCCGACTGGCTGCTGCTGCTCGACGCCGACATGATCGTCGATGCTGACGACGACCTGGCCGAACAGCTCGCGGCATTCTCGGCGGACGCCGCACTCGTGCCCGTCGACGGCGGGGTCTCGTACCGCATGCCCTACCTGGTTCGCGGCAATCGCCCGTGGCACTACGTGGGGCGCACGCACGAGCACCTCTCGAGCACCGCTCCTTATCGAACCGAGTGGTTTGACGGCCTGCGCATCACTCACGTCGCCGACGGTTCATCGCATCAGGTGAAGCTCGAGCGCGACGTCGCCCTGCTCGGCCTCGACCTGCTCGAGCACCCCGATTCCAGCCGCACGGTCTTCTACCTGGCGCAGACCTATCGAGACGCCGGCGAGCACGAGTTGGCGCTGCAGCAGTACCGACGACGCGCGACCATGGGCGGCTGGGCCGAAGAGGTCTTCTGGTCGCTGTACCAGGCTGCCCTGATCGAAGAGGCGATCGCGTCGCCCACAGCGACCGACGCCATGATTCGGGCGTGGGATGCCCGCCCCGAGCGGGCCGAACCGCTCTACCGGCTCGCCCGGCGGCATCGGTTGGTGCGCCAGCACCATGCCGCGTGGGTCTTCGCCAGTGCGGCCGCGGCCCTCGAGCTACCCGACGACACCTTGTTCGTGGACGCCGAGGTCTACCGCTGGGCGGCGGCCTTCGAGCGCGCCGACGCAGCGTGGCGCATCGGCCATCGTGCGCTCGCGCGCGCCGAGGTCGAGCGGCTACTGGCCCTCGACGGCATCCCCGCAGAGCACCGAGACCATTTGGAGCTCATGCGGTCGAACCTCGGTGCCTGAGAAAACCTTCGCTCGAAGCCGGCGTGAAGCTAGGCTGATCGCACCCGAAAGAGAGAGTGGTTCATGCCGAGTCGTCGCGATGTTCTGTTGGTGCTCGGAACCGCCGCGGCCACCGCGGCGCTGACGACCGGAGTCAACCTGCTGATGCCCGGGCCCATGGGCCCGGCGGGCCCCGCTGGAGCCGATGGTGACGATGGTCGAGACGGCACGGACGGCGCGGACGGCCAGGACGGCACGAATGGCGTGAACGGCGCAGACGGTCGCGACGGCATCAACGGCCGCAACGGATCGAACGGTGCCGATGGCGTCGACGGAGCGGCGGGAGCCACGGGCCCCGCGGGTTCCGGGAGCGGTGTCGGACCCACCGGCCCCACGGGCAGTGCCGGACCGACGGGCGATCAAGGGTTGCCGGGGGCGACCGGCCCGACTGGCTCCGTCGGGCCGACGGGCCCGACCGGCAGTACCAGTGATGGGATGACCGGGGTAACCGGCCCGACAGGCGAGATCGGCCCGACAGGCGAGATCGGCCCGACAGGACCGACGGGGTCGACCGGCGAAGTCGGCCCGACCGGACCGACCGGACCGACCGAACCGGTCTAGACCGCCTGCGCGGTCGGCAGGCCCTGGAACGCGCTCGACGGAAGGTCTTTCTCGTCGGCGCGCACGGCATCCAGGATGCGCGTGACGACCGCGGCGGGCGCGTAGCCGACGGGGAACGCCGGGCGCTCTCCCGAGATCGGGTGCTTCGAGAGCTCGGTCTCGGTGTGGCCGGGGCGCGCATCGAGTACGCGGATGCCCGCACGGCGCAGCTCGCGCGCGGCGACCTGGTGCGCCGCGGCCTGGGCTGACTTGACGGCGCTGTACGCGCCGATGCCGGCCGTCGGGGTCTCGGCGACGACGCCGCTGATCGAGACGACGAACGGTGACCCGCCCGCGGCGGCGCTCTCGGCGAGGGCAGGCGCGGCGGCGCGCAGCACGCGCATGGGGGCGAGCACGTTGATGGCCCACAGCGCCTCGAGGGTCTCGTCGCTCGTGTCGACGAGCGGGCCGAACGCGACGGCGCCCGAGGCCACGATGACGCCGTCGACGCGGCCGTGGGCGTTCTTCGCAGCGGCGACGACCTTCTCGGCCTCGCCCGCGTCGGTGAGGTCGGCGGGGATGAGCGCGGCGCCGTCGATGCCGAGGTCGTCGAGCGCGAGCATCGAGCGGCCCGTGAGCGTGAGGCGCGCGCCCGAGGCGGCGAGCTGGTGGGCGAACTCGCGGCCGAGGCCGCCCGTCGCGCCGAGGACGATGATGGAGGCACCCGCGAGGTCGGTCATGGGGCCAACGCTACGTCGGCTCTCTGGGAGCATGCAGAGGGCGCCCAGCGCGCGCGCCGGGGGCGTTCAGCCTCGCGCGGCGTACTGGCGAACCTGCTCAGCGAACGCCGCACCGACGTCGTGCGCCTGCTCGCGGTAGAGCCGCCAGTTCTCGTGGCTCAGACGCTCCTGCTCGGTCGGGTCGACGCCCTCGCGCTCGTAGACGCGGCGCCCGCCCGCGATCCACGCGAGCTGCGTCGCGAGCCCGACCTCGAGGTGGAACTGCAGGCCCCACGCCGACTCCCCCACCCGGAAGGCCTCGACGATGCCGTCGGTCTCGCCGAGCAGCACGGCGCCCTCGGGCAGCTCGTAGCTGTCGAAGTGGTAGTGGAACACCTCGACCTCGTCGGCCCCGCTCGCACCGCGCGCGGCCGAGGCCACGAGCGGGGCCAGCACGGGGTCGCTCGCGGCCTCGTCGGTGAGGCGCACGCTCGTCCACCCCAGCTCGGGCACGGGCGAGGGCTTGAAGGGCGCCCCGGCGGCGGCGGCGAGCAGCTGCGAGCCGAAGCAGAGGCCCAGCACGGGCATCCCCGTTTCGAGGGCGTGCTCGAGCACGCGTTTCTCGTGCGTCATCCAGGGGTGCTTCGGTTCGTCGGGCACTCCGGCGTAGGCGCCGAGCGAGACGATGCCGCTGAACCGGTCGAGAGCATCCAGCGCGGGAGCCCCGTCGGGATCGCGCTCGACATCCCACGTCACGATGCGGAGCCCGGCCTCGGCGAGCGGTGCGGCGAGTTCGTTGAGGTTGTCGTCAACATCGTGCAGCACGACGAGCACCTCGGGATGCGCTGCGCTCACGCGTTCTCGCCCTGCATGGCGCGGATGTACTCGCGGATGGTGGGCACGCCCTCGAGCTTGTCGCGGAAGAAGGTGTTGACGAGGTTGATCACCCGGTTCTGCGCCGCCTCGACATCGGCCGTGCGGCGCTCGCCCGCATCCTGGTCCTCCAGCGTGCGACGCAGGCTCAGCAGGGCGCTCACGATCTCGGACTCCTCCTCGCCGTCGAGCATCTGGATGACCTGGATCATGAGCGAATCGGCCTGGTCGCGCACGGCGTCGATGGGGATGCTCGAGCCGGGCTGCGTGGCATTGTCGAGCGTGGAGATGAGCGACCACACCTGGTACAGGATCGTCGCCGGCTCGTCGAAGAGCTCGCGCACGTAGGCCGCGTCGAGGTGCCGGCCGGAGAGCCGGAAGATGTTGTACATGCGCTTCGCGGCCTTGCCGTAGTTCACCTGCTTGGTGAGGTACTTGCGCACCTCCTCCTCGAGCCGCTCGACGTACTCGTCGAGGGCGTCGTCGCTCACGTGCTGCACGACCTTGGTGAAGGTCGGCAGGTCATCGGCCTCGAGGTAGACCTCCTGGAAGTACGCGTCGAGGTAGCCATCGAGCGGCACGATCTCGCCGTCGGGCGCCTCCCACGTCACGTCGATGACGTTGCTGGCGTTCGAGAGCGACTTGCGCTGCGGGTCGGTGACGACCCAGTCGAGCTTGCACCAGCCGGGGTCGAGGGCGGCCTCGTACCAGGTGAGGGTCTGCACGGAGCCGTCGGCGAGGGTCAGTGCGATGCGCTCGGCCTCGATCTCGGCCGGGGTCCAGCTGATGGGGCTGCCGTGCTTGCGGGCTTCGCCGTTGTGCACGCAGTCGACGGGGTAGCTGCCGAGCTTGCCCTCGAGGAACTGGAAGGCGTCGCCCGTGTACGTGCGCCGCGCCGCCGAGCGCATGAGGTCGGCCATGATGCGGCAGGCCTCCTCGCGCGTCGCGGCCTTGATATTGAGGCGCTGGAAGTAGTCGCAGTCGCCCGGGAACGACTGGATCTTCGACTGCGCGGCCGAGCCGCTGAGCGCGAGCGCGCTCTCGGCGATCTCGGGCGGGCCGGTCACCTCGACGACCTGCCCGATGCGGCGGAAGCGCTCGAGGTCGCGCGGCGTGAAGTCGAGCATGGTCACGCGATGGCCGAAGGTGCCGCTCTCATGCGTGACGATGTGGTCGTCGCTCGCGGCATCGGCGGCGATCGCGGCGAGCCACTGCAGCGCGGCATCCTCATCGAGCTGCACGCCCAGGCGGGCGGCCGATTCGCGGATGCGCGCGATGTCGTCGTCGGCAGCGGAGTGGTCGGTCTCGAGCGTCATCGCGGGGCCTCTCGGGGTGAGGTGGGGTCAGACGCGGGCGTCGAGCTCGCCGCGCACGGCCCGGAACAGGGCCGCCTGATCGCGCGCGTCGTCGAGTGCATTATGCGTCAGAGTGATGCTCAGCCCATAGCGTTCGGCCACGAAGTTCATACTCGTCCCCGGCCAGCTCGAGCCCGTCACGCCGAGGTAGAAGGCCTTGATGTCGAGCGCCGAGTGGCCGAAGGGGTTGCGGCCGAGGTAGCGGTGGAAGTAGTCGGCCACGAACATCCAGTCGAAGACGGCGTTGAAGCCGACCATGACGGGGCGGTGCCCGGCGGGGGTGACGGCGTCGATCCAGTCGGCGAACTGGCGCATCGCCGCCTCGGGGGCGGTTCCGGATGCTCGGAGCCCGTCGAGCGTGAACCCGCCCACGGCCATGGCCGAGTCGAGCACTCCCTCGCGGTCGGGCTGCAGCTCGACGTAGAAGCCCGGCTCGGAGTCGGGAGCATCGACCACGCACGCGCCGATCGAGAGCATCGCGTAGGCGCTCGGGCTCGGACCAGCCGCCTCGATATCGACGCTGATGTAGATGACAGGCTTCTCGGGGCGATCGGTGCTCACCTGCCCATTCTGGTGGGCGCGCGCCACGGTTCAGTCGAAGACGCTGCGGCCCGTCGCGGTGACCTCGAGCCGCAGGCCATCGGGCAGCAGGATCGCGAGCACGGGCGGGCGCCAATCGGCGGCGAGGGTGACGCGGGCGCTCAGGCCGTCGGGCGTGCTCGCCGCGACGAGCTGCAGATTCTCGAGCCCGCCCACCGGTGCCTCGGCGAGGTACTGCTGCGCGCCGGTGACGACCTGCTCGTCGGTGAGGCGCGGACGCAGCACGCCCTGGGGCGTCACCTCGACGTCGGCCAGGTCGAACGACTCGGCGCCCACGAGCGCAGCGCCGTCGGCGAGCGTGTAGAGGCGCTTGCGCTCGAGGTACAGCGAGGTCGCGGCCGTCACGAGCAGCACGACCGCGAGCGCGAGCGCGCCGTAGCCCGCGATGAGCGGCAGGATCGAGCCGTGGTCGTCGCGCGGGTCGAGGCGGAGCATCCTGCGGCGGGCGCCCGGCCCGGGTCGCGAGGCTGTCATCGCGCGCCCCAGAAGCGCGAGACCTGCTGGGTCGCGCTCGCCTCGACCGGCACGGCGAGCGGCACGCGCAGGTCGAAGACGGGCGGCACGAGCGGCAGCGGCACGCTCACGGAGACCTCGACCGTCACCCAGCCGCGCCGGGTGTGGCAGGCGTCGGGCCGCGGGGCGCACGAGATCGACAGGCTCGTGCCCTCGGCCTCGATGCCGTGGTCGGCGAGGGCGAGCTCGAGCGCCCGCAGCGCGGCGGCCGTGCCGGCCGCGGTGGACTCTGCCTGCACGAACACGCGCGCTGCCTGCCGCGCGGCCCCCTCGGTCGCGAGCGCCGCCGACTGGATGGCCCCGAGCGTGAGGATCAGGTACACGAGCGGCACGAGCATCAGCAGGCCGGCGGTGAGGAACTCGAGGGATGCAGAGCCGCGGTCGGAGCATCCGGCGCGGCGGTCAGCGAAGGGGCTCGAGGGCGGCACGGCCGCTCACCTCCAGGGTGTCGTCGATACCGACCATCCCGATGAGCGGCAGCGGC
>LNFM01012288.1_pt1 | contig 11292 bp, 8 predicted proteins | sample 596031 | NCBI WGS metagenome assembly LNFM01 (sample SAMN04254537, study PRJNA301005) | activated carbon metagenome | isolation source: dual media filters at the Ann Arbor, Michigan drinking water treatment plant | place: USA: Ann Arbor | reverse complement strand
TCGCCGACTGGTTCGCGGTGACGGCGCTGTTCCGCCACCCGCTCGGCCTGCCCATCCCGCACACCGCCATCATCCCGATGCAGAAGGAAAGGCTCGGCGCCGGTCTCGGCCGTTTCGTGGCGAACCATGTGTTCACCGAGGCCGAGGTCGCCCGCGTCCTGTCCAAGGTGGACCTCGCCCGGGTGCTGGGCGATTTCTTCTCCGACCCCGCCGCGGTGCAGCCCGCCGCCGGCGCGCTGGCCAAGGGCCTGCCGCGCATCCTGGCCAGCCTGGAGGATGGCCGCGCCCGCCGCCTGATGGGCCGCCTGCTGCCGCGCATCGCCGGCGGGCCGGGTGCCGCCCGCGTCCTCGCCCGCGCCCTGACCGCGCTGATCGAGGGTGGCCGGCACCAGGAGGTGTTCGACCTGGCGATCGGCCAGCTCAAGGCCGTGCTGGTGGCGAAGGAGGATCAGCTCCAGGCCGCCATCGCCGCCCGGGTTCGGGCGGAAGGCGGCGCGCTGGTCGGCTGGTTCGCCGGTGCCGGCATCGCGCGCCGCGTGCTGTCCGCCCTGAATGCCGAGCTGGACCGCGTGCAGCCCGGCGACAGCGACCTGCGCGCCGCCTTCGAGGCCTGGATCCGCGCCGAGATCGCCCGGCTGGAGACCGACCCGGACCGCGCCGCCGCCGTCGGCCGCGCGCTGCGGGAAGCGCTGTCCCACCCCGCCGTCGCCGCCTGGCTCGGCGATATCTGGGGGCGTCTGCGCGCGGCGCTGGAGGCCGATGCGGCGAACCCGAATGGCCGCACCGTGCAGGCGCTGCAGGCGGCGCTGGCCAATCTCGGCACCATGCTGGCGGAGGACCCGGCGGCCCGCGACCGCCTGAACAAGGGCGCCGAGCGCGCCCTGATCGCGCTGCTGCCGCGCGCCCGCACCCAGCTCTCGGATTTCATCGCCGGCGTGGTGCGGAACTGGGACACGGCGACGGTGACGGAGAAGATCGAGCTGCGCGTCGGCCGCGACCTGCAATATGTGCGGATGAACGGCACGCTAGTCGGCTTCCTGGTGGGTGGCGTGCTGTATGCGGTGCTGACGGCGATCTTCGGGCGCGTGGCCGGCTAGGCGCAGCGACCCTTCGCCATATGAGATTATCTCCATCTCGTGAGACAACTTAGGGTTGCGCTAAGGACTCCGGCCGCAGGATGCCTCCATACCAAGGAGGATCACGCATCATGCTCCCGACATCCCGCGACCCGCTTCTGGCCCTGATCGACAGCGTCTATTTCGCCCTGCTGCGGCGGCTGCGGGCCTGAGGACTCAATAGGGCACGCGGTCCGGCTTCTCCGCCCATTCGGCGAAGACCTCCAGCGCCTCCGCCGCCAGAAGGCGCTGCATCGGCAGGCTGCGGGCGGCGAGGGGCTTCGGGATCTCGGCGTAGAGGAATTCGTCGTCGAAGCCGATGCCCGCCGCCTGCACCCGGTCATTCGCATAGACCACGCGATCGCAGCGGGACCAGTACAGCGCGGCCAGGCACATCGGGCAGGGCTCGCAGCTGGTGAAGACGGTGGCGCCGCGCAGGTCGAAGCGGCCGAGCGCGGTGCAGGCGCGGCGGATGGCGACGATCTCGGCATGCGCCGTCGGGTCGAGGGTGCTGGTGACCTGGTTCCAGCCCTCCGCCACCACCTGGCCCCCCAGCACCACCACGGCGCCGAAAGGCCCGCCCGCGCCGCCCACCATGCCGCGGCGGGACAGGGCGATGGCGTGGCGCATGAAATCCTCATCCGTCATTCGCGGCCTCGACGTGCGGGGGCGCAGGCCCCAGGTTACGCGCCGGAGGGTCCATGATGCCGCTTGCGCTGTCCATTCTCGACCAATCGACCATCGCCTCCGGCCGCGGCGCCGATGACGCGATCAGGGAGACGCTGGCGCTGGCCCGGCTCGCGGACCAATGGGGCTATCGCCGCTACTGGCTGGCCGAACACCACAACAGTGCCTCCCACGCCGGGACGGCGCCGGAGGTGCTGGCGGCGGCCATCGCGGCCACCACCCAGCGCATCCGCATCGGCACCGCCGGCGTGATGCTGCCGCATTATTCCGCGCTGAAGGTGGCGGAGCAGTTCCGGGTGCTGGAATCCATCGCGCCGGGGCGCATCGATCTGGGCGTGGGCCGCGCCCCGGGCTCGGATGGCCGCACCGCCTATGCGCTGAACCCGGATGCGGCGGCGGCGGCGGACCGCTTCCCGCAGCAGGTGCAGGACCTGATGGGCTGGCTCGGCGACGGGCTGCCGGAGGGCCACCCCTTCCGCATGGTCACCGCCAACCCGGCCATTCCGACCCGGCCGGAGGTGTGGATTCTCGGCAGTTCGGATTTCGGCGCCCAGCTCGCCGCCTATTTCGGCCTGCCCTACTGCTTCGCTCATTTCATCACGGATGGCCGCGGCAGCGAGGAGGCGATGGGCCTGTACCACGAGGGCTTCCGGCCGCATCCCGGAGTCCCCGGGCGACTGGCAAAGCCGCAGGGTGTGGTTGCCGTCTATGCCCTGACCGCCTCGACGGAGGCCGAGGCGATCCGTCACTTCCGGTCCCGCGCCATCTGGCGCCTGTCGCGCGACCGCGGCGTGTACCCGCCCTTGCCAAGCGTGGACGAAGCCGAGGCCTACGCCCTGAGCCCCGAGGAAGCCGCCAAGATCGAGCGCATGCGCGCCCGCGCTTTGGTCGGCGCCCCGGAACAGGTGGCGGCGCGGCTGGCCACCCTGGCCGCGGCGCATGGGGTGGAGGAGGTGGCGGTGCTGACGCCCTGCCACGATGCGGCGGCGCGGCAGGAGAGTTTCCGGTTGTTGGCGGAGGCGGTGGCGGCGGTCCGGTTGTCCGAAGCCGCCTGACTACCGCGTCGGGAAACCCGGCGCACGGCTGCTGTGCCGGCGCCGGGCGCGATGCCGGCCTGCGGCATCCACCAGTGCCGGAAGCCCCAGTAGCGGCGCCGTCAGCACCGCAAGCAGCCCGAAGCCCGCGCCCCATTTCGGCCCGCCCAGTACGAAGGCGGCACCGGAGGCCGTCCAGGTCAGGGCGTTGACGACAAGACCGACGCCGAACAGCCACCGCATGCGCCGCAGCCGCGCAGCGGCCTCGGCGGGGTCGCCTTCGGTCCAGGGGGTGCCGCGGGGGGAAACCTCATAGAGCCGATCCGTCTCGATGCGGAACGGCGGACGGCTCAGCGCCGCATGACGACGAAGACGGGCCGCCCCTGCTGCCTCGCGCGGCGCAGGCGCCACCACAACGACCCCGCGCCGATCAGCCCCGCCACCAGCAGCACCGGCAGGATCAGCCCGACGAACAGCACCGCCAGCGCCGCCAGCACCAGCCCGCCGGAGATCAGCGCCACCAGCAGCGCCACGCCACCGACGCGCGCCAGGACGCGGTCCAGCAGGCCCGGCTTTGGCGGAGTCGGCGGCTGCCGGAATTCGCCATCGGGCGTCATGTCGAGCACGGGCGGGTTGCGATGCGGTTCCATGGACCGTCATGTTGCCCGGCACGTGCCCCGGTTCAAGGGCGGGTCTGTTACGGCCTGTGACGGATCGGGGGACCGGATCTCAGGTGACCGGCGCCGCATCCACCACATGGAAGCCCGCGGTCACGCTGTCATTCCAGCTTTCGGCGCGCAGATGCCCCGCCAGGTGCAGCGTGCCGCCGCCGAGCAGCGCCGCCGCCAGAGGGCCTTCCTTGGCGCGGAAGCAGATGGCCTTGAGGCGCCCGCCGCCCTCCCCTTCCAGGAAGGCGCGGATGGTGCCGCCTTCCTTGCCCACCCGGTCGGCGCGGACCACCCGGGCGCGGGACAGCACGAAGACCGGCTCGTCATTGCCGGCGCCGAAGGGGGCCAGGCGCGCGATCTGGCTGGCCACCTCCACCGTGGCTCCGGACACGGTCAGCGAGCCTTCCACCGGCAGATCGGCCGCTCCCGGCAGTTCCGCGGCATGGGACAGGCGCTCATCCAGGAAGGAATGAAACTCCCCCTCCCGCGCCGCCAGAAACGAAAAGCCGGCCGCCATGGCGTGCCCGCCGCCGGTCTCCAGCAACCCGGCCTGGCGCGCGGCGATGATGGCGGCACCCAGGTCCACCCCGGCCACGGAACGGCCCGATCCCTTGGCCAGCCCGTTGTTCAGCCCGGCGACGCAGGCCGGGCGGTTGAATTTTTCCTTCATCCGGCCGGCGACGATGCCGACCACGCCAGGGTGCCAGCCTTCGCCGACCACCAGCAGCACGGGGTGGCCGTGCAGCGCCTGGCGTTCGGCCTCCAGCATGGCGGCGGTCAGCACATCCGCCTCCACCTCCTGCCGCCGCTTGTTCACCGCATCCAGCTTCTCCGCCATGGCGCGGGCTTCCAGCGGGTCATCCTCCAGCAGCAAACGAAGTCCCAGATCGCTTTCATCGATGCGGCCGGAGGCATTGATGCGCGGGCCGAGCAGGAAGCCCAGCGTATGCGCGGTGGGCGCATCCTTGGCCATCGCGACGTCCAGCAGGGCCGAGACACCGGCCCGGCCGCGCCGCGCCATCACCTTCAGCCCCTGCGCCACCAGCGCCCGGTTCAGCCCGGTCAGCGGCATCACGTCACACACGGTGGCCAGCGCCACCAGGTCCAGCAATTCCAGCAGCTTCGGTTCCGGCCGGGTGGCGAAGGCGCCGCGCCGGCGCAGCTCCCGCACCGTGGCGACCCCGGCCAGGAAGGCGACGCCCGCGGCACACAGCATGCCGAGGCCGCTGGTGCAGTCCAGCCGGTTCGGGTTCACCGCGGCGCGCACCCGGGGCACCGGGCCTTCCGCCTTGTGGTGGTCCAGGATCACCACGTCCGCCCGGCCGCGCGCCGCCTCCAGCGCCACCTCCGCCGCGATACCGCAATCCACGGTGACGATCAGCGTGGCGCCGCGATCGCACAAAGTGGCGATGGCCTTGGCATTGGGGCCGTAGCCCTCGGTGATGCGATCCGGCACGTAATGCACCACGCGGGCGCCCAGTTCGCGCAGCAGCCGGACGGTCAGCGCCCCGGAACAGGCGCCGTCCACGTCGTAGTCACCGAACACCACCACCTGTTCGGCGGCCTGCGCCGCATCCGCCAGGCGGGACGCCGCCGCATCCATGTCCCGCAGGGTGGAGGGGTCCGGCATCAGCGCGCGCAGCGTCGGCTCCAGGAAATCCGCCGCCGCCTCCACCCCTACGCCGCGCGCCGCCAGCAACCGCCCGACGAGCTCGGGCAGCGCCAGTCGCTGGGCGATGCCGAGCCCGGTGCGCGCATCGCCCTGCCGCCAGATCCAGCGCCGGCCGAGCGCACTCCGCGCCACGCCCAGCGCAACCTCGGCCCCGGGTGCCCCGAGAAGTGCGGCGGCGGCGTCGTTCAACCGGCGAAGGCCGCGGGCTTCAGCGCGAAATTGTGGTGGCCTTCCACATAGCGGACGGTGCCGGATTTGGATCGCATGACGATGGAATGCGTGATCGCGCCCTTCCCGAAGTCGCGCACGCCGCGCAGCATCGGCCCGGTGGTCACGCCGGTGGCGGCGAACATCACGTCGCCCTTCGCCATGTCGGTCATGGAATAGATGCGGCTGGCATCCGTGATGCCCATTTCCTTGGCGCGGATCACCTGGTCCTCATTCTCGAAGATCAGCCTTCCCTGCATCTGCCCGCCGATGCAACGCAGCGCCGCCGCCGCCAGCACGCCTTCCGGCGCGCCACCGCTGCCCATGTAGATGTCCACCCCGGTATCGAGCTGGGAGACGGCCACCACGCCGGAGACATCGCCATCCGGGATCATCATGATGCGCGCGCCGGCCGCCCGGCAGCGCTTCACGATTTCCTTGTGCCGGTCGCGGTCCAGCAGGCAGACGACCAGGTCGTTGACGCTGCGGCCCTTGGCCTTGGCCAGGTTCGCCAGGTTTTCCTCGACCGAGGCATCCAGATGCACCACGCCATCCGGCAGGCCGGGGCCGACCGCGATCTTGTCCATGTAGACATCCGGCGCGTGCAGGAAGCCGCCCTTCTGGGCCAGCGCCACGCAGGCCATGGCGTTGGGGCCGCCCTTCGCCGTGATGGTGGTGCCCTCCAGCGGGTCCACCGCGATATCCACCTCCGGCCCACCGCCCGCCTTGGCATAGAGCCCGACCTTCTCGCCGATATACAGCATCGGCGCCTCGTCCATCTCACCCTCACCGATCACCACGGTGCCGGAGATGGCGACGGTGTCGAAGGCGCGGCGCATGGCTTCCACGGCGGCACCATCGGCGGCGTTCTTGTCGCCGCGGCCCATCCAGCGGCTGGCGGCCAGGCCCGCGGCCTCCGTCACCCGGACCAGTTCCAGGGCCAGGTTGCGGTCGACATGGACCTGACGGTCCGTTTGCGGCGTGGTCTCGGACAAGGTGGCTTCCTCCGGCTCAAGGCGATGGGCAGTTGCCGCCCACCGGCCAGGCAGGAGTTGTGGCCCGGAACCGGGGGCGGCGGAAAGGGGTAAGCACGATTCCGGATCCGGCACCCGGCCGGACGGCTCGGAAAAGGTGTCGCTACAGCGCCTCGATGCGGATCATCGCCGGCGTCTCCAGCACCGCCTCCAGCGCCTCTATCCGGGCGATGGCGGCGCGCATCTGGGCTTCCTCGCAATCATGCGTGGTCACCACCACCGGCACCGCCTCACCCGGCGCCCGGCCGCGCTGGAGCATGGATTCCAGGCTGATGTGGTGGTCGCGCAGCGCGGCGGTGACATCGGCGATGACACCGGGGCGGTCCACCACCATCAACCGCAGGTAGTAGGCACCCACACGTTTCGCCATCGGCACATTCGGCGCATGCGACAGGTGCTGGCCCGCCACGCCCCAGACCGGCGTGGTGCGGCCGCGCGCCAGGTCGATCAGGTCGGCGCAGATGGCGCTCGCCGTCGGCCCGGCGCCGGCGCCGCGGCCTTCCAGCACGACGCGACCGACGAAATCACCCTCCGCCACCACCGCATTGAACACGCCATCGACGCGCGCGATCGGGTGCGCCACCGGCACCATGCAGGGGTGCATCCGCGTCTCGATACCCGCTTCCGTGCGCCGCGCGATGCCGAGCAGCTTGATGCGGTAGCCGAGTTCCTCCGCCAGCTTGATATCCAGCGCGGAGATCGCGCGGATACCCTCCACATGCACCGCGTCGAAATCCACCGGGCGGCCGAAGGCGAGCGCGGCCAGGATCGCCAGCTTGTGCGCCGCGTCGATGCCGTCCACGTCGAAGGCCGGGTCGGCCTCCGCATAGCCCAGCTTCTGGGCCTCGCTGAGGGCCTGCGCGAATTCGATGCCGCGCTCGCGCATCTGGGTCAGGATGTAGTTGCAGGTGCCGTTGAGGATGCCGAGCACGCGGCTGATGTCATTCGCCGCCAGCCCCTCCCGCAGCGCCTTGATGGCCGGGATGCCGCCGGCCACCGCCGCCTCATAGGCCAGCGTCACGCCCTTCGATTCGGCCAGCGCGGCGAGTTCGGCGCCATGCACGGCGAGCAGCGCCTTGTTGGCGGTGACCACCGGCTTGCCGGCCGCCAGCGCCGCGCGCACCAGGTCGGCGCCCTGGCCCTCCGACCCGCCGATCGCCTCCACCACCACATCCACATTCGGATCATGGGCGAGTGCCACCGGGTCGTCGTACCAGCGCAGCCCGGCGATGGAGACGCCACGATCGCGCGTGCGGTCGCGGGCGGAGACGGCGGTGACGGCGATCGGCCGCCCGGCGCGGGCCGTGATGGTCGCGGCATTGTCGCGCAGCAGCGTCAGCACGCCGGCGCCCACCGTGCCGAGGCCGGCGACCGCGACGGAAAGCGGCTTGGTCATGTCAAAGTGTCCAATCAGGCTGCGTCGGGGGTCTCGATGGGCGTCTCGACCGGCCCGGCATTGTCGGCGGTGAGGAAGGTCTTGATGCCGCGCATCGCCTGGCGGATGCGCTGGCTGTTCTCCACCAGCGCGATGCGGACATGGCCATCGCCGTGTTCGCCGAAGCCGATGCCGGGTGCGACGGCGACCTTCGCCTTGGCCAGCAGCAGTTTTGCGAAATCCACCGACCCCAGATGCTTGAACCGGTCCGGAATCGGCGCCCAGAGGAACATGGATCCCTCTGGCGAGGGCACCTGCCAGCCGGCGGAGGCGAGACCCTTCACCATCACGTCGCGGCGTTCGCGGTACAGGTCGCGCATCTCCTGCACGCAATCCTGCGGGCCGTTCAGCGCGGCGGCGGCGGCGATCTGGATCGGCGCGAAGGCGCCGTAGTCGAGATACGACTTCACCCGCGTCAGCGCCGAGACCAGCCGTGGATTGCCCGCGGCGAAGCCCATGCGCCAGCCCGGCATGTTGTAGGTCTTCGACATGGAGGTGAATTCCACCGCCACATCCTTCGCCCCCGGCACTTCCAGGATGGAAGGCGGCACGTTGCTGCCGAAATAGATCTCGGCATAGGCGAGGTCGGACAGGATGAAGATCTCGTGCTTGCGCGCGAAATCGACGATCTGCTTGTAGAAATACAGATCCGCCAGCATCGCCGTCGGGTTCGACGGAAAATTCACGATCAACGCGGTGGGCTTCGGCACCGAATGCCGCACGGCGCGGTCCAGCGCCGACAGCATCTCGTCATCCGGCGTGCAGGGAATGGACCGCACCGAGGCACCGGCCAGCACGAAGCCGAACTGATGGATCGGGTAGGACGGGTTCGGCACCAGGATGGTATCGCCGGGCGAGGTGATGGCAGCCGCCAGGTTCGCCAGGCCTTCCTTGGAGCCGAGGGTGGCCACCACCTCCGTCTCCGGGTCCAGCTTCACCTTGAAGCGCCGGTCGTAATAGCCCGCCAGCGCCTTCCGCAGCCCGGGAATGCCCTTCGACGCGGAATAGCGATGCGTGCGCGGGTCGGCCACCGCCTCCACCAGCTTTGCCACGATATGCGGCGGAGTCGGGCAATCCGGGTTGCCCATGCCGAGATCCACGATGTCCTCGGCGGCCGCGCGCGCCTTGGCCTTGGCCGAGTTCACCTCGGCGAAGACATAGGGCGGCAGGCGCCGGATGCGGTGGAACTCCTCGGTCATGTGCGTCGGGTCCGTGGGGTCTAAGGAAGGCGGGGGGGCAAGGAAGTGCAGGATAGCGGAAGGGTTCAGTTGCCGCGAGGCGCCAGCAGATCTGCGCCCGGCGGCGGCGGCGGCGCAAGCAGGTCGCCCGCAGGCGGCGGTGGCGGCGCCAGCAGATCGCCCCTGGGCGCGGGCGGCGGGCCGGAGAGTGGCGGCGGCGCGGCCTGCGGCAGGGGCGCCGGGCCGGGCTGCGAGGCCGTGGCGGGCGGCGCCGGCGTGGCGGGCGCGGGCGGTGCCGCGACGGCAGGCGCCGCCGGCGCGGGCACCGGATCCAGCACGATCCGCGGCACCGAGGCCAGGACCGGCGGCGCCGGCGGCTGGCTGCCCGGGGTCGCAGCTGCGGCCGGGCCGGTCCTGATGGTCAGGGAGCCGTCACGATCCGCGGCCAGTGCGGCGGTCAGCGCCGCGCGCTCTGCCGGCGTCGGCGGCACCGGCCGGGCCGGCACGGTGGCCAGGTTCGGGTAGGGCGCGTCGCGGCCAGGCGGCGGTTCCCGCCCATCCAGGTAGCCGCCGGTGATGTTGCGCCAGGCCAGGCGTGGGTCCAGGTCGGGCGGCACGCCACCGGCGCATCCGGCCAGCAGCAGGACCAGGGCCAGCACGGCCGCGGGTGCCGCAGCGGGGCGCGCTTGATCGCCCGGCATCCGGCCCTTACGTTCAAACTGTTTCCCGTGGCGTCCGACGCGCGGGTGCATGGCTTCCCAATCCTTCGCGCGCCGAGGGTTACCCCGAACCACCCGCCGGCGAAAGCACCAAGGCGAGGGTTCGGCGGGAAGACTCACCCAGGCGGGCGACCAGCGGCGATTTCAGGGGAATGCGGGCGCATGGCGCAGGATACGGGTGCGGGCGAAGCCAAGGCAGGTGGCGCGAAGGGGGGCGAAGGCCGGTCCCGCGACACCGCGACGCAGAAGACCGGACCGGGCGGCGCCGACCCGGCCGCCTTCCGCCTGCCGGACCCTGCCCTGGTCAGCCGCACCATGGCGGATGTGGCGGAGCGCGGGCAGCGCATCGTCGGCGATTTCCTGAAGCGCCAGGCGGAGGGTGCGCCTTCCACCGGCCCGGACCCGCTGCATATCGGCTCCGCCTTCATCGACATGACGACGCGGCTGATGGCCAACCCGGCGCGGCTGATGCAGGCGCAGATCGGCTTCTGGCAGGACTACCTGACGCTCTGGCAGAACACCGCGCGGCGCATGATGGGCGACCCCACGCCCCCGGTGATCGAGGAGACCAAGGGCGACAAGCGCTTCAAGGATGATGCGTGGCGGGAGAATGAGGTCTTCGACTTCATCCGCCAGTCCTACCTGCTCTCGGCCCGCTACTTCACCAATGTGGTGCAGGGGGCGGAGGGGCTGGACAACAAGACCGCGCAGAAGGTGGATTTCTACACGCGGCAATTCGTCGATGCGATGAGCCCGTCCAACTTCCTGATGACCAATCCGGAAGTGCTGCGCCGCACCGCGGAAACCGGCGGGGAAAACCTGCTGAAGGGCCTGTCCAACCTGCTGGCGGATCTGGAACGCGGCAAGGGCAATCTCCGCATCCGCATGACCGACGACAGCAAGTTCAAGGTCGGCGAGAACATCGCGGTCACGCCCGGCAAGGTGGTGCATCGCAACGCGCTGATGGAGCTGATCCAGTACAGCCCGGCCACGGAACAGGTGCTGAAGCGGCCGCTGCTGATCCTGCCGCCCTGGATCAACAAGTTCTACATCCTGGACCTCCGCCCCAAGAACAGCCTTATTCGTTGGGCGGTGGAGCAGGGGCATACCGTCTTCGTCGTGTCCTGGGTCAACCCGGACGAGGCGCTCGCCGAAAAGGGGTTCGAGGACTACATGCGCGAGGGCCCTTACGCGGCGCTCGATGCGATCGAGGCAGCGACCGGCGAAAAGGCTGTCAACGCCATCGGCTATTGCCTGGGCGGCACGCTGCTGTCCTGCACCCTGGCCCACATGGCGGCGCGCAAGGATACGCGGATCAAATCCGCCACCTACTTCGTCACCATGACGGATTTCGAGGAAGCCGGCGAACTCGGCGTCTTCATCGATGAGGAACAGCTTCTGGGCATCGAGGAGAAGATGTCGAAGAAGGGCTTCCTCGAAGGGCGGGAGATGGCGACCACCTTCAACATGCTGCGCGCCAACGACCTGATCTGGTCCTTCGTGGTGAACAACTACCTGATGGGGCAGGAGCCGTTTCCCTTCG
>LNFM01015756.1_pt1 | contig 11294 bp, 9 predicted proteins | sample 596031 | NCBI WGS metagenome assembly LNFM01 (sample SAMN04254537, study PRJNA301005) | activated carbon metagenome | isolation source: dual media filters at the Ann Arbor, Michigan drinking water treatment plant | place: USA: Ann Arbor | reverse complement strand
ACAACATCAGCGAGATGGACAAGGTGCAGCCCGGTGACGTGCTGGTGACCGACATGACCGACCCGAACTGGGAGCCGGTGATGAAGCGGGCGAGCGCCATCGTGACCAACCGCGGCGGGCGCACCTGCCACGCGGCCATCATTGCGCGCGAGCTGGGCATTCCAGCCGTGGTCGGTTGTGGCGACGCCACCGAACACCTGAAGGACGGCACGCTGGTCACGGTGAGCTGCGCCGAGGGTGACACCGGCCACATTTACGACGGCTTGCTGGAGACCGAGATCACCGAAGTGCAGCGCGGCGAGATGCCCCCGCTGGACGTGAAGATCATGATGAACGTGGGCAACCCCCAGCTGGCGTTCGACTTCTGCCAGATCCCCAACGGCGGTGTGGGCCTGGCGCGACTCGAATTCATCATCAACAACAACATCGGCGTGCACCCCAAGGCGATCCTGGACTACCCCGCTGTGGACGCCGACCTGAAAAAGGCGGTGGAGTCGGTGGCCCGCGGCCATGCCTCGCCGCGTGCGTTCTACGTGGACAAGGTCGCCGAAGGCGTGGCCACCATCGCCGCGGCCTTCTGGCCCAAGCCGGTGATCGTGCGCCTGTCGGATTTCAAGAGCAACGAGTACCGCAAGCTGGTGGGCGGTTCGCGCTACGAGCCCGACGAAGAGAACCCGATGCTGGGTTTCCGCGGTGCGGCACGCTACATCAGCGAAGACTTCCGCGAAGCCTTTGCCATGGAATGCGAAGCGCTCAAGCGCGTGCGCGAAGACATGGGCCTGGACAACGTGCAGGTGATGGTGCCGTTCGTGCGCACACTGGCGCAGGCCAAGCGCGTAGGTCATCATGATGTGCGAGATCCCGAGCAACGCGGTGCTGGCCAAGGACTTCCTGCAGTACTTCGACGGCTTCTCCATCGGCTCCAACGACCTGACCCAGCTCACCCTGGGCCTGGACCGCGACTCCGGACTGGAGCTGCTCGCTCACGACTTCGACGAGCGCGATCCGGCCGTGAAGGCGCTGCTGAAGATGGCCATCAGCGCCTGCCGGGCCGAGGGCAAGTACGTGGGCATCTGCGGCCAGGGCCCCAGCGATCACCCCGATTTTGCGCAGTGGCTGCGCGACGAGGGCATCAGCTCCATCTCCCTGAACCCGGATTCGGTGGTCGACACCTGGCAGCTGCTGGCGTCCAGCCAGAAGTGAGTGATCAACGCTGCGGCGTTTGACCGGAGAGCGGCAGCGGGCAACCCTGCCGCTTTTTTCATGGGCCGCTGCGTCAGCCTGAGGTCAGTGCATGGCGCACAATCCCATCGCACACCGTTGGCAATGACCCTTGGTGGCCGATCGAGGAGACACACATGTTCAAAGGCCTTGCCGCCCAGCGCCTGGTGGCCCTGTTCTTCGCCGCTGCGGCGTTGTTCAACTTTCCGTTGCTGGCCCTGTGGGACCACGATGCGCGCGTGTGGGGATTGCCCTTGTTCCCGCTGGCGCTGTTCGTCATCTGGGGCGTGTTGATCGCCGCCCTGGCCTGGGTCGTGGAACACCACAGCAACGTGTCACACACCGACTGAGCATGCTGTCGGCCCCGCTGGTCATTGGCGTCTCATTTGCCTACCTGCTGCTGCTGTTTGCGGTGGCCTACTGGGGCGACCTGAGGGCGGCTCAAGGCCGCTCGGTGATCTCAAGCCCCTGGGTGTACGCGCTGTCCATGGCGGTGTACTGCACCGCGTGGACCTACTTCGGCAGCGTCGGACGTGCCGCCAACTCGGGCGTGTGGTTCCTGCCGATCTACCTCGGTCCCATGCTGGCCATGCTGCTGGCCTGGATGGTGGTGCGCAAGATGATCCGCATCGCAAAGACTTACCGCATCACCTCCATTGCCGACTTCATTGCCAGCCGCTACGGCAAGAGCCCGCTGCTTGCAGGCCTGGTGACGCTGATCACGGTGGTGGGCATCGTTCCCTACATCGCCCTGCAGCTCAAGGCCATCGCCAGCGGCTACGCGGTGCTCACCTCACCGCTGGGCATGCCGGCGGTGCAGAGCGCCGACTGGTGGAGCGACAGTACGCTGTATGTGGCGCTGGCCCTCGCCGGCTTCACCATCGTGTTCGGCGCGCGCCACCTGGACAGCACCGAACGGCACGAGGGCATGGTGGCGGCGATTGCGTTCGAGTCGGTGGTCAAGCTGGTGGCCTTCATGGCGGTGGGCCTGTTCGTCTGCTTCGGTCTCTTTTCAAGTCCGGCCGATCTGTTCGACCAGGCCCATGCGGTGGACGAATTGCGCCGCCTGATGCAGTTTGGCCAGGGCCAGCCGTTTGCCTATGCGCAGTGGCTGGGGCTGACCTTGCTGGCCATGCTGTCGGTGATCTTTCTGCCGCGCCAGTTCCAGGTGATGGTGGTGGAGAACGTGGATGAGAACCACCTCAAGCGCGCGGTCTGGGCGTTTCCGCTGTATTTGCTGCTGATCAACCTGTTCGTGTTGCCGATCGCGCTGGGTGGTTTGCTGCATTTCGGGTCGGGGCGCATGGACCCGGAGACCTTTGTGCTGTCGCTGCCGCTGTCGCAAGGGCAGGGCGCGCTGGCGCTGTTTGCCTTTGTGGGAGGGCTGTCGGCTGCCACCGGCATGGTGATCGTCGAAGCCATCGCGGTGTCCACCATGGTGTGCAACGACCTGGTGATGCCGCTGCTGCTGCGCATGCGGCGTTTTGGCGCCCGCGCCAGCGGCGACCTCACCGCCGTGCTGCTGCGCATCCGGCGGCTGGCCATCCTGGGCATCCTGCTGCTGGGCTACCTCTATTTCCACCTGGCCGGCGAGGCCTACGCGCTGGTGAGCATTGGTCTGATCAGCTTCGCGGCCGTGGCGCAGTTCGCGCCCGCCCTGCTGGGCGGCATGTACTGGAAGGGCGGCACGCAGCGCGGCGCGTTGACGGGCTTGCTGCTGGGATTTGCCTTCTGGGCCTACACGCTCATGCTGCCTTCGTTGGTGAAGTCGGGCTGGCTCACCGCCGGCTTCATGGATCAGGGGCCCTTTGGCTGGTGGTTGCTCAAGCCCGAGGCCTTTCTGGGTCTGGCCGGGCTGGACAACCTCACGCACTCGCTGATCTGGAGCCTGCTGGCCAACGTGGCCGGCTACGTGGGCGTGTCGCTCTGGCGCGCCCCCACCGCACGCGAGACCAGCCAGGCCTTGTTGTTTGTGGATGTGTTCCACCGCACCGCGGCATCGCGCCCGGTGTTCTGGCAAGGCAAGGCGCAGGTGTCGGCCTTGCTGCCGCTGGTGGGGCGCTTCCTGGGGGTGGAGGCGGCACAGCGCCTGTTTGCCGACTACGCGCTGCGCGTGGGCGCGCGCCAGATTGAGCAGATCCCGGCCGACGCGCGGCTGGTGCATTTTGTGGAAACCCAGCTGGCGGGCGCCATCGGCAGCGCCTCGGCGCGGGTGATGGTGGCCTCGGTGGTGGAGGAGGAGGCGCTGGACCTCGACGACGTCATGCGCATCCTGGACGAGGCCTCGCAGCTTCGCGCTTACTCGCACGCGCTGGAGGAAAAGTCGCAGTCGCTGGAGCGTGCCACGGACGAGCTGCGCCAGGCCAACGAGCAACTCAAGAGCCTGGACCGGCTCAAGGACGATTTCATGTCTTCGGTCACCCACGAACTGCGCACTCCCTTGACCTCGATCAGGGCCCTGGCCGAGCTGATGCGCGACGATACAGGGATGGACTCCGTGCAACGCCAGCAGTTTGTGGGCATCATCGTGGGCGAGACCGAACGCCTGAGCCGGCTGGTGAACCAGGTGCTGGACATGGCCAAGATCGAGTCTGGCCACGCCGAGTGGCACGATGACGAGGTGGACATGAAAGTGCTGTTGCAGCAGGCGGCCAGCACCATGGCCGAGCCACTGCGCGAGCGGGGTGTCACGCTGTCGCTGGAGTTGGCTGAGCATGTACAACCCCTGCATGCCGACGCCGACCGGTTGATGCAGGTGGTGCTCAACCTGCTGTCGAACGCGGCGAAGTACGCGCCGCGGGACACAGGCCAAGTGGTGGTGCGGCTGCGGGAGGGCGACGAGGGTGTGGAAGTGGAAGTGCAAGACAACGGACCGGGCATCGATCCCGACCAGCAAGCCATGGTGTTCGAGAAGTTCCGGCAAGTGGAAGGTGACGCGCATTACCGACCCGGTGGCACCGGCCTGGGTTTGCCCATCAGCCGTCAGATCGTGGCCCACTTCGGGGGGCGCATGTGGCTTCGGTCTGACGTGGGGAAGGGGGCGGTGTTCGGCTTTTGTTTGCCGCGCCGGAGACCAGAAACAACAGCTCAAGGAGACACGACATGAGCCACAAGATCCTGATCGCAGACGACGAGCCCAACATCCTGATCTCGCTGGAGTTCCTCATGAAGCGCGAGGGCTTCGAGGTGGTGCTGGCGCGTGATGGGCAGGAGGCCATCGATGCCATCGTGCGCGAGCGTCCGGCGTTGGTGTTGCTCGACGTGATGATGCCGATCAAGACCGGGTTCGACGTGTGCAGCGAGGTGCGGGCCAGCGAGGCCGTGAGCAACACCCTGATCGTGATGCTGACCGCGAAGGGACGCGACACCGACATCGCCAAGGGACTGGCGTTGGGCGCCAACGCCTACATGACCAAGCCGTTCTCCACCAAGGAACTGGTGCAGAAGGTGCGTGAACTGCTGGAGCCAGAGGCATGAGCCGACGGCGCGTGGACCGTCGCTTGTGGCTGGGCGTGGCGCTGGCGGGCGTTGCGCTGCTGCTGTGGCTGGTGGCGACTGCAGGCATCGTCTGGTCGACGCTGGACGGGCAGGAGCGAGAGCGTCTGGTCGAATTGCTGGCCTCGCGCAGCACGCTGGTGGTCATGATGGTGCTGGTGCTGATGGCGGCGCTGGCCTTTGCCACGCGGGCTCTGGTGGGGCATTTCATTGAACCAGTGGCCCAGCTCGCCGAAGAAGGCATGGTGCTGGTGCGCACCGACGTGGCCCGCAGCCTGCCGCCCCAGGGCAGCGCCGAGAACCGCGCCGTCACCGGCGTGATCAACCAGCTGGTGGCGCAACGCACGCGGTTGCGCGAAGAGATGGATGTGCGGGTGCAGGAGGCCAGTCGTGACATCGAACAGGAAAGAGGTCGGCTCGCCGCGCTCATGGCCGAACTCACTCAAAGCGTGGTGGTGTGCAACCTGGACGGGCGCATCCTGCTCTACAACCAGCGTGCGAAGCAACAGTTCCGGGCTCTGTCCCAGGCACCCGAGGTGGCCGGCGGTGCCGAGCTGATTGGTCTGGGCCGTTCCATTTACGCCGTGTTTGACCGCAAGCTGGTGGCCCACGCGCTGGAGAACATCCAGCAACGGATGCTCTCGGGTGTGGCCCAACCGTCGGCGCAGTTCGTGACCTCGACCGCTGTGGGCCAGTTGCTGCGTGTTCAGATGGCGCCGGTGCGCTCCAGCCAGGCCCAGGCCGCCGAAGATACTGCCGACCGCGCCGAGCTGACCGGTTTCGTGCTGATGCTCGACAACATCACCCGCGAGTTTGAAGCCGAGTCAGCGCGCGACCGTGTGCTGCACACCTTGACGGAAGGCACGCGCTCGGCCCTGGCCAACACACAGGCCGCGCTCGATGTGCTCGACCACCCCGAGCTGGAGCCCGCTGCCCGCGAGCGTTTTCTGCGGGTCGTCCGCGAAGAGACCGCTGCGCTGGGCCGTCGGATTGCCGGCATCGAATCAGACGCCGCGCAAAGCCTGAAAACGCGTTGGCCGCTGGAGGACATGCTGGGCGCCGATCTCGTGTCTGCAGCCTTGCGCCGCATCGAGATCGTGACCGGGCTGCCTGCCTCTGCGCTGGAGGTGAACCCCGCGCTCTGGCTCAAGGTCGAGAGTTTTTCTCTGTTGCAGGTGCTGGTGTATCTGGCAGGCCGACTGAGCGAGGAGTTCGGCGTGCGCTATGTGCAGGTGCGCCTGGAGACAGCCGCGGGCAGCGCCGGCAAGGCCCAGTTCGACCTCGTGTGGTCGGGCCAGGCCATGAGCAACGAAACCGTGATGAGTTGGGAGATGGATGCCATGACATCGGGCGCCGAGACCACGGGTCTTACGGTGCGCGACGTGGTTGAGCGACATGGTGGTGCCTTCTGGTTCGAGCGGGAGCGCTCGCGCCATCAGGCGTTTTTTCGCATCCTTCTGCCGCTGGCCGACCCGCGCGACCCAGCCGATGCCATCAACTTCGTGCGCAATGAGAGTCGGCCCGAGTACTACGACTTTGATCTCTTCAAGACCACCGAGCAGACCCGATCGCTCGACGAGCGCCGCCTGGTCGACCTGGTCTACACCGTGTTCGATACCGAGACCACCGGGCTGGAGCCCGGGCAGGGCGACGAGATCATCCAGATCGGCGCAGCGCGCATCGTCAACGGCAAGCTGCTGCGCCAGGAGTGTTTTGAACAGCTGGTGGACCCGCGGCGCAGCATTCCTGCAGCCTCCATTCCGATCCACGGCATTCAGCCTGCCATGGTGGTGGGACAGCCAACGATCAGCGAGGTGCTGCCCGCCTTCCACGCCTTTGCGCAGGACACCGTGCTGGTGGCGCACAACGCCGCCTTCGACATGCGCTTTCTGCAGCTCAAGGAGAAGTCCACCGGTGTGGTTTTCGATCAACCCGTGCTCGATACCCTGCTGCTGTCGGCGGTGATCCACCCCAACCAGGATTCGCACCGCCTGGAGGCCATTGCCGAGCGCTTCGACGTGCCGGTGATCGGGCGGCACACAGCCATGGGCGATGCCATGGTGACGGCCGAGATCTTCATCAAGCTGATCCCGCTGCTGGCGCAGCAGGGCATCCATACCCTCGGCCAGGCGCGTGAAGCGGCTCAAAAGACCTACTACGCACGCTTGAAGTACTGACGCTCCTCGCGCCGCGAGGGTGATTCAGAATTTGTAGCGGTTCGAGAGCACAGACTGCAGTGTCTGAACGACCTGGAATGCATCCGTGAGCTGTGTGCGCTCGAAGTTTGAGATTTCCGCCGGGTCCAGAAAGTTGTCGGGCGCTTCGCCTTGCGCCATCTGGCGCGCCTGGTGCTGGATGCGCAGCGCCGCCAGAAACTCCAGCGCGTCGCGCAGATCGCGAGCGCTCTGCGCGCTGATGTCTCCACCATCGGCCGCGCTCAGCAGCCGGTCGTGGGTGTTGACCTCGGCATGGCCGCCCGCCAGCGCGTATACGCGTGCCAGATCCACGATGGGCACCACGCCGTTGTGCTTGAGGTTGATGGTGCCCTTGTGTTCACCGCTGCGTGCCGGTGACAGGCCCTTGAAGAAGCCCAGCGGCGGCTGGTGGGTCAGTGCATTGCCGACCATGTGGGCGAGGAAGAGGGTGTTGCCCCGGGTGCGCTGCAAGACGTCGTGGCGCAATCCGTCGAGCAGGCTGGTCTGGCCGTGGATGGCCCGCAGATCGAAGAACACGCATGTGAGCATGAGCGCCTTGGGCTCGGGCTCGCTGGTCCAACGCCTGAAGTATTCGGCCCAGCGCGCGCGCGGCTGGCGCCACGTGTCGGTCATGGCCATCATCTCCCCGGGACAGAACACATAGCCACACGCGTCCAGGCCAGTGCAGACGAATTGCGTGAGCTGGCGAAAGTAGTCGCCGTGCAGGGCTTCGTCGAACGCATCGTCGAGCACCATGCAGTTGTCCTGATCCGTCCTGGCGGTCTGCTCGCTGCGGGCTTGGGAGCCCGCAGCCACCCACACGTAGTCCACCGGTGCCGGACCCAGCCGCGCTTCCCCGAGTTGCAGCAGCCGGGTGGTGATGGCGTCCGTGATGGCGGTGATGATGTGACCGGTGTTGTAGGCGGTCGCATCGGCCGCTGCCAGGCTTTGCTGCAATGCCCGGATGCGGGTGCTGGCGCGCTGCAGCCCCTCGACCGTTGTCTGTTTGTAGATGTCGCCTGCGAGGTACACCGCCGAGGTGCTGTGCTGTTCGGTCAGATCGGTCGCGGTGATCATGCCGGCGACGCGTTGGCCGTCAAGCACCGGCACATGATGGATGTTGTGGCGCGCCATGAGCAGCAAGGCGTTGAACGCTGGATCATTCAGGTTCACGAAGAACGGCGCCAGCGTGGCGATGTCCATGATCGGTCGCTGCGTGTCCAGCCCGGTTGCAATCACGCGGTTGCGCAGGTCGCGGTCGGTGATCAACCCGAAGAGATGGTCTTGTTCCAGGATCAGGATGGATGACACACGCTGCTCGCTCATGAGCTGCGCGGCAGCACGTATGGTCGTCTGGGGTGGCAGCGTGACCGGTGCGCGTTTGAGCAGCGCGCTCACCGGCATGGTCATGAGCGTGAGTGCAGGATCGGTGGCGGGTTCACCGACGTCCTTGATGGACGGCGCGGAAGTGTCTTCGTCGATTGGGAAGGTGGCCATGTCGCTTTGTTGTGAGTAGGACTTAAGAATCCTTTCTTCATCCTATACCCTGCCGCCCTGTTGAGATGCGGGTAAATCCCTAGAGGGTTTGACCTGCCTCAAGCGGCGTGTCGGCCAGTTTGTAAGAAGTCGGTAAGGTGCAAATCCAGAATGGCGCCAACCCAAGCGAAAGCCACATGCTCTTCTTCATTTCATCCATCAAACTGATCGCTGAAATCGCGCTGCTGGCGCTGTTTGGTCAGTGGGTATTGGGCCTGCTTGCGGGTCAGAAGAAAGACCAGAACCTGTTTTATCAGGTGCTGCAGCAGGTGGGGAAACCCTTCGTTCTGGTGGCGCGCCTGGTGACACCGAAGTTTGTGCTTGAACGCCACCTTCCTTTGGTGGCGTTCTTGATTCTGACCTTTGTATGGGTGGGTGCAACGGTCGCGAAGATCAGCCACTGTCTCAAAATCGGAGTGAGCCTGTGCCAATGAATCCAGTCAATCACTGGTTTGCGCGCTGGCAGATTCGCGGGCTGCTGGTCTTCGGTCGGCGCGACGCGGCACTCATGCAGCTTGACAGCATGCTGGTGGCCGATCCTTCGGATGTGCATGCGCTCGCCACGCGCGCCCATGTTCTGGCCGAGCTCGGCGACAAAGCGGGGGCACTCCAGTCACTCCAGCGCTTGGTCGAGCTTCAGCCGGATCAGGCGCCGCCCTGGTTCAACCTGGGTTTCCTCAGCGAGGAAATGGGGCAACTGGAAGAAGCCGAGGCAGCCTTCCGCCGGGCCACCGAGATCGACCCCCAACTCGACCGGGCCTGGTACGGCCTGGCCCTGAGCCTCATCCGCCAGCGCCGCTTCGACGAAGCCATTCCCGCCCTGCGGAAGAACACCGAACTGCAACCCATGAGCCCCTACGGCTGGTACCAGCTGGCGCGTGTTCATGTGGACCGGCAAGAGCCCGACGAGGCGGCGAAGATCATTCGCCACCTTCGAAAGTTCGAGCCCAAAGTGGCGGCACAGCTGGAGCGCGAGACCGGTCTTGGGCAAGCCCAGGCCTGATTTCACGCTGCTGCTGTGCAGCCTTCAAAAGGGGAAGCCGGTGGGAGCCGGCTTCCGAGAAACGCGGACCGGTTGCAGGCTGCCTGGGGGACATGGGTGGCGTCCGTGATGTGCCCGAGAGGGTGTTCTTGATGGAGGTCGATGGCATGGAACTGACTGACAAGCACCGCCGTTACTGGCGGAAAAACCTCAACATCACGGCCATATTGCTTGCAATCTGGTTTGTCGTGACGTTCGTGGTGAGCTACTTCGCACGTGAACTGAGCTTCAACGTGCCCAGGGCGCCTTGGTGGTGTACTGCGTGATCATTGGGTACTACGCCTGGTACATGAACAAACTCGACATCGAACACGGTGTTGAAGAGATCGAGGAGTAACACCATGGCAGGCATGTTCGAAACCAAAGCCGGCATGAGCACGGGCGATTCCAATCGCGCGTTCAAGCAACAACTCAACAAGGTCTACAAGTGGTACACGGGGGGCTTTTTCGTCTTCGTGGTCGTGCTTGCGATCCTCGAGCAGATGGGTCTTTCACGCGAGTGGATCGGCTTCATCTTCCTGCTCGCCACCATCGGCCTGTACGCCGGCATCGGCATCATGAGCCGCACCACCGATGCCGCTGAGTACTACGTGGCCGGACGAAGAGTTCCGGCCGTCTACAACGGCATGGCCACGGGCGCGGACTGGATGTCTGCGGCGTCGTTCATCGGCATGGCCGGCACGCTCTACCTTCATCATGGGCTGGACCGGTGGCTACTGCCTGGTGGCGCTGTTTCTTGCGCCCTACCTGCGCAAGTTCGGCCAGTTCACCATTCCCGACTTTCTGGGTGAGCGCTACGGCGGCAACCTGCCGCGCTTCATCGGCATCTTTGCCGCCATCCTGTGCTCCTTTGTGTATGTTGTGGCACAGATCTACGGCGTGGGCCTGATCACGTCGCGCCTGACCGGTGTGGCGTTTGAACTGGGCGTGTTCCTGGGGCTGGGCGGCATTCTGGTCTGCTCGTTCCTGGGCGGCATGCGCGCAGTGACCTGGACGCAGGTGGCGCAGTACATCATCCTGATCGTGGCCTACATGATCCCGGTGGTGTGGCTCTCGGTGAAGCAGACCAGCGTGCCCGTGCCGCAGGCCATCTACGGCTTCCAGCTGGAGAAGGTCACGGCCAAGGAAAAGCTGCTCGCAGCCGACCCGAAAGAGCTGGAGGTGCGCGGCATCTTCAAGGCGCGCTCGGATGCACTGGCCGAGAAGCTGAAGGACCCGGCGGCTGCGCTGGCGGCCGACAAGGCCGCAGCGGAGACCAAGCTGGCCGAGCTGAGGGCCGCCAATGCTCCGTCCAGCGAAATCTCTGCCGCAGAGAAGGCGATCGCAGACCTGCCCAAGGATGAGGCCGCAGCCAAAGCCGCCTGGACCCGTGCGAAAGCGGCTGCCGACGTCAAGTCTCGTCCGCTCAACGGCATGCCTCCTCACGCCCAGCAGTTCGCCGGAGACCCCAACGGGGATGCCAAGGCGGTGGAGGCCTATGACACGTCACGTCGCAACTTCCTGGCGCTGATCTTCTGCCTGATGATCGGTACTGCCGCGCTGCCACACATCCTGATGCGCTACTACACGGTGCCCAGCGTGAAGGAAGCCCGGCAGTCGGTGACTTGGTCGCTGTTCTTTATCTTCCTGCTGTACTTCACCGCGCCCGCCCTGGCGGTGCTCGTGAAATACGAGGTGTTCAACGTGTTGATCGGCACACCGATTGATCAGCTGCCCGCCTGGGTGGCATCGTGGAACAAGGTGGATCCTTCGCTGATGGCGATCACCGACATCAACAAGGACGGCATCCTGCAGCTCAACGAGAT
>LNFM01012286.1_pt1 | contig 11294 bp, 8 predicted proteins | sample 596031 | NCBI WGS metagenome assembly LNFM01 (sample SAMN04254537, study PRJNA301005) | activated carbon metagenome | isolation source: dual media filters at the Ann Arbor, Michigan drinking water treatment plant | place: USA: Ann Arbor | reverse complement strand
TCGACTCACGAGGCGCAGGCCTCGGCGGCAAGATCGTGCAGTGCACCAAGTGCAAACGAGAGCGTTCGATGGAGAACGTGTTCTCGAAGAACGCGATGCTGTTCATCGGCGCCAAATGCCCCGCCCGTGAACCGTGGATCGCGGGCACCGGCAAGAGCGACTGCGATAAGCCACTCCGCGTTCTTCAGCGCGGCGCATCGAATGTCTACTGGGGCGACACCACGTCTGCGCTCGACATCCCGCCGTACTCGCCGGACCCCGGAGCGATGTTTGGTCCGCACTGGCCAACCATTCGCGCGTTGCCGAACGACATGAGGGAGCAGGTCGTCCGTTCGCTCGCTCCCCAGCTCCCCTCCCCTCCCGAGGTGCTGCTGCACGCTCTCGACGAGTGGACGACGACGGTCGACAGCGACGACAAAGCGCAGCCCATCGAGTGGGCGGAGTACCGCCAATTTCAGCGCTCGCTGAAGGAGCGCGTGACTCGCCCGGACTTCGAGACGCGCCCCGAGCAGTGCCCGTCGGAGTTTCAGTCGATCCTCGACGGCGTGGTGCTCGCGCGAAGACTGCGCGAGGTGCGGGTGCAGGTCGGCTTCACGCGCATCAGCCCGCCGGGCGGGATGTTTCGCGCCGCTCAAGGGACGAAGGGGCGGTTGTCGAAGACCCCGCTTCCGTGGCTGCCCGCAATCGAGATGCGCGGTGAGGGCATCTACCTCGAGTTCAAGCACAGCGAGGTCGCTCGCTGGGAGAAGAGCGACCCCGTCAAGAATCACTTCGGCCGTTACGCCAAGCAACTGAAGACCGACCTCGAGCAAGAGGCGAAGACCGAAGAGACGCTGAAGTTGATCCGGGAGAAGTTCAACACGTGGGTCGATCACGGTCCGCGCTTCGTGCTGTTGCACTCGTTCGCGCACGCGTTCATGCGGCGGCTCTCTCTCGAGTGCGGCTACAGCAGCTCGGCGTTGCGCGAGCGGCTCTACGTCAACCGGACCGGCCTCGACATGCTCGGCGTGCTCATCCACACCGACTCGCCCGACTCTGAGGGAACACTCGGCGGCCTCGTCCGCCAGGGCCAACCCGAGCGGCTCTACAGCACGCTCGTGGGCATGCTGCGGGACCTCTCGTGGTGCTCGTCCGATCCCATCTGCATCACTGGAACCATGACGCTGTCGTCGCCCCGCAACGGCGCCGCTTGCCACGCGTGCCTGCTCGCCCCTGAAACGTCGTGTCTGCACTTCAACACGCTGCTCGATCGCGCGCTGCTCGTTGGCACCAGCGAGGCGCCAACCGTCGGCTTTTTGCGACCGCTCATCGACGAGCTCACATGAAGATCGCCGCGCGGGCGTTGGTGCGCGCGTGGCACGCCGTGCGCGCTGCGGGCTTCGACCTGTTTCGGCCAGGTGCAGGCGACGAGCTGCCCAAGCTCACCAACCTCGGCGACGAACTAGGCGACGGACCGGCCACCGAGCGCGTGACCACCATCGAAGCGCTGCGCGCGCTCGAGCTGCAGCACCGCGAGCGCCCGGCGAACCTCGCAAAGGTCGAGCTGGTCGCGACGCTGCCGGGCGGCATGCGTCAGGTGACGGCCACCAGAGACGTCGTGCGAGAGCTCATCCGCGGCGCGAAACGCGAGCTGCTCGTGGTGGGCTTCTCGATCACCGACCGAGAGTTTCGCGAGCTGCTCATTCGGCGGGGCATCGAGGGCGTCGCGATCACCGTGGTGGGCGATCGGACGTCGGGCGACGTGATCGACCTCGTGCGCTCATGGCCGACCGCTGCAGCGCCGCTGGTGGCCCTGCAGGACACGATTCCCGACCGAGAGGAGTACCGGCGCATGCACGGCAAGGTCATCGTTTCGGACCGCACCACGGCACTCGTCGGTTCTGCGAATTTCAGCGTCGGTGGGTTGCGCGGCAACATAGAGCTCGGTGTCCGGGCAGAGGGGATGATTGCTCAAGAGCTCTGCAGCATTGTGGATCAACTGCGCGCCGAGGGATGGCTTTGTCCCGTCAGCGTGTGATCACTCAATGGCGCGCCCAACGAAGTGATGCGCTGATCACTCGAAAACGTGTGCGTCGCCGGAGAGCCTCTCAGCTCTTGTTGCTCACTCGCACGCGCGACACTTCGGCGCGGCTCGGGTTGAGCCGAAGAAATCCATGGTCTCCGTCGACGAGCACGAGGTCTCCGTCGGCGACCCACTTGAAGAGCCCGCTCACCGCCGCCACCGCAGGAACGCCCAACAGCCCCAGCATCGTGCGCGCCGAGTCCGTCGTGACAGGCTCGCTCAGCGCGACGCCCGCGAGCCCAGCCTGCGCGGTGACGAGCAGGTCGAACGCCGTCAGACGATCACCCACCAGCACGGCGCCGCGCGGAATGGCTCCGCGCCGATCGGGCTCGCACAGCATGGCGAGCGCCTCGCACACGTCCGAGATCTCTCGCGCGCGGTCTTCGAGCATTCCCACACCGGTGCGCGCGGCTTCGCGCGCCGCTTCGCCGCCCACCGTTTGCAGCGCGATCGAGAGGGGTTTTCCCTCTTCGACGAGCTCGAGGACGCGCTCGCGGAGCCGTCCGTCCGCGACGATGGTGCGCACGAGGTCGAGCTGCGAGCTGTCGAGGCTCTGCGCCTTGGCGCGCGCGACGAGCGTGACGAGCGTGTTGTTGGCGTGGGTGATCGCCGCGTCGAGCGCCTCGATCGAGCGCTTGCGCGAGGGCTTTTCGCCCTTCGCGGGGCGGGACGCTGGGCGACGCATGGCCGCGACGATCCCGACGGCGGTGCCGGCAAACACCGGACGCGCGGGGAGCGTCACGCGGCGCGTTCCTCCGCCGGGGGTGGTGCGGCGCTCGCCGCGAAGGGCCTCTCGCAAGTGCGCGCGCTCGGCGGCGGCGGCGATGGGCGCGGTGAGCGCGGCGGCGAGCTCGATCTCGCGCTCGTCGAACGCGGGCTCTTTGGCGCGCTGAAGGACGAGCGCGCCGAGCGGGCCCTGCGCGCCCGCCACGGGCACCGCGAGGAAGATCGGGAAGCGCTCTTCACCGAGCGAGGGAAAATGCAGGTAGTTCGCGTGCTCGGTCGCGTGCGCCGTCGACACAGGTCGCATGCACTCGACGGCCGTGCCCGTGATCCCCTCGCCCACGACGAGGCGCACCTCACCGAGCGCGCTCGGGGGAAATCCCAGGTTTCCACGCATCACGAGGTCGTCGCCTTCGAGCAGATAGATCGAGCAGACGTCGGCGCGAACGATGGACGCGATGCGCTTGGGCAGCTCGTCGAGCGACGTCGCGAGGGGACAGGGCTTCGCGGCAAACGCGACGAGCTCGAGCACGGCGTCGAGCCTCGCAGCGTCGCCTCGGGCGTGAATGCGCACCGCTGGGGCGCGATCGGGAGAGCGCTTCGAGGTCATCGCCGTTACAGTCGTTCGACCGTCGCGCCGAGCGAGTCGACCGCGAGGATCTTCGCCACTCCGCCGAGCGATTGCCGCTCGGCCTCGGCGATCAGCGCGTGCGCGACCTTGTGCGCCTGCTCGACGTTGCGCGCGAAGGCCGCGATGGTCGAGCCTGCTCCCGACAGCCACGCGCCCAGCGCGCCGGCCGCCCGCGCCGCCTCGATGAGCCCCGGCATCGCGGGAAAGATCGCCGTCCTCGCGGGCTGGTGCAACATGTCCTTGGTGGCCTCGCTGAGCGCTTCGAAGCGCCCCGCGCCCAACGCGGCCACGAGCAGCCCGGTCCGACCGACGTTGAACACCGCGTGCTCGAGCGGCACCACCGGCGGCAGCGCGGCGCGCGCTTCTTTGGTGGGCATCTTGAAGGGCGGAATGAACACCACGACCTGCGGCAGAGACGCTGCGCTGACCTCGACGCGGTGGACCCTGTCGCCGTCCTTCACGGCGACTTGAAGCCCGCCGTAGAACGCAGGCGCGACGTTGTCGGGGTGGCCTTCGAGCTGCGTCGCGAGCTCGAGCAGCTTCTCTCGTCCGAGCGTCCCGCCAGAGACGTGGTCGCCGAGGAGCAGTCCGCTCACGATCGCCGCGCTCGAAGAGCCCAAGCCACGATCGCCAGGGATCGCGTTGGTGCAGCGGATCCGCACCGGCGGCATCGCGTAGCCCGCGACCTCGCACGCGCGCAGCGCAGCGGCGATGACGAGGTTGGACTCGTCTTCGGGAAACAGCCCCTTGCCCTCGCCGAGCACCTCGATCGAGAGCTTCTCAGCCGGCTCGACGTGAAGGTTGTTGTGCAAAGACAACGCGAGGCCGAGCGCGTCGAAGCCAGGGCCCAAATTCGACGTCGACGCCGGAACACGAATCTTGAACGCCGCCATGGTCTCGTTCGTTGATAACACGGCGAGCAGGCCGGTCACACAGCGACAGGTCGAGCCTGGTCTCTCAAGCGCGAAGCTCGGAGAGCGGACCGGGCGCGACGCGAAAGTGTCGCTCGCCGCCGAACATGTCGAGGTCGAGCCCCGCGGCGTGGCCGACGGTGTTCCAAAAATTCGAGAGCTGACGATGCCGCGGCGTCCCGAGCCCCGGGTACACCACGGTGCGACCGCCCGCCGCGAAACCGAGTCCCTGTCCTCCGACGAGCAGCAGCGGAAACTCCGAGCCCGTCGAGTGATGCTGCTCGCCGTTGTCACCCAAGAACACGATGAGCGTGTTGTCGAGCATCGTTCCGCCCGAGGGGTCTGGAGTGCTCGCGAGGGCGCGAGCCATCGTCGCGACCCCGCCGACGAGCGCGCCGGTCACGCGATGAATCGCAGTGACATACGCGGCGTTCGAGCCCGACCCGTGATGCGTGTTGTGCCTGGTCACGCTGGGCAAAATCGTCGGGTACGTGAAGTCCCAGCTGCCGCCAGGGCCGTGCCCGACGACCACCACGCGCGTGAGGTCTCCGATGAGCGCCGCGGTCGCCAGCTCCATGTGCGCCAGATAGTGATTGATCGGATCGTTGTTCATGTAGAGCGGGTTGGTCGCTGGCGGCGTGGGTCGCACGCGCGTCAGCGTCGCGCCCATCGACATGAACAGGTCGTGCTTGCGCGTCGCGTCCTCGAGCGCGGCGATGTACGACTCGACCTTCGCCCGCTCGGGGCTCGAGGGAGCAAACAGCGCGAGCGCCTCGCTCGCGTCCGCCCGAGCGAAGTCCAAGAGCCTCCGGCGCCGCGCGAACACCGCGCGCTCGGCGGGCGATCCCACGGCGCTGAAGAGCGACTCGAACGCCGCGCGCGGGTCGACCACCATGGGCGCGGGCTGCCCGGGGCCGTTCGCGCACAGGCCGTAGTTCACGGGCTCGCTCAGCGATCCGGTCGCGAGACGAAACACCTCGAGCGGCGTGTTTCCTCGGACCATCGGGCTCTTTCCGAGCAGCGCGTCGATGGTGATCCCGCCCGGGCGCCCGGCCACCGTGCGCGCAGAGCTGAGCGCCCCGTGCGACGAAGAGTGACCGCCGCCCGTGATCTGCGACGAGAGGCCATAGACCACCGTCGAGCGACCGACGAGCGAGTTCGCGCCGCCGAGCGCCGCGAGGCCCGCCGCCGACGCGAGGTCCGCGGTCGCGAGGCTCGAGACGGGTCGGTCTTGATAACGTGTGTGCCACCATCGATCCCCGCCGATCGGCGCGCGAAGCAGCGGGTTGATTCCGGCCAGGGCCATCGGCGAGAGAAAGGCGCGTGGCTCGGCGCAGTTGCCCTCGAGCACGAACACGAAGCGACGGACGGGCCGCGACTGCGCGGTGGCCAGGTGCCTGAGCAACGGCGCAAAGAGCGCGGCGCCCGCGCCGGCAGCGCCAAACTGAAGCAAGCGACGACGCGCGTTGTTCATCGCGCACCTCCCGTCGAACGATAGAGAAACGCGTCGCTCGTCGCGAGCGCGTCGAGCATCCCGAAGAACGATCCGCCAGCGAACGCGCTCTCCATCGCGCGCAGGGCGCACGCGTCGCCGAGCGTCTCGTCGCGGCCCATGAAGTACCGAAACGCGTGACGAACGAAGCACCGCCGCGCGTGCTGCGAGCCGGCGATCGCCGTCGAGAACTCGACGGGCCCCGAGAAAGTTCGGTTGAGCGCAGGGTCCGGCGCGTTGTCGATCGTCGTGGCCGCGTTGGGGGGCGACCCGTGGTCCGTCGCGCGGACGATCCCGGCGTGGTTGAAGAGCTCGAAGGGGTACCCGAGGGAGTTCATCAGCCGGTGGCAGCTCGTGCACGTCGCGGCATCGGGGCCTCGCTCGGTGGCGGTCATCACCCGTTGCCGCGCGCTCAAGGTCGGTCCGCGCGGGCCGAGCTGCGCCACGACCTGCACGTTTTCGAGCCCAGGAACGGACTCGCAGAACACATGCTCGCGGATCCAGCGGCCGCGCTCCACGAGGCTCGCGTCGTCTTCGAAGTTGCCGCCGTGCGCCGCGAGCCACGCGGGATGCGTGAGCACGCCCGCGCGCTCTGTGGCAGGAACCTCCACCCATCGGCCCTCGCGCGTGTCGGGCACGTTGGGGATGTCTCCGTACACGCGGTGCGTCGACGAGGTGTTCGATGCGATGGAGCTTCCGCAGAGTCCGATGGCCAGGCAGTCGGAGTAGCCCGCGGCGGTGCACTGCGCGGCGCTCGTGCACGCGACGCCGTTGGTGTTGACGAGGTTGGACGGAAGCCTCCACCGTCGCGCCGTGAAGAGCGCGCGAAAGACGTCGCGTCCTGCTGCCTCTTCGTCGACGACGATGCGCGCGATGGTGTCGTCGAGCTGATCGACCAGCGTGGACTCGTAGCCGTAGAAGCCCTGCTGCATGTTGTGAAACCCGCGCTGGACCTGCTGTCCCGCGCGCGCCATCGTGGCCCACTGGGTCGTCGCTTCGGGCGTGTCCTTGAAGGACGTGTTGGCCGCGCCGTAGTCGAAGTACTCGCGAAAGAAGCGGCTGATGCGCCCGGCGAGCCAGCGCTCGCCGCGGCTCGCGAGGCCGCGACGGTCGTACGTGTAGTAAATGTCCTCACGAGAAGGATCGATCCCGCCGCGGTAGAGCGCGAGCAAACGGCGGATGGTGGGGGGGTCTTGGATCGTTCCGTCGAGGGCTGCGCGGCGAATCGCGCCGAGCCAGCCGCCCGAGGGCTGCGACCAATCGGGGTCCATCGCCGGCGGAGGTTCGGTGGCCGGACGAAACGCAGCGGGCAACGACGAGCCGGGCGGGTGCGTGCTGAGAAGGTCTCCGAGCGCGAGGCCGAGCTCGTCATCGGTGAGCCGGCGTCGCCCCATCGCGTCGGGATCGCCGCCGATTTCGCCGCGAAACAGCGCGCCCACCATCATCCAGCCCGCTTGTCCCACGAAGCCGAGCGTCTCGGGGCGCTTGGAGAGATCTCCCGCCTCTTCGGCGAGCGACGACACGAGCAGCGCGCGCAGCCGGGTTCTCTCGGAGGCGCTGGGGCGTCGAAAGAGCAGCCCCCGCGCGATGAACGCGTCGAGCCACGCGTCGATGCACATCGCTGACGGCGTCGCCTGCGAGTACATGCACGCGATCGTCCCGTCGTTGAGCACGGCTTGCAGCCGGTCGCTCACGCGCCCATCCGACGCTGGATCGCGGTGCGTCCAGCTGTTGGACGCCTCGGGAAGCGAGAGAAAATAAAGATCGAGCGTCACAGGATCGAGCGTGAGACCCCGCGAGTACGTCGTGAACGGCGCGCCTTCGGGGACGTCGAACGGGTTGTTCACCGCGAGCGCTCGAGGACGCGCCGTCTTGCCGACGGAGTGCTGCCACTCGAGCCGCTCGACGCGGCGCAGCCGCGCGGGCGACGACGCGGTCTGAGCGCCCGCGGCGCACGTAAAGAGCGCGCCTTGATCGAGCAGGTTGGGGTCCGGGTCCCTCGCGGGCTGCGGCGGAGTCACGGGCGCGCACGAGGACGGAGCGCCAGCGAGGATCCACTGCTCGAGCACCGCGCGCTCGGCGATGGGCATCCCCACGCCGACCGGCATCAGCCCGCCGCCCGACGCGCCCTGCGTCCCAGCCATCTTGCGAAAGAGAAAGCTGCGCGAAGGATCACCGGGGACGATCATTCTCTCGCCCGGCGCGACGCGGCTCATTTGCGTCGCGAGCATCGGCAAGGTCGCGCGGGTGAGCTCAGGAAAGCGCCCCCCTGCCCCGTGGCAGCTCCCGTTGGAGCATCGCGTCTCGAAGAGCGAGACCACAGGATCGGACTCGGCGCAGCCTCCACCGTCGCCGCCCGCGTCGTCGGTCGTCACCGCGCCGTCCGTGTCAGCATCACTGCCCGACGGCCCACCGCAACCGAGCGCAGTTGCTGCGGCCACGACCGCGATCCAGCTCCGTAAACGCGCCATCACCGTGCGCCTCCTCGCGCAGAAAGAGCGAGGATATCCCGGCCAGCGCGGTCACCTTCGGAGAAAACTACGCGGGCTCTTGCCGCGTACGCCACAGCGCGAGCGTCGCGAGCGCCTGCTGAAAGCCGAGCAACACGAGCAACACGCCCATGCCTCGCAGCATCCAGTCGCCGTTGGTGAGCCACCACGCGCTCGTGGCAAACACCGAGAGCGAGAGCGTCGCCCGAAGGGCCATGCGCGGCCACGATGGAAGCGGACCCTTCGCGTCTTTGCCGGCGGGCTTCCAGAACGCGTAGTACCCGATCAGGTACAGAACGAGCGACGCGAGCGCGAGCAGAGCGCCCCAGCCCGAGGTGCGATCGACCGCGCGCTGCAAGGGAGTTCGCCAGTGCGTCGTTGCCCGAACCGACTCGAGAGCGCGATCGAAGCTCTGCCTGAGCTCGCGCTCGCGCTCCTCGGGGCCGAGCAAGACGACGACCGGCGTTCCGCCACGGGCGGGGATCGGCGCGGCAAACCGCACGACGCGCTGGCCGTCGGCGCTGCCTCGACCGACGGTGCCAGGGACGTCGAACCCGAGCACACGAAATCGAGCCGGGCGCTCCTCGAGCGGGACGAGCGTCCCCTCGCTCATGCGCGCGAGCTGCGACGCAGAGAGCTGGCCGCCTTGCGCGAGCTCGTCGCCCAGCTCGTACACGACGAAGATCGCGCGGCGCCCTGGGTGCGCGAAGGCCGCAAACACCACTCCCGCAGAGTTTTGTCGCATGAACCCCTCCGGCGAACGAAGGACGAACCGCGGCTCCGTGTCGTGCTGAATCCACATCGGCGCCCGAGACTCGAAGGACTGCGCCCACGCCGCGCGCGAGCCGATCGGAGCTCCGGACGCGATCACCGCCGCCGCGACGGCGAGCAGGGAGATCCTCGCAGACATGTGGGCGAGGCGCCGCGTCGGGCGAGAACGCCGAGGAGTTGGCTCGCGAGCTGGTTCCATCAGGCAGCTACGAAGCTGTACCATCATTCCCGACGTGGACGCCTCCGACGACCCGCTTTACCGCGCGCGAGCGCGGCTCGATGAGCTGCTGCAGACCCTTCATGCCAAGCGAGGTGATCACGCGATGCTGCCTGCTGCGCGCAACGCGATCGAGTGCCTCGGCGGGCTCGCTCGCTTCGGCGCGAGCGGCAAGGACATGTCCGACGCGGTCGAACACACGGTGGGCGTCCTCGTTCCCCTGCTCGACCGAGACCCCGCGGACGCGCTGTGCGCGCCGCTGCTCGAGCAGCGCGCCGTCGATCTGAGCCACGTCGTCACAGAAGTGGGCGACCTCGCGCGGCTCGCGGCAGACGACCAGGAGAGCTGGTGCGAGGCGGCCACGGAGACGTTGGGCATGCGCGACTCGGCCGACGCGTGGCTGCTCGGCGCCTCGGCGATCCTGCGGCGAATCGAGCCGGGCTCCGAGCGCGAGTTCTTCGAGCGGGTGCGCGAGCGAACCGTCGCCGCCGTCGCCCGCTTCGACATCGCGCTCAAGCCAGCCATCGCGGGATTGAGCCCCCTTCGCGACACCGCGCGCGCCGCGCTCATGCGAGCGCGTGGCGACAAGGGCTACGCGCGGCGGGCCTGGTACTGGCGCACGCTCGCCGAGACGTAGTCGCGCGCGAATCGAGTCCATCGCGCAGCGATGACCCACGCGCGATCCGTCACTGGGAAGTCGGAGAAGGGTGCATCGGAGAAACACGAACACCCGGCGACTCCCTTGGAAGGGAAGGATCGTCGGGTGCTGCGGTGACGGAGGTTCCTCGAGGCTATGCCCGAGGCGTCGGTTGCGGGCGAATCGTTCAGCGGGAGGCGCCGCTCCCAGTCCGATGGTCTTCTCGAGCGCTCCGTTCACGCTTCGCTCGAAAGAGGTTTGTTCCATCAGCGCTCTGATCGATCGCTGGTGATCGCCGTAGTGCATTCGACAGCGCGTAACCGTCGAACCGGCGATCGCTCGTACCGCGACCTTCTTTGCTGAGCGTCATCGTCGAGCCGCGCCGCCGTTTGACCGGCGTCACGGTGTGCATCGCCCTGACCGTCGCGTCGAAGCTCGGGAGCCAACCGTCGCTTCGCCGCCGCAGTTCGATGCCGCTCTCGTCGCGACACCCGCGGCGCGGACCAAAGACCGCGAGCTCATCGCTCGACCGCCTCGGAGGACCGCTCGGCTTCCTCGCCCTCGCTCTCGCTCGGACTCAGTCGCCGCTTCTCCGCGCTGCTCGTCGCAGCGAAGAGAGAGACCGCGTGGGATGTTCGACCCGACGCTCCCTGGCGTCGACGCGTCCGGCGAGCTCACGTACCCGTAAGGCTCACCTTTCGCAGATACGGCCAGCGCTTGGCCTCTGTCGCCTCGTCCGTGCCCGCGATCTCGACCCGCTCGAAGCGCTGTCGCACCGTGGCCACCGGCCGAATCGAAGCAGAGGCTCGTCACCGAACCGCAGGAGATCCCGCGCATCGGTCGTTCTGTTCGAACTCCGCTGCTCCGCAAAACCCCGCGAAGGGTCTCTCGAGAACAGCTTCGGTCGAACAACGCGACCCATACATTCAAGTCGCTCCGCGCGCAGGACGCGCAGAGAGGGGACCTTCACCCGTCGAGCGCGTCGTCCTCTCCGCTCGTGTGGATCACGAGGGGAGCTAGCGAGCGCTGCGCCGAGCGGTCGACTGCGTTTCCGCCGCCGACAAGGGGTTTGTAACCGAGGTCCTGCACGGGAGAAACTTTTCTGCGTCGATTTTACGATACCCAGCTTTTTCATTGACGAATCCCGTTCGTGAGAGGGGCGTGTGAGCCGTGATCGCCTCCTCGATGGCAGGGTCTGCGGTGTTGCGGCGCGCGAGGCGGTCGGTCTCGCGCAGATCCGCTGGACACCATCTCTGGAGGACGAACGATCCATGCGCCGAACCATCAAGTCCCCGCTCGCGCTCGTCGCGCTCGTCGGAATCGCGGCCTGCGCGCCGCCCCCCGCGCCCGCAGACAGCGGA
>LNFM01012285.1_pt1 | contig 11294 bp, 6 predicted proteins | sample 596031 | NCBI WGS metagenome assembly LNFM01 (sample SAMN04254537, study PRJNA301005) | activated carbon metagenome | isolation source: dual media filters at the Ann Arbor, Michigan drinking water treatment plant | place: USA: Ann Arbor | reverse complement strand
ACATCATTCCATTCGAAAATCGTCGCCAGATTCTGGTGACGCATGATGCGACGGAAAACGATCGTATCGAAATGATGCGCCGCGACTTCATTGCGAATGCCTCACACGAATTGCGCACGCCGCTAACAGTGATCAACGGCTTCCTGGAGATCGCGCAGACCCAGCCAGATCTGGACCAGACCATACGCATGTCGCATCTGAAGCTGATGATAGAGCAGGGCCAGCGCATGCAGAATCTGGTCGAAGACATGCTGACGCTGACCAGACTGGAATCCATCGACTACCCGGTGCGCCCCGAGCATGTCAATATTCACAATCTGCTGGATCAGATCAAGCAGGAAGCCGATGCCTTATCCGGCGGTCGTCATGAGATTTCCTTGACGATAGACGGTCCGGATATTGAAGGCAGTACTGATGAATTGCGCAGTGCCTTCAGTAATCTCGTCTCCAACGCGGTGCGTTACACGCCAGCGGGTGGTCGTATCGACATCAAATGGAAAAACACCGAAGCTGGCCCGCAGTTTTCAGTCAAAGATAGCGGTATCGGTATTCGTGCCGAACATATTGCGCGTTTGACAGAGCGTTTTTACCGTGTCGACAAGAGCCGTTCCCGCGAAACACAGGGCACAGGTTTAGGTCTGGCGATCGTCAAGCATGTGCTGTTGCGGCATGGGGCGGTGCTGGCGATTGAGTCGCAGCCGGAGGCGGGAAGTACGTTTATTGTTAGGTTTGATAAATAATCTTTATAAATCGTTACCCTATTCTTTTTACATACTATTTGAGTCATCTTAACTAGTACAGTCATGTAGTATATTTTGCAAGCTACTCGACTGGCGCCACATTTCTGTGATTAAAGCCATGTTGAATTCAACAGGTCATCGCAACGTGCTTTGATAAGAATACTCCCACCCTCGTGATGACTGCCGCCCCCACTACAGTCGAGTACTATTCCCTGCATCAGTTATTTACCTGAGTGGTCAGCGATGGTATCGCTTACACGATACGGGCGAATCAAAATAAATAGGTGCGTTTCGATGAAAGCGCGACGACATAACTAAATCCGAAGAGGTGTAAGTGAAGGTTCAAGTAAAACTACCAAATGTTCAATTGATCGATTACCAGTATTTCTTCAATGCGATAGCTGAAGGGATCTGTCCCGCAAGTGAAATTTTTTTTACGGGGATCAACTGTATCGTGGGAAAACAGATAAAAGTCCTTGGATTGATCGCAGTGTCTGCGTGCCAAGACAAGCTGCCGTCTAGTTCGGAGACTATACAAAGCGGGGTGTCGTTCAGCAAATGCAGCGTTACGGATCAGTCGCACGTCAATCAGTGTGAAGTCGCCCAACCATCTATTCAATATCCTGCATCTGACGTGATGTTGGATCAGCAAGTTGAAGAATTCTCGTTGCCTTACAAGCTTACCGATGAGGATCGGCGATTGATGGAAAAACTGTTGGGTGACTTGCCTAAACTGCACTATCCGCTGTCCGAAAAAGATGTGACCAAATTTTTGGAGGCCTACTCTGCGCATCCTAATCGGCCTGCATGGGAACCCTTGCTGGTTAATGCAGCACATGTAGAAAAGCTAAAGGCGGAACGCCACAAGGCTATGGTCCTTCATCAGAAGGCCCTTCTGGAAGAGCTGGCAATCGGTAGATTGACGGCCGTCAACGCAAATCATATTCCGGCTAAAACGCTAGCTCCTGGTGTTTTTATTCCCAGAAAAGAGGCCATCGCTTATCTAGATCGATGCGGCATGTCGCATGGTGATTTTGAATTCGACGATGCTTTTCATTCCCATATCAAGATTTCAGAAGTAAAGCCGCGCACTGTAGGCATACCGATATTTACAGTTCAAAAGAAAAAAGAACTTGTTGAATTCCACAGGTGCCTAAAAGGCAAAAAAGACCGAAAACCCACGGCCAAAACAGCAGAAAAATTTAAAACGTCGACCAGCACCGTGCGAAAGTTTGTTAGAGCAGCAAAAAAAGAGGAAGAAGACTTGAAGAATGCTGTTTCAGGGGCAGTCAAGCCTCGCTAGTCGATTTTACTTCCGCTTCAGTTCCGATTCAGTTCCGCCCTACACGTCTGCAACCCTTATCAGACGTGGCTGGAGAAGTTTTTAAAAAGCCGCTTGCGCGGAAGCGTGCTTCCGCCTCGACGATCCATCACTTACGGTGCAAACCGGACTTCGGTGAACGACGATTGATACGTCGTTTGCCATATTCAGTGATGGAGAAAACTCATGTCTAAGCTCAAACAGACAAACAATCTGCAACAACTCAATCGAACCTATAACAATGGCTCGGCTGACACCACCGCCATGGTCCGTCAGCTCGGCAATGCCTTGCACATTGTTCGCATGAAGCAGTTGGTATTGCGCACGGGACTGTCGCGAGCCACACTTTATGTTCTCAAGGCCACCGATCCGACGTTCCCGCAGAAGATTCAACTGACCGAGCGTACGGTTGGCTACCTTGAATCTGAGGTGGATGCCTGGATTGCTACACGCGCAGAATCGTGCTTTTTTGCACAATAAGGAGGACGATATGAAAACTCTCGCCTCAATTTATTCTGTTCCGACCGCCAGTGCTACACGCGAGTGGACGCGAACTATGTTTGACAAGTTGGATCTGTCATTAATATTTGCCATGACATGCGCAATCATGGCGACATCCGTTTCGCTTGCCATTGTTATCTATATTGGTTGGCATTCCAGCGGGCTGATCGCTGAGACATTAATACGCGTGTTCCTTGGTGTCATTGTCGTTTTGTCAGCACATTGGTTGCCCTTGGCATGGCCATTATTACGTGGCCATGCCCGCTTTGTCGCATACGTATTGTGGGTAGTTGCAATTGCGACTGTTATGTACGGTCAGGTGACTTTTTTTATCGTTTCACAACAGCACGCAGGGGATCTTCGCGCTGCAGCGGTTGCAGTTCCAGCGGCGGTTCTGGATCTACCTATTTCCGTTGGTCGTACCCGGACGGAGATCGCGAAAGAAGCTACGAAGGTCAGTACTAATCTAGCCCGGGCGCAAGTTCGTCCCTGTGTAGACGACTGTCCAGCGCTTAAGGTACTTAGGATTCGTCTAGCTGGGGAAATCGCTGCATTGAAAGCAGAGGATGAGGAGGTGCAGCGTCGCGACGCAAGTGAAGATCGATACAACTTACAGGGCGATCGTATCGATCAGTTGCGTACGACACTGCGCGCTGACCCGGTCGTGTTCCGAGTCGCGTCATGGCTGGGCACGACAGAACGATTCTTGGAACTGTTGATCGGACTCGCCCACGCTGTCGTACTTGAAGGCGCAGCCATAGTCGGCTGGATGTGGGTGGCAATCGCGAAGAAGCGTGCCCCAGGTCGTGCCGTTGTCGTATCCGACGCTCCGACCGAGTCCCTTGATCGCGAGTCTGCTGGAGACAGAAAGGCGAATTGTCTTTCGACCAACAATGACGATCAACTTCTTGCACGCGTTCACTTGGCCGTCATCTCAGGCGAAATCAAACCTACGCAAGAATCTATTCGCAGGCTCCTTCGTTGCGGTCAGCCAAAGGCAGGGGATTTGAATCGCCAATATTTCGCTCGCTTCGGCTCTGCGCTTGGACAGAGGTAATCGTCATGCCTTTTATTGAATATACGAACGATTATGCTGCTTTTCAGTTCTCAGCTTTTCAGAGTCCTTATCCAGTGGGCGAGATGCCGGCTCTTATTCGCGATGCGGTCCTTGAGGTCAGTGCGAATCTTTGTTTCCCGATTGAATTGTGCGCTCAGGCTGCGCTTGGGTCAGTTTCATTAGCCTCGCAGGATTTCATCAACGTGCACTGCTTGCCCTACGATCCTGCACCGGTTTCACTTTATTTGGAGACCATCCTCAAATCTAGTGGAGGAAAGTCAGTTGTTTTTGCGCGCTTTCTCAAAGCGGTAAAGGCATTCGAGCGCAAACTGCGCGACGAATTTAACGATGCAATGACGGACTACCTTGCGGAGATAAAAATCTGGGAGGATGACGCCCGACGTTTGAGTAAGGAATATTGTGAAGCTAGCCCAGGATCAGACTCGGCCACGCAGATCCGCGAGCAACGCTTGCAGCACCAAAAGGACCGTCCTGTAAAACCCCACGAGCGGGAGCTGCGCTATGAAACGATGTCACCAGCGGGCTTAAGAGACGCTCTGGTAGCGAATCATGCGATAGGCATCCTTTCACCCGACGGTGGACCTATCCTGACAGGTATGACTTTCAGCCAGCCCGCGATGCTCAGCGGCTATTGGAGCGGAGAAGATCGGCCAGTCGGTCTCGCCAAAGGAACGCTTCGTCCCGTCGAGCCGCGGTTGACCATGGCGTTTATGACGCAAGAAGGCCAATTCGGAACGTACATAAAAAATCGTGGTGAAGAAGCATTCGACACCGGCTTGCGGGGCCGCATCCTAGTTGTGCACGTAAAAATAGTCGATTACCCTGGTCAGTCTGCACATTACGAAGTTCGCCCCGAGCCTAAACTCGATATGTTTAATCAACGAATCGCAGACATTTTGAATCAGGCTATTCCGGCACCGCGCGAGCGACACGCGATGAAGCTGTCGGAGGGCGCGACACAATACTTGAAGTTGTTCAAGGAATCAGTTCATAACGTCCTGATATGCGGAGAATATTCGGAAGATATGAAATCTTTTTTCCGGAAGATCGGGCAGCAAGCGACACGACTTGCCGCGCTTTTTCATTATTTTGATGGAGCGACTGGCGATATTTCACAGGCAGCCATGAAAGGAGCAATTTCCCTGTGCGAATGGTATTTGTTTGAGTTCATTCGCGTATTCACGCCATACGTGCCATCCCCGCAGCAAAAAGGCGAGGACGCGGCACGGGAGCTGTTGCAATGGCTTCAAGAAGCGGCGAGTAAGCCTTGGAAGTATCCGAATCTGACTGTCGGACAATATACTGAACGCGACTTGCGCAACTATGCTATTCGCAATAATGCCCAAAAACTGGATGTTGCAATCAATACGCTGCTATGCCAAGGACACATCTCTGTAAAAAAGGGGACAAAAGGCGGACGTATTATTTGTTATCCGTCCTGGTCGGCACCTATGCCAAACGCGACTGGTTCCTACGACGCGATATCGGTATTAATTGACGCTCCGGTTATGTCAACGCATCTGGATAATGTGAATCAGTACAAGCCGACCCATAATGCAGGTGTGAAAACCAGTTATTCACGGCAACGGAAGCAGATTCCGGCGTACCAAGTAGATAGGAATGCAGATCATCAACAAAACGCCGATGATTTGGAACAAATGTGTGCGGTACGAGCGCAACTTGAAAAAAATGCTATCGAAGATGAAGTTGGCACCATCCATGTATCAGCCGGCTACGGGTCTGGATAATTTTCGATCTTAGTAATTTTAGAATGGCGCACATTATCGTGCGCCATTTTTTCGTCTGCCTAACGGGTCGCAGAAATTGTGCGATCAAAAAATACCTTTGCGGTTCACTTCATCCTTAACCTTCATAGAAAACATAGGAGGGTGTGTGTGAATTCATGCTGCTACGCTGCTACCGTAGCATTTGTAGCGCTGTAGCATGGAGCCACAAGAGCAGGAGCCTGGGATTACTAAAGTTAATTGGGGAGCAGATGGTTCTGTATATCTGCACGGTGATATGGACTAGCGACTTAAGGTCGAATGCAATTGAAGCACCTAGTTTATGTTTTTTAATACCAAGATCACGGTGCGCGGTATCGATTTTTCTACGCTGGGATCGACATTTATCAAACGCTCCTGATTCCAATTGCTACCGCTGTTGTCGAGCTGGCAATGTGAGTAACTTTTTTATTGAACTGCTCAGATTTCCTCAGGGACTTTCCGCAGGAAAACTTTATCATGGAACGATCTAGGTCCCATCTGAAAGTAATCCGTGAATTTGCTCTTATCAAAAGCTGTACTACCGCTGGGAATGCTAGCTTGCGGTGTCGTTTTTGCCCAAACACCTCCGAACGCTGGCTCTTTGAACCAACAGATTGAAAGAGAACAACCCCCTGCTACGCCTACCAATACCAATCCAGAAATCCGTATCGAGCAGGGCGCGGTACCTGTCGCAGTGGCTTCTGACGCCCAGAAAATTCTAGTCCGCAGCTTGCGAGTTACGGGTGCCCGGGTGTACACCGAAGCTACGCTTGTGGAAGTGACGGGCTTCAGCGAAAGCCGCGAATTGTCGCTAAATGAACTACGAGGTATGGCGTCGAAGATTGCCCGTTATTACCGTCAACAAGGTTATTTGCTTGCGCAGGCATACCTGCCAGCGCAAGACATCAATAACGGAGTCGTGACCATCGCGGTACTGGAAGGCCAATACGATAAGATTACCTTGCGCAACAGCAGCAACCTTTCCGACAGTCTGGCGCACAGTTTGCTGAGCGACCTGAGCAGCCGTGATGCGGTCTCAATTGCACCGCTTGAAACGAGCCTTCTGCTGTTGTCCGACCTCCCAGGTGTGAACGTGAAATCGACGCTGGTACCGGGTGCGTCGGTCGGCGCGTCTGACCTCATTGTGGATATCACTCCAGGTCAACGCGTAACGGGAAACGTCAATCTCGACAACGCCGGTAATCGCTATACCGGTACCAATCGTGCAGGCGCTACCGTTAACATTAATAACCCTACTGGACATGGCGACATCGCTACATTGCAGGTGCTGAGTTCCGGCTCAGGGCTGAACTATGCACGCGCTTCCTATCAGGCGCAGATTGGTCGCACCCAGGCAGGCGTCGCCTATGCCAGCATGCGCTACCGTCTGGGGCGAGAATTCGAGAGCTTGCAGGCAAACGGCTCTGCGCAGATCGCCAGCGTCTTCGGCAGCGTGCCGCTGATCCGGTCACGCAGCAACAATCTGTATGCAGTGATCAATTTCGATGACAAGACTTTCCAGGACAACGTGGATTCCACTGCGACGCGTGCAGACAAAAAAGCGCGGACCGTGATGGCCAGCCTGATTGGCGATCGTCGCGATGGTTTCGGTGGCGGCGGATTGAGTACTTATGCACTCACTTGGACCTCTGGCGAGATCGACATCAACAGTGCAGCAGCACTGGCGAACGATGCCTCGACTGTGCAAAGCAACGGACACTTTGACAAACTCGGATTCAATGCAATGCGGCTACAAAGCGTGACGGACACAGTCTCCCTGTATGCGGCAGTCAACGGACAGCTGGCTGCTAAAAATCTGGATACGTCCGAGAAAATGGAGCTCGGTGGTGCGTATGGCGTGCGCGCCTATCCAGCAGGCGAAGCGTATGCAGATCAGGGGTACGTACTTAATCTTGAAGCCAGGGCGCTGTTACCGCGTTTGTCCGAACGGCAGTGGGGGCAAATGCAGTTGATTGGCTTCGTCGATACTGGCACCGCAATGCTGAACAAAAATCCATGGACCAGTGGCGAGAACCGCCGCACCTTGAGCGGCGTCGGGGTCGGTATTAATTGGGCGGACAACGACAATTTCGTGGTGAAAGCATATTACGCCCGCAAGCTGGGCAACGAGACAGCCACGTCGGCACCGGATGAAAGCGGACGCTTCTGGCTACAGGCGGCAAAATATTTTTGAGCGCAGTGTCGGGCAACGACCGAAACGCACATTGACTTTAATTAGTCTTTAAGAGAACTGAAAGCCCATCATGAACCACATTTACCGTTCAATCTGGAATAGCAAGACCCGCACATTCACAGCCGTTTCCGAGAATACTAAGACCGGTGGCAAGCAAGCATGTGCAGGTACAAGTGTCGTCACGGGTGCCGGCTTTGTATTGAAAGCGCTGGCGACCTCGTTGCTGCTGGCATTCGGCTCGATCAGTTACGCTATGCCGGTCGGTGGCTTGGTGGCCGCAGGCAGTGCCAGCGTCACCAGCGGGAATGGCAGCATGACTGTCAACCAAACTAGTCAAAACGTGGTGCTCAACTGGCAGAGCTTCAACATTGGTGCGACAGAAGCGGTACGCTTTATGCAACCGAACAGCAGTTCAGTCGCGCTCAACCGTGTGATCGGCTCCGATCCATCAAGCATACTCGGCAGCCTGAGCGCCAACGGCAAGGTGTTTCTGGTTAATCCTAATGGCATCCTGTTCGGCAAAGGCGCATCGGTCAATGTCGGTGGTTTGGTTGCATCGACGCTGAATATTTCTGATAGCGACTTCATGGCAGGCAACTACAAATTTGCCGGCACGGGTGGCAGCGTCCTCAATCAGGGCAGTATCAATGCCGATGGCGGCTATGTTGCGCTGCTGGGAGCGAATGTTTCCAATGAAGGCATCATCAATGCAAGGCTGGGTAGCGTAACACTTGCTGCCGGCAATGCGATCACGCTTGATGTAGTCGGTGATGGTTTGCTGAGTGTCGCAATCAACGAAGGCGCGGTACATGCATTGGTCAATAACGGCGGCATGATTCAGGCCGATGGCGGTCAAGTCCTGATGACCGCGCAAGCTGCGGGCAATTTGTTGCAGACCGCGGTCAACAATACTGGCGTGATCCAGGCACAAACCATAGAAAACCACAACGGCGTCATCAAACTGCTGGGCGACATGCAAAGCGGTACGGTCAACGTCGGCGGCAAGCTGGATGCTAGTGCGCCGAATGGCGGCAACGGCGGGTTTATCGAAACCTCGGCCGCGCATGTCAAGGTCAGCGACGGCGCGCGCATCACGACTGCGGCACCACAAGGCTTGACCGGCAGTTGGCTGATCGATCCAAGCGATTACACGATTGCCGCGACAGGCGGCGACATCACCGGCGCGCAGTTGTCCACCAATCTGGGCAGCACTGATGTCATCATTCAAAGCATCTCTGTTGGCAGCGGCAACGGGGATGTCAACGTCAACGACACCGTCACCTGGTCGGCAAACAAGTTGACGTTAAACGCGCAAAACAATATCAACATTAACACCGAGATGAATGCGTCCGGCACTGCCAGCCTGGCGCTGGAGTACGGACAAGCCGCAGTGGCTGCTGGCAACACCAGCACGGTCAATGTCAACGCACCGATCAATCTGCCAGCGGGTAACAACTTCAGCACCAAGCTGGGTAGTGATGGCAGCACTGTCAATTACATGGTCATCACAGACCTGGGCGCGGCCGGGGATGCAGGTGGCGTTAGCCTGCAAGGCATTAAGGGCAACCTTGCCGGAAACTACGTATTGGGAGCCGATATTGATGCCAGTTCTACCAGTGGCTGGAATAGCGGCGCCGGTTTCGATCCGGTGGGCAAGCCAGCAGTTGACCCCGACTTTGGCGACCCCTTCGGCGTCGCCGTTCCGGCCACACCTTTTACTGGCACGTTCGACGGACTGGGTCATACCATCAGCAGCCTGACCATCAATCGCCCAAGCGAGGACGGCGTCGGCCTGTTTGGGCAGGTGAACGGTGCCAAGCTGCGCAATATCGGCCTGCTTGGCGGCAGTGTTACGGGCAATAGCCGCGTCGGCAGCTTGGTGGGGGATAGCCAGAACAGCACAATCCGCCAAATCTATGCCACCGGTGCAATTAACGGTAGGGAGGCCGTTGGCGGCTTGGTGGGGAATAGTCAAAACAGCACGATCCGCCAAGCCTATACCACCGGTGCAGTCAACGCCAGCGGCGCCGGCGTAGGCGGGCTGGTGGGGCAAAACATCAGCACACCAATCAGCCAAGCCTATACCACCGGCACGGTCCACGGCGGCAATTACGTCGGCGGTCTGCTCGGATATAACCTGAGCGGCAGCACGATCACCGAGGCCTATGCCACTGGCGCGGTTACTGGCAACACTACCGGTGGCCTGATCGGATCAAACGCCAGTGGGGGCACGATCACCGCCGGTTATTGGGACAGCTACAGCACCGGTCAAACTGCCGGTGCCGGATATGGCTCCGTTGCTGGCATGACAGGGTTGAACACCTCACAGATGAAAACTGCTTCGGCTTTTTTCGGGCTTGATTTCATCAACACCTGGGTGATCTACGATACCTACACGAAGCCTTTGCTGCGTTCGTTCATGACTGCGCTGACTGTTACAGCGAATAGCGCAAGCAAAACTTATGACGGTGTGGCTTACAGTGGCGGCAATGGCGTGAGCTATTCCAGTCCTACTAATGGCAACCTTATTGGCACGCTCAGCTATGGCGGAAATTCGCAAGGCTCGGTAAATGAAGGAAGCTACATCGTCACGCCCGGCGGCCTGTACTCGACCAATCAGCAAGGTGGCTATGCGATCACTTTCGTTAACGGCACATTGACGATCAATCCGCCAGCCGCCAACGATAACTCTGCTGCCCCTACAGGCACCTCTCTTGAAAACGGCGGTAACAGCACAAAGGTTCAAAACGCGATAGCGAATGCTCGTTCGATGAATTTTGCAAATTCAAATGGAAACAATATTGCAAGTTTGCTTGTGTCATTTGGACTGGGCGTGCCGAATGTGTCCACGACCCCTGCAGGCACTTCTGTAGACAGCATGCTGGCCGGACTGAATATCACCGTCAAAGACCAAGGTGTCAATTTACCCTTTGGCGAACAGGACAAAGACAAAAAAGATATTGCAGATTAACGTGAAAATATAATATTCGATGACTCCTGATTTTCTCGGCGTAACCGGCTTACCGAGAGTCGGTTCCACCCTGCTGTGCCAGCTACTGGCGCACCATCCCGAGATCGATTGCGAAGAGCATAGCTCCCCTCTTTTCAATACCTTGCTTACGGTTCGATAGAAGCACAGCATCAACGCACGATATTGATCAATTTATCGACCACCTTGCCGACTTTGATCGCTTCGGCCGCGCCGACATGCTGTTCGTTAAAGACAAGGCAATCGGTGCTCCGCTGATTTCGTTAAGCGCTGTGCAGGACTTGCCGGTGCAGATCCCAAAGCGCCTTTACTTTTTGCGCTTTGAAGACTTGGTCGCTCACCAAGTAGTAGCTCTTTGGGATTGACGGCAGAGTATTATCTGAAAAAATAAAATTTTTAAGTTTTCATCAGCCTACCGAATTTGAAAATGACTTAGATCAGTTTCTAAACGCCAGGCTATTCTGCCTGGCTATGTATTCAGTCATCTTTCTTTAGATATTAGGTCTCAAGCTCGCTATTGAAGCTGTACTTCATTAACTGAAGTGAGGGAGAGAGCTATCTCTCTCCCTTATATAAAGAATATAAAACCCCCGCATTTGCTCCGCACTAGATAGGCCGAGTGATCAACTGCTCTCCAGCGTTGAACAGATGATGGGGGCATGCGATATTTTTTTACTGCGATAGGTATAACGATCATTTGCTAGT
>LNFM01013163.1_pt1 | contig 11295 bp, 11 predicted proteins | sample 596031 | NCBI WGS metagenome assembly LNFM01 (sample SAMN04254537, study PRJNA301005) | activated carbon metagenome | isolation source: dual media filters at the Ann Arbor, Michigan drinking water treatment plant | place: USA: Ann Arbor | reverse complement strand
TCACTGCGCGTGGTGAGCCTTACCGCGTAGGCATCTGTCACTGCATGGACTGCCGCAAGCATCATGGCGCGCTCTTCCATGCCTCGGCGATCTTCCCGCAGGAAGCCGTATCCGTTGAGGGCGAGACGCGTGTCTTCGCGGGCAGGCACTTCTGCCCGAGCTGCGGTTCCACGGTATTCGGACGCAGTGACGACGAAGTCGAACTGAACCTGGGCTCCATGGACTCACCTGATCAGTTCACGCCGAGCTACGAGCTCTGGTCGATCCGGAGAGAGGCTTGGCTACCGTCGTTCCCGCAATGTCGGACCTATGAGCGCAATCGGCTCTCTCCAGGTCGCTCGGAGCCGTGAGGCACTTGCGTGCTCCCGCAGGCAGAGTCAAGACAGTCAAAGGGGTCAGGCTCGAACTCCTCTTCCGCCGCGAGACCGAACCGAGCTTGGCCCCAATGACGCTTCCGGCGCACGGACACCCTCACGCTGCCATCTCCATCGCCATCGCCTGCTCCAGCGCGCGCTGATTCGGTCCAACGAACACCGGCGCCTCGCGCGCTGCCGCCACGCCGGTCAGCAGCGGCTCGAGGGCCCGCGCCGGCGGCAGGTGGCTGCTGAGCACGACCTCGCTTTGCAGATGGCGCACGGCGTCGAGGCGGTCGTGCAGGCGCTGCGGCTCCACCTGCTGCAGCCACGGCGCATCCACGCTGGTCCACAGGCACATGCCGTCGTGCAGTTGCCTGGCATCGATCTCATCCGCGCTGTCGGCCGGACCGGCCAGCACGGCGCCGAAGCAGTCGGCGCTGAAGAACGCGCCGCTGCGGCTGTCGGTGAGGCCGGTGGTCTCTGGCGCGTCGAATGACGGCGGTACGAGAGCGGTGAGCTGGCGGTCGCCCACGTCGAGCGATTCGCCCGGGTTGAGCAGGTAGACACGGTCGAGCGGCAGTTGCAGCAGGCCGAGCTTGCCCATGCCGAGGAAGGTGGTGATCAGGCGTGCGTTGGGCGCGGTGTCGAGCGCCGCCTGCAGGTTGCCGACGTGATCGGGGTCGGTGTGGGTGAGCCAGATCCAACGCAGCTCGGCCGGGTCGATCACGCTGCCGAGTGCAGCCATGAACGGCTCACGCAATGCGGCCACGCCGGTGTCCACCAGCACCGGCTGCTGCGCGTGGATGACGAAGGCGTTGGCGGCGAGCACGCCCAGGCCGGGCACGGGCAGCCAGCTGCCGAGCAGCGAGGTATCGGGGGCGACGGTTCGGGCGTCGTTCATCTGAGGCGTTTGCATGAGGGCACTCCCAGTCGAGGATGGTTTACGGACTCGATGCGCCTGTTGCGACACACCGGCTTCCGATGAGTACGCCGGGCATGCGGGGGTCGACGCCCGGCCGCAACCGCGGGCAGATCACGCGCCCGATCCGTTGCTTGCGCGCCGCGCACAAAGGACCAGGCCCGAACGGCAGTCGCGCGCCACCGTCGCCGCAGCGGCAAACGCTTTTCGAGCACGGCGTCGATTCGTCACGTCGCTTGACTCCGGTCATGCACGCACGGGATCGCACGCAATCAAAACCGCCGCCTCGCAGGCACGGCTCGCACAATGAGATCGCACAGCGCTGCGCGACGTACCGGCGCGGCGCGCCCGCAAGCGGGCGCCTGAGCATCGCAGTCTGTGCAGTTCCGCCGCGCCGGACGCCTTGCCTTGGGAGGTGTCATGCGTCTATCGCGATGGCTTGGCGTGGCAAGCGTGCTTGCTGCGGTGTTGACCGGGTTGACCCTGTCCGGCTGCGCATCGATGGAACCGGCGGCCAAGCAGCGCCAGGTGGCTTCGGTGCTGACCTACCTGTATCCCGGCAACACCACGCTGGAGGCGCTGCCGCCGGCCGGCGTGGCCGAGCTGAACGTGCCGTTCCGCCTGGGCCTGGCGTTCGTGCCGGATGCCGAGGCGAAGGCGCAGTTCCGCTTGCCGGAGACCGATCGCCTGCGCCTGCTGGGCGTGGTGCGCGATGCGTTTCGCGGCTACCCGTTCATTCGTGAACTCGAGGTCGTGCCCTCGCTGTACCTGACCGCGGGCGGCGGCTTCGAGAACCTGGAGCGGGTGGCGCAGCTGCTGCGCCTGGATGTGATTGCGCTGGTCTCGTACGACCAGGTGCAGCACGCGGACGCGAGCGGCTGGTCGTTCCTTTACTGGACCGGCCTGGGCGCCTACGTGGTCGAGGGCGATCGCTACGACATCTTCACGGTGGTGGAGACCGCCGTGTTCGACGTACGCAGCCGCCGCCTGCTGATGCGCGCGAACGGCACCTCGACGCAGAAGGGCAGCGCCACCATGGTGAGCTTTTCCGAACGCAGCCGCGCCGCGCGCACCGCGGGCTTCGACGAAGCGATGCAGAAGATGATTCCGGCGCTGGATGCGGAACTGCAGGCGTTCCGCGCACGCGCGCCGCGCGACCCGGGGATCCGCTTGATCCTGCCGCCCGGGTATGACCCGCGCAAGAAGGACTGACAGCGAAGAAGAGGCGAAGAACAGCAGCGAGCGCCCGCAGCGTGCGCGATCATTGCCCGTCGCCATCCACCTGACGAAAGCCTGCCCATGCCCGACGCCTTCATCGTTGCCGCGCTGCGCACCGCCGGCGCCCGCAAGGGCGGCCGGCTGGCGGGCTGGCACCCGGCCGATCTGGCCGCGCACGTGATCGACGCGCTGGTGGCGCAGGTGGGCATGGACCCGGCGCAGGTCGACGACGTGATCCTCGGCTGCGTGGGCCAGGCCGGCGAGCAGGCGAACAACATCGCACGCAACGCGGTGCTCGCCTCGCGCCTGCCGGAGTCGGTGCCCGGGGTGTCGGTAGACCGCCAGTGCGGCTCGTCGCAGCAGGCACTGCACTTCGCGGCGCAGGCGGTGATGGCGGGCGCGATGGACATCGTGGTCGCCGGTGGCGTGGAGAGCATGACGCGGGTGCCGATGGGCCTGCCCGCCACGCTGCCGTTAAAGCATGGCTTCGGCTCATCGATGAGCCCGGCGATGCAGGCGCGCTACCCGGGGGTTGCGCAGTTCAGCCAGTTCACCGGCGCGCAGATGCTGGCCGAGCGCTATGGCCTGAGCAAAGACGCGCTCGATGACTTCGCGTTGCAGAGCCATCAGCGCGCCGCGGCGGCCACGCGCGAGGGTCGCTTCACGCGCGAGATCGTGCCGGTGCCGGTGCGCGCTGCCGAAGGCGGCGCCACCGGCGTTGTTCACGACACTGACGAAGGCATCCGCGCCGACGCCACGCGCGAGTCGATCGCGGCCGTCAAGCTGCTGCAGGAGGGCGGCGTGCTCACCGCGGCCACCGCCTCGCAGATCTGCGACGGTGCGGCGGCACTCTTGGTCACCAGTGCGCGCGGGCTGGCCGCGCTCGGCGCCGGCGTGACACCGCTGGCGCGCGTGCATCAGATGACGGTGCTCGGCCACGATCCGGTGGTGATGCTGGAGGCACCGATCCCGGCCACACCGATCGCGCTGCGCAAGGCCGGGCTGGCGCTGGCCGACATCGATCTGTATGAGGTTAACGAGGCGTTTGCCTCGGTGCCGCTGGCGTGGCTGCAGGCCACCGGCGCCGATCCGGCGCGCCTGAACGTGCACGGCGGCGCCATCGCGCTGGGTCATCCGCTGGGCGCGTCAGGCGCCAAGCTGATGACGACCTTGCTGCACGCGTTGCACGCACGCGGCGGCCGCTACGGGCTGCAGACGATGTGCGAAGGCGGCGGGCTGGCGAACGTGACGATCGTCGAGCGACTGTGACCGAGAGAAAGTGACGTAACCGCGCGCTGCGGCATTAGGCTTGCCCATTGAGGCCGTTCAGCAACGCAGCAACGAGGCGTTGACGAGGAGTCGACGAGTCGGGCCGCCTCTGTCGTCAACGCGAGATCCCCCCATGTATCACGGCGAACGCTTCAACAGCATCACCCATCTCGTCGGCGCCGCGCTGGCGCTGACCGGCGCGACGCTGCTCGTCACCCGCGCCGCACTGGACGGTGACCCGTGGAAGATCGTGAGCTTCAGCGTGTTCGGCGTCATGCTGGTGCTGCTATACACGGTCTCCACGCTGTATCACTCGATCAGCCAGGCGCGCGTCAAGGCGGTGCTGCGTCGGCTGGACCACTGCGCGATCTTCATGCTGATCGCCGGCACGTACACGCCGTTCACGCTGGTCACGCTGCGCGGCCCCCTCGGCTGGGCACTGTTCGCCGCGATCTGGCTGTTGGCGGCGGCAGGTATCTGGATGGCCTGGCGCCAGCGCAGCGGGCGCGATCCCTCCGCGTGGCCATATGTCGTGATGGGCTGGCTGGGCGCGGCTGCCTTGGTGCCGCTGACGCAGAGCCTGGGCATCGGCGGGCTGCTGTGGCTGCTGGCCGGTGGCGCGCTCTACAGCGCCGGCGTGCTGTTCTACGCGAACGACCGGCGCTGGCGCCATGCACACGGCATCTGGCACCTGTTCGTGCTCGCGGGCAGCGCCGCCCACGTGGTCACGGTGCTGGCCTACGTCGACTGACCGCCTGCGCAGCGCGGCGACTGCGCGGCGCCAGCGCGCGCACCACGCGCACCAGCGTCTGATCGTCGGCCATCGGCACGACCTCGAAGCCGAGCCGGCGCGCCAGCTTGAGCATCGGCTGGTTGTCCGCCATGACCAAGCCTTCCATCGTGCGATAGCCGTCGCGGCGCGCGCGCCGCATCAGGCACATCATCAGTTGCGGGGCCAGCCCGCTGCCGCACCAGTCGTCGACCAGCGTGATCGCGAACTCGCAACGCTCGCCCGCCGGTTCGCCCGGCAGCGCACCGGATCCGGCACCGGCGCGCAGGTAGCGGGCGGCGCCGACGATATCGATGCCGTCATCGGCCGGCACGGTGGCGACGAACACGAAATCCTGGCCGGGCACCGGCCGCAGGCCGCGTTCGAGCACCGCCAGGTCGAGGCTCTTCTTGTGCTGCATGAAGCGGCTGTAGCGCGCGGCCGGCGACAGGCGACCGAAGGCCTGCACGATCTCGGCGCCATCGGCCTCGGTGATCGCGCGTAGCGTGACCTGCCGGCCGTCGCGCAGCGTCAGCAGGCGCGGTCGGTAGCGCGGCGGTCGAACCGGTCGTGACTTGCTCATCAATCACCCTCCTGCGCAGGCGGCGCACGGGATACAGCGCAAATCGTCGGCGCCGGCGACCGGCGCCGGTACACGTCGCTCAAGCGGTCGTGGCTTCGCGTCGCTGGACCTCGGCCGCCTTCTCGTCGCGCAGTTCACGTCGCAGGATCTTGCCAATATTGGTCTTCGGCAGCGGCTCGCTGCGGAACACGATCACGCGCGGGATCTTGTAGCCGGTCAGGTGCTGGCGGCAATGGGCGATGAGGTCGGCTTCAGTCAGCTGCGGATCCTTGCGAACCACGATCACCTTCACTGCCTCGCCGGACCGCTCGTCGGGCACGCCGATCGCAGCGGCTTCGAGCACGCCCGGATGCATCGTCACCACGTCCTCGATCTCGTTGGGGAACACCTTGAAGCCCGAGACGACGATCATGTCTTTCTTGCGATCCGTGATGCGGAAGCTGCCGCGCTCATCCATCACGCCCATGTCACCGGTGCGCAGCCAGCCGTCGGCAGTGATCACCTGGGCGGTCTCGTCCGGGCGGTTCCAGTACCCGGCCATCACCTGCGGGCCACGCAGGCAGATCTCGCCGACCTGCCCGATCGGCACCGGCCGCCCGTCGTCATCGAGCACGATGGCATCTGTGCTGGGGACCGGCACGCCGATCAGCCCGCTCCACTCGGTGATGTCGAGCGGATTGGCGATCGCCACCGGCGCGCTCTCGGTCAGTCCATAGCCTTCCACCAGCGGCACGCCAGCCGCCTGTTTCCAGCGCTGCGCCACCACATGCTGCACGGCCATGCCACCCGCCACCGCGAGCTTCAGGTGACTCAGATCGACCTCGCTGAAGCCCTTGGCATCGAGCAGCGCGCGGAACAGCGTGTTGACCCCGATGATCGCGGTGAAGCGCTGCCCCTTGAGAATCTTGATGAACGCCGGCAGGTCGCGCGGGTTGGCAATCAGCACGATCTTTGCGCCCTTGCGAACGAACGAGAGGTTCGCCGTCAGGGCGAACACGTGGTACAGCGGCAGCGGCAGAATCAGTGTCTCGGCGCCGTCTTGCATGTCGCGCGCCACCCAGGCTGCCACCTGCAACACATTGGCCACCATGTTGCCGTGCGTGAGCATCGCGCCCTTGGCCACCCCCGTGGTGCCGCCGGTGTACTGCAGGAACGCGAGGTCGGTGGGCTTGAGCGACACCTCGTCGAGCGTCTCGTCGCGGCCGGCCACGATCACGTCGTTGAAGTGGAACGAGCCCGGCAGTTGCCAGGCCGGGACCAGCTTCTTCACGTGCTTGACCGCGGCATTGATCAGCCACCGCTTGAACAAGGGCAGCCGGTCACCGACCTGCGTGGTGATGACGGCGCGCACCGACGTGGCGCCGATCACCTGGTCGAGCGTGTGCGCGAAGTTCTCCAGCACGACGATCGCCACCGCGCCGGAGTCCTTGAGCTGATGCTCGAGTTCGCGCGGCGTGTACAGCGGATTGACGTTGACCACCACCATGCCGGCGCGCAGCGCACCGGCCAGCGCGATCGGGTACTGCAGCAGATTGGGCAGCATCAGCGCCACGCGGTCGCCGCGCCGCAGCCCGCCGATCTTCTGCAGCCAGGCGCCGAAGGCGCGACTGGCCTCGTCGAGTTCGCGATAGGTCATCACCGCGCCCATCGACTCGTATGCCGGCCGCTGCGCAAAGCGCGCGAAGCTGTCGGCAAGCAGATCCTTCAGTGATGCGAAGGCGGTGACATCCACATCGGCCGGAATGCCGGCCGGGTACTGCGCCAGCCAAAGCCTGTTCATGTCGTCCTCTGTGTGTGACGTGCCAACTCCCCTCAAGGCACAGTGTGGACCGTCTGTGCGGCAGCCCACTGCGCGCGGGCAAGGGTCGGTCCAACTGTTGCGGCCGCGTCAGCCGCGCTTGCTCAGGGCCTTGCGTGGAACCACGCAGCACGCCTGGTCAGGCTGGGTGGCTGCCGGTGTCGTCCTCACGCATCAGGCGTTGCCAGCCGGCATGCCCGAGGCGGCGCAAGGTCGCGATGTTGTAGTCGAAGATCGCCGACGCATCGGGGAATGCCTGCACCGCGCGGTCCACACTCGCGTGCCGCAGCAGGTGCAGCGTCGGATACGGCGAGCGATTGGTGTAGTTGCTGATGTCGTCGGCCTCGGTGTCGGCGAACTGATAGTGCGGATGAAAGCTCGCCACCTGCAGCACGTCGGCCAGGCCGAGCGCATCGAGCGCGGCGTCGGCCACGTCGAGGAAGTCGTTGTAGTCGAGAAAGTCGCCGAGGACGTGTGGGTGGATCAGCAGCGTGGTGTCGATCTCGTCGGCGTCGGTCCGGGCGAGCAGGTTCAGCTCATCGCCCAGGTCGGCCAGCAGCGCATCGACCGTGGTGGCGGCGCTGACGCGATAGCGGACGCGCCCGCTGACATGGACCGCCTTGGCGAACGGACAGAGGTTCAGGCCGATCACCGCCTTGTCCAGCCACATGCGGGTGGCGACGACGTGCGGATCGGCTGGATCGGTCTCGGCAACGGGCGGGCGGGGGTTGGACGACGTCACGGGGCAGCACCGACAGGAAGCTCAGGCCGGCAAGCCTACGCCGACCGCCGCGACCGCGCTGCCGTCACCCTCGCACGGCAGGTCAGTCGCGCCCGCGCCCCCGGCCCTTGCCGTGGCTGTCGTCGCGGCCGTGGTCGCGGTCGTGACCACCATGGCGGCGATCGTCGTCGTGCCCCCGGCCGCGGCCGCGGTCGTCATCGCGTCGATCACGGTCATCGCCGCGCTCGCGCACGTTCTCGCGGTACCAGTCATGCCGCACGAAGTAGACCGGCACACCGCAGGCGTTGTAACGGCTGCAATGCCGACGCCAGTCCTTGCGATGGCCGGGCGGCACCCACAGGTAGACGGGCTGCGGACGCGCGACCACGACCGGCGGCGCGGCGATGATCACCGGCTGCGGCACGATCACCCGCGGCTGCGGAAAACGGCCGATATCGACACGGCCGTACACGCCCGGCTGGCTGATCTCGATCGTGACGCCGACGTCCGAGGCATCAGCGGCGGGCGCGGCGAGCATGCTGCCCAGCCAGGCGAGGACGAAGAAGGTGGAGAAGCGCGTCATGCGGGTCCTTGAGTGAGCCATGGGTCCGACCTTAACGCAGACCGCCATCACATCGGCTCGCAGCCGGATGGCTTACCGCGGCGCGCGTCGTTGTCACGGCTTAGCGCATGGATCGCCGTTGCGGGTGACGACGGGCAGCAGCGTGGCGCGCGCCTTGCCCGCCGAAACATCGACCGCACCGCACCCGAGGACAGCATGCCCACCGCCGCCCCGCCCAACAGCCGATCATCCGCAGGCGAAGGTGACGACCTTGCCATCAAGAACTACAGGCAGCTGACCATCGCGCAGGTCTGCGGCCGGCTCGACGGCCTCAGCCCGAGCGAACTGCAGCAATTGCGGCAGTTCGAGGTACAGCACGGCAATCGCAAGGGCATGTTGCGCGCGCTCGACCGGCGCATCGCGCTCACGACGCGCCAAGCGTAGGTGCCAGGGCGTTGCAGCGTGCCATCGGTGCGCGGCGCGCGCAGCCCTTGAGCGCTGTCAACGCCCGACAACGCCACGGCGCGACGATGACCTTGGCAGGCCCGCCTACAGGCCTGCAGCGAAAGGACCGCCATGACGTATCCGATCACGGTCAACTTCCTTCACATGGATCGCTCCGAAGCGCTCGAGTCCATGCTGCGCGAGCGCGCCGAAAAGCTCGTGCACCTTAGCGCGGCGATCACCGCCTGCAACATCACGGTCGAGCCGGAAGGCCGTCACCAGCACCAGGGCCGCAAGTACATGGTGCGACTGGATATCCACATCAGGGGAAAGCGGTTGGAGGTCAACCGGATCGCGCATGAAGATGCCTTCGTCGCCGGGCGCGACGCCTTCGATGCGGCCAAGCGCGCGCTCGATGCGCTGATGGAGCAGCAACGCGATCACGGGCGCCCGGTGCAAAGCTAGCGCGCCCTGCCCTGGCTGAGGCTGTGCACCGGCGCGTTCAGGCGCTGCGCGCCAGCGCGCGTCGCAGCGCCAGGGCAAGCAATCCCGCCACCAGTCCCCAGAACGCCGAGCCGATCGACCACAGCGTCAAGCCGGACGCGGTGACGAGAAAGGTGATGAGCGCCGGTTCGCGCTGGCGCTCGTCGTTCATCGCGGCGGCCAACCCGGAGCCGATGGTCCCGAGCAGCGCCAGGCCGGCGATCGCCATCACCAGTTCGCGCGGAAAGGCCGCGAACACCGCAGTGACGGCGGCCGCGAACAGCCCGAGCAGCACGTAGAACACGCCGGCAGCCACCGCGGCGGTATAGCGCCGCGCCGGATCGACGTGCGCTTCGCGCCCCATGCAGATGGCGGCCGTGATCGCCGCCAGGTTCAGCGCATAGGCGCCAAACGGTGCCAGCAGCGCGGTGGCCACCCCGGTGGTGGTGATGATCGGCGACAGCGGCGGCGTGTAGCCATGCGCACGCAACGTGGCCACCCCGGGCACGTTCTGCGACGCCATGGTGACGACGAACAGCGGCAGCGCCACGCCCACGGCCGCGGCGATGGAAAACTGCGGCATCACGAACTGCGGCCGGGTGAAGCTGGCCTCCACCACCAACGGCGCGAACAACCCCTGCATCCCGGCCACGGCGATCCCTGCCACGAGTGCCACCGGCACCGCATAGCGCGGCAGCAGCGAGCGAGCGACGAGAAAGCTCACGAACATTGCGCCGGCCAGCGGCAGCTGGGTCTTCATCGCGACGAACGCATCGAGACCGAAGCGCAGCAGCACGCCGGCCAACATGCCGGCCGCCAGCGCCATCGGCAGGCGGCCCATCAGGCGTTCGAACACGCCGCTGGCGCCGACCGCGACGATCAGCAGCCCGGTGAGCACGAACGCGCCGATGGTCTGCGCCAGCGGCAGGCCCGCCACGCTCGTGATGAGCAGTGCCGCGCCCGGGGTGGACCAGGCGGTGAGCACCGGCACCCGATAGCGCAGCGACAGCACGAGTGTGGTGATGCCCATGCCGAGGCCGAGCGCCCACAGCCACGACGCCGTCTGCGCCGGCGAGGCGCCGGCGGCGCGGGCGGCCTCGAACACGATCACGGCCGAGCTCGTGAAGCCGACCAGCACGGCGACGAAGCCGGCCACCACCGAGGACAGCGAGAAGTCTTGGAGCAGGCGCATGGGGCGCGCAGCGTAGCCGACCGCTGCCGCGCCGGCGATGGGTCAGTCGACGATCTTGCCGCGCAGCGCCTTGACCTGACCGCGCCGCACCTTGCCCTCGACCCGGCGCTTCTGCGAGGCCCGCGTCGGCCGTGTGGCGCGGCGCACCGGCGCGGTGTAGGCGACCTCGTCCAGCAGCGCACGCAGCCGCTCGACCGCTTCGGCGCGGTTCTTCTCCAGTCACCACCACGCCATCGTCGCTGATGCGCTGGTCGCGCCGCGCCAGCAGGCGCGCCTTCAGTTCATCGGGCAGCGAGGAGGCGCGCACGTCGAAACGCAGGTGGACGGCGTTGGACACCTTGTTGACGTTCTGCCCGCCCGAGCCCTGTGCGCGGATGGCGTCGAACACGATCTCGTGCTCGTCGAGGACGTAGGCAAGGGTCGGCATGGTGCGAGCTTAGGGCAGCGCCGCGCGCAGCACTTGCGACGCCAACCGCGACTAGACGCCCAGGTAGCGCCCGGGCCGATGATTTACCGCCACCACCAGGTTCAGCGCCACCGCCCCGAGCAGCGACAGCAGCGCCTGCGTGAATGGCAGCACCACGAACGCCGCCAGCAGGATCAGCACGTCGATCGCCAGTTGCAGCGCGCCGGCGCGCCAGCCGCGCGTGGCCTGCAGCCACAGCACCAGCACGTTGAGCCCGCCCAGGCTGGCGCGATGGCGAAACAGCACCAGCAGGCCGACCCCGATGAGAAAGCCGCCCATCACCGCGGCGAACACCGGATCCAGGCGCGCGAACGAAAGCACCTGCGGCAGCACCTCGGTGATCACCGCCAGCAGCGTTACCGCAGCAAAGCTCTTGAGGGTGAAGGCCAGACCCATCTGCCGCAGCGCCAAACCGTAGAACGGCAGGTTCACGAGGAAGAACACCAGCCCGAAGCTCCAGCCGCTGGCGTAGTGGATCAGGAAGGCGATGCCCGCGGTGCCGCCGGTCAGCAGGC
>LNFM01012284.1_pt1 | contig 11295 bp, 14 predicted proteins | sample 596031 | NCBI WGS metagenome assembly LNFM01 (sample SAMN04254537, study PRJNA301005) | activated carbon metagenome | isolation source: dual media filters at the Ann Arbor, Michigan drinking water treatment plant | place: USA: Ann Arbor | reverse complement strand
ATGGCATGCCGCTGGCGATGCGCAAGAGCATGACCTACGACCAGGGCCGAGAAATGGCGCGGCATGCTGAAATCACCCAGCAGACCGGGGTGGCAATTTACTTCTGCGACCCGCATAGCCCTTGGCAACGCGGCAGCAACGAAAACATAAATGGCCTGATCCGCCAGTATCTGCCCAAGGGCACGGACTTGTCGGTACACAGCCAAGAAGAACTCGACGCTATTGCACTGCAACTGAACATGCGACCGCGTAAGCGCTTCGACTTCAAGTGCCCCATCGAAGTTATGGGTGAGGTGATGCAGAAGGCCATGACTATGCGGCATGATGCTCCAGCTTCAATTCAATGACCGTGTTGCACTCAGCTCCTGCAACCGCCCTCTAAAACCTAAACGTTATCACTAAAAAAGGAAACAAGGATGTTCTGTAGTAAATGTGGTGAGCCTGCAGTTCCAGAAGCAAGTTTTTGCGCAAAATGTGGTGCCGGCTTTCTGGCCCCCGCTATTCAAGCACAGTCAAAAGCTATGCCGGCCATCGATAGTCCTTCTGGTCCAACTCAAGTGCGTCCTTGGGCTCGGCTTTGGGCGCGGCTTTTTGACGTATATGTGTTTACCCTTGTGGCCTTAAAGGCCATATTAATTCTCATGCCACAGATTCATGCGCAGCTGAATGATTGGGTGCTGTTAATAATATTGGGCTTTATATGGGTATTTGTTGAATCTTTATTGTTGTCAACTGTTCAGACTACACTTGGTAAGTGGCTTCTTAAAGTAAATATTGGTTTGGGCTCAGGGGGCCCAATTAGCTATTCACAAGCGCTATCGAGGAGCTTAAACGTCTGGCTGCGTGGCTTCGGGGCAGGCGTTCCAATCGTCGCGATAATTACCATGATAATTGCCAACCGGCAATTAACCAAAAATGGAATAACCTCCTGGGACAGGGATGGCGGATTTTCGGTATCGCACGAGAAAGTTGGCATGCCAAGAGTATTAGCAACAATCGGGCTTGTCGTAACGGTATTGGCGATATTTAGCGCGGTTCGATAGGCCCATATCCTCTTTGCGACGGAGATCGTCACCGCTTTTGACGGCCTGAAGTAGGCCCGGCCTTGGACGGTGCCCCCTCTATAGCGAAGGGATTTTTTAAAACGCAGTAGTGGCACGCATTAATTGGCCCAATTGTGGAGCCTCCATTCACGGAGGCATCCGCAATGTTTATGACACTTCCTTTCCGTATATCACCTGAGCAGGTGCAAGCGCTTGATGAGCAGCTGACGCACCCTGATATGGCTGCGCACGTCAGCTCTGACCATGGCCTAGCACCGGTCATCGTCGGTGTGAGTTGGGATATGGCTGACCCGATTCGGCTCGATCATCCACCGTTCGATAGCTATATCGAAGCTGAAATGCTGGCGACACGTGTGAACGAGAGTCGCTGCATCAACGACGGCACGCGGCAACAGATGGTTTTCTGCATGAGGGCCGCCAAATGAACCTCAAGTTGACGGTTGTAGAGAAGGCTAAGCAGCGCCTGCTGAGCTCGGCATCCCTTCTACATCATGTACCAGAGCTACGTAGGGCGTATGCGGTCACTCAGGATCAGCTTTCTGTGCTTGTGCCTGATGATGTTGAGCTTGTTCCGCTGCGGGTTCTTATCCGCGTGTGGTGGGCTGCTTATTGTATTGAACGGAGCACTTGGCACGCCTCGCAGGCGAAGGTTTGCAGGAGGTTGTCAGCATGATCCTGATTGAAGACATAGAAACGGATATGCGCTATCTCCAGGACATTGATCCCGTTTGGAGTCCTGGATTTTCCCATTGGGAATTTTCGGCCAACCCGTTTGAACGGAAGATGGCTGAGAACCTGGCGCCCGGACGAACGCTCAACTTAGACCTGGACACCGTTGAGCGAGTAATGGGTTCCCATACGCTCGTGAGTGACTCTTCGTTGACGCTTGATTTAACGCTTACATCAGGGAAGGCTGAGGTTTTCATCGTCGCGGTTGGCTCTGTTTCGATGCCAACGATTCAAGCGATCGAATGTGGCGTTTTTCGCCAGGCGTTGGACTGGTATATCCATAAGGGTGAAAGCGAGATCCGGGTGACCTTTTTCGGCAATCGCTATTTCTGGGTGCACCTCAACAAACAGCAAAAACCGACCATCGTTTATGACACTGGGAGGTGCGCGCCATGAGATCACTCGACATCGATGTACGGCGTCCGATAGCACCCGCTGTCGCCATGTTTGTGTGCGCGGAGGTCGCGTTGTTCGCGCTGATTGGTCTTTCCAAACTCCCAATGCCGGGGCTTTGGTGGGCGGTGGCTTCCGTTCTTCCATCGGTGTTGCTGATGCGACGATTGCGTGCGCGCGGCTACACCCGCTTGGGTGATTTGGTAGGAATAGCCATAGCGGGTTTTTGTGGCGGGGCATTAGGTGCACATGGGCGGCAGATTTTCTGCCTGTTGTTCGTCTAGGCGATAGCCGCCAGGTGACGGGCTTCGCGTCACTTTTGTGTGATGCGAAGCTGTTTCTCTGCACGAAAAAAACCGGCGATCAAAACCCGAATATCGGCAGCTATATAGGCCAGCCAATCGTCTGTAAGAAGGGCGGGATTTTGGCCAGTAGAAGTACGGTGGTTAGTGAAATTTTCAAGTGAATTGAAATCGACAGGGTCATAGGTGCCGCTCTTCGTGGTTATGGGCGGCTCCTATTATGTAAACCACAAATTTCTACGGCCACAAGTTGAGGCTGTATCGGGGGCAGCTACAAGTGATCGCTGCAGATTCGCTCTTGTTAGCCCAGGTAGTGCCATCACATCGCTTCTTCTCCGCTAGAATCGCGGCTTTTGTTGTAGCCAGGGAGAGTAGGTGTGATTGAGCAGAAGGTTGAGGCATACATCGAGCGTTGGGGTGGTGGCATTAGCCGGGGTGGCAATGAAACTGCCAACTTGCAGATGTTCCTCACCGAACTGTGCACGCTCCTGGACTTGCCGCAGCCCGAGCCGGCTCGCACAGATCGCAATGTCAACGCATACACCTTCGAGCGAAGCATTACCGAGCAGTTCGCCACCGGCGGCAAGACGGGTCGTCGAATTGATCTCTATAAGCGCGGTTGTTTTGTTCTAGAAGGCAAGGACACGGGTAAGAAGGTCGAAAGCGATGGTTGGGATTCGGCCATCACCAAAGCGGTTAAACAGGCTGAGAACTATGCCCGCTCTCTCCCCGTTGAAGAGGGACGGCCGCCGTTTATCGTCGTCGTTGATGTGGGTATATCGTTTTCTCTTTTCTCTGAGTTCAGTCGCTCAGGGGGCAACTATGTGGCCTTCCCTGACCAGCGCAATCACAAAATCCCCTTAGAGCAACTACGCAATCCCGATACCCGCGAATTACTGCGCACGGTCTGGCTTGAGCCGTTGGGCCTCGACCCGACCCGCTACGCGGGCAAGATCACCCGCGTTATTGCCGATCAACTGGCCAAGTTGGCCAAGTCTCTTGAAGAAAGCGGCCACCCTGCCGAGCAGGTTGCCAGTTTCCTGATGCGCTGCCTGTTCACCATGTTCTCGGAAGACGTTGGGTTGCTGCCTGAGCGCAGCTTTACCGATCTACTGACAAACCTTAAAGCCAAGCCAGAATCGTTTTGTCGGCAACTGCGCAGCCTTTGGCAAACCATGAACACAGGCGGTTTTGCACCTGCGTTGGATGCCGATGTACTGCGTTTTAACGGCGGCTTGTTCGCCGATGCCCAAGTCATTGAGTTGAACGCCGAGCAGGTCAATCTACTGGCCGCTGCTTCCAGGGCCAACTGGCGCTACGTCGAGCCAGCTATCTTCGGTACGCTGCTGGAGCGCGCCCTTAACCCGCGCGAACGGCACAAGCTGGGCGCACATTACACCCCGCGTGCCTACGTTGAGCGCCTGGTTCTGCCCACTATTATTGAGCCGCTGCGCGCTGAGTGGGCAGAGGTTCAGGCTGCGGCGCTAACCTACAAGCAGCAGCGTAAAACCAAGGAAGCGGTCGCCGAGATTCGCAAATTTCATCACCAGCTGTGCCAAACCCGCGTACTCGATCCAGCGTGTGGCAGCGGCAACTTCCTATACGTCACCCTGGAGCACATGAAGCGCTTGGAAGGTGAGGTGCTGGAGGTGCTGGGCAGCATCGTGAAGTCCGGCTCCTTCGAGCTGGAAGGCCTGACCGTCGATCCGCACCAATTCCTAGGTTTGGAAATCAACCCGCGCGCCGCCAAGATCGCCGAGATGGTGCTGTGGATTGGTTACCTGCAATGGCACTTTCGCACCTACGGCAAGGTCAACCCTCCCGAGCCGGTGCTGCGCGACTTTCATAACATCGAGCACCGCGATGCGCTGATCGCCTACGACGCCGTGCAGTTGATCACCGATGATGCGGGCAAGCCTGTGACTCGTTGGGATGGCGTAACCTATAAAGCCAGCCCGGTCACTGGCGAGAATATTCCGGACGATTCCGCCCAGGTCGAGCAATACCGTTATCTAAATCCGCGCAAGGCAGAGTGGCCGCAGGCCGATTACATCGTCGGTAACCCGCCGTTTATTGGCGACAAGCGCATGCGCATTGCTCTTGGAGACGGCTATGTTGATGCCGTACGAGGCACTTGGCCAGGTGTTCCAGAATCATCCGATTTCGTCATGTACTGGTGGCACATCGCAGCTGAAACAGTACGCACTGGGCGCGCGCGACGCTTCGGTTTTATAACTACCAACAGTATCAAGCAAACTTTTAACCGGCGAGTAGTAGAGGCTGCTCTTAAAGACAACAAGCAGCCGCTGGCACTGGCATTTGTTATTGCTGATCACCCGTGGGTTGATTCTGCTGATGGTGCTGCCGTCCGAATTGCAATGACAGTAGGAGCAAGCACCAATGAAGAGGGGCGGCTGCTAAGTAGCACTACAGAAACACCGAACGGTAACGAAGAAATTGAGGTAGTGCTCGCAGAGCAATATGGCGTGATCCATGCGAACCTTAAAGCTGGCGCTGCGACAGCAAACGCAGTAGTACTTGCTGCGAACTCGAGGCTCGCCCTACGAGGAATCACGCTTGTCGGTTCAGGATTTCTTGTTGATAGGACTCAAATAGAGCACTTGGATCAAGGTGCTCTATTGAAGTCATATAGGAATGGCAAGGACCTCACCGACAAACCAAGAGATGTTTTGGTCATAGATGCGTTCGGCCTAAGCGAGGGAGAATTAAGTCGCGCCTACCCCGCCACATGGCAGTGGCTCTACGAACGCGTCAAGCCAGAGCGAGACCACAACTCTAGAGCAAGCTACAAGATCAACTGGTGGATTTTTGCAGAACCAAGATCCGAGTGGAGAGCGGCCTCTGCTACTTTGGCACGTTATCTAGTTACTCCGATGACAGCTAAACATCGCCTTTTCTTACTTGAGTCTAAAGAGACCTTGCCGGACCAAGGGTTGGTTCCAATAGCCTCAGATGACAGTTTCACCCTTGGCATATTGTCTTCACGGCTTCACGTGCTATGGGCTCTAGTTCAAGGGGGAACGCTTGAAAGTCGCCCCCGCTACAATCAGTCTAGATGCTTTGACACATTCCCTTTCCCGCACGCCAGCTCCGAACAACAAGCGCAAATCCGAGAGCTCGCCGAACGCCTTGACGCCCACCGCAAACGCCAGCAAGTGCAGCACCCCGAGCTAACGCTGACCGGTATGTATAACGTGCTGGAAAAGCTGCGTGTCGGTGAACTGCTCAATGCCAAGGACAAAACCATCCACGAACAGGGTCTAGTCTCGCTGCTGCGCGAGCTGCATGATGATCTCGACAGTGCGGTGTTCGCCGCCTATGGCTGGGACGATTTGGCCAAGCAACTGGTCGGCCTGCCCGGTGCGACCACACCGCTGCCGGACAAACCCGACGCCCAGGCCGAGGCCGAAGAAGCCCTGTTACTTCGTTTGGTCGAACTCAACAGCCAGCGCGCCGCCGAAGAGGCCAAAGGTCAGATCCGTTGGCTGCGCCCTGAGTACCAGAACCCCGGCGCTACTAACGCTCCAGAACAGGCCGAAGTTGAGTTGGATGCCGGCGACGAAGTTGCTCTTGAGTCGGTGGCCAAGGTCAAAAAGATCACCTGGCCAAAGGGTATGCGCGAACAAATCGCAGCCGTGCGCAACACGCTGGGCACTCAAACCATGTCCCTAGAAACGCTGGTCGCCCACTTCGCCGCTCCCAAGACCACCACGCCACTGATTATCGAAGCGCTGGCCGCGTTGGAAGAGCTTGGAATGCTTTATCAAGAAGATGATCAATACCGCATAGCTGGTTGAGATGCAGCAGATCACCGTCATTGATGGTGATCTGTGCTAAACCAACCGTAATCAAAATTTGATTCATGCTTTCGTAGCATCGCGCCAAACGGTCAACAATTTGAACACTTAGGCACGATAGAGATGCCGCTGGAGAAGCGGCGTGGAGGCCCGGAAATCAAGTCGCTGGAAGCCCTGATCGGTTCGTCAGGCTGTTTTTTCGGTTAGCAGCCAAAACGCAGGTACAAAAAAGCCGCTCTAGGAAGCGGCTTTTTTGTTTTGAAAACGGGTTAGGAACCGTTTCCACGACCTCAAGGGATCATTCGCGTTGGGAAGATAATAGGAACCCTATACATTCCCGTCAAGGCTTTTGAAACCTTCACCCTTAGTCACACCATCTGGAATGATGGCAAAACGCATATCAAAAAGACTGGTAACATCCGTTTTGCTCAACAGCCGGTATGGTGTTGCGGGACCTCACGACACGGGCCTAGGAACCCGTCTCGGCTTTATCGGGAGGCCCCATAGCGGGACTGGCCTCAAGGGATCATTCGCGTGAGTCCTAACCTTGTGCGAGGTCGAGAGGCCAAGGGAGGCGGTCCGTTTGTATGAGGACAAAAGTATGCAAGCTTTTAAATGCATGCTCCGCCGAGCGATGATGATAATCAGTGTCCTTCGGGCCTGGGAGTTTATTCGCGACAGCTTCGACGGCCTGTAAGGGCTGAAGGGAAAGAAGCCTCACCCTCGGGTGGGGCTTTTTTTTGCATTCGCGTAGGCGCAACCAGTTCACGACTCAAACGCTGAAGTTGATGTGCTGTCCCCCGCGCAGCTCGATCACACCAGGCAGCTGATCTTTTCGATGCTCTACAGGGCGCTTGCGGTGCGCAAGCGCCCTGTATTCAGGCAGCCACTCGTCAAACAATTCAATATTTTATTGAATTGTTCACCTCTAGACGTATACTTGTATAGTGTTAGTAAACATTGTTTACCGTGTAAACGGAGGGTGCTATAATGGCTTCGCCTGTTCTGTCGTTTCGACTTGAAGAAGAAATCGTTTCCAAGCTGGATAAGCTGGCCGAGGCTACCGACCGCGATCGTCTGTACCATGTGAAGCGTGCTATGGCTCGTTATCTTGAGGCCGAGTCGTGGCACCTGCAGGCGATTGACGTTGGTATTGAAGCAGCGGACGCGGGCAAACTTACTGATCTGTCAGCCGTTAAGGCTAAGTGGGTGAACCGTGCCGAGACTCGCAATAACCGATCCAGCGCAGAGTGACCTGGAAGACATCTACAGCCACTACGCCCCTCTCGTTGGGGGTGCTGAAGCGGACGCCATCGTCATCCGAATCCTGGAGCAGTTAGAGCACCTGGAGACTTTTGTCGGGATGGGGCGGCCGTCGCTGAAGCCGGGGGTGCGTGAGGTAGTAATAACCCGCTACCCATTCATTGCACCCTACCGGCTTGAGCATGACGAGATCCAGATCCTCAGGGTCGTGCATCAGCGCGCGCAGCACGCCAAAGATTGGTAAAACCCTGAACAGGGGTTTATAGGCATGCGCGCAAGTTCTTATCGTGGTCACTAGCCAAATATTTAATAGCGCACTTTAAAGGTCGGCGAGTCCTCCGGACGTGAATCACGCCGGTCGTAGATCTTGGTGGTGCTGATGTTGGCGTGGCCTAGCCACTGCTGCACCTTAGCGATGTCGGCTTCGTGCTCCAGGGCATTGGTCGCCGCTGTCGCCCGTAGACCGTGTACGCCGAGCCCGGCCACTTCGATATGCGCGGTCTTAGCGTAAGCGCCGACCAGTGCATAAATACCCGATGCGGAGACACCTGTCCCAGTGTTCGGCCCCCGCAGTGGCCTGAATAAGGGCGCCCGTACCTGCTCCAGGTGATGCCCTGACGCGTCGAGGTAGGTATGGATGCGTTCGGCGGCGACCGGGTGCAGCGGCAAGTAGCGCAGCTTTCCGCCCTTGCCGTGGATGCGCAGGTGCTTGATCCCCCGACGCTCCTGGATGTCATCAACATAAAGAAGCGCGGCTTCTTCACGGCGCAGACCTTGGTACAGCAGCACGGCCAAAATAGCGCGGTCGCGCTGGCCTTTAAGGGTGGCTGGATCTGGCGCGTCCAGCAGCGCTTTGGCCTGGTGATCGGCGAGGGCCGGAGTCTTGCCTTCGTTGGTTTCGATCTTCGGGCGCTTGACCCCATGTACCGGATTTCCGCCAGCCATTGAGTTGCACTCCAGCAAGTGGTCGAACAGGCTGGCCAGGGCCGCGAGTTTGCGGCGGATCGTGGCTCCCGATAGGACCCTGCCCTCTAGGGCTGCACGCCAAGCCAGTATATGGGCGCGTGTGACGGCGCGAAATTGCTCCGGGTCGCTGATGCCGATAAAGGCACAGAAATCCATGATGTCGCCTTGGTAGGCGCGCCGGGTGCGCGGGTTGTCGAGGTTGGCAAACCACTCAGTGGCGGCCGGCACGCGGGCCAGTCCCTGAAAGTCGGTAGATGTCAGCCGGCGCTCAGCTGCGACTGACAGAGTTCCTTTCTTTCCATGCCCTTTGCTCATGCTTTTTCTGTATCGAAATTTTTTCGGTGTATTGAACGGCAATCGGCGATTGCCTTGGTCACCCTTGAGCGCGTCACAGGCTGAGAGTTGAATGCATTAACTTCTTTGTCGAATGTTGGAAGCACACCAACTGTCGCGCCGATCAGCATTTCCAGTTCCAGAGACAGTAGTACTACGGTCTTCAGTGCTAGCCCCACATCCTGCCGGAACTGTTGTGAGCGCTTTTCGACTTCGGCCAGTACAGACTTTGAGTAAGGCATCGACTTGTGGTGGACTAAACGATTTCGAGCTTTGACGAGTGAGCGTAAATTGTTAAACGCGGGGCCATCCTCTCTGAGAGCGCGACCACAGACCAGCTGGGGAACGATCACCCACTTGCCCAATAAGTCGAGTTTGTCGAGGTGCTCTTTGGCCATCTCATCGCCAAGATGGATAGCGGCGAAGTCGAACACTGCGGCTTCCAATGCCATCGCGGAGAAGACTATGACCTTGATGCCCTGGATGGTCATGCGCTCGGTTTGTGCCATGTGTTCGCTCGGATCATGCTCATCGCCAGGATCTCGAATCCGGTTTTCCACATCGTCTAAATAAAGCTCGTAAGCATCGGCAGCAATATCGTAATAGGTTCTACTCAGGGTCGAGATCCGCGCCCAGGTGTCTTGAACAATAAAGCTCTGTCCCTCAATTTCCATTCCCTAGCCCCGTTTAAAACTCACGATAACCTATTTTATCGTTAGTTAATCCTCGGGCTGGCTGTGAGTTGTCGCCACGTAATCGTCAGTGCAGAAGTTCGTGAGCAACAACCTGATCATCATCTACCTACCCCCATGCTCGGATACGCCACTTCCAGGATAGAGGCATTGATGATCGGCGGCTGCGATCACACAACGGTATTGCATGCATGCCGCACAATGGGCCAATCGACACAGAGGACATTAACCATGAGACACCGAGAGCGCTGCATTGTGGCCATTCAATGGCTAGCCGAGAACCTTGCACGAGAAGCCTTACGCGAGCTGCTACGATCCTTTTTTAGGTAGCGGAGGGTTAAGTAGGGGCACCCGCTGAATTCGGAAAAAATCGAACGCTAAGCATGACAAAAGACGAGTTGCGCGCAGAGCTTGAGCGCCAGAAGCAGAGGTATGAAACGGTTTACGGCGGCGAAGTCGTGACCTATGCGGCGCAGCCTGATCCCGATCGTAAGCCCTGGCTGAAGCGCCTGAGCTTGCTCGATGAAGCGTTCCAGGAAGAGGTCAGAAAGGAAGAGCGCCGGCAGGCGACATTGCATCAGGACTGATCATGCGCGACACTGCGTGGCAACAACTAACCCTCGTGACCGGTGTGGCTCGACCATCTGGTTTGAGGGGGAAAAGCCGGCCTAGCGCCGGTTTTTTTCGTTTATGGATCCAGGCAAATCGTCTCGACATGAAGTCTCATAAAAACGACATCCGTTATCAGGCCTACCGATCGCAGGCTAGGAATCTGGCCGCTGAGCTTCTGTCTGGCCAGCCTGATCTGTTGCGCGAAGGCATCGATCCCCTGCAGGTGCGATTTGAGCCGATCACAGATGAGGCGATCGAAGCTTGCCACCTCTGGGGCGAAGAAGCAGAGCTGTTCCCCTGGGAGAATGTCCCCTCCTGGAAAGCAACGGATCGCAGGGGGTTCGATCTGTCGCTATGGTACGGGCCTGAACTTTGCGGGCTCTGCTACGCAACGCCGAGGCAAAGCAGCATCTGTATCAAGATCATCTTGCTCGAAGGCAAGCCTGATCGCTCGCATCCGCTGAAAGGCGAAGTCGCCTCCCTCGCGCTGTTGGCCATCGACTACTACGCCCGGATGATCAAATGCACCGAGATCGAGGTCCAAGATCCTGAACCGCGGGCAGTTCCCTGGTATCAAGAGCTCGGATTCGACTACACGGAGGATGGCCGGCTTGTCATCCAGGTCAATGCCTAATACGATGAACCCCAACCTATTGACACTGAGGTGTCTATGACTGCCACCAAGCGCCAAACCAAACCGCTAATCACACTCGATGCTGTTGCTCACTTCGAGGCTGAAGCGCGCCGCCTGGCTGGCCGTGTTTCCGAAAATCAGCTCCGCTTCCTCAAGGTGGCTAAGGCCAAGGGTAAGGAAATGGAGCCTGTCGGCCGGATGGCCGGCGCTCGCGCCTAAAGCGTAAGGTTCACAAGAAGCCGCCCACGGGCGGCTTTTTTGCGTCTAGCGCGGGGCGGAAATCGAATGGAGGCTGCAATGACTGAACCAATTCACGACTACGACCCTGCGCAAGCCCTGGAAGGCCGGGAGGCGATCGCCGTGTTCTTCGCTGACGCCCTGGAAACGGAGACGCCGCTGTTGCTGCTGACCGAAAACTGACCCAGTAGAGGCTGTTCTGCCGACTGAAAACTGACCCAGGTGTTCAACTGCTTCTGCTCAATTTTTGAG
>LNFM01030093.1_pt1 | contig 11296 bp, 11 predicted proteins | sample 596031 | NCBI WGS metagenome assembly LNFM01 (sample SAMN04254537, study PRJNA301005) | activated carbon metagenome | isolation source: dual media filters at the Ann Arbor, Michigan drinking water treatment plant | place: USA: Ann Arbor | reverse complement strand
CTGGAGCGCTGGGCCGAGGCCCTGGCCACCGTGCAGGCCGGAGCGGCCATTCCGGCGCAGAGCCTGCATGAACGCGCCATGGCCGAGGCCGCGTCCTTCGCCATCCGCATCGACGTGGCCGAAGAGCTCGGCCGCCTGGCCTCGCACCTGGACGAGATCGAACGTCTGCTGAAGGCGGGCGGCGAACTGGGCAAGCGCCTGGAGTTCCTCATCCAGGAACTGCAGCGCGAGGCCAACACCCTGGGCAGCAAGAGCGCCGCGCTGGAACTGACCAACCTGTCGGTCGAGATGAAGGTGGCCATCGAGCAGATGCGCGAGCAGGTGCAGAACATAGAGTGACGTTTCATGGGGTGTCTTGCCACCCCAAAACGCCCGCTAAGTCGTTGATTTGACTATGGAAGCTGATTTCATGAGGTAGCAGGCCGTCCCAGCGAAGCGCACGCTTTGTGTGGGGGAAATCGTGGGGGAAATTTGGTTCCACCCCGATTCGGGCATCCGCCCGATTTTTTCCCCCACAGATTCCTGTGGAGGCTTCGGCATGACTGGATTTGAGACAAACGCTACCGACAAGAACTTGAGGGCCTGGCTCAACGCCGGCCCGCTGGACCGGGGGGTAGGCGACGGGCTGACGTTCGTCGCCACCGCCGCCGGCGCCCGAAGGGGCAAAGCATCCTGGGTACTCCGGTACCGCTTCGGCGGGCGAGAGAAGGAGAAGACGCTCGGACGCTACCCCGACCTGTCACTCAAGGACGCCAGGGAACTGGCCCGCAAGGACCGGGCACTGCTCCAGCAGGGTGTGGACATTGCTGCCCTCAAGCGCAAGGAAAAGCTCAAGGCCATCGACATGCACAACGTCGAGGGCCTTGCTCAGATCTGGTACGAGCGCCACATCGTCCCCAAGTACAAGCATCCCGAGGTCGTCGAGCGCGTCATCCGGCGCCATATCAAGCCGGTGATCGGCAAGCTGCCGGTCGAGGAAGTGCGGCCGGTCCATATCGACGGCGTCCTCACGAAGATCGTTGCCGGCGGCGCGCCGACCGTCGCGAACGACGCGATGCGCTACCTCTTCCGCATGTTCCACTTCGCCGTCAAGCGCAAGTGGATCGAGTCGAATCCGGTGTACGGCTTCGAGATCGCTGATGCAGGCGGCACCGAGCTGTCGCGCAAGCGATGGCTCAATCGGGAAGAACTTGCCGCACTGGCGCAGGCGATGCGCGAGACGCCGAACTTCGGTCGCCTCAATGAACTCGCGGTGTGGCTGTTGTTGGCGCTGTGCGTCAGGAAGATGGAACTGCTCTCGGCTAAGTGGTCCGAGTTCGACCTCGACAAGGGTGTCTGGGTGCTCCGGCCCTCCCGGACGAAAACCAGTCTGGCCATCGACATCCCGCTCCCCGCGCCGGTGATCGAGTGGCTCGTGGAACTGAGAGTATTCGCCTCTGGCCACACGCACCTGTTCCCCGCGCGACGCCTCATCCACATGAAGGCCGGTGTGCCGCGAAGGAACCGCTTCGAGCACATCAGCCCGGACACCCTGAACGTGGCGCTCAAGCGCCTGTCCCTCGGCGATGTCGAGGACTTCACCGTTCACGACATGCGGCGCACAGCCCGCACGCACATGGCAGCCCTCGGCATCGATCGGTTCGTGGCAGAGAGAGCTCTGAACCACAAGGTTCGGGACGTTGAGGGCGTCTACAACCAGTACGACTACTTCGATGAGCGCAAGCGCGCGCTGGATCGCTGGGCGCAGCTACTCCTGGCGACAAGCCGCGGTGAGCCCTTCAACGTTATCGGAATCCGGCAACGGGCGCGCGCATAGGCAAGGGCGCGGCCCGGCGTGCGACCGCTCAACGCGGCCCGCGACAAGGGCTCACGAACGCGCAGTGGTCGCAGATGCCTTCAATGCATGTGCGACGCGGCTGGGTCGCCCCGGACAGCAAGGCGTGCCGTCGCTCGACGAGGGCCGTCACCTGTTCTACTGTCAGCAGTGCCACGCGATGGGCCCGTCTACCCTGCGTACCCTGCACCAGCACATAGGCCTCTCGATGAACGGTCTCGCCCGTGGCGGCAGCGAGCGCCGCACGCTGCGCCGACAGCTCGATCACGTCGGAGGGATAGACCCTGTCCAAGTCGCGCGTCTTCAGTTCAAGCAGCGTCAGGTGGCCCCGGCCATCGCGGTATGCCCGATCAACTCGGGCAGAGATCAGATCGGCCCCTTCGAGCGAAACAGCCGCTCAGCGTAGGCCAGCCTTGTTGAGCGCAACGGATGAGGACGCCAGTCGTCCGCCTCCCGCTCACCACGCCGTCGCAGCCACCAGCATATGGTGATCAACACGCTCGCGACCAGCGCAACCCCCACAGTGAACACATCAAAGGTCATGGCATGTCCCCCCGCATGCGCCACCACGGCATGCGGCACCACTGCATGCAGCGGCGAAGCGATGCCGCGACAAGGCGCGCGATCCTCACGGTCAGGCCGCTCGGCCCTGGCATCTTGTCTGGACTCGCCTGCCGCAGGAAGCTCTGGTGCGCTCGACGGCCTCGTTCCAGGGCCAGCCTCTGCGGTCGGCTTGGCCGCTTGCCATAGCGGTGCTCGAAGACAACCAGCCTCTCGCACACGCCCATCTGCGCCAGCTGAGATGCACTGACATGCGCGCCGATTCGGCGACGCCAGCTTTGTGGCCGCTTCATCTATTGCTCCTCGGCCTCACCCGGCGTGTTGAACGCATGGTTCGTGTGCTTGGCGCTGGCCGGATCCACGCCTGTCGGCGCCTGCACCGGTCGCGCCGGCGACAGGTGTGACGCGCCCGCTGCCGGCACAAGGGCCCAGGTTTGGGCCAACAGGCCCTCGTGCGCCAGGAAACGCAGTCGGTTGACCCGCTTCGTGCCCTTGTTGAATCGGATCAGGTCGTCGTAGAGGCGTGGGTTGTCGTCCCGCGTCATCTCGAACAGCAGGCGCACGGGCTCGTCGGTCTTTAGCTCACTGTGGCTCATACGCCGCCCCCTTCCGTGTGCGCCGCGCGAGGCGTCCTGGCTGAGGCCTGCAGCGCTGTGTAGGCGTAGTTCGTCCCGGCGACCTGGTACCCCCTGACGTTGGCAAACATCGGGTCCTTCACTTCCAGGACCTGGTGGGTCCCGAAGGCTTCCTTCACCGCCTTCTTGAACAGGAAGGCGCCCCCGCCCACCAGGATCACGTGCTGCACGTTGTACGACTCGCCAATGCGATGCACCATGGCCGCGACCGCCTCCTTTGCGATGATCTCGACCATGGGCTTCATGCGGGCGATGTTGTAGGTCCGCTGATAGACCGTCAGGCCCTTGCCGGTCCGCAAGGCCTGGTCGATGTTGTCGAGGTTGGTGTACGGCCTGCCGATCTCGTGGCTGACATCGTCGGCAATCAGCTGCAGGATGTTCGACACGCCACGATCCACCGAGTGGCTCTGCTTGTGCGACAGCTTCATTCCCCGCGCCACCAGCCAGTCAAAGGTACGCGAACCCGGGTCGATCACCAGGCTCTGCTCGTGCTCCATGGCCTGAATCTTGTCGTTCTGGGTGGCGTAGTCGATCAAGGCCCCGTTCGGTTGGGCCATGGCCAGGGCCTTGCGCACCAGGACCTCCTTGCCACCGCCCACCTCGTGCCGACCGGTCATCAGCTTCTCCAGGGCTGCCTTCTTCGCCGCAAATGACGCCACTGGCAAGCCGACGACGAGCAAGTCGATGGCATCGACCTTCATCATCCTCAAGGCACCCCGTGCCAGCGCCAGGTACTGTGGCGTGTCGGTGTAGTCGCCGTGAATCTGCGTGGCACGAAATGCGTCGGCCGCCAGCATCACGTCCGGGCCGACTTCGTAGTACAGGCCATTGATCGGGATGGCGACCGTCTTGCGGCCGTCAGCTCCCAGCGACTTCGCCGGGTCACGCGGGCTTGGGTAGGCACGAGACGGGAAGGATGCGCAGCGGATGTCACCGACCTTCCCACCACCCACCGCAGTGACGTACTTGGTGTTGCCGAATCCGACATCCATCGCTCGAACAATCAGTTCCATGACAAGACTCCGAGTCAGGGTTGCAAGACGATCAGCATCGGTTGCCCGCGGTGATCGAACCACGCTGAACGCCCGTCCAAGAACTGGCCTTTCGCAATCGGCAACGCCCTGAGATCGACCAAGGTCTGGTCCCGTCTCATTCGAGCGCGAGCGTCTTGCCTGTTGGCGACCGGCGGCCTGCGTGTCGAACCAAGGTCTCACCCGAAGCAGCTCTGTCAAGAGCGCCCGCCGTGTCGCCCTGACCGCGAGCGCTACCACCTGCCGGCCGCCAAAGTCAGTGCGCCGAGCCCGGTCGGGGTCAGAGGCAGCAGGTTCTGCTGTCAACCCCGCGCGGCGCCTTGCGTTCCTGCCCGTCGGGACAATAAGGACGGCTCACGGCCGCATCCCGGCCACGCAGGCGCCACCCGCAATCGCCTCAGTGCGCCGGCGTTTGCGATGACCCGTCCTTGACCTCGATGAGTGCCGGTCGTCAACTACAGATTCCCGAGAGCCATCCCGGCTCCGCTCCACCTGGAGCACAAGGCGTCGCAGTCGTTACCTGCCCCTCAAGCCCCCGGCCATCGAGCCAGGAATAGCCAGCGCCCTTCGAGGTACTGGCCCCGAGGTCACCTTCGTAGTGCATGTGTCTGTGGCCCCGTCGGCGTTCATCGCCGTGCGTTCCTGAAACGCGCTGCCGCACCGCTGTTCCCGCCATCGCCTGAGCACGCGTTCCACGCAGCGCGCGGTTGTGTTTGCCCTGTTGGGCTCCACGCGCGCACCCGCTCAAAGACTCGGCACTGCCCTGGACATTCGGTCAGGGGCGGACCCATGCGAGTCGATGGCGCTACGAATCCAGAACTGATCCACCACGCGCGTGCAAGGCCTGACCTTGCCGCCGATGCCGACCGCCACGCCCTTGAGGCAGGCGGGCATCACCAACCCCACGGTTGCAGAAATGCACAGGTGGGACGGATCAACCCGTTTCATTTTTAAGACCGACCGAGCTGGCCCCGCATGTGCAGTGGCCGGCAAACCGCCTGGGTAGGTGCAGCAACGCCGTGGTCGCGTGCCGTACCGAACGCTTCGACCACACACCGGCCAGGACCACGGAATCCGCCCTGCCGGTGGTCGCCATGGATTCCGCGTCATCGCCACAACAACCCGCCGTTCGGGCGGCGGGCTTTGCATTGGAGCCGCCTCATGCCTGCCATCGATAGCCGTTCAAGCCATCACCCATCGTCCCGCCGGCGACGACAGGAGCCGCCGAGCCCTGGCCGCTCCAGCAACCACCAGCCGGTGCGGCGCCAGAGCTGGGCCGGCAAGGCCCCGAAGGAAATTCTGGCGACCTACAAGCCTGGCAAGGCCGATCCCCAACGGGTGTTGGATGTGCTGATCGCGCTGTTCAACACGCTCCACACTTCACTGGAGAAGACGGTGTCGCACAAGACGCGCCACGACCGCGCGCAGTTCCTGCGGCGCTTCTTCCGCGACCTGCGACTGAAGGCCGGGTTCAAGACCATGCCCGACCCGCGCAACCTGGGCCAGAAACACATCCGCGCCATGGTGCAGGTGTGGAAGCTCGAACACCTGGCACCTGCGACCATCCAGACCTACCTGAGTTTTCTGCGTGGCTTGGGGATGTGGATGGGCAAGCATGGCTTTGTTCGCAGCCCCGCCTACTACGGCCTCGCGGTCGATGAGTACCAGCGCCATGAAAACGCTCAGCGCGACAAGAGTTGGTCCGCGCAGGGTATCGACATCGAAGCCTTGATCAACGCTGTGTGCGCCTTCGACCGCCACGTCGGAGCGTCACTTCGGCTCATTCGCGCCTTCGGCCTGCGGCGCAAAGAGTCGATCCAGTTCCGGCCCTTCGAGCATGTGTTGCCGTTCGTACAAACCGGCCTGCCGCCCGAAGGCAAGACAGCGGATCGGTATGTGCGCATCAAGGGCAAGGGCGGGCGGGTGCGCTGGCTGGCGCTGGACAGCCCGGCGCGCGAGGCAGCCGTGGCGTTTGCACAAGATCAGGCCAGCAGCCAGGATGCCCACATGGGTGACCCGGCGCGCGACCTCAAGCGGAACCTGCGCCGGTTCGACTACGTGTTGGAAAAGTTCGGCATCACGCTGCGCGAGCGCGGCGCAACCGCTCATGGATTGCGCCACGAAGTGCTGAGCGAGGTCTACCAGGATGTCACTGGCGAAGCCTCGCCGATCCGTGGCGGTGGGCCGGTATCCCGCGAAGCGGATCGGGCGGCACGGCGGGTGGTATCGCAACTTGCCGGCCATGCGCGCCTTCGCGCGGCAGGCGCCTACTGTGGAGGGTCGCGGGTTGTACGCACCGATGTCAGCCCCTCGGCTGCTGTCACCGAGCCCAGCGACCCCAAGTCAACCTAGCGACAAGGGGAGGGAGCCTTGTATTTGGCGATCAGCCCTCTGGCGTCGAAGGCATGGAGGCAGGCAACGCCTTGCTTGCCCGCTTCAGGCTTGCCAAGCGATGACGCAGGCGCTGCTCAAGTAGATCCGCCAGGGCTTGCGCGTCGTCGCCGTTGACTGACATATCGCCCGCATGCGTATTGACATTGAATCCCGAGCGCATGGCTGGTACGCCCGCTTTCAGCGCCTGCACGGCATCCTTGGTGGAGAAGCTGACTCGCAGCAGCTGGTGTGGTTTGGCCATCGTGTCCTACTGTTCGTACAAGTCACGCACTTCGCGGTTTTGCCTTCGATGCCTCGTAGACGCCCTGCCCTTCGCTGTGCTGGCAGTACTGGCACCAGCGCAGCAGTCCGTAGGCGGTGGCACGCCACCGCGTCATGCCGCGTTTGCCACAGTGGGGGCGCAGGCCGCGCCCGGGCTTGCGCGATCCAAAGCCCTGGCCGGCCCGCACGCCCATGTCAGGCCGCCATGACGGCTTCGGTGCCGGCCTCGGCAGGTTGATCGGCCTCCTCTCGGTTTGCGTTGCTGTTGGTGTCCCGCGACGCTGGCACCTGCATCCGCAGGCACGCCGGCAACCACCCCGTGCCGGCCACGATCTGCTCCGCACCGCTTGCCGCGTCAGCCTTCTTCAGTGCCGCCAGCGGGCTTGCCGCATTGGCGTCTACGGCTTCGGTCACCACCTCGAGGATGCGCGACTTCGATACGTGGCTGAAGTACGAGCCGCTGGTGGCTGCCCACCACCTGGTCATGTCCAGCCCCAGGGCCGCGGCCAGCGAGTCCGTGCGCTGACGTTCAGGTTCGATGCCGTAGATGCCCGTCACTGCAACCGCGACCGTGAAAGTCAACAGCTGCAGCACCGTTGTCTGGTCCTGCTTCAGCAGCCAGGGGAACACGTCCTCAGACTTCTGCGGCAGGCGAGCCGCCCAGGCAGCGCGTTCGACCTCAAGCCGCTCCCAGGCAAGGCTTCGCGCTGACTGTCTTCCACCGTGATCGCAAACACCCGCTCCGGTCGTTCGTAGCTGCGGGCGTCATCGCGGAAGACTGTCTGTGCCAGCTGTGCGGTGATGGCTGCAAGCGCCACATCCGGGCGCGCGATCAGTTCAGCCTGGACGGCGGCCACGCGGTGGGCGGTGAGGCGCCGGGACAGCTTCTCCGAGTGCACGGGGCGGGTCTTGACCAAGGGCATCGACACCAGTGAGTCGGTCGCGCCCTCCCCCGCGCACGCCTGCCTGGCAGCTTCGGCTACTCCGCTGCGGTCGTCGGGGCGGATCAAGCCGCACTTGACCTCGGGCGTTCCCTTGCTTCCGACGAAGACCACGCAGCCTGCCCGGGCCATGAGTTCGGCAGGCCAGACACACAGGGCCTCATTCAAGGCCTCCAGCTGTGCTTCCAGCGCGTTGCCCTCGGCCTCCAGCTTGAGGAAGGCCTCATCGTCGTTCTCGTTGTCGCCCTCCTGTTCCTGCAGCGCGTCCATCTGCTCGTGCACCGTGTCGAGCCGGGCCTGCAAGCCTGCGATGGCGGTGGCTTCCTCGTCACTTGGCACGCGCCGTGTCTTGCGCAGTTCGCCGAACTTGACGAACTCCTCGAAGACATAGCGGGCTCGCACTTCGACCCACTTCCATCCCTCGGCGGCAACCTGCCTCGCCTTCTTCTGGAGCTTGTCGGTCGCCAGCGAGTCCAGCAGAGCGGCATCCAGAAGGTAGGCCTTCTTGTCGTCGTCACTGAACAGGTCCCGCCTGAGCTTGCCACCCGCCTTCTCGTAGGCCTTCAGCGTGACGTAGCGCGCCACCGGATCTGTGTCGGACTCGATCTCACCCTGGGTCAACAACTGGCGCAAACAGTCGGGGCGGCGGTTCCAAGCAGGCAGGCCAGCCCAGACCTGCTCCTGGCGGGCATGGTCGTCGCACGAGGCCAGCACCATCAGGCAGTCCAGGCCGATCTTCTCTTCGCGGAACTGCGTCATCAGGCGCGGAGACACGGCGGCGAGTTTCATACGGCGCTTCACCACCAGCGGCGTGACGCCGAACGCCGCGGCCACGTCCTCGACGGACTTGCCCTCTCCGATGAGCTTGGCGAAAGCGACGTACTCGTCGGCCGGGTGCATGGGGATGTGGAACACGTTCTCGGCAAGGCTTGCGATCAGGGCCATTTCGGCCGGCACGATCAGCACCGGTACCGGGTAGTTTTCGGGGATGTCATCGGCATGGGCCAGCAGCGCCAGCGCTTCGAGCCGGCGCCCTCCAGCGCAGACTTCGTACAACCCACGCGCGCCCTTCACAACGACGAGGTTCTGCAGCACGCAGCTGGCCTTGATCGAGGCTGCGAGTTCGGCGATGCTGAGCTTCGGCGTGCTGCCTTGCGGGCGCGCCTGCCGCTCCGTGGACAGCACCAGCTTGTTGAGGGGCACAGTCGTGCGCGGGGACGCTGCGATGACCGCCTCGATTTCGGCTTTGGAAAACTTCATGGTTGAAACCTCCGGTGGGTGCGCGACACAGCTTGTGCCGAAGACCACAGGTTCTCATTGGTGGGGCATCGATCAAGGGCAGGCGCGAGCGGCAACACGGGTCGCGCGCGGCGACGGCCGGCGGTGGGCCTGCGTGCGACCTACCGGGTATCGCTCGCCGTCCGACACACAGCGAGGCTTGCGGCCAGGCGCATCGCCCTCACTTGGCGTCGATGCTTCCATTCGGTTTGTTGGGTCTGCTTCATCTGTACATCGGCTGGCGCATCGCACCGCACCTCCCGGCACCTGCCGCGACGGCGCTGCTGGTCACGCTGGTGTTGTCAGCCTTGTTGATACCGTGGTCGATGACGCGCCAACGCACGCGTGACCGCGCGTCTTCTGATCGCTGGACCTGGGCCGGCATGTCCGCGCTGGGCCTGTTCTCCATGCTGCTGGTGCTGAGCTTGCTGCGCGACATCGTGTTGCTGTTGGCCTCGCCGTTTGTCTCCACGCCGCTGGCCGCGCCCACTGCCATCGCGGTGCCTCTGCTGGCTCTGCTGGGGGTTGTGCTCGGACTCGTCAACGCGAGGCGCACAGCCCGGGTCAAGAACGTGGATGTACCCATCGCTGGCCTGCCCAAGGCGCTGCAAGGGTTCACCATCGCACAGATCACCGACGTACATGTCGGCCCGACCGTCAAGCGCCCCTACGTGCAAGCCATCGTCGATGCGGTCAACCGGCTCGGTGTGGATGCTGTGGCCGTCACGGGCGACCTGGTCGATGGCCGCGTGTCCGACCTGCACGCGGATGTGGCGCCGCTGGCGCAGCTGCGCTCACGCCACGGCACCTTCTTCGTCACCGGCAACCACGAGTACTACAGCGGTGCGGTCGAGTGGATGGAGCGGCTGCGTGTATTGGGCCTGCGCGTGCTGCACAACGAACATGTGGTTCTGGACCACGACGGGACAGACCTGGTGATGGCTGGCGTGGCCGACTTCGGTGCCCACCACTTCGACCCGACCCACCGCAGCGATCCGCAGGGCGCGCTGGCAGGCGCCCCCGCAGGTGCAGGCCTGAAGGTGTTGCTGGCCCACCAGCCGCGCAGTGCATCGGCTGCGGCCGACGCTGGCTTCGACGTGCAGCTCTCAGGTCATACCCATGGCGGCCAGTTCTGGCCCTGGAACCTGTTCGTGCGCTTGCAGCAGCCGTTCACGGCGGGTTTGCATCGTCTGCGCACGCTGTGGGTCTACACCAGCAGAGGCACGGGCTACTGGGGGCCGCCGCTTCGCCTGGGCGCACCTTCGGAAATTACCCGGCTGCGCTTCGTCGCGGCCGGTCACTAGACCCGCCCCCCCACCGATCCAGTCGTGCGACAGAACGCTTCGCGCGTCGGTCCCGCTTGGGCCGCAAAACGAGTACCCTAGCGTCGTCGTAGCCACTACGAAAGGAGGTGATATGTCTGATATCTCTTGGTCTGGGGCGGAGCCCTACGTGATGTAGTTGGTTTTGTAGCCAGACCCGCGGGCGCTCTTCACCTCTGGTGGGAGCGCCCGCGTCATTTTGCGGATCGGACATAGAAGTTCACCGGCCGTCGGGTGGGACGTGCGCTACGGGAAGCACGTCGAGACAAGACAACGAAACCGGCACCCGGCAGTGGATTCAACCCTTAGATTGATCGCGCCTCGGGCATTCGTTGGTGCAGAGACTCCACAAACTGGGCGCACCTGGGCAGCGATCTCGACCTTGTTTCGCATTGGCGCGACCCAAGGTGGCCCTCATTGCCCCGCAGGTGAGCCCCACACGATCACCTTCTTCGAAGTGGCAAAGGCAAAGCGATAGACCCTCGCTGCGCAGCGAGAACGCACGCCTGGCCGGTGTCGTCTAAGTCGACATCCGCGGGCGCGACCTGAAGTCCGCGGTGATCGCATCGGCGGGCCGTCGCCGATGCGCAGCTCGGCCACGTGGGACAGCACGACCCGTGCATCGCGCGGGGTGACAGACGGCAGCGTGCACAGCTTCTTCAGCGAATCGCGCGCCTCCCTCGGATACCGCAAGTTGATCGGGAAGCGCTGCAGGCCCCCGACCGTCTCGCTGACGTTGTTGCCGCCGACCGCGGCACCAATGAACAGCGAGCATTGCCCGCCCTTGCACGTCGCCATCCAGCGGCGATTGCTCGACCTGGTCGCCAGCGCCATGACAGAACTGGCTCCGCCACCGCTCAGCGCGAGCCGCATCGTGCGCAACTTCAGCCCAGGTTCTCTTGCGTCCCGGGCCGCTGCACCTTGAATGACAGATTTGTCATGCGTCAGTCCAACGCCTGTTGGGAGCCGCTTTCTAGAGTCCCCCTCGATGCCACAAATGGCATCGCCTGTGCCGCAACTGCGGCACAGGCGAACCTCG
>LNFM01045314.1_pt1 | contig 11297 bp, 10 predicted proteins | sample 596031 | NCBI WGS metagenome assembly LNFM01 (sample SAMN04254537, study PRJNA301005) | activated carbon metagenome | isolation source: dual media filters at the Ann Arbor, Michigan drinking water treatment plant | place: USA: Ann Arbor | reverse complement strand
CCAATTTTGAAGCCGAGGTCATCGAGGCTTCGCACCACACACCCGTGCTGGTCGATTTCTGGGCCCCGTGGTGCGGCCCCTGCAAGGTGATCGGTCCGCTGCTGGAGAAGGTGGAAACCGCTTACGCCGGGCGTTTCAAGCTGGTCAAGATCGACTCCGACCAGGAGCAACAACTCGCCGCCGCCTTCGGCATCCGCAGCATCCCCACCTGCGTGCTGCTCATGAACGGCCAGCCGGTTGACGGGTTCATGGGCGCGCTGCCCGAAGGCCAGATCAAGGAATTCCTCGACAAGCACCTGCCCGCGGCCAACGAGCTCGAAGCCGTGGCAGTGGAAGAAGAAGCGCTGGATGCCATCGCCGAGGGCGACCTCGAAGGCGCGCTGGAGAAACTGCAGGAGGCGGTGAAAACCGACCCGAACAACGACGACGCGCGCTTCGACCTGGTGAAGCTGCAGCTGGAGCTGGGCCTGGACGACGACGCCAAGGTGGCGTTTGCGCCGGTGATCGCCAAGGCCGCCGCCGTGCGCCGGCTCGATTCGTTGCAACGCTGGATGACCGCACGCGATGCCAACGTCGATGTGGCCGACCCGCAAGCCCGCGCTGCCGAACTGCAAGCTGCCATTGCCACCAACAAGCGCGACTTTGTCTCGCGCTTCGCCCTCGCCCAGTTGCTCATGGCGCACAGCCAGTGGGTGCCCGCCATGGACGAGCTGCTGGAAATCCTGATGCGCGACAAGGCCTGGAGCGAAGACCTGGCGCGCAAGACCTTCATTGCCATCCTCGACATCATCGACCCCCCCAAGCCCAAGGTGGCCGAAGGCCAGGTGCCGCCGGAAGACCCGACGGTGGCGACTTACCGCCGCCGCTTGTCGAGCGTCGTGCTGAGCTGATCAGCTTCAGCCCATCAACCGGGTCAGCGCTTCCTGGTATTTCGCGGCCGTCTTCTCGATCACTTCCTTGGGCAAACGCGGCGCGGGTGGCGTCTTGTCCCAGGGCTTGCCGCCCACCTGCGCGCTCTCCAGCCAGTCGCGCAGGAATTGCTTGTCGTAGCTGGGTGGGTTTTGCCCCACCACGTAGCTTTCGGCCGGCCAGTAACGTGAGCTGTCGGGTGTGAGCACCTCGTCCATGAGCACCAGTTTCCCGCCCTTGTCCAGGCCGAACTCGAACTTGGTGTCGGCAATGATGATGCCCTTCTGGAGCGCCATGTCGGCCGCGGCCTTGTAGAGCGCGATCGACACGTCGCGGATCTGCGCGGCGAGTTCGGGGCCGATCATGGCCACGGTTTGCTCAAAGGTGATGTTCTCGTCGTGTTCACCCATCTCGGCCTTGGCCGCGGGCGTGTAGATCGGCTCGGGCAGCTGGGAGGCGTTTTGCAGACCCGCGGGCAGCTTCACGCCGCACACGGCCTGGTTCTCCTGGTATTCCTTCCAGCCGCTGCCCGCGAGGTACCCGCGCACCACGGCCTCCACCGGAATGGGCTTCAGGCGCTGCACCAACATCGAACGGCCGGTGACCTGGGGTGCTTCGGCCGCGGACACCACGCTCTCGGGCGCATCGCCGGTGAGGTGGATCGGGCAGATGCCGAGACCCTTGGGGCCGAGCTTGTCGAACCAGAACAGCGAGAGTTTGGTCAGCAGCTCGCCCTTGCCAGGAATCGGCTCGCCCATGATCACGTCGAAGGCGCTGATGCGGTCGCTCGCGACCATGAGGATGCGGTCGTCGCCCACGGCGTAGTTGTCGCGCACCTTGCCGCGCGCCAGCAAGGGCAGGGAGGTGAGGGCCGAGGTGTGCAGGGCAGTGGTCATGATCGGATCGGGGAAAAGGCGGGACAAGAAAAAAGCCCGTTGAACAGCCAACGGGCTTTGAACCATTCGAGGGGATTATCGCAAGTCGGCGAGTCCCCCGGTCACCCCCTTATTTGGCGGCCAGGCCCAGGCGCTCGATCAGGGCCTTGTCCTTGGCGTAGGTGGTGGCCGCCCATTGGCGGTACTCGTCACCGTTGCGGTACCACATGGCCTGGTTGAGCTGGCCCAGCACTTCCAGGTGTTTGGGTTCGTCCATGGCCTTCTTGAACGCGTCGTGCAGCGTTTTCATGATGGCCGGGTCCATGCCCTTGGGGCCGACCAGGCCGTAAGGCGAGGTGGACACGACGTTGTAGCCGAGGTCCTGCGCGGTGGGCACGTCGGGCCAGCGCTTGGTGCGCTGCTCGCCGAAAGTCACCAGCAGGCGCATCTCGCCGCTGTCGACAAACTTGTCCCAGCCGGTGGCGTCGCTCTGGGCCATCACGTGCCCACCCAGCAGGGCGGACTGCAGGTCGGCGTTGCCCCTGAACGGCACATGGACGAATTGCACCTTGGCGTTGTCCGCCACCTCTTCCATCAGCAGGTGGGGGCTGCTGCCGGTGCCGGTGGAGCCGTAGTTGATCGTGCCGGGTTGCTTGCGCGCGGCCTCCACGTAGTCCTTGAAGGTTTTGTAAGGCGATGTAGCTGAAGTCGGTCAGCGGGTTCCAGTTGGTCTTCTGCATGTGCGGCATGCGCAGCATGCCCAGCGGGAACTGCGCGATGGTGTAGCCGTCGGGCTTGGCGGTTTGCGCCATGGTGCTCGGGCCCAGGGTGCCGCCGGCGCCGGGCTTGTTTTCGACCACGATGGGCTGGCCCAGGTGCTTGGACGCGAGCTCGGCCAGGGTGCGCAGGTGGCGGTCGGTGGAACCGCCGGCGGGCCACGGAATGATGAGCGTGACCGGGCGGCTGGGGTAGGCCTGGGCTTGCGCATGGGCCACGCTCCAGGGCGCCACGCCGGCAGCGGCCGTGGCGGTGACGGCGGCCAGCAGCAGCGCGCGGCGGCCGCTGGAGCGGGGGGTGGACGGTGTGTTCTTCATGCGGTTGTCTCCTTCTGGGGGAATGCCGTATTGGCGGTGGTTGCGGCGCGGTGCGCACCGCACGGGGTGCTCAAGGGGGAGGGTTGGTCGTGTCGCGCCTTGCCGCTGCCCGAGCGGGGCAGCGCCTCCACGAATTCCACGGTGCGCGGGCTCTTGTAGGCGGCCATGTGGCCGTGCGCCCAGTCGATCACATCCTGTTCGGTCACCTGCCCGCGGTGTTCAGGCCGCAGCACCACGAGGGCCTTGACGCTCTCGCCCCGGCGCGCGTCGCGCACACCGATCACGCAGGCTTCCTGGATGGCGGGGTGGTGGTACATGAGTGCTTCCACCTCGGCGGGCCAGACCTTGTAGCCGCTGGCGTTGATCATGCGTTTGAGGCGGTCGGTCATGAAGAAGTAGCCTTCTTCGTCCACGTGGCCGAGATCGCCGGTGCGCAGGAATCGAATGCCGTCGAGGGTGACGAAGGCTTCTTGCGTGGCCTGCGGGTTGCGCCAGTAGCCCTGCATGACCTGCGGGCCGTGGACCACGATCTCGCCGGTCTCGCCGGGTGGCAGGGTGGCCAGGGTGTCGGGGTCGACCACGCGGGCGACCACGTCGAACACCGGCATGCCCAGGCACTGCCGTTTGGGCCGGTGCGTCGGGTTGATGTGGGTGGCGGCCATGGTCTCGGACATGCCGTAACCCTCTATGTAGTCCTGACCGGTCAGCGCCTTCAGGCGGGCGGCCAGCGCCTCGGGCATGGCCGCGCCGCCGCCGCGCACGCAGCGCAGGCTGGAGAGGTCGAAGCGATCGAGTTGCGGGTGCGCGAGGAAGTCGATCACCATGGTCGAGATCGCCTGCCACATGGTCACGCGGTAGCGCTGCATGCAGATGGCCGCCACTTCGCGGTCCCAGCGCGCCAGCACCACGATGGTGGCGCCCACGTACAGCGGTCCGTTCAGGCTGCCGGTGAGGCCGGTGACGTGAAAGAAGGGCAGCACCGAGAGGCAGACCGCGTCGGAGGCGGTGCCGAACCAGCGCACGCCACCGACCAGTGTGCTCATCACGCTGCGGTGCGTGTGCATGCAGCCTTTGGGCAGACCGGTGGTGCCCGAGGTGTAGGGCATGGTGCAGAGGTCGTCGGGGCCGGTGGTGAGCGGCCCGGGGGTCCGCTCAGCTGCGATCGCGTCGGCCCAGGCCACGAGGCCGGGTTCGTCCAACGGTTGGCGTGGCGCGGTCACGAAGTCGGGCACCGCGAGGTCGGTGGGCCCGCGCAGGTGATCGCTGTAGGTGGCCACGATCGCGTGGCGCAGACCGTCGCCCTCGGGCGCGAGCAGCGGGCGCAGCTGCGGCAGCAGGTCTTGCGCCACCAGCGCCACCTGGGCGCCGCTGTCGCTGACGCAGTGACGCAGCTCTTCCACGCGGTTCATCGGGTTCACCGGCACGGCCACCGCGCCCGCACGCAGGATGGCGTAGAAAGCCAGCGCCCACTGCGGGCTGTTCTGCATGCAGAGCAGCACCCGGTCGCCGGGCTGCACGCCGCCCACCTGCTGCAGGTGGCCGGCGAGGTGTTCGGTCTCGCGCAGAAAGGCCGCGTAGGTCAGCACCGAGTCGTAGAACACGATGAAGGGCTTGTCCGGGTAGCGCCGCGCCGAGACTTCCAGGTTGTAGAAGACGTGCGTCTGCGGCAGCGCGAGGTGCTGCGGCAGGCCGGGGGGCCAGTGGGCCGGGGTGGGGGGCGTCATGCGTGGGCGGTGCGGAAGCGGATTTCAAATTCCGCCAAGCGGAAAACAGGCTGTGTGCGTTCCAATATACGGTGCTCACCATTCGATGTAAACGCTCATCAGGGAAAGCGAGCATGTGGAGGGGCTGGATCTGTTCGAGAATTCCGTTCTGCGGAATACGGGTAGGGCTTCGGACGCCGCGTATTCCGTTCTGCAGAAAAAGGGATCACCTCCATGGGACGTCAGCGCCAGACACCGCCCCTTCCGCTCGCCGAAGCCGATCCGGCCGACGACCGCCGTTTCGTGACCGCGCTCGCTCGGGGACTCGCCGTGCTGCGCTGCTTCACCCCGGCCGACCGGTGGCTGGCCCACCAGGAGTTGGCCCGGCGCGCCGGCCTGCCGCAGGCCACCGTCTCGCGCCTCACGTTCACGCTCACCAGCCTGGGCTATTTGCGCCACCGCGCGGCCACGGGCGAGTACGCGCTGAGCCCGGCGGTGCTGTCGCTGGGCTTCAGCGTGCTGTCCAACTTCCAGATCGGGCGCATCGCGCGGCCCTTCATGGAAACGCTGGCCGAGCACACGCAGGCCGCCATTTCACTCGGTGTGCGGCACGACACCTCGGTGGTTTACGTGGCGCACTGCCGCAGCACGGCGCGGCTCATCCTCGGGCTGGACGTGGGCACGCGATTGCCGTTCGCCGAGACGGCCATGGGCCGTGCGATCTGGTGCGCTGCCTCGCCGGGCCTGCAGGCGGTGGTGGCGCGGCGCCTGCAAGCAGAGGACCCGGAACGCTGGCCCGCGCGCGAAGCCGGGCTCCAGCGCGCCGAAACCGCCTGGGCCGAACGGGGTTACGCGGGGTCGGAGTCGGAGTGGGAGAGCGAGATCGCCGCCATCGGCGTGGGCCTGGACCTGGGCGACGGGCGCGAGCCGCTGGCGCTCACCGTGGGTGGGCCCGCGTCGAGGCTGCAAGGCGCCTTGCTGCACAACGACTTCGGCCCGGCGCTGGTGGAGACGGGTCGCGAGATCGTGGCGGCGATTCAGGCGGCAGGCTGGGAGGACTGAATGCAAAACGCCACCGCGAGGGTGGCGTTTTCAGGGGCGCTTGAGCCGGGAGCCGGTCAGTGCACGACCTGGGCCAGTTCGCCCTTGGCGTACTTGGCGGCCACGACCTGAAGCGATTCGCCCTTGATCTTGCCGGCCTGGCCTTCGCAACCGAACTCGATGTAGCGCTGCTTGCAGATCGCCTTGGCGGCTTCGCGCGCGGGCTTGAGCCATTCGCGGGCGTCGAACTTCTCGGGGTTCTCGGCCAGGAACTTGCGCACCGCGGCCGTCATGGCCAGGCGGATGTCGGTGTCGATGTTGATCTTGCGCACGCCGAATTTGATCGCCTTCTGGATCTCTTCGACCGGCACGCCGTAGGTTTCCTTGATCTTGCCGCCGTACTGGTTGATCACGGCCAGCAGGTCTTGTGGCACCGAGCTGGAGCCGTGCATCACCTGATTTCCTGGATGCGGTCGATCGCCAGGATGTCGCCGGTGGGCTTGCGGGTGAACTTGTAGGCGCCGTGGCTGGTGCCGATGGCGATGGCCAGGGCGTCGAGCTGGGTGCGCTTGACGAAGTCGGCCGCCTGCTCGGGGTCGGTCAGCAGCTGTTCGCGCGTCATCACCGCGTCGGTGCCGTGGCCGTCTTCCTTGTCGCCCTGCATGGTCTCCAGACTGCCCAGGCAACCCAGTTCGCCCTCAACGGTCACGCCAAGTTTGTGCGCCATGTCCACCACCTTGCGGGTGACTTCCACGTTGTATTCGTAGCTGGCAATTGTCTTGCCGTCGCCTTCCAGGCTGCCGTCCATCATCACCGAGCTGAAGCCCAGGTCGATCGCACCTTGGCATACATCGGGGTTCTGGCCGTGGTCCTGGTGCATCACCAGCGGGATGTGGGGGTAGGACTCCACGGCGGCCTGGATCAGGTGCTTGATGAAGGGCTCACCGGCGTATTTGCGTGCCCCGGCGCTGGCCTGCAGGATCACCGGCGCGCCGGCTTCGTGGGCGGCGGCCATGACGGCCTGCACTTGTTCGAGGTTGTTGACGTTGAACGCTGGAATGCCGTAGCCGTGGATCGCGGCGTGGTCGAGCAGTTCGCGCATGGAAACGAGCGCCATGAGAATTCCTTCAGTCAGTTGGTAACCGGTTGGTAACCCGCGATTTTACGGCGCGCTCGTGACGGTGCTCAATGGCGTCAGGTCGGGCGCTGCTGCAGGAATTGGCTGAAGCGGTCGAGCACGGGCGCCAGCCCGCGCAGCGGCGGCGCCAGCGCGCCGATCAGCGTGGTGTGGCTCACCCGGTCAAAGAGATCCAGCTCCACCTTTGTTCCGCGCTGCTGCAGGGCTTGCGCCATGGCCTGGGTGTTGCGTTGCGGGTTCACCAAGGTGTCGCTCCTGGCGGCCAGCAGCAGCACGCGGTGTCTCGAGCCCGTGCCTGCGCTGGCGTGGAACAGAGGCTGCGAGTTGGGCGGGGTGTCGGGCCAGTTGAAAGCGCGCTGCACCGCGGGACTGCCGATGGGCAGGAAGTCGTAGGGGCCCGCCAGACCGGCCCAGCCCGCCAACTCGCCGGGTTGCATGGCCACCTCGGACAGCCAGCGCGCGTCGAGCGCGAGCATGGCCGCGTTGTAGGCGCCCGCACTGTGGCCGGTGACAAACAGGCGCGAGGGAGATGCGCCCAGGCGCTGCGCGTTGTCGCGCGCCCAGCGCACCGCCATTGCGCAGTCCTGCAGGAACACCGGGTAACGCACCTCGGGACTCAGGCGGTAGTCGGCCACCACAGTGACGATGCCGCGCGAGGCCAGCGCCTCACCGACGAACTTGTAGTCGGCGCGTTCTCCGCTGCTCCAGCTGCCACCGTAGAAGAACACGGCCATGGGCGCACCGGGTGCGGTGCCCACCGGCTGGTACACGTCCATGCGCTGGCGCACGGCGGGGCCGTAGGCCTCGTCTCGCAGCACCGTGTGTGTGTTCGACGGCACGGTGGCGTTGATCAGGCGCAGGGGTGAGCAGGCTTGCAGCAGAGGCGCCAGGCCCAACAGCGTGAGCCAGCGGCGTCGGTTGGGCGGGTTTGAGGGGACGGGGATCGGTGAATGCATGGAAGGTGTACGCGCGCCGTTGGCGATCGGATTCAGTTGGGTTGGGGGTGCGCCCGTGGCGATGTCGCGTCCCGATACCAATAGTCACACAACCGAGGGGAACTGTGGTGCCGCAATGGGCACCTTCCAAGATGAACATCCAGCTGCACAGAGAACGGAACACCATGCCTTGTCGCACCCTGATCGTGACACTCACCTCTGCTGCCGCTCTGCTGGCGCCAGGCCTCTCGCAGGCGCAGGTGACTCTCAAGGCCGACGGCCAGTGGCGCTACCTGCTGACGGCCGGGGCCAATGTCTCGTCGGGCAACAACGACGCCGCCGCGCTGAACCTGGCCGCCGAGGGCGCGCGCCAGACGAACGACGACAAGTGGACCTGGGATGCCAAGGCCGACCACGCACGCAGTGCGGGCGTGGCCACCACCGATCGCTACGGTCTGCGCACCCAGTACAACCGCGACATTTCGCCCGACTGGTTCGGCTTCGGTTCGGGCGAGACGCTGAGCGACGAGCTGGCCAACATCTCGGCCCGGTATTCGGTGGCCAGCGGCATCGGGCGCCACGTGTGGCGCGACGAACGTGGGTTTTTCGACGTGTCCGCCGGTCTGGGCTATTCGTACGACTGGTACGTCGCGCCCACCGACGTCGCCGGTGCGGTGCGCGAGCAATACGGACGGACCGAGCTGGTGTTGTCGGAAGAGTCCAGCCACCGGCTGACTCCCACCACCAACCTGCGCCAGAAGTTCACGCTGTATCCGAACCTGCGCGATTCAGGCAAGTACCGCGCGGTGCTGGACACCGGCCTGACCGTGGAAATGACGCCGACGATCAACCTGTCTGCGGGCCTGAGCTACCGCTACGACAGCGCCCCCGGCAACAACCTGGAAAAAGGCGACGCGATGTTCGTGACGGGCGTGTCGCTGAGATTTGATTGATGCCCTCATGTTCCGGCACCGGCCCTCACCCCGACCCTCTCCCGCAGGAAGCGGGCGCGAGAGAGGTGTTTCAACCTGCGCGACAGATTTTCAGCGTGTTGGTGCCGCCCGGCTGGCCCATGGGCTCGCCCACGGTGATGGCGTACACGTCGCCGCTGTGCACGATGCCGCGTTTCTTCAGCTGGTCTTCGGCTTCGGCCAGGGCGGTGTCGCGGTCGGCGCTGGCTTCCATGAGCAGCGGGCGCACGTTGCGGTAGAGCGTCATGCGGCGCTGGGTCGAGAGGTTGGACGTCACCGCGTAGATCGGCATGCGCACGTTGTGGCGGCTCATCCAAAGCGCTGTGGAGCCCGAGTCGGTGAGCGCCACGATGGCCTTGGCGCCCAAGTGGTGGGCGGTGAAGAGCGCGCCCATGGCGATCGATTGGTCGATGCGTTTGAAGGTCTTGCCGGTGAAATCGGCTTCCTGGCAGATGTTGGCCATCTCCATCACCGTCTCCAGCGGGTACTTGCCGGCGGCGGTTTCTGCGCTGAGCATCACCGCGTCGGTGCCGTCGAGCACTGCGTTGGCCACGTCGCTCACCTCGGCGCGCGTGGGCACCGGGTTGACGATCATCGACTCCATCATCTGCGTCGCGGTGATCACCACCTTGTCCATCTCGCGCGCCATTTTGATCATGTGCTTCTGCAGGCCGGGCACCGCGGCGTTGCCCACCTCGACCGCCAGGTCGCCCCGCGCGACCATGATGCCGTCGGACACCTTCAGGATGTTGGCGAGTTCGGGAATCGCCTCGGCACGTTCGATCTTGGCGATCAGCGCGGGCTTGTGGCCATCGGCAGCACCCGCCACGTTGCACAGCTGGCGCGCCAGTTCCATGTCGGTGGCGTTCTTCGGAAAGCTCACCGCCACATAGTCGGCTCTCAGGCCCATGGCGGTCTTGATGTCGTCCATGTCCTTGGCCGTGAGCGCAGGTGCGGTGAGGCCGCCGCCCTGCTTGTTGATGCCCTTGTTGTTGGACAGCTCACCGCCCAGTTTCACCGTGGTGTGCACCGCCGGGCCCACCACCTTGTCGATGGTCAGCACGATCAGGCCGTCGTTGAGCAAGAGCGTGTCGCCGGCCCGCACGTCGCGCGGCAGTTCCTTGTAGTCCAGGCCCACACCTTCGAGGTTGCCCGGCTCGGTGCGCGAGGCGTCGAGCACGAATTTTTCACCCGGCACCAGCATGACCTTGCCTTCGGCGAACTTGCCCACGCGGATCTTGGGGCCCTGCAGGTCGGCCATGATGCCGACCTCGCGCCCTGCGCGATGGGCCGCCGCGCGCACCAGCGTGGCGCGGTCGATGTGGTCCTGCGCCGTGCCGTGCGAGAAGTTCAACCGCACCACATTCACCCCGGCGCGGATCATGGCTTCGAGCAGGTCGGGGTCGCTGGACGCAGGGCCGAGGGTGGCAACGATTTTGGTGGCGCGCATGGGCATGTGGTGTGTCTCCTGGGGGTGGATAACCGGGCTTGAGCGTGCCCGGGTGTAATTTGGTTTCAATTATCTTTGAAACCAGTTACATGGCCGCGACAGCCGCAGGGCGTCGCTGGCGGTTGTCACAGCCGGTTGTTGCGCACCGGTGCCTGGCCGCTGTAGTCCAGGCGCACAAAGGTGTCGTCCACCACTTGCAGATGAATGACGGTGCGCCGGAAATTCCACTGGCGGTCGATGGTCACCGACGAGGTGGAGCCGCGGCTGCGGGTGCTCATTTCCAGCCCGTAGCGTGAGCGCAGCGAGGTGGTGAGCCGCTGGCCCAGCGCGCGGGCCTCGTCGGCCGAGCCGGCATTGGCCAGCAGCGAGATGCGCTGCAGCTGGTCACCCTTGAACACGAATGACACTTTGAACGTCGCCCCGGCGAGCTCGAACGCCGGAATCTCCAGCCGCGCGGCCTCGTCCTTCGAGGCCGGGTCCAGCGGCAGCGGCCGCGCGTCGGGCATCAGGGCCTGCACCTCGGCCGGGGTGGCGCCCACGGGCACGTCTTGCCAGAGCGCTTGTGCCGACGCGCCCGCAGTGAACAACAGCGAGACCAGGCAGAGCATGAGTTTTGTCATAGGTGCAGTGTGATTCGTGGCGAGCTGCAAAGTTGTCTGCCGGGCCGATATCGATGACGCACAGGCTACACAAGCCACAAGGAGTACTTGAAATCGATACTCATTGAGATGGAACTTGCTTCCAGATCAGTATTTTGTTCCTGCGGGAGGGGGTGGCGGTCGACCATCGCGCCACCTTCAACAACCGCAAAGGTTTTTTCATGGCTTCGAACCGATCCCCCCTCATCGTGATGCGCGACACCCGCGCCTGGCAGTTCCAGGTCTGGGCCTCGTTTGGCGTGGCGGTCTTTCTCTGCGCCACCGGCCTCGCCTACCTGCCGGGCCAGGCGCTGGACCGGGCCTTCATGGTGATGGGTTATGTGTTCTGCCTGTCCACTGTGTTTGTGCTGTCGAAGGCGGTGCGCGACAGCCACCAGGCCGCGCTTTCCGGGGTGCCCGAAACCCCGATGTGGCGCCTGGTGGTGTGGGGCGGCTTTGCGGTGGCCATGGGCCTGACCGGCTGGGGCCTGCTGCGCATGGAGATCAACGACACCTACCGCGCCTACCTCGGCGTGAGCTGGC
>LNFM01012280.1_pt1 | contig 11299 bp, 6 predicted proteins | sample 596031 | NCBI WGS metagenome assembly LNFM01 (sample SAMN04254537, study PRJNA301005) | activated carbon metagenome | isolation source: dual media filters at the Ann Arbor, Michigan drinking water treatment plant | place: USA: Ann Arbor | reverse complement strand
CACTGTGTCGCGTTTACCGCAACGAACAAGGCATTTCATCGCTTCTGTTTTCAATTTATAAAAATCAAGAAAAGATCTTCAGACAGTTGCTCGACGTCGAAAACGCAAATGATGTCGACCAGTCCGGAGATAGCGCTCTTTTTTATGCCGTGGTTTCGGGTCGAACAAAAATGATTGCGGCATTAAGATCAAAAGGCGCAAAAATTGAATTGAATTCAGCCGGAGTGAGTCCGCTTTGGGTCGCACTTCAGAATTCTAAATCAGAGGTGGTTTTCGCACTTAATCCTACGGTTCAAGAGGTCAACATCAAGGGTGCGGACGGGTGGACAGCGCTGCATTTTGCGATCCGTCGAAAAGAAGAAAAAGTCTTAGATTTTATCTTAAAATCCGGAGCGGTAACTAAGATTCAAGATTCTGAAGGAAAGTCGCCACTTGAATTCGCACGCGACGAAGTCAAGTGGGACTATGCCGTGAAATTATTGAATTCGTTTTGATGAATCTTTCGTTCAAATGAAGCCGTGCCCTGGCATGGCGCATGGTGGACTTGTAAAATCAAAAGCGTTAAGATTTTATAAGTCAGTTGTTATCATAATAATACGGGTGTGCACGAAGTCGTGCATAGTTCAGAGAAAAATAGGGTCGTTTCTCAGGGTAACCCTATGTGTAGTTTGATTTATTTTCCACTTTTCATTAATAAAATTAATTCTAGAATAATTCGTAAAATAATTTTTGCGCTAGAGAAAGTCTAGGCTGACTATGAAAAATAAGGTTTTCGAAAAAAAATGGCATGGCTCCGAGATCAAAGAAGTTCTTTCAGCTCTCGATTCGAGCCCAAGTGGTCTGTCGCAGGCCGAGGCCGAAGCGCGGCTTCAAAAGTACGGTCGCAATCAATTACCTGAAACAAAACGACGATCCTATCTAGCTATTTTCTTCGGACAGTTTTTAAGCCCTCTGATTTATCTCTTGCTGCTGGCAGCCTTGGTTGCATTCATTGTTGGAGAAGGCAAAGACTCTGTCGTTATTTTAGTCGTCGTAATACTCAACGCGATCATTGGGACATTTCAAGAAGGACGAGCCGAGCAGTCGTTAGAAGGATTAAGAAAACTTTCAAGACTACAAGCACGAGTCATCAGAAATGGAACGGAACGACTTATTGAAGCCAGTGAAGTCGTTCCAGGTGATATTGTTCTTCTACAAGCTGGGGATGCCGTTCCGGCAGACAGTCGGATTATTGAATCAACGCAGCTCACAGCAGCTGAAGCGGCGTTAACTGGTGAATCACTTCCAGTTGAAAAAAACATTCATACACTTTTGGCAGATACGGCCTTGGCCGATCGCCGAAATATGATCTACGCAGGAACTTATGTCCACTCGGGTCGATGTGTTGCAGTCGTCACCGCCACCGGTTTTGAAAACGAAATCGGAAAAATTGCCAAGCTTGCGGCCACGGCAGTTCAGCCGAAAACTCAATTGGAAATAAGAATTCAGAAGTTTGGCCATTATTTGATCTATGCCGCAATCGCCTTGTGTTTACTGGTGGTTTTTTTGGGACAGTTGCGTGGAATCCCGCTTGCTGAAATCTTTATGGTGGCCATCAGCCAAATGGTTTCACTTGTGCCAGAAGGCTTACCTGTGGCGATGACCATCGCTCTCGCGGTTGGTGTGCAACGAATGGCCAAACGAAACACGGTCGTCCGAAGACTATCCGCGGTTGAGTCCTTGGGATCAACGACGGTCATCTGTACAGACAAAACTGGGACCTTGACCAAAAATGAAATGACAGTGACCCATGTGTACCTCCCGTTTGAACAGAAAAATATTTCTGTCAGTGGTGTTGGCTATGCGCCCGAAGGAGCTTTTTTTCAGAAAGATGAGGCTCACAGTCCGCAGAGCGACGTTGTTTTGTCCCGTTTGCTTCAAGCTTGTGTTCTTTGTAATGATGCCCAGTTGGTGGCGCCCACGGCTCAAAATGCGGGTTGGAAAATTCTTGGCGATCCAACAGAAGGGGCCTTGTTAACTCTTGCCAGTAAGGCAGGGCTCGATGTTCTGGCAACTCGAAAAAAGTATCCACGATTGGCCGAAATCCCGTTCGATTCAAATATCAAAATGATGGCCACGCAAAACCAACTTGATGATAAAAATTTGGTCTTCATCAAAGGTGCTCCTGACGTGCTCGTGGATTATTGCAAATCCATTTATACCGATAACGGGGATGCGGACTTAACAGATGAAGTTCGTCAGCACGTCCAGGCGGCCGCACTTCGAATGGCAGATTCCGCATTGCGGGTTTTGGCCATAGCCTTTGTCCGAACGATTCCGATTGATTCGAAGTCAGGTATTCAATCCTTCTATAAAGAAGCCATTTTAATTGGGCTGGTCGGACAAATTGATCCACCTAGAACTGAAGTTTCACAAGCTGTGCGCGATAGCCAAAGCGCCGGCATTAAAACAGTCATGGTGACTGGCGATCACAAGGCCACCGGCATGGCGATCGCAAAGTCTTTAGGGATTAGCAAAGAAAACGATCTTGCGCTTGATGGAAAAGAAATTGAGGCCCTTTCGGACTCAGCTCTTGAGAATATCATTGAACGGGTCAGCGTTTTTGCTCGAGTTCATCCCGCGCAGAAACTTCGAATCGTTGAAACCTTTCAGCGAAAAGGTCACGTGGTGGCCATGACTGGTGATGGCGTCAACGATGCGCCGGCGCTTGTGAAGGCCGATGTCGGTGTGTCTATGGGAATCACAGGAACAGAAGTTGCCAAAGAAGCTTCAAAAATTGTTGTGACCGACGACAATTTTGCAACAATCGTCGCCGCCGTCGCTGAAGGTCGATTGGTGTATCAAAATATCAAAAAACTAGTCCTTTACCTTTTTAGCACCTCGATTTCCGAAGTGATCGTGTTGATCCTGGCCCTGATTGGTGGATTCCCGCCACCGCTTGCCGCTGTTCAAATTCTTTGGATCAATCTTGTGACGGAAGGGACCTTGACCGTGAATCTGGTGATGGAGCCCGCGGAAGGAAACGAAATGAAGTCGGCACCGATTCCATCAAGTCAGCCGCTTCTGGATCGATCTATTTTATCACGCATGCCCTTGATGGTCCTTTCGATAACTGCTTCAACGTTTGGTTGGTTTTGGTTTCGAACGGCGCAAGGGGCTGAAGCCGCCCTGGTTCAATCCGAAACTCTTTCGGTGCTGGCGGTTTGTCAGTGGTTTAATGTTCTTAATTGCAGATCGGCCACGCGCTCTGCTTTTTCATGGGACCTGATAAAGAATCCATGGCTCATCGGCGGACTTGTCTTAGGTAATGTGCTTCACGTTGCGGTCATCTATTGGGAACCGCTCAGTCGATTTTTTCATACGGTCCCTATCGCGCCGACACAGTTTTTCTTTATCGGTGCTGTTGCAAGCTTGGTTCTTTGGGCTGAAGAAATTCGTAAGTATATTGTGAGAAGAAGAAGGAAATAAATATGAAGATAATCAAAGTTGCATCGACGAAGAGAACAAAACACATCCCCGGAGTAGACAGTGAACAATTTTAAGCCCGACACGAGGCAGCTTCAGAATGTGGTCGTCGCGATCGATCCAGTCTTAAAAGCATCTGCTAGCTTTGATGTTTTTGCTAAAACTATAAAGCAATTTCAAGATCATGGGCTTCTGCCTAGCGCCTCGGTGGCCTCGATCATTCATTCGGCGCTTTATTCGGTGCCGACGTCCTGGTACTTCGAAAATGAGAATCGCTACGCGGAAGAAGCAAAACGAAATATTGAAAGTCTTTGTTCGGGGCGTTTTAAAACTAACGTCATTCGCGTCTTGAAAGGCAAGACGCCTTTAAACCAGCTTCTTGTCGAGCAAATGTCTGAATACTTAAAGCGGATTCATTCAAGTTTACTCGTGGTACTTAGCAACAACAGAACTGGATTACCCTATTGGATTTTAGGCAGCTTCGCAGAAACTGCGGCGTTGACATCGACCGCGCCCATTTTAGTCATTAAGACTCAAGTCAAAAATATTGAATTTTCTGCGAAGCCTCGTCTCGTCATAGCGGTTGATGCTTCAGTCGCATATTCCAAAAAATATATTAAGTGGATTTCTGAAATAGCAGGGCCCGCAGGAGCCACGATCGACTTAGTTTACATCAGGCCAAAACCAAACGGCATTTTTTCCTCAATTCGAAAACCAGCGCATCGCAATATCGCAAATCAAGAATTGAGAGCCATGAAAAAAGCGCTTGAAGATTTGGGGATAACGACGACTTTGACGATGATTCGGGAAAAGGACACGGTTGCACAGTCGATTATTGATTACGCGGATAAGAAAAAAGCTTGGTCGATTATTACAATTTCAGTACAGCGAAAACTAGTCAGAAGATTATTGATTGGTTCCACGGCGCGAAGAGTGTTGTCGCTAACGAAACGACCTTTTATCAGCCTAAGACTGAGCTAGCGTGATGGGCCACAAAGGTATGATGATGAGGAGTTCAATGTGCCTGATCTAAGTTTTTTGCATGGGTCACAGTTCTATGAATTGACGGCGATATTAGCATTAGCCGCGGGCGTTGGTTTTGTTGGCCTGCTTCTGCGTCAACCTATGATCGTGAGCTTCATTGCAGTTGGGATCCTTGCAGGTCCTTCAGGGCTATCAATTGTTCGTTCACCTGAGCACATTGAGTTGCTCGCAGAGCTCGGCATAGCTGTTCTGCTTTTTCTTGTGGGTCTTAAGCTAGATATCAAACTCATTCGGACCTTGGGCGCAGTGTCTTTAGCCACGGGCCTTGGTCAGGTTTTCTTTACTTCGGTGATTGGATTTTTCATAGGACTGGCGCTGGGACTTAGCGTTGTGAATTCGATCTATATTGCGGTTGCACTGACATTCTCCAGCACGATTATTATTATTAAGCTGCTTTCTGATAAAAAAGAGGTGGATTCGTTACACGGTCGCATCGCTGTTGGTTTTTTAATAGTTCAAGATTTAGTCGTGGTGTTGGCAATGATGGCTCTGTCTGCTTTTGGTATGACGACTCAAACAAACAATGAAAGTAATGGATGGATACAAATTGGGGTCATCCTTTCGTATGGCGCCATGTTGATCTTGCTTGTAGGTCTTTTTATTCGTTACATTGCAACGTCGCTTGTAAGTCGGATTGCACATTCACCAGAGCTTTTGATTATTTTTGCAATGGGTTGGGCTGCATTACTTGCAGCACTGGGCGACAACTTTGGCTTTAGCAAAGAACTAGGGGGCTTGCTTGCGGGAGTGTCGCTAGCATCGACTCCATTTCGTGAGGCCATCGTTGCACGCCTTGCTTCTTTGCGAGATTTTCTACTTCTTTTTTTCTTCATTGCACTGGGAGCAAAGCTTGATTTAAGTTTACTTGGAGCACAGATATTTCCAGCTCTCGTGCTATCGCTATTTGTGCTTATCGGAAATCCTCTGATCGTATTGGCCATCATGGGTTATATGGGATATCGAAAACGCACCAGTTTTTTGGCGGGACTTACAGTGGCACAGATTAGTGAGTTTTCGCTGATCTTCATGGCGATGGGTGTTAGCCTTGGTCATGCCAGCGCCGAGTCTCTCGGTCTTGTGACCCTCGTTGGACTTATTACAATCGCACTATCTGTGTATATGATTACTTATTCTCATACACTCTATCGCTGGCTATCTCCTTTTATTGGAATTTTTGAAAGAGATGTGCCAGTTCATGAAGAAACCTCCGACAACTCGACGGTTGAAAAAAAAGCATACGACGTGATCCTTTTTGGACTTGGTCGGTACGGATCGGCCATAGCTCATCAATTGCGACAGGCTGATTTTCATTTACTTGCTGTGGATTTTAATCCCGATGAAGTGCGCCGCTGGAGAGATGCGGGGTTTGACGTCGTCTACGGCGATGCTTGTGATCAGGAGTTCACGGCAAGCTTGCCGCTTGGTGCTGCAAAATGGGTTGTGTCTGCAATGCCCCAACATGACCTAGGATTGACGCATGAAGACCCCCGACTTGTGCTTATTGATGGCCTAAAAAGGCAAAAGTTTATGGGACGAATTGCAGTTTCAACACACCAACATCAGGACGAAAAAGTTCTTCTAGCCAAGGGCGCTGATTTAGTTTTTCTTCCGTTTGTGGATGCTGCTGATCGTGCTGTCGTACGAATAAAGGAAATAGATTGAATTTGAAAAAGTGCGTAAAGTAGAAATTTTTTTTAATCGAGAAACCGAGTAGGAGATTTTTATGGCCTTTAGTGTATTACAATTCTTTTTATCGGCACTTGTTATTGTTTTGGCAGGATTTTTTTTGACAAAGTTCGCTGATAAAATTGCAGAGGCAACAGGTTGGGGTCGGATGTTTGTTGGCGGTTTACTATTGGCAGGGGCGACATCTTTGCCTGAATTAATGGTGGATCTTAAAGCGGTTCAGCTTGATCTTCCAGATCTTGCCGTCGGTGATCTATTAGGAAGTAGTCTATTTAATTTACTTATCCTTGCTGTTTTAGATTTTGCCTATCCATCGGCCTTTCGGCACACGGCCTTTTCACCGAAGTTTTTACATCACTCTTTGGCAGCGGTGCTGACCATTATTTTAACCGCGATCGTGGGCATTGGGATTGTTTCTAGACTCGAAACTTCATTTGTCGGAGTCAGTCTGTTTGCCTGGGCTGTTGTTATTGTGTATTTTTACGGCCTGCGACTTATTTTTCTTGAGGGAAATGAAAATACTGGGTCGCAAGTTGCGGATCTTCCTTCAGAAAAAGTGAAAACTGGAGTTTCAAAATTTCGGCCGTTGATCATCGCCTTTTCTGGTTACATCGCTTCTGCCTTCGTCATCTTAATTGCAGCACCATATCTGGTACGAGCTGCAGATGAAATAGCAAAACAGTCAGGTTTGGGTCATACGTTCGTGGGAACAACTTTGGTTGCGCTGGCAACCTCGCTTCCGGAATTAGCCTCTACGCTTGCAGCCTTTCGTATGGGAGCACCGGATTTAGCTTTGGGAAATATCTTTGGCAGCAATGCATTTAATATGCTTTTATTTGTCCCGTTAGACTTCATGTATCCGCAGGCCCTGTTCAGTTCTGTCAAAAGCATACATGCTGTCACTGCGTTAAGTATTGTGGCAGCAACGGGCATCGCGGTTATGGGGCAGCTCTACCGAAAAAAAGAGCGCTCGCGTCTTTCTGAACCGAGTTCAGAAATGGTCGTGGTGGTTATCGTACTGTTTTTGTTTCTGCTCTATTGGTTGAAGTAAAACAGAATCGGGATGTCATGACCAAGCGATGAAGTCTCCGCTTGAATTCGCACGCGACGAAGTCAAGTGGGACTATGCCGTGAAATTGTTGAAGTCTCTCTAGGCCGTATCGTGATGAACTCTGTTCTACTAGACAAAAAAAAGTCGTTCCTGAAAATACTTCATGAAAAACTGAACTGTTTTTGCGAAACCATTGCCCGGGAAACCCCGATTCTGGAGTTCTCCACAAAGAGCTGATAGCTTTTGCCTTCATTAAAAACGGGGGTCCTGTGAATCGAGCTTCAATCCAAAAGATTCCATCTATTCTTTTGTTATCATTCATCTTAGCTGCTTGCGGTGGTGGTGGCAGCGGCAGTCAAAATCCTGCTGGACCTCAACCGCCAAAGAATCCTGACGAGCCCGTCAAACAAAATTATAATATCTCAATCGACTCGGCAAATTGTATGAAGCCATTTTTTGCAGTTCGAAACTTTCAAGAAGAACTCGCAAGTGAAATTGGCTTCGGAGATGCGTCTTGTGTTAAGAAAATTATTGAGCTCGGTGCGAAAGCCACTCAAGACGTTGTTGAATTCGGAAGCGGCAGGCGGCATCGGCCCCTTCAATGGGCGATTCGTGATTCATCACTTTTCTTTGCAAAAAGCTCGCTGGAGTCCTTCGCCGTTGTGAAAGTTTTAGTTGAAGCCGGCGCCAACATGAACGAAAAAAATGCCGCAGGTATGAACCTCCTGCATCAAGCGATTACAAATTCCGAAGTTTATAAAAAACATCCGACTGTTGCCGGGTATTTGATTCAGTCTGGAAAAATCGAAATCAATGCATTGGACCTGTCTGGCCGTTCGCCTTTACATTATGCGCTTACCTTGAAGGAAAGTGATTTAGCAAAAAATTTAGTTTCTAGCGGAGCCGACATCAACCAGAAAAATCGTGAGGGTTTAACCCCGCTCTTATTGGCCGTGCAGAATGGACTAGATTCGTTTGCACTGTCCATTGTTGAACGTGTGACAACTGTCGACGATCAGGATGAAACACAAAGCACGGCACTACACTTAGCGATCGATTCCAAATTTGAAGCTTTAGCCCTCAAGCTGTTAGAGCGTACTAAAAATATCAACCTCGTGAACCGGAACGGGGAAACACCGCTCTTCAAAGCCGTTTCGCAAGACTTGTTCACTATCGTTAAAGCCTTAAGTGATCGTGCCGCTAATTTTGATTTGGGCACGAGCCAAGAATCTCCAATTCACGCCGCTCTTCGTCGGCAAGTTGCAGACATTGTAGCCCTTGTGATTTCAAAAATTACAAAACTAGATACGAAAAATTCGAATTCGAATGCTCCACTCCACTTGGCAGTCCTGTTGGGTACCGACGCGCAAGTCATACAATTGCTTGAGCGAGGAGCCCAGGTCAACCTTGGAAATTTGAATTCAGAATCAGCTCTTCATCTTGCGGCAAGGTCTAACTTTATTTCTAAAATGAGAATCTTGATCAATTTCAAAGCCAATGTGAACGCACTTTCCGCAGAAAAGCGATCTCCGCTATTCCTGGTCACAAGCACCGCCGCAGCTGAAGTTTTGATAGCTGAAAAGGCCGTGTTGAACCTTGTTGACACGCTTGGAGACTCACCACTTTCAACAATGGTGAAACGTAACGACACAAGTCTTTCATTGTATCTGGCTGATGCCGGTGCCGATATCAGATGGAAGAGCTCAAAGAACAGCGGCCTTCTTGAAATTTCAGTCAGCTCAAACAATCTTGCACTTGCAACATACTTTCTAGAAAAAAAATTGAACAGCAATGACGTCAATATCGATGGTGAAACAACACTTTTTGCCGCTCAGTCTGTGGAAATGTTAAGCCTGTTGGTTGCGAATGGAGCTGATACGAATGTCCTTTCAAAAAATAAAGAAAGCGTTCTTTCAAAACGAGTCGGCCAATACAATTCTCGTCTTGGCAGCTCGCAAGGACTAGAATTGATCACGCGTCTTTTGGAACTCGGCGCTTCGCCGAAGATTTTGGATCAAAATGGAAATTCGCTGGTCATGCTAAGTGTTGAAGCGAAGCCGCTGTTTTCGGGTCCGGTTGGGGCCGTGAGAGGTCTGCCATTTGATAACAGTGCAATTGTCAGTTTGCTTGTGAAGTACAATGCTGACTTATCAGTGATGAATAAAAGACTGAGTTCTGCGATTCACTTGGCGGATACAGCTCAAGAGATTCGAGTTTTGGAAGCAGCAGGAATTAACATTAATAAAAAAGACGGCACCGGTTCCACCGCATTGGAACTCAATTCCGAGGCGCTATCAACCTTGGAACTTGAAATAAATGCGAATCTTAAAAAACTCGAAACACTCAATGAAGAGCTGAAGAAAGCAGAAGCCAATGGAAGCACGAGTTTGGTCACTTTATATAAACGACAGATTTCTGATCTTAATGGTGTTTTGTCGTTTCAAAGAGCGCAAAAAGGAATTTTAGAAGAAGTTATTCAGACGCTCAGAGTACTTGGCGGGCAGTAAGCTTTTGGGGACAGTAGAATTGATCTCATTAATCAAGTGGAGACTCTGCTTTCTAACTATTGAATTCTCTCTAAGAAATTTTTGGCCTCATCAGAACCGAAAGTTCGAACCGAATTGACCCGTTCGGTTTTACGATTCAGATCAATCTTTCCGTAAACTTTGGTTGATGTCCTAATTGTGTATTTGAAAAGGAAATTTAAGGAAAGTTTCTAAAGATTTTTTTCGAAGAAACGGTCCACAGCCGAGTCAACGGATTCAATGTTAAATGTCGCCTTTGAACTAATCCTTCTTCTAAGCAGCGACGATGAATCAGGAGGGCGGCCAATGAACCCGCATTGTCCATCGCCCAGTGGCAGTTGGCTTCAGTGATGGCCAGGCTCGCGTTAGCTTCTCGCGGTACAACAAAAAATTCGGCAAACATTTGCATTCGACTCATCCCCACCGGAGCCCCCTGATGATTGGCGTAGTTAGAAGGGGTCGACGCTGCTGTCGCAAAAAACGCATCCGGAAACGTGGTGGCCAGGAAAGGCAAGTCCGGCACATCAACTACAAACCGACACTCCGTGCTGGTTCCGGTTCCATTTGCGCCAGAGCATTGAGCTTTTGTGTTGATGAGGTTCGGATCCACTGGGGCTTCGTAACCGTAATCGGTTGCAATTACATTCGTTGGATTGCCAAAGCCGACGTTAAAGTAAAGATTGCCCTGCATTGAAAAACCGATGGCTTGCAGATTTGTATGATAAAAATTGTATTCACTGTAGAAAATTCGTTGGCTTGAAAACAACACTCCAAGAGCTGCCTGGGCCTCACTGTCGCGGGCCTTCATTTTGTACTTTGAATAGCTGGCGATTCCGACGGCTGCCAAAATACTCATGATGGCTACGACGACCATTAGTTCAATAAGGCTGAAACCAAGACGATTTTTAAAAATTTTAAACTCCAACAACGTTCTGTTGTTTCATTTTGTCAGAAGAACTTCATTAAATGAACACAAAAAACAGGCCAGGTAGTGCCCCACATTGAAACGATTTATTTGCTCCCAGGATGCCGATTTTCTACCTTTGAGCTCGGATAGGCAGTTGAAAATAGTTTAGACGAATTCAGATAAGGGTGCAGAATAACTTCAGATAATTAAAATGAAGCGAGTCTAACTGAAACAACCCTGACCTTTGTCAGGGATTTGGTCACCTCAAGTCGATTGAATTGGTTACCAATGAACGTGATGTAGACCCGAGTTTTGCATTCTTGTTCCTGTGCAGTGAGGTTCATGAAAAAGTTTGCGGATGCCATCTGCTTTGATGGGAACACGATGGGAGATCGCTTGTCCTAAGATGAGAAAATCAAACAAAACGTCTTAAGTAAGTCTCAAAAATAACCGATTAAATAGCATGTTCTAAGGGGGAATTATGAGTCGCGAGCCGTCATGGGGTAATATTCCAAGTTGGGCCTATGAGTCTGTACGAGCGTTGCTCGAGTCCTTAAATACAGTGGAGCCAATGACGTATCAACACTGCCTTCGTGTTGGAGAGTACTCGCGAAAACTCGC
>LNFM01031377.1_pt1 | contig 11301 bp, 14 predicted proteins | sample 596031 | NCBI WGS metagenome assembly LNFM01 (sample SAMN04254537, study PRJNA301005) | activated carbon metagenome | isolation source: dual media filters at the Ann Arbor, Michigan drinking water treatment plant | place: USA: Ann Arbor | reverse complement strand
TCATCAGCTCGACCCTGCTCGACACCTTCCTCACGCCCGCGATGTTCTGGCTCTTCGGGCGCAAGCCGGCCGAAGCGCTGATGGACGACCGGGATGCCGAGGCGCTCTGATTTCCTCCCCGTTCACACCCACCACCCCGAAAGGACACTCATGAAAGCCCAAACCTTCCTCGCCTGCATCACCCTGGTCCTGGCCGGCTCGGCCTTCGCTGCCGGCGACAAGCACGACCACAAGCCGCTGCACGGCGGCGTGGTCGTCGAGGTCAAGGACATGGACTACGAACTGGTGGCCAAGCCGACCGTGATCCAGCTCCATCTGCGCGACCACGGCAAGGCGGCCGACCTGAGCAAGGCGACCGCCAAGCTCACGCTGCTCACCGGCACCGAGAAGCAGGAAGTCGAACTGAAGCCGGCGGGCGACAAGCTCGAGGCCACCGGCAGCTTCAAGGTCGGCCCGGGCACCAAGGCCGTGGCCATCGTGACGGTCGCCGGTAAGCCGTCCACGGCACGCTTCACCCTGAAGTAAGGTGGCCCGCGCCATGAACAGCGCGCGCAGTGAAAACGACAGCCCGGCAGCCTCCCGGTCGAGCACAGGGTGGGCCTGGCTGTCGGCCGCCTGGGCCGTCGCCCTGGTGTCGACCTTCGCCGCGCTGTTCATCGGCGAGGTGATGGGCATGACGCCCTGCCAGCTCTGCTGGTACCAGCGCATCCTGATGTTCCCGCTGGCCTTGATCCTCGGCATGGCGGCCTTCGGCAACGACCGGCGCGGGGCGATCTACGCCTTGCCGCTGGCACTGGGCGGCGTCGCGGTGGCGGGGTATCACACCGCGCTGGTCGCAGGCTGGGTGCCGCAGTGGTGGATCCCCTGCGGCGCCGGCCCGTCCTGCAGCGATCAGAAGCTGGTGATCCTCGGCGACATCCAGATCCCGTGGCTGTCGCTGCTGGCCTTCACCGCCATCGTCGCGCTCCTGCTCGTCTACTTGCGAAAGACCCGCTCATGAACACCAAGAAGCTCGCCGTCGGCGGCATCCTGATCCTCGTGGTCGCCGCCTTCGCCCTGGGCGTGAGTCTCTACCGGAAGCAGACACAGAGCGCCCAGGACCAGACAGTGCGCGCCGAGCAGACACGCCTCGTGCGCATGCACTCGCCGGTGCTCGGCCCGCAGGCCGCGCCAGTCACGATCGTCGAGTTCTTCGACCCGGCTTGCGAGACCTGCCGCGCGTTCTATCCGATCGTCAAGAGCCTAGTGGCGAAGTACCCCGATGAGGTGCGCCTCGTCATCCGCTACGCGCCCTTCCACCAGGGCTCCGACCAGGTGGTGAAGCTGCTCGAAGCGGCCAAGCGCCAGGGCAAGTACCAGCCGGTGCTTGAAGCGGTGCTGCAGGCGCAGCCGACCTGGGCAGACCACGGCCGGCCCAACCCCGACCTCACCTTCGAGATCGCGAAGGCGGCCGGACTGGACATCGACCGTGCCCGCAAGGACATGGCAAAGCCAGAAATGCAAGCGCTGCTGGCCCAGGAGGTCGAAGACCTCACCGCGCTGCAGGTGAGCCGCACACCCACCTTTTTCGTCAACGGCCGCAGCCTGCCCAGCTTCGGTCCGGACCAACTTGCCGCCCTCGTGGCGGAGGAAGTGGCAAAGGCGAAGCGATAGGCTTGGCGGGGTCGGCGCCTTGGTCACGTCCCCGCCCCGCGCAGCCTCAGCGCGTTCGCAATCACCGACGCCGAGCTCAGACTCATCGCCAGCGCGGCGATCATGGGCGACAGCAACCAGCCGGTGAGCGGATACAGCAGCCCCGCGGCCAGCGGCACGCCCAGGGCGTTGTAGACGAAGGCGAAGCCGAGGTTCTGCTTCATGTTGGCGACGGTCTGTACCGACAAGGCCCGTGCCGCAGCGATGCCCCGCAGGTCGCCCTTGACGAGGGTGACCTGCGCGCTGTTCATGGCCACATCGGTGCCCGTGCCCATCGCGATGCCGACGTCCGCCTGGGCCAGTGCCACCACGCGGCCCTCGGCCTGCAGCCGCCGCACCAGCGCCAGCTTGTCGGCAGGCTTGACCTCGCCATGCACCTCCTCGATGCCCAGCCGTGCGGCCACCGCGCGCGCCGTGGTGAGGCCGTCGCCGGTGGCCATCACGACACGCAGCCCCTCGGCACGCAAGATGGAGAGCGCCTCCGGCGTGCTCGCCTTCACGGGGTCGGATACCGCCAGCAGGCCGAGCAGCTTCGCATCTCCGGCCAGGAACATCACGCTGGCACCCTCGCCGCGCAGTGCCTCGGCCTGCGACAACAGGCCCGACACATCGACGCCCAGTTGTTTCATCAGCGCGGTGTTGCCGAGTGCGAGCTGGCGTCCGCCCACCAGGCCACGAACGCCGATGCCGGAACCCGATTCGAACCCCTCCGCCTTGTCGAGCGCCAGCCCCTGCTCGCGCGCCGCGCGGACGATGGCGTCGGCCAGCGGGTGTTCGCTGCCCTGGTCCAGGCTGGCGGCCAGGCGCAGCACCTCCTCCGCGCTGAAGCCCAACGCCGGCACGGCACGCTCGAAGCTGGGCTTGCCCTCGGTCAGCGTCCCGGTCTTGTCGACGATCAGCGTGTCGACCTTGCGGAAGTGCTCGATCGCCGCCGCGTCACGGAACAGGATCCCTTGCGTTGCGGCGCGCCCAGTGGCGACCATGATGGACATCGGCGTGGCCAGCCCCAGCGCACAGGGGCAAGCGATGATCAACACGGCGACCGCGTTGATCAACCCGTAGACCCAGCTCGGCTCGGGGCCGAAGACACCCCAGACAAGGAAGGTCAGCGCCGCGATGGCGACCACGGCCATCACGAACCAGCCAGCCACCTGGTCAGCCATGCGCTGCATCGGCGCCTTCGAGCGCTGCGCCTGCGCGACCATCTGCACGATCTGAGACAGCATGGTCTGCGCGCCGACACGTTCCGAGCGCATCACCAGCGCCCCGCTGGTGTTCAACGTGGCGCCGATCAACTGGTCGCCGGCACGCTTGCTCACCGGCAGCGGCTCGCCGGTCAGCATGGACTCATCGACCGCGCTCGAGCCTTCGGTAACCACGCCGTCGACCGGCACCTTCTCGCCAGGGCGCACGCGCAGCAGATCGCCGACGTGCACGTGTGTCAGTGGAACGTCTTCCTCGCTGCCGTCGGCGGCGATGCGGCGCGCGGTCTTTGGCGCCAGACCCAGCAGCGACTTGATGGCCGCCGAGGTCTGCGACCGGGCCTTGAGCTCCAGGATCTGGCCCAGCAGCGTCAACGAGATGATGACCGCCGCCGCCTCGAAGTACACAGCCACCCGCCCCATGGCCTGGAACGAGTCCGGAAAGACACCCGGCGTCACCGTGGCCGCGACGCTGTAGGCAAACGCCGCTCCGGTGCCCAGCCCGATCAGCGTCCACATGTTCGGGCTGCGCAGGCGGATCGATTGCACGCCGCGCACGAAGAACGGCCAGCCCGCCCACAGCACGATGGGCACGGACAGCACAAGCTCGACCCAGCTCTGCACGCCCATGCCGAACCACTGCAGGCGATGGCCGGCCATGGCCAGCAACGTGACGATCACCGTCAGCGGCAGGGTCCACCAGAAGCGCCGGCTGAAGTCGGCCAGTTCCGGGTTCGCGTCCTCGTCGAGCGCCGGCAGCACCGGCTCCAGCGTCATGCCGCACTTGGGGCAGTTGCCGGGGTTGTCCTGCCGCACCTCGGGGTGCATGGGACAGGTGTAGATCGTGCCGGCCGGCGGCGCTGCATCCGCTGTGCCCTGCGCGCGCCGGCCGGGCTCATGCTGACCAGCGTGGTGATGGTGGGCATGCCCGTGGTCCTGCTGTACGGCCTTGGGGTGCCCTTCGTGCTTGTGCGCTGGGATGTCCATGGTTTCAGCTTCCGTTCGGCTTGTCTGAACCATGGCTCTCGTGCCGGGCATGGCCGCCGTGGCCGTGAAACAGGTGCATCAGCGGGCAGGCCAGCAGCAGCAGGTACGGCCACAGGCCGGACACATGGCCCCAGTGCTCGCGCAGCAGGTAGAACGCGACGATCAGCACGATCATCAGCAGCGCGATGGTGACCGGGCGGCGACCCGAGGGTGCGCCGTTCGTATGGGACTCAATGACGGGGTGGTTCATGAATGGCTCCTTGCCCCGACGGGGCACTCGTGGTGCCGGCCAGGGATGGGACAACCTTAGACCTTGACAACGTAGGAAGGTCAAGCGAAACAGCTCAACGCGCTATCAAGCGGTTGAGCTCGTCGTGGATGCGCCGTCGATCAGGGCTTGGCTGGGGGAGCGCCCATGCGGTCCATCATCATCTGCATCATGGACTGCATCATTTCCATGCGCTTTTCCATCATCTGGTGGCGCGTGGCCATGTCCATCGGTGCGCTGGCAGCGCCCATCGGACCCATGGCTCGCATGCCGGCCGTTCCCGGGCCACCCATGCCGGCCATGGGGCCGGGGCCCATGCCGCCCATCATGCCCATGCCTTCCTGCATCAGCTTCATGTGCCCGGTCATCAGTGCGTTGCGCTCCTCCGGCGTGCGGGCACGCGACATCTTCTCGTGCATCTCGCGCATCGCCTTCATGTGCACATCCATCATCGTCATGCGGTCGGCGGGGGTCGCCGCGGCCGAAGCTGCGCCCGGCGGATGGTGGGCTGAGTGATCCTGGCTGCCGGGCGCGGTCGGGGTCTGGGCGCAGGCCGCCAGCGTGAAGGCCAGTGTGCCGGCCAGGGCAAAGGTACGAAGAGTTGTCATGATGAAGCTCCATTGGGAACGAGTGATGGATCACCGTCGAGGGACGGCAGGGAGATTGCTGCGCTTCGGCAACAGCCAAGCAGGTGTAGATGCGCAAGCCGGCCAACGCGCGGTGCATGCCCGCGCCTGCCCCGGCCGGGGCTAAATGGTCAGCCGAAGGAAAGCGATGACCACCGGTGGTCCCGGTGGCGGCGGCGCCGCGAGGGGGCGCCAGCGGACTTCCGCCCGATCGGGCGTGAAGGCAGGCCAGCAGGCGACGACCTGTGCCACCAGTGCTGACAGCTCCGCAGCACCATCGGCTTTGGTCGACTTAGCCTTGGTGACGATGTTCTGCTCCGTCTCGCAGAAGCTCGCGCAGGCTTGCAGCACTGGATCGGGCGCGTGCGCCCCATTGGCGTCAGCTGCCGCTTCGTGGCTCGAGCCGTGCGGCACAACCAAGACGCTACGTGCATGGTGATCGCTCGGACTCTCCGGCTGCAGGATGCACGCATTCGCCCAACTCGCGGCCACCGCGAACAGCCAGACGAACAGCATCACCGAGGCGATGTGTCGTGTCTGGTGGCGGCCGAGTCGAGGGTGCAAACGTTGGTGGAGCAGCAGGTGATCTGCCCCTGCTGAAGATCCTACGAGCATCGCGCCCGCGGTGATTGACCGGCATCAAGGGGACGCCAAGTTCGCGCGCGACAGTTGAAGACGCAGGCACGGCTTCGATGCGGGTCCTGCTGCGGCCACAGCCATCAGTGGCAGTGGCCGCAGCAGGACCCACGCTTCTGCGCCTCGGCTTCACCGGCCGTCGCCGCGACCAGCACCGGCGTGTAGCCCGCATCCTTGATGGCTTCTGCCAGTTCCTCGGCGTCGGCCGAGACGGGCTCCACCTGCACCCGGTGCGTGGCCAAGTCGATCTGAACCTTGGCCTCCTTGTCGGTGGCCTTCAGCGCCTTGGTGATGGTGCTGACGCAGTGGCCGCAGGTCATGTCGTTGACTTCGAAGGCAATCATGGTTGAGTCCAGTGGGTTGTCGATGGCTTGACTCTCCACCCTCCTACTGTTGGAAGGTCAAGAACTCATTCCGGAAGTCCACAATTGCAGCAGGCAGAATCGCTGGTGCGGGTTGACCTTGCCATCGTTAGCGAGGCCTTCATGAACACCGCCGCCCTGTCCGACATCAAGCTGCAGGTCACCGGAATGACCTGCGCCTCCTGCGTCATGCGTGTCGAGAAGTCGATCAAGGCGGTCCCCGGCGTCAGGGGTGCCAGCATCAACCTGGCGACGGAACAAGCCTCGGTGAACGCCGAGCCTGGTGTGACCGCAGACACGCTTGTCGCTGCCGTGCGCAAGGCCGGCTACGACGTGGCGACGACCGAGACCACACTGCGGGTCGAAGGCATGACCTGCGCCTCGTGCGTGTCTCGCGTCGAGAAAGCGCTGCTCAAGGTCCCCGGTGTATCCGGCGCCACGGTGAACCTCGCGACCGAGAAGGCCAGCATCCGGGCGCTGTCGACGGTGCCGGTTGCCACGCTGAAGGCGGCCATCGAGAAGGCCGGCTACACCGCGAAGGAGCTTCAGGAAACGAATCCGCCACCGGCCCCACGTCTGCCGGGCTGGTGGCCGGTCGCCGTGAGCGGCGCGTTGACACTCCCGCTGGTGCTGCCGATGCTGCTGCAGCTCTTCGGCATCGACTGGATGCTGGACGGCTGGCTCCAGCTGGCACTGGCGACCCCGGTGCAGTTCTGGCTCGGCTGGCGCTTCTACCGCGCCGGCTGGAAGGCTGTGCTCGCCAAGACCGGCAACATGGACCTGCTGGTGGCCTTGGGCACCTCGGCGGCCTACGGGCTGTCGGTGTACCTGCTCTTCAAGCATGCCGCGCACGGCATGCCTCACCTCTACTTCGAGGCCTCGGCGGCCGTCATCACCCTGGTGCTGCTGGGCAAGTGGCTCGAACAACGCGCGAAACGGCAGACGGCCGACGCCATCCGTGCGCTGAACGCGCTGCGCCCGACTACCGCGCGTGTGCGCCGCGGCGATGCGGAGGTGGATGTTCCGGTGGAACAGGTCGTGGTCGGCGACCTCGTCATCGTGCGCCCCGGTGACCGCGTGGCGGTCGACGGCGACATCGTGGAAGGCCGCAGCCACATCGACGAGTCGCTGATCACCGGCGAGAGCCTGCCGGTGGCCAAGGGTGTCGGCGACAAGGTGACCGGCGGCGCCATCAATGCCGAGGGCGCGCTGACGGTCCGCACCACGGCCATCGGCGCCGAGACGACGCTGGCCCGCATCATCCGCATGGTCGAATCGGCCCAGGCGGCGAAGGCGCCCATCCAGCGCATCGTCGACCGCGTGAGCGCGGTGTTCGTGCCGGTGGTGCTGGTGATCGCGCTGCTGACCTTCCTGGGCTGGGTGGGCTTCACGGGCGACTGGGAGCAGGCGCTGATCAACGCCGTGGCCGTGCTGGTCATCGCCTGCCCGTGTGCTTTGGGGCTGGCCACGCCGACGGCCATCATGGCCGGCACGGGGGTGGCCGCGCGCCACGGCATCCTGATCAAGGACGCCGAAGCGCTGGAGGTGGCACACGCCGTCACCGTGGTTGCTTTCGACAAGACCGGCACGCTCACCGAGGGCAAGCCGTCGCTGGCCGCCGTCGTGGCCGCTGAAGGTTCGACGCGGGACGACGTGCTGCGCCTGGCCGCCGCCCTCCAGAAGTCGAGCAGCCACCCGCTGGCCGTGGCCGTGATGGACCAGGTTCGCAACGAGCGGCTGCCCGTACCCGAGGCACACGATGCCCATGCACTGCCAGGGCGAGGCGTGCAAGGTGTCGTGCACAGCCAGACGCTGGCCTTGGGCAGCACACGCCTGCTGCGCGAACTGGGTTTGGAAGAAGGCGGTCTTCATGCTGAATCGCAACGGCTGGAGCGGCAGGGCAGAACCGTATCCTGGCTGGTTCAGTCCGATGCCGGCCAACAGCGCCTGCTGGGTCTGCTGGCCTTCGGCGACACGGTCAAGCCTGCGGCCGCGGAGGCGGTATCCCGCCTGCACCAGCTCGGCATCCGGACCGTGATGCTGACTGGCGACAACCGCGGTGCCGCCAAAGCCGTCGCAAACGAACTGGGCATCACCGAAGTACGTGCCGAGGTGTTGCCCGGCGACAAGGCGGCCGTCGTCAAGGAACTGCGCGATGCCGGCGAGATCGTGGCCTTCGTCGGCGATGGCCTCAACGACGGCCCGGCGCTCGCAGCGGCGTCGGTGTCGTACGCGATGGCGGGCGGCGCGGACGTGGCGACAGAGACCGCCGGCATCACGCTGATGCGCGGCGACCCGCGGCTGGTGGCCGACTCGCTGGACATCTCGCGCCGCACCTGTTCGAAGATCAAGCAGGGCTTGTTCTGGGCCTTCGGATACAACGTGCTGGGCATTCCGCTGGCGGCGTTCGGCCTTCTGAACCCGGTGATCGCCGGCGCGGCGATGGCCTTCAGCAGCGTCAGCGTGGTACTCAATGCGTTGACGCTGCGCCGCTGGCAGGGTGTCGCCGGCGCACGCGCGACGCAGGCGACAGACCCGACAAACCCGACAAGTCGGCAGCCTGCAACCGTGGCCGCCTTGGGAGAGCAGCGATGAGCATGAACATCGGCGAGGCCGCCAAGGCTTCGGGTGTGTCGGCGAAGATGATCCGCCACTACGAGAGCGTCGGCCTGTTCCCCGAGGCGGCACGCACCGATTCAGGCTACCGGCAGTACACCGCCAAGGAGGTCAGCACGCTGCGCTTCGTGCGCCAGTCGCGCGACCTGGGTTTCTCCATCGAGCAGATTCGCGAACTGCTCGGCTTGTGGCAAGACCGCAAGCGGCCGAGCCGGCAGGTGCGTGCGCTGGCGCAGGCGCACATCGAGGAACTCGAAGAGAAGCTGAAGGAGTTGCAGTCGATGAAGGCCACGCTCGAGCACCTCGTGCACTGCTGCCACGGTGACGACCGGCCAGACTGCCCGATCATCGACTCGCTCTCCCACGAAGCTGCCGCGCCGGCGGCTGACACGAGTCGCTCGGTTGGCAGGACCGGCGCGCTGCAACCGGGGCGGGCGCGTCGCCGGGCGACTTGATCGACGCCGCCGGCTGAAGCGGGTCGATTCAGCGCGCCAGGTCGACCGTCAAGCTCACCGGGGCACTGCCCTTGTTCGTCCACATCCAGCAGTAGTCCTGCGCCACCGTGACGTTCAGCGTGTCGCGGCCACTGCTGATCTGCGGCTGCTTCGCAGGGAACACGGCCTCCTTGCCGACGTGGTAGTGGATGTTGAAGTCCACCGGCGCGCCGGTCGTGAAACTCCAGCGAACGCCGTCGCCCACTGCCAGCTTGCCGCAGACCTCGACGAACTTGCCTGCGGCGATCTGCGCTTTGTGCGCGAAGCGGCCATCGGGCGACCAGGCGATGTCAACGATGTGACTCGCGGCCAGCGCCCCGCCGCAGAGCGTGGCTGCGGTCCATGCGATGCACGTTCGGATGTTCTTGATGTTCATGGCCTTGAAGCGAGGTTTTGTCGGATCGTGCATCGGGTTTGAGCAAGGCCGAAGACCCGGCCCGTCGCGGGCCGGGTCTGCACCGCTTACTGTGCCATCTGCATCTCGGTGACGGTGAACTTGCCCGCATCGTTGATGGCCTTGAACTTGATCTTGTCGCCGGCCTTGAGCTTGTCGAGCATCGCCTTGTCCTTGACGACGAACACCATCGTCATCGCCGGCATGTCCAGGCTCTTGATGTCGGCGTGCTTGAGGGTCAGCTTGCCGCCTTCCTTGTCGACCTTGCGCACCTCGCCGTCGGTCATGTCACCCGTGGCCGCCTGTACCGTTGGCTTGCCATGGTCGCCATGCGCACCGTGTGCGCCTTGGTGGCTTGCGGCCCATGCCGGTACCGCGGCCGCGGCTGAAAGCGCGAGGGCCAGGCTGGCGGTGCGGAAGAAGCATTGTTGGTGGTTCATGAACGTTCCTTTTGCTTGAAGTAGCTGTTGAAGACTTGGGTGCTGCCGTCGTGGGCGATGAGCAGCACGTCGTAGGGGTCCTGCTGGTTGTCGAACGCAGGACCGTCCATACCTGGGGAACCAAGCGGCATGCCAGGGACGGCGAGGCCGATCGCGTCGGGGCGTTCTTTCAGCAGCCGGCGGATGTCGGCTGCAGGGACGTGGCCCTCGACGGCATAACGGCCCACGAGAGCCGTGTGGCACGAGCCGAGCTTCATGGGCACTTTCAGCTGCGCGCGGGCTGCGGTGTTGCCGACATCGTTGACCTTGACCCGAAAGCCGTTGGCTTCGAGGTGGGTGATCCAGTCCTTGCAGCAGCCGCAGGTCGGGCTCTTCCAGACCTCGACGAGCACCGCTTGGCCCTGCGCCTGCAGCACCGCGGGAATGGCAAGCAGTCCCCCAGCGCTGAGCAAGGACACCAGTGCCTGACGGCGCTTCATGCCTTGCCCGCCGGTGCGACCATGATCGTGCCCACCATGCCGCCCTGGTAGTGGCCGGCGATCAGGCAAGCGAACTCGAACTGTCCAGCGCGGTTGAAGGTCCAGACGATCTCGCCGGTCTTGCCCGGCGGGACATGCGCCATGTAGGGCTCGTCGTGCTCCATGTTCGGGAACTTCACCATCATCTCTGCCGATGACGAACTCGTGCATCACCTTGCCGGTGTTGCGGACCACGAACTTCACGGTCTCGCCCTGACGCACCTCGATGCGCTCCGGCGTGAATCGCATGTTGTCGGCCATCCCGACTTCGATGCTGCGCTTGGCGCTCTTGGCATCTCCGGCAATGCCCCAGTCCTTCTGTTCCCTGACGACCGGCCCCTTCTTGGGGGCGTGGGGCTTGTCGGTGTGGGCCTGCGCGGGCGCAGTCAGCAAAGGCAGCGCCGCGGCAGCGGTGGCTGCCGCCATGCGCGTGATGGCGGTGCGGCGGGCGAGAGGGTTGGATGTACGGTCGTTCATGTGAGTCTCCTTGGTTTGTCGCGATCAGCGGCGATCAATGGCGATGGGATGGCGGTCGTGTCCGTGCTGCGGTCTCTGCAGGCCCTCAGTGGCCAGAGTGGCCGCCGGCCGGCTTGCGCACCTTGACCTCGACGTCCTGGGCGGGCTTGGCCATCGACGGCATGGAGCCGGGCCCCGGGCTGGCGTCGGCCTTGAAGCGGGCCGGATCAGGCAAGGCGCCGGTGAACTCGTAGGCGACCGTGCCGGGCGGGTGCTGGTACCAGCCGGGGTCGCTGTAGTCGCCGCGCTTCTGGTCCTTGCGCACCTTGACCACGCTGAACATGCCGCCCATGCCGACGGCGCCAAAGGGGCCGGTGCCGGTCATCATGGCCGCCGTGTTGTCGGGCAGCGGCATCTCCATCTCGGTCATGTCCTTCATGCCGCGCTCGCCCATCACCATGTAGTCGGGAATGAGCTTGGTGATCTGCCGCGCCACGCCGCGGTGGTCGACGCCAATCATGGTCGGCACGTCGTGGCCCATCGCGTTCATCGTGTGGTGGCTCTTGTGGCAGTGGAAGGCCCAGTCGCCCTCCTCGTCGGCCAGGAAGTC
>LNFM01020486.1_pt1 | contig 11301 bp, 7 predicted proteins | sample 596031 | NCBI WGS metagenome assembly LNFM01 (sample SAMN04254537, study PRJNA301005) | activated carbon metagenome | isolation source: dual media filters at the Ann Arbor, Michigan drinking water treatment plant | place: USA: Ann Arbor | reverse complement strand
GTGCTCGACGTGATCGAGGCGGCGCGCCGGCAGCCCGGCAAGCTGTTGTTCTCCTCCACGTCGCCGGGCACCACCAGCCACCTGTCGAGCGAACTGCTGATGTTCCAGACCGGGACCCGGATGGTGCACGTGCCGTACAAGGGCTCGCCGCAATCGATCGCCGACCTCATGGCCGGCCAGGTCGACCTGACGTTCGAGAACATGGGCGTGCTGCTGCCGCATGTGCGCTCTGGCAAGCTGCGTGCATTGGCGGTGACCGGTCCGAAGCGCTCGGCAGCGCTGCCGGGCGTTCCGACGATGGTCGAGGCGGGTGTGCCCGGCTTCGAGATGACCGCCTGGGGCGGCATCATCGCGCCCGTGAAGATGCCTGCGGCACTCGTGAAGCGGATGAACGGCGAGATCAACAAGGCGCTGGGCAGCACGACGCTGCGTGATCGCTACACCAGTGCCGACAGCGAGACCACCGGCGGCAGCCCGCAGGACTTTCGCGCATTGATCGAGCGCGAACTCAAACGCTGGGGCGAGGTCGTGCGCAAGGCCGGGATCAAGCCGGACTGATCCTAGTGCCCGTCGAGGTTGGGCGCGGAGCGGGGGCTTGACGCGTGCAGCCGGAACGTCAACGATGGAAGGCCAGCCCACGCCTGCCAGGATCGATGACCGATGGCCGCGAGACCCGTCATCCTTGCCGTAGACGACGACCCCGACGTGGTTCGCGCAGTCGCACGCGACCTGCGCCAAGCCTACGGCGAGCATTACCGCATCGTGCGGGCCGAGTCCGCGCAGGCGGCGCTCGAGGCCACGCGCCAGCTCAAGCAGTCGAACGACACCGTCGCGCTGTTCGTGTCCGACCAGCGCATGCCGCAGATAAACGGCGTCGAGTTCCTGGAACAGGTCACGCCGTTGTTCCCGGATGCCAAGCGCGTGCTGCTGACCGCCTATGCCGACACCGATGCGGCGATCCGCGCGATCAACCGGGTTCGCCTCGACTACTACCTGCTCAAGCCCTGGGACCCGCCCGAGCAGAAGCTTTATCCGGTGCTGGACGAACTGCTCGAGGACTGGAAGGCCAGCTTCCGGCCGGCGTTTGCCGGCGTGCGCGTGGTCGACCATCGCTACTCGCTGCGCGGGCACCAGGTGCGCGACTTCCTGGCGCGCAACCAGGTGCCTTACCAGTGGCTGGACATCGAGACGAATGCTGATGCTGCCCGCCTTGCGGCAGCGGGGGATGCGACGACCGGGGCAGGGACCGTGGAGGCTGCGCGCCTGCCCCTGGTGGTGCTGCCGGACGGTGAAGTGCTGGCCTGCCCCGACATCGCCGAGCTTGCCCGTCGGGTCGGCCTGTCGACGGATGCCAGCGTGCCGTTCTACGACGTGCTGGTGGTCGGTGCCGGACCGGCCGGCCTTGCCGCGGCGGTCTATGGTGCGTCCGAGGGACTGAAGGTCGGCGTGGTCGAGCACGAGGCGCCCGGCGGCCAGGCCGGAACCAGCTCGCGCATCGAGAACTACCTCGGCTTTCCGTCCGGGCTGTCCGGTGCGGAACTCACGCGGCGTGCCGCCACCCAGGCGCGACGGTTCGGCGCGGAACTGATCCTGGCCCGTTCGGTGCGGTCGCTGTCGGTCGAACAGCCTTACAAGCGGATCACGCTCGAAGATGGCAGCGAATTGTCCTGCCATGCGCTGGTCGTCGCCAGCGGCGTCGCGTGGCGCCGTCTCGATGCGCCGAACATCGACGCGCTGACCGGTCGCGGTGTCTTCTATGGTGCGGCGATGACCGAAGCGGCGACCTGCCGCGACTGTGATGTCTACATCGTCGGTGGCGGCAATTCGGCGGGGCAGGGTGCGGTGTTCCTCGCGAACTATGCACGGCGGGTGCACATCCTGGTGCGCGGTCCGGGGCTCGGCGCGACCATGTCGCAGTACCTGATCGACCAGATCGCAGCCACGCCGAACATCACGCTGCTGCCGCATACCGTGGTGGCCGGGGTCGAAGGCGCCGAGCACCTCGAGCGCATCGTGCTGAAGACCGGCGACGACCCGCCGCGCGCGGTCGAGGCGGCCGCGCTGTTCGTGTTCATCGGCGCGCAGCCGGCAACCGACTGGCTCGGCGACGCGGTCCGGCGTGACCGGCACGGTTTCGTGCTGACCGGCCGCGACCTGCACGGCGCCGGCGGCTGGTCCGAAGCGCGCGACCCGTTCCTGCTCGAATCGAGCGTGCCCGGGGTGTTCGCGGCCGGTGACGTGCGTGCGCACTCGATGAAGCGGGTGGCGGCGGCCGTCGGCGAGGGCTCCGCGGCGATCTCGTTCGTGCACCAGTACCTGGCGGACCTGTGAGCACCGGCATGAGCGGCTGCCAGCTGGTGCGCGGCATGCCGCTGTTCGCCGCGCTGGCCGACGAGCGCTGGCAGTGGCTCGAGAAACACATGGGCGAGGTCACGCTGGCGGCCGGCGAACTGCTGGTATCCGAGGGCGAACCAGGCAAGGGCTTCTTCATCCTCTACGCAGGCGAGCTGCTGATCACCAAGCGGGCCGATGGCGCCGACATGCCGGCCGGTCGGCATGTGCCACCATCGTTCATCGGCGAGATCCAGGTGCTGTCCGGCCTGCCCACCCCGGTCAGCGTGCGCGCCGCGACGAAGGTCGAGATGGTGCGCATGGACGACGATGCGTTCCGCGAACTGCTGTCCAGCGATCGCAACTTCGCACAGGTCGTGTTCCGCACGATGGCCGCCCGGGTGTCGGGCATGGAGGCCTTCGTCCGCCAGCGCGAGAAGATGGCGGCGCTGGGCACGCTCTCGGCGGGCCTCGCCCATGAACTCAACAACCCGATCGCCGCGGTGGCCAGTGCCACCGGGCGGCTGCGCGAACGGTCGCGCGAGGTGATGGAGGCTGCGCTGGCGTTCGCGCTCGCCTGTCCCGATGCCGCAGCCGTCGAGCGGGTGCGTGCGCTGTACGAGCGCGCGGCCGCCGATGGCGCCCCCCCGGTGCGTGATGCGATCGCGGAGTCCGAGCGCGAGGACCTGTTCGCCGACTGGTTCGACGACCGCGCGGTCGGTGACGGCTGGAAGCTCGCGCCGGCGTTCGCCGCCACCGGCCTCGAGCCGTCGGACCTCGATGCCCTGGCCGCCGCCGTACCGGCGGGCGCACTGGTGCCGACCCTGCAATGGCTGGCATCGACCTTCGACGCGAATGCGCTGGTCGAAGAGGCGGGCCGTGCCGCGACCCGGGTCGCCGACATCGTGAAGGCCATGAAGTCGTATTCCTACATGGACCAGGGCCCGCGCCAGGATGTCGACCTCCACGAGGGCCTGGAGGACACGCTGACCATCCTGCGCCACAAGCTGCGCCACGGCATCGAGGTCATCCGCGACTACGATCGCGCCATTCCCCGGATGGACGTGTTCGGCAGCGAGCTCAACCAGGTCTGGACCAACCTGATCGACAACGCGATCGATGCGATGGACGGCAAGGGCACGCTGACCCTGCGCACCCGCAGCGACGGGCGCAACGTCATCGTCGAGGTCTGCGACACCGGGCCGGGCGTGCCGCCGGCGATCCAGGCGCGCATCTTCGAGCCGTTCTTCACGACCAAGCCGGTCGGCAAGGGTACCGGGCTGGGGCTGGAGATCGCCTGGCGCACCGTGGTCAACCGCCATGGTGGAAGCCTGCGGCTGTCCTCGCAACCCGGCGACACCCGCTTCCAGGTGGTGCTGCCCGCCTAGGTCACTTCATCTTCTGGGCGACCGCGCACAACGACTCGAGCACCGGCCTGAACTCGCGCCCCAGAGGCGTCAGCGCGTACTGCACGAAGCGCTTGCGGTCATCGAGGTAGGTGCGGCTGATGATCCCGCGCGCCTCCATCTGCTTCAGCCGCTCGGACAGCACCTTCGGCGAGACGCGGACCAGGTCGCGTTGCAGGTCGGCGAAGCCGCGTGGCGACTGGTCGAGGAACCAGAGGATGCGCAGCGTCCAGGTGCCGGCGAGCATGCGCAGCGCCGGTTCGACCGGACAGGTGTCCGGCGGCGGTTTCGGGTCGTTGTCTCTGGGCGACATGTTCAGGCTCCACGATGCGCTTGGGGCAATACACGTTGACCGTTGGCGGGCCGCGCTTGGCGGATGCCTGACGGTCTCGGGTTACTGCCCGGTAACTCGTTGCGAAACGTCATTTCCGGAAAGCATAATGGAGTCGCGCCGATCGTCCATCAAGACATGCATCCGCAAGTCCATCGAACGATGGTCGGCCGCCAAGGGGGCTTGATGGTTGCAGCGGGGGTTGGTCGTAGGAACGTGGCATGGCTGGCCGCCTGTGGTGCAGCCCTGCTGCTGGGGGCGTGCGGTCCGTCCGGCGAAGGCAAGGGCGGCGCCGATCCGTCCGCGAAGGGTGGTCCGCCACCCGCGATGCCGGTCACCGTCGCGCAGGTGGTCGAGCGCACGGTGAGCGACTGGGACGAGTTCGTCGGTCGTGTCGAGGCGGTCGAGCGGGTCGAGCTGCGACCGCGCGTATCGGGCTACCTGCAACGTGTCGCGTTCACCCAGGGCAGCGATGTCGGGCAGGGCGCGGTGATGTTCGAGATCGACCCGGAACCGTTCCAGGTCGAGGTCCGCCGGGTCGAGGCGGAACTGGCGCGGGCGCGTACCCGGGCCGACCTTGCACGCAACGAGCGCCTGCGTACCGACAAGCTGGTCGAGTCGGGCGCGGTGTCGCGCCAGGAGTCCGACGAGCGCATCGCCACCGAGCGGGACACCGAAGCCGCCGTGCGTTCCGCCGAGGCGAGCCTGGCGAGCGCGAAGCTCGACCTCCGCCGATCGCCGGCCGTAGCGGCCGAGCCGAGGTGACCGCCGGCAACTTCGTGAGCGCAGGCCAGACGGTGCTCACCACCCTGGTGAAGGTGAACCCGGTCTACGTCACCTTCGAGGCCGACGAGCAGGTATTCCTGCGCTTCAGCGGCATGGCAAGGCGGGGCGTCCCCGGGGCGCCGAAGCGCACCGGGACGGCGGTCGAGGTGGGCCTGGGCGACGAGCCGGGCTATTCGACGAAAGGCATCGTCGAGTTCATCGACAACCGCCTGAACCCGCAGACCGGCACCATCTACGCGCGCGCGGTGGTCGACAACCGTGACGGACGCTTCACGCCCGGACTGTTCGCGCGTGTGCGCGTCGCAGGCACCGGTACCTATGCAGCTGCGCTGATCGACGATCGCGCGGTCGGCACCGACCAGGATCGCCGCTTCGTCCTCGTGGTCGGGCCCGATGGCGGCACGCAGTACCGCGGCGTGAAGCTGGGTCCGGTATCGGACGGGCTGCGCGTGGTGCGCGAGGGCCTGAAGCCCGGCGAGACGATCATCGTCGACGGCCTGCAGCGGGTCCGTCCCGGCATGAAGGTACAGCCCACAGCGGTGCCGATGGATCCGAAGGAACGCCCGAAGCCCGACCCGGCCGCGAAGAAGTAGAACGATGGATCTCTCGAAGGTATTCATCGATCGCCCGATCCTCGCGTCGGTCGTCTCACTGCTGATCTTCGTCGCTGGCGCGATCGCGGTCTGGTTCCTGCCGATCTCGGAGTACCCGGAGGTGGTGCCGCCGTCGGTGCAGGTGCGCGCGCAGTTCCCCGGCGCCAACCCGAAGGTGCTGGCCGAGACCGTGGCTTCGCCGCTGGAAGACGCGATCAACGGCGTCGAGGACATGCTCTACATGAGCTCGCAGTCGACCGCGAGCGGGGCGCTGCAGCTGACCGTCACGTTCAAGGTCGGCACCGACATCGACAAGGCCCAGGTGCAGGTGCAGAACCGGGTGTCGCAGGCGCTGCCCCGGCTGCCCGAGGTCACGCGCACGCTCGGCGTCACCACCCAGAAGGCCTCGCCCGACCTGACCATGGTGGTGCACCTGGTGTCGCCGGACAACCGCTACGACACCCTGTACCTGCGCAACTACGCGGTGCTGAACGTGAAGGACGTGCTCGCGCGCGTCGAGGGCGTCGGCCAGGTGCTGCTGTTCGGCGGCGGCGACTATGCGATGCGCGTCTGGCTCGATCCGAACAAGGTCGCCTCGCGCGGCATGGCGGCGAGCGACGTGGTGCGTGCGATCCGCGAACAGAACGTGCAGGTCGCCGCCGGCGTGGTCGGCAGCCAGCCGGCCACCGGCACCGCGGCGTTCGAGTTGCTGGTCAATGCGCGTGGCCGCCTGACCAGCGCGGAGGAGTTCGGCGAGATCGTGGTCAGGACCGGCGGCGACGGCTCGGTCGTGCGCCTGCGCGACGTGGCGCGCATCGAACTGTCGGCCGGCGACTATGCGCTGCGCAGCCTGCTGAACAACAAGCCCGCGGCGGCGATACCGATCTTCCAGGCGCCGGGTTCGAACTCGCTCGAACTGTCGAACAACATCCGCCGCACGATGGCGGAACTCAAGAAGAACTTCCCCGAGGGGATGGACTACTCGATCGTCTACGATCCGACGCAGTTCACCCGCGCGTCGATCGAGGAGGTGGTGCGCACGCTGGTCGAGGCGGTGCTGCTGGTCGTGCTGGTGGTGGTGCTGTTCCTGCAGACCTGGCGCGCGTCGATCATCCCGCTGATCGCGGTGCCGGTGTCGGTGGTCGGCACCTTCGCGGTGATGCTGGCCGCGGGCTTCTCGATCAACGCGCTGTCCCTGTTCGGCCTGGTGCTGGCGATCGGCATCGTCGTCGACGACGCGATCGTTGTGGTCGAGAACGTCGAGCGCAACATCGAAAGGGGACTGTCGCCGCGCGATGCCGCGCACCGTGCGATGGAGGAAGTCAGCGGGCCGATCATCGCGATCGCGCTGGTGTTGTGCGCGGTGTTCATCCCGATCGCGTTCATCTCGGGCCTGTCCGGCCAGTTCTATCGCCAGTTCGCGCTGACCATCGCGATCTCCACGGTGATCTCGGCGATCAATTCGCTGACCCTGTCGCCGGCGCTGGCGGCGATCCTGCTGAAGCCGCATGACGCACGGAAGGACTGGTTCGGCCGGTTGATCGACACGCTGTTCGGCTGGCTGTTCCGTCCGTTCAACCGCGGCTTCAGCCGCGCCTCGAACGGCTATTCCGGCGGCGTCGCGCGCATCGTGCGGCGCAAGTCGATCTCGCTCGTGATCTACGCGCTGCTGATCGGCGCGACGGTCGTGCTGTTCCAGCGGGTGCCCGACGGCTTCGTGCCGGCGCAGGACAAGGGTTACCTGATCGGCTTCGCGCAGCTGCCCGACGGCGCGACGCTCGACCGCACCGAGGAGGTCGTGCGCCAGATGTCGCAGATTGCGCTCGACCAGCCCGGCGTGGAGAACTCGATAGCCTTCCCCGGGCTGTCGATCAACGGCTTCACGAACAGCTCCAATGCCGGCGTCGTGTTCTTCGGCCTGAAGCCGTTCGAGGAACGCCGAGGGCCGGGACTCTCGGGCAACGACATCACCGGTGCGCTGAACCAGAAGCTGCAGGCGATCGGCGGTGCCTTCGTGCTCGTTCTGCAACCGCCCCCCGTCGCGGGACTGGGCACGACCGGCGGTTTCAAGCTGCAGCTGGAGGACCGTGCCGGGCTGGGCTACGAGGCGATGTTCGCTGCCACCCAGTCGCTGCTGGGCAGGGCCTGGCAGACGCCGGAGATCGTCGGGGCTTACTCCGGCTTCGAGATCAACACACCGCAGCTCGAAGCCAACCTCGACCGGGTCAAGGCCAAGCGGCTCGGCGTGGGCGTGTCCGACGTGTTCGACACTATGCAGATCTACCTCGGCTCGCTGTACGTGAACGACTTCAACCTGTTCGGCCGCACCTACCAGGTGAAGGTGCAGGCCGATGCCGGCTTCCGCACCAACGCCGAGGACATCCGCGTGCTGAAGGTCCGCAATGCCGCCGGCGACATGATCCCGCTCGGTGCGATGGTCGACATCGAGACCAGCTACGGCCCGGGCCGGGTGCAGCGCTACAACGGCTACCTGTCGGCGGACATCAATGGCGGGCCTGCGCCGGGCGTGAGCTCCGGCCAGGCGCAGGCGATCATGGAACGCATCGCGGCAGAGACGCTGCCGATCGGGGTCGCCTACGAGTGGACCGAGCTCACCTACCAGCAGATCCTCGCCGGCAACACGACGTTGTACGTGTTCCCGTTGTGCGTGCTGCTGGTGTTCCTGGTGCTCGCCGCGCAGTACGAGAGCTGGACGCTGCCGCTGGCGGTGATCCTGATCGTGCCGATGGGCGTGCTGTCGGCGATGTTCGGGGTCTGGGCGTTCGGCCACTTCGGCAAGGGCGGCGACAACAACATCTTCACCCAGATAGGACTGTTCGTGCTGGTCGGGCTCGCCTGCAAGAACGCGATCCTGATCGTCGAGTTCGCGCGCGAGCTCGAGATGCAGGGCCGCACCTACATCGAGGCGGCGATCGAGGCGAGCCGGCTTCGGCTGCGTCCGATCCTGATGACCTCCTTCGCCTTCATCATGGGGGTGGTGCCGCTGGTGGTGTCGTTCGGGCCGGGCGCGGAGATGCGCCAGGCGATGGGCGTCGCGGTGTTCTCGGGGATGATCGGCGTCACCTTCTTCGGCCTGTTCCTCACGCCCGTGTTCTACGTGCTGATCCGTGGCCTCGTGTCACGGGTATCGGGGGGACAACCCTCGGCACCTGCCGTGCACGGAGGCGCGCCGCATGGCTGAGCCCCGGATGTCCACGCTTCCGATGCGCGTGGCGGCGCTGTCGCTGTCGCTGCTGCTGGCTGCCTGTGCCGGCGCACGCAAGGAGCCGCTGGCCGTCGATCTGCCGTTGCCCTCTGCCTATCGCGGCAGCGCCACCGACGACCGCCTGCGCAGCGGCGCCGAGCTGCCGTGGTGGGATGCCTGGCGCGATCCCGCGCTGGGCAGGCTGATCGCGCAGGCCCTGGAGCGCAACCGCGACATCCAGCTGGCGGTCGCGCGCATCGAGGAAACCCGCGCGCTGATCGGGCCTGCGGAGTATGCAGAGCTGCCCCGGCTGTCGGTCGGGGCGGATGCCGCCACCGAGCGGCAGCCCCAGGCCTACCGGTTCAACCTGCCGCCAGGGGCGGGCCGCGACCTGCGCCTGTATGGCCTCACCGCCAATGCCTCCTACGAGCTCGACCTCTGGGGACGGCTGAAGAGCCTGGAGTCCGCGGTGCGCGCCGACTACCTGGCCTCGCGCTTCGCCCGGGAAACGGTCGCGATCTCCCTGATCGGCGATGTCGCCCAGGCCTATTTCGACATCCTGTCCACGCGCCAGCAGCTCGCGATCACGCGCAGCACGCTGGACAACCGGCGCGCCTTCCTCGATCTCACCCGGCGCCGGTTCGACGCCGGCCGTGCGTCCGCGGTCGAGGCCAGCCGGGCCGAGGCGGCGCTCCTCGGCGTTCAGGCGCGCATCCCTTCGCTCGAACAGCAGCTGGCGCAACTCGAGAACCGGCTGGCGCTGCTGGTGGGTGGCATGGCCGGTGATCCGGGTGCGCTGGTCGCACCCGATGCACGCCTGCCGCTGCCGCCGGACGTGCCGGCCGGCCTGCCGTCGTCGCTGCTCGAGCGCCGGCCGGACCTGCTGGCCGCGCGCCAGGAACTGGAAGCCGCATCGTTCCGGTCCGACGCGCAGCGTGCCGCGCTGCTGCCGGCGATCTCGCTCACCGCGTCGCTGGGACTGCAGAGCCGATCGCTCGGCGACCTGCTGACCGGGAGCGCGACGACCTGGGGGCTGGGCGCGGGCCTGCTGCAGCCGCTGATCGACGCGTCGCGCAACAAGTTCCTCGCGCAGGCGCAGGAGGCGCGCGAACGGCAGGCGCTGGTGCGCTACCAGCGCGCGGCGGAACAGGCGCTGCGCGAGGTGTCGGATGCGCTGGTCGCGCGCAGCCGCCAGGCCGAACTGCGTGACACGCTGGCCGGCCAGGCGAAGTCGCTCGAACGCGCCGCCTCGCTGGCCGAGCAGCGATTCAAGGCCGGCCTCGCTGCCTACTTCGAGGTGATCGACGCGCAGACCGAGCTGTTCGTGGTGCAGCTCGCGGAGAGCGACGCGCGTCGCGCGCTGCTGGCCGCGACGGTCGGCCTGTACAAGTCGCTCGGCGGGGGCTGGGATCCGGCGGCGTTCGCCGAGGGCGGCCACACGGTACCGCGATCCGCGCCAGGCGCGCGCTGAGCCGGCCTCAGTCGCGCGGCCGCTGCGGGTCGTCCGGCAGCATCGCCGCGCACAGCGTCGTGCAGACGGCGACCGCCGCCATCACGTAGAGCATCGTCGTGAAGCCGGCGGCCTTCACTGCCGGCCCGAGGATGCCGACCACCGCCGAGCTCACGCCGAAGGCGATGAAGAAGCGGGTGCCGGTGACGCGCGAACGCATGCGGTCGTCGACGAAGCGCACCACCATCGTGTCGGTGAACGGGATGGCGCCGAACACGAACACCATCAGGGCAGCCAGCACGGCGTAGAACGCCCAGCCGTCGGTATTGGCCGCGAGGATGAACAACGGTATCTGCAGCCCGACGATCGGTGCCATCACCTGGCGCACGTGGAATCGGTCGAGCAGCGTGCCCACCGCGACCTGCGCCAGCGATGCGATCACGTATACCGCGGCAAGCAGCGCGCCGAGCGTCGCCGGCTGGTCGCCGAGCCACTGCAGCCGTTCGCGCAGCAGTTCGAGGTTGCCGTTGGTCGTGAAGTTGAACACGATGGTGCCGAAGATCGCGGTGCCGGTCATCACGGCCACCACGCGCACCAGCACACCCTTGGGTACTTCGATCGGTTTCTTCGTCGGCCGCTTTGCCGGGGAGCCGGCTTCCTTCGGGATCAGCAGCGCGAACGCGATGCCGCAGGCGATCGAGGCCAGGCCGGGGACGACGAATGCCGAGCGCCAGCCCGAGTACTGGATCAGCAGGCCGGTGGACACGGCCGCCACCGCGATGCCCAGGTTGCCGGCGAGGCCGTTCACCCCGATGGTCAGGCCGGCGTTCTTCGAATCGCGCACCAGCATCGGGATGCCGATCGGGTGGTAGATCGCGGCGAACACCCCGACCAGGGTCAGTGCCGCGGCGAGCTGCCATTCGTTGCTGGCGAGTCCGACCAGAGTGGCCGCACCGCCGATGCCGAAGAAGAACAGCAGCATCATCTGGCGCCTGCCCCACTGGTCGCCGAGGCGGCCTGCAGGCAGCGAGCAGAGGCCGAACATCACGAACGCGCCGATCGTGTAGGGCATCAGGTCTTCCCAGCGCGCGAATCCGAATTCCGCGGCGATGGTCGACACCGCCGTGGCGAAGATCAGCAGCATCAGGTGGTCGATCAGATGCCCGGCATTGATCAGCAGGCCGAGGGCGCGGCGCGAG
>LNFM01012279.1_pt1 | contig 11301 bp, 10 predicted proteins | sample 596031 | NCBI WGS metagenome assembly LNFM01 (sample SAMN04254537, study PRJNA301005) | activated carbon metagenome | isolation source: dual media filters at the Ann Arbor, Michigan drinking water treatment plant | place: USA: Ann Arbor | reverse complement strand
ACAAGCTGTTGCTGGCCCGACAGGCGCTTGAGATCGCATCAAAGCACTGCGCAGGCCGAAAACCCGACGAAGTGTTGTTCCCCATCACCGATGCGCGAAAGACGTTGAAGTGGATCAATGCGCGGGCAAAAACCCATGTGCAGGGACACGGCTTGCGCGACACCTTTGCCAGCATTGCTGAAGAGTTGGTGTCAGGTGGCTTGCTGAAACGAATGCTGAACCACTCGGTCGCAGGGGACGTGACCTTGGGTCACTACGTTGGCAAAAGCGAAGCGCAACTGCGCGCTGGATGGCAGACGGTGGCTGACTTTATTGAGGCTGCAGCTCTGCAGCCAACGCCTAATGACGTGAAGGTGGACTCCAACTCCACTTGACAGTGAGAACTGGGTGATAATCAACGAAGACATAGCACTTTCGACCTTCAGAACGGCTACCTTTGGATCACCATTGTTTAGTCTTGTTGTCCCTGCCAACGCGCCTATGAGTAGCATCGGTGCTTCTCTAAGTCGCCAATGAGGTTCCATCTTGGTATGAGAATTGACTCCGGCCGCACTTCAGCAACTAATAGTCTTGGCATGATAGTTTCTTGGCGCGACCGGCCGGAACTTGAACAGGCGATACCCACGCTGATCAAATGCGCGAAGCGTTATGGCGGGGACGTCACCATCGTCAACTATGGAGGGAATGGCAATGAGCTCCTCCGAATGGTTGCTTCGTCGCTAGATTCCATTAGGGTGGTCGAAGTGACGGGAGAGCGTTGGTTCAACAAGGCACGCGCTCAAAACATTGGCGCGGCGTACGCTCCGCAACCACTTCTATTCTTCTGCGACTGTGATATCTCCGTGCAAGACGGAGCGCTTGATGATCTAGTTGCCGCGGTGCAAGCGGACGATCAACTCTTTGGTACCGTGGCCGGCGTAACTGAAACTCAGCTCAATGCTCGAAAGGCCGGTAATGTGGTGATGTTCGGGTATGAACTGAAGCTGCGATTGTCCAATGGTCGATCATTGCGAATTGTCGATAACGAAGAGGACGCGGCAGATGGTTCCAGGCAAGCGCCTGGCCTGTTGCTGGTACGTCGCTCAGCGTTTGAGCAAGTCGGTGGGTACAACGGACATCTCCATGGTTGGGGATGGGAGGACCAAGACATGATCGCGCGACTGACGCTAGCCGGCGGACTCTCACGCGTTCAGCTTGGTCACGTTCAGCATATTTCCCACGATGACGATGCTCGAATTCGAAACTACCCTCCGGTGAAGGATCGTTGGGAAAGTCGTGACAAAATGTTTAGACAGGCTCTATCGAACTACGATTGCGGAGAATTTGTAGGCACTTTTCGTCAGGATGCGGCTGAGTTGGCAACTCGCAAAGTGGTCGTCAGTCTTGCCCGCAGCAAGTGACCGGCGTGGTCAGCGAGTTCAGATGCCGATAGTCAGCAAAGCCTTTCTGCTGACGCTCTAAGGTTTTCCAAGCGCTCTGCTTGCTCTTCCAGGGACTCCGCTCGCCAATGAATCACCGAGTCGGGGAGAGGCAGGCCGAACCGCTGTTCCAAGTCCTTCGCATCCACAGCCAGGCTGTACCGGTCGCCTTGGACTGAAAGACCATCAAATCGACAGGCGCTTTGGTTTATCGAGTTCAAACGATCCGGCGATATGCCCGGTGGCATCATTGCTTGTAGTGTTCCATAAGATGCGCGAGCAGGGCTACCTCCAATCAACCCATCGATTCCGGGCGCGTGACCAACCCAGGGCTCTCCGCAACCAGCTAAAGCGCGCAGCATCGGTATCGCGGCCGCCCCAGTCACCTGGTTCAGCGCGTCACTTGCCGGCAAAGTCATCTGTTGGCACATTTTTGACGATTCCAATGGGTCTTGAGCAACGTCATCCAACCACACTGAAGGCGGCTCCATGCCCCTCCAATCGCCGCGAATTAGTGCCGCAACATGAGCATGATGGGCAATCAATTGAACACGGCGTCCAGGATGAACATGGCGTAGCAAAGCATCAATGATTGCGATATTGCCAATACCACCAGCTACTTGCAGCCCCCTTTCTTTGAGCACATGGTTGGACACATCGGGATAGCATCCGTTGAGACAGACAGAGTTTGGACAACGTCTGTTTGCTTCTCGAATCACCCTGTCTGCCAGGACCGCTTGCAGCGGTAACGTGATACCGTAACCTGCTGCCGATACCAATGCCCCCCAGCGCGAAGACATCTTCCAAGGTGACTGCTTCGATGCAAGAACTAGCACGACGCGTGGCCTCACCTTATTGAAGACATCCGATAGCGATTGCTCTGAGTAGTCGCAATGGATCACATATTGGGTAAGCCGGACATCCAGCGCGGCGGAGCGGGCGGCAGCAAGAACCGTAAGTTCGCTAAGAGCCTCGGAATTGCGACCTGCGAGCGCAATGGACATTTGCCCACCTCGCCACGTCGCCAACGCCAGTACTAGCGCGCTAGTCAGTGAGCCTGATCCAAAGACGAGTAGGTCGACATCCCTCATTTCGTTAGTTTCACCTCATTTGAAGTTCGCCTATTGACCCATGCGCAAAGTGCGAGAAGCACCCAGAGCTGCTCCTGCCAACGTGAACTGGTGTCGACAGAACTGTAGCGGGCAATCTTTTGGAGCAGACCGTCACGAACGTCCTTGCGCACCACCTCCAGTCTCCAGAGTGGTGAATCTGCAATTTCCTCTGAGATCCTCGACCGCCATGCCCGTTCCAGCAACCAGTGCGCAAGCGGAGCAAGAAAAACCTGTCGTTGTCGCATCACGATGTCCGCGGGAAGTAACTTTGCAGCGGCAGCACGAAGCAGCCTCTTTGCCCACCATGCTCCGCCTTCATGCCAATAGCAGAGTCCAGGGTCTAGCGACGATGCCCAAGGGTAGACGTGAGCAGACAAGAACGGGTACTTGACTATGGGAGCCTCGGGTCCCGATCCAAACGCCGGAAGAAGGAGTTCATCAAGGCGGAACGCATACTCGTGGGATGCCATTAGCTCTAGTGCATGGGCGTCTGGTTTGTGCTTAAGCGCACCGCGGTAGTAGTCGAGGTCAGGAATCGCAAGTTGGCTAACGCGTGCTGGATTGACAGCAATCGAGCGGATCTCCTGGAGGCTATAAAACTCGGCGATACCAAAGAACAGTGCGTCGCGCAGGCGAAGCAGACGCGACAGTGGCAAGCTATAGAGGGTACTCAGATCGTCGCCGTATCGCGTCACGTGATGGGATGTGGAAGCAAGATGTTCAAGTGCTTTGTGGTAGCCACCAAAGCACTCATCGGCACCCAATCCAGACAGCACACACTCATGGCCATCGTTTGAAATTCGTTCGATGAGGTGGGCTTGAGTGATAGCAGCGGGAGCCGCTCGAGGCCGGCTGGCATTCAGTATCGAATCTAGGTGGCGCAGTGCCTTTGCTGCGCTGAGGTTGACCGTTCGATGGCTTATCCCGATAGAACTTGCAACGCGAACCGCGTACTGGGTTTCATTGAGCCCATACGTCGCATCGAACTCGACCGTATACCCAGTTGGGTTCAACCCTTGCTGCGCAGCCAAAGCGGCGAGCATGCTGGAGTCAACGCCTCCCGAAAGTAAGACGGCCGATTTCGGCGACGCAGTCTCTCTTACAGCCGATCGAACTCTCTTCAAGGTCTCCGCTACTAGAGGGCCATTCCTCTGGTCGGATCGAATCTTGGTTCTCGCGAGATTCCAATCTATGCGCCTTACTAAGGGTCGCTTTGAGGGAGCGAACACGAGTTCCTCCCCTCTTCCAAGTCTTCGAATGCCTTGATATAGCGTTCGTCCCGCCAAGGGCCGGCCACGCCACAGAAAATGCAGCAGTGATTCCGCATCCAGGCCGTCCGGGGGAGCATTCGCCACCAGACGATCCAAGTCGGTGTCAACCATCGCTTCGTCGCAGCCGAGGCGATAGAACACCCCCACAGCAGCTGGCGCGTCACCTCGGATCAACACATCATCTCCTGCCTGTCTCACAAGGCAGCTTGAATCGGAGACGTTACCATTCACAACAGTAAGCAGCTCTCCGTCAATCACAACGGTCCAGCTCCCCCGTTCCGATGCAGACACCATAGAGAGGAGAGATGTCTTACCCTCAGGCGTTAACGCAACAGCGGCCCTCATCGACAGAAATCGGCGCTAAACAAGATACTCCCGCTGACCATTAGTCGTAGGAAACTAGGCCTTCTTTCGAGGCACCTTTTTAGCCGGAGCTTTCGTCGACGGAGATTTCCGCCCGGGAAGACGCTCAGGACCACCTTTGGTGTCACCGTCACGAATGGTGATTCCACCTTTGGTGTCTCCGTCCCGGACGTTGACCTTGCCGCCCTTGGTGTCACCACCGTCAAGGACTACTTCGTAGCGCCTCTTGTACAGCTTGTCCAGAGCAGCGAGGTCAATCGAGATAGTGATGCTTTTCTTGCCTTGCTTCACAGCGACGCGCTTCGCTTGGGCGCTCTTTTTTGGCGCCGCCGCACCCGAATCCTTCTTGCTTGTTGCCATGATGAATCCTTCTCTTAGATACCCATCACCGCCCATGACGGGCAGCACCCGGTTTGCACAACGCGCGCATAATGAAACGGAGCGTGTCAAACGCAATCGTGTTATACAGCACGTTCGCGATTCTGCGTAGCTAAAAAGCTCTGGTGAAGCCTTGCAACTCACGGCCTGTCTCATCGCGCACAACGAAGCTCGTGTTCTCCGCCGTTGCCTCGACTCTATAGCCGACTGGGTCGACGACTGCTGCGTTTTGGATACCGGCTCAGACGACGAAACCGTAGCGATAGCTCGGGCGTTCGGTGCCCGAGTGCTTGTCGACCGATCCCTCGCGGACGTCAAGGGCCGCCTTCTCAATTTTTCGGCCGCGCGCAACCGGGCACTTGAAATGGCGCGTACCGAGTGGATCCTCTCGATCGACGCCGACGAAGTCTTGTGCGTCCGCCGACCTGACGCCTTTCGTCGAGCGCTGCAGGCTTCACAATGGAACGCCATTGAAGTCAAGATCGTTTCAGGGTCGACCCATTGGTATCTTCCTCGTATGTTCCGTCGAATGCCGTGGACCACTTGGCACGGGAAGGTCCACGAGTGGGTCGAGCTCCGTGGGCCAACCCACCGCTACGCATCAATCTCCATCGAGAATCTTCCTGACAAAGCGGGCAAGGAATCTGCAGCCGAACGCGATCTGCGACTTTGTAGGCAGCAACTGGAGGATGAGCCCAAAAATCTGCGGGCAGTTCTCTATTTGGCACGTGCTCTAAGGCTCACGGGTCAGTATCCAAGCGCCATTGAGCACTATGAGCGCTACTGGCACGAGTCTGACTTCGCGGCTGGGCGCTACACCGCCGCGCTTGGACGAGCTATTTGCCATTTGCTGCTTCACCAGTACGGAGAAGCACGTGCCTCTGCCATGCGCGCTTATCGCCTAGACCCGCGCCTCGCGGAGGCGTGCTGTGTAGTTGCTGACGCCCTGCTTGCCCTCGGCCGCGTTGACCTATCCGTGCGATGGTTCACGCGTGCTCTTTCTAAGCAGCCCCCTAGCGCTGCTGACTTCAGTCACTTTGTCGACGTGAGCTGTTATCACGAGTACCCCTCAGCACAGCTCCGCTGGATTCATCACTTTATTCGTTCAACGCACGAGGTGGTCAATCAAGCTTCAAGTAGACGCGCTTTGATCTGATCAGCTAGTGGTGGAGGTCTTCGACTACCTCGCTTAGCAGCATCCATCAACTGGAGAGCGAGAACCTCCCATGCCAGTGGTGGAACGCGATTGTCCCAAGCAATGGCCCATCCTCGAATGTGCGCGAGGGCCTGGCGTGAATGCGAATATGCGGCGCACAACTGGCCCGTCGCGAGAAATGAATTGGCGAGCATCAATCTTGGTTCAGCACAACACGGTACTGCAGCAACGCATCGTGCGAATAAGGTCGATGCCCGACGACCGGTGGCACCTAGCCCCTTCGCATAGCTTCTCAGCAACTCACTTTCATCGGCTGGGCTTGTTGTGATCGCACTCAGGGGAAGAGCAATCGGGGAGAAGTCGATCTCACGGTACGCTTGCGCAAGGTCTGATAAGTATGGTTCCGGGGACGCTATCAGCCGCTTTCGTTGCTCCATTTCGTTTGCTATTTCCATCAGTCGCAACTGTCGCAAAGTGGCTTTTGCGACTCGGACACGATCATTCGACGAATGTTGAGACAAGTAGACTGAGCTTGGCTGAGATGCCAACTTTGTGGCGGCAGCGCGTATCGATTCACGGTCAATCGTGCAGAAGGCATGCGCCAAGTGCTCCACTCGTCGCCCTACTAAGCGCGCGACTTCACCTCGCTGCGATCGCTTGGCAAAGACACCCGAGAAGTACTGGGTCGAATAGATGCTGTGCAAGGCTCCGGCAAAGCAAACATCTCGCGGGGCACCCCAAGCGGAAAGCACTTCAAAAGTGCCGACCAAGTGGGACCAGAGAGTTGCCCCGGAGTGCTTCATTGACTTCGCTGGCTCAATCAGCGCAAGAATCGCTTCAAATCGTGGTCCGCTAGCAATCGGTGGCACCGGCAGTTCCGTCTGACGCAGGTGATCGGATCGGTCATTCATTTATATTGCTTACGACGAAGGGAAGATGCTGCCAATTGGCGCAAACTCACGAAACTAGCTTTAGATCCAAGGGCCTTAATGATTTCATCGCGACAAGTCTGTACGTGCAACTCAACATTAGCTGAGCGTGCGTCGGGAGGTCCTGCGAAGAATGGTTCGCGACACCCAGGCTTGCTCCCTAGGGTATCGCGCAATTCGCTGAGGATCAAATCTAGGACTGTAGCGCCGACGTGGTTGAATGCCATATTCAAGGCTAACGAACCGCCTGAGCCGGCTTGGGCCTTGTGCCAAACCCCAGGGGGGAGACATAGCAGATCCCCCGGATGTAGGGTTACCTTTCGCAGCCTCAATCGTGATACTGCTCGCCGAATGCGTTTCATGTCACTACGAGGCGAGTTCTCCGTTGGGAATGGCACATGAGGCTCATCCGAATACCACCAAGTCTTCGTACCATCAATCTGCAGTGTGGTTGCTACTCGTGCATCATAGTGAATATCAAACCCACTCTTGGGAGGCGACAGATAGCCTCGGAAGTCTATGCGGCCGGCATAACCGATATCCCGCTCGATTCGTTTTGCGGCGACCTGAAGCGAGGAGTGCGCGCGGTCTATACCTGTGACACAGATCGTCGCGCCCGCCTCAAACATTTCTCGAACATCCGGAGGCGAAATGGTGGCTTGCTTCAAGTCCTTGAAGACACATCGAATCTCGGTAACCTTATCCAGGCCGTAGATGAAGTCACCAGGCTTAAGCAGTTTGTCAAACTTTCCAGGATGCCCACGCACAAGCAATGGACGCGTCCCAAAGTACTCATGCAGGAAGGTTCTCACAGATATGGGGGCAAGCATTGCGGCCAGCATTTGAGTGAACTCTCCCTAAAAAATCAGCGGGGACAAATGCCTCGCAAGCCTTCAATGCAGTCGATGAGTGACGCCAAGTCGAGCCCATGTGCGCAACGAAGATCTTTAATTGAACCAGATTCACCGTGCCAGTCGATTGGCCACCCAAGGCCATGTACTAAGACATTCAACGGAGCAAGCCTGCGTAGTGAGTCCGCAAGCCCACCTACGACGCGATGGTCTTCTAGGACAATGGCAACTCGGAGCGTGGGAAACATGCTAAGAAAAACACGGAGCGTGTCATCGGAGAGCGAAGCAACGTGGGCCCATGGTACCGCTCGGCCCATCTCCGATAACTCAGACACCACCTCCGATGCCCAGTGCGATGCCAAGCCGGTCGAAAGCAAAACTACTTCTCCGATTCGCCCATTGCTTCGAACTTTTCCAGCAGCCAATGGCAATTCGGGTGATGGTTCGCGACTTAAGCGAACGTACGCGGGGCGAGAGGTTCCGAGGAGTTCAGCCACAGTCGCACGTACATCAATACGGTCCGCTGGTGCCCACCGCTCGATGCCGCCAATTGCCTGGATTACACCGAGGTCACCAAGAGATGCGTGACTGCTTCCGTTTGGGCCAGTCGCAGCACCAGCATGCGAACCGACGAGAACAACCGGTAGGCGCTGGTGTGCGACGCAAGTTCGAACTTGATCTGCCGCTCGATGGCAAAGAAACGCGCTGAACGAGAACACCCAAGGCCTTTGACCCGTGGAGGCTAAGCCAGCGGCTAGTGCAACCATGGTTTGCTCAGCGATGCCAGCCTGTATGAATCGGGGGAGGCGTGGGGCACCCTCATCGTCAAAGAGTCCATACGAGTCGCCCAGGTCACCATCGATAGCCCACACATTGTTGTGGGACTTCGCCGCTGAGACGAGTTCGTCGACCAAATAGACGCCTAGTCGCTTCATTGACGCTGTCGCCCTGCAAATGGACTCGGGTCATGTTGAAGATTTTCTCTCATCTGGTTGTACTCCGCCGAGGTCAATGCGGCGTGATGCCTCCTAAAGTGCGAACTCAACTCAACCGCAGCAAAAGACTTTCGCGTTCTAGCGATGAGTACAGAAGGGCCGCTCGTGCTCGTATCCGCGACCTCATGAATCCATTGCGATATGGCAGAAACATCGTGCCCATCTCTCTCGGACGTATGCCAGCCAAACGCCTTCCACTTAGCCATGTCATCTGGAATCGGTCTTTGGTCAAGTGCCGGATCGTGGCTCCAACCGCATTCCTGCTCTCCGTTTGCATCCACGATCACATGGAGCTTGCTCATTCGGTAACGGGCGGCGAGCATAGCTGACTCCCAGATCATGCCCTCTTGACACTCGCCATCTCCGACTACCACCCAGACATGATCTCCGAGCTCCTGTAGCCCAAGTGCCATGCCCATTCCAGCCGCGACTCCTTGACCAAGCGATCCGGACGAGAAGTCAAGCGTGGGAAGGCGCAGTCTGTCTGGATGCCCCTGAAGTGTTGAACCAAATTTAGCAAATTCATCAAGAGGCAATAGCTTTGGGCCAAAGATCGACATGATTGCGTAAAGGGTCATGCTGGCATGGCCCTTTGAGAGCAAGAGTCGATCGCCGCGGTCGGTGCCAAACGCCATGGGACGGGAACCACACAGCGCGAGCAAGAGCTCAACACAACTGCCACACCCACCAAAGTGCCCACCTCCGCTCAGATGGAGTTTCTCAAGGACAACGCGGCGTACTTGAACCGCTGCGTCCGGGGAGGATGGATGCTGCAGCGCAGGCTTTGAACTTGGCTCAATCTCTTTCGTCATCGAGACTCCCATGCAAATTTTTGTGCGGCATCAGCCACTTTTTCCACACAGACCGCCGGTGACTTACCGCCACCGGTTCCGCGGTCGTTTTGAAGCCGGGGAGAGCAGGTGTGTCATGCTGTCCGCGAAGATGAGGCGGTGGGCACGCAAGGTCGAGACTATCGAACGAAACTTTTCCCTTGGACACTCAAAACCTCTGAGCAGCCCAAGCCATGCTTTTCCTGTAGATGTGTACGCCACATCTGTGTAGGGGCAGAACTCCAAAGGACTCCAAGAAGACAAGTGCGCCTCAAATCGCTCTCGCTTTCCATTGTCTTGAAGGTACTCCAGAGGCGCGACAATAAGGACAAAACTCGTGCGGTACAGAAAGAAGTGGACTACGTCAATTCCAGCTGACTTTGGCAGGTGCTCGAGCGAGTCTCCAAATATGCACATGTCGAAGTGCTCGGACGGAGCCTGTATCGCGTCCTGGATAGGCTTTGTACGTACTTCATCGTAGAGCTTTCGTAGTCCGAATCGGGCTACGTATGACTTCTCCGGCTCGTATCCAATTAGCGATTTGACGTCGAGAGTGGACCGCACAATTCGTCCATACTTCCCAGCACCACAGCCGACGTCAAGCACCGTGCAAGGCTTGGTAGCACGAAGCACAGAAGCGACGGCGTCATCGAAAGTGTTCTCCGAGTATGGCAACGCTGCACCTGTTGGGCAAGTTATCCGGCAAAGTGGGAGCACCGCGAGGGTTTGGACGGTCAGATCCCTGAACAATGGCGACAAAGTCCGCTTCGTCCGCCTGTTTTAGGAACATTACCACGAGACAACTGGTGAGTAGTTGCTTCCAACAACTGACGGACTCGATTTAGGGCCGATGCAGAGCATGCAACTGGCAGTTTTCACGGCATGGCTGCCATACGTAGTGCCGCACGATACGCGCTGACTTTTACGTACGCGCGGCATGCGCACCGGCGGACTGTCCTTGACCGCTTCCACGTCAAAGTAGTCTGCTATCGCTTGGACAAGCGCCGTACATCCGCACCTCAGTCACGTGCTGCGGCAAGGGTCGAACAGCCGGCTCCTGCAGCGACAGACACTCATCGCAGCAGAGCGACCGAGCGCTTGCAACCTTGAACGGTCAGAGGCAGCGAACGGGAGTTGCTCCCGCCTGAATGGGACAACGCACCTGTTTGGAAAGCTGCTACATCTGGGAAGGTCCGAACCTTGACTCCGCTGGCTATGGCACGTTGCCCAATGACCGCTTCATCCAGGCAGACTTCGGTCTATCGGCTGCAAGCACTTGATCGATGGACGCTCGGGCTTGTTGAGTTTGCTGGGTCTCCGCTGCTGCCTCAATGGCGAATCGGTGAGCCTCCAGCACGTCCATGCCAGTGAGTTCGTAGCCGTGGCCCATCGACATCCAGTGCAAAGAGGCCAGCGCACATTGCATGGCGAAGTCTGGTTGCGTCTTCAGGTGGTCACGTGCGGCACGGTTCAGGGTCTTGGGGTCGCACGGGGAGGCCCAAGCAAGGCGGGTTGCCTGCTCGAACAGCTTCAGGGTCTTGGCGGTGGCAAACCATTTGCCGGGCTCACCCGGGCTGGATGAGACGAGGTACCCCAGTAACTTTTCCTGTGTCAGCTCCGGATACTTCTTCTTCAGGGCCCTGAAGGTCGAGAGGTTGGAATTCGCCTGGTTGGCGAGCAGCGCGTACTGGTTGAAGGCTTCGGCGCGGCGACCGGCCTTGAGCAGTTCTTCTTCGGCGAAGCGGGCGATGGATGTTTCGCTGGTGGTGCTGCCCGCACGTACACGCAGGTAGGCGATGGCTTCATCGATCTGGCCTCGGGTCGCCAACACTTTGGCGCCCCAGACCAGATAGGGCCAGATCGGGTGCGGGTCCATGTCCAGCAAGTCCAGAATCTGATCGTGCCGCTCGGCCTTGAACAGGGCGCTGTAACAGAGGGTGGTGCCGGAGAAGAAGGCGTAGGTGCCGCGCTTGCGATCTCGCAAGACATTTTTCAGGG
>LNFM01012278.1_pt1 | contig 11301 bp, 9 predicted proteins | sample 596031 | NCBI WGS metagenome assembly LNFM01 (sample SAMN04254537, study PRJNA301005) | activated carbon metagenome | isolation source: dual media filters at the Ann Arbor, Michigan drinking water treatment plant | place: USA: Ann Arbor | reverse complement strand
GCCAGCGGCGGCCGCTACGAACGCGCAGTCAACCAGTGGCTGCCGACGCCGCTGGCCGGCGCGCCGGTCGCCCGGCGCTTCCACACCGCGGTCTGGACCGGTGAGCTGATGCTGGTGTTCGGCGGCCGCAACAGCGCCACTTGGCTGAACAATCTCGGCGTGTACGCGCCCTATCTGGATCTGCCGGATGCACTGTTTGCTGATGGTTTCGAAGCCGGCTGAAGGTCGACCGGGCGCAGGGTCGCGTATTCGGGCGGCGCGATCACGCTGCAGCGTCCCGGCATGATCGGCAAGGTGCAGGCTCAGATTTCCGAACTGACGCGCCGACCTCACCCCCAAGACTTCAGACGCTGACCCTATCCGCCACACTCACCCCAGGAACTGCGTCATGCCCATGCGTTTCATCGCGGCCGCCCTGCTGCTGGCCCTCGGCCAGGCCTCAGGGCCGCTAAAGGCGCAGGCGCTGCCTGCCCTGCCCTACTCAGAGAAGCTTGACGAGCATCGCAGCAGCCTGGACACCTTCTGGCTGATTCGCGGCCCGCTCGACCCGCAGCCCGCGGATCGCAGCGCGGATGCGTGGCTGCGACTGGAGGGCAGCAGCATGCTGAGCTACTACCGGCTGCAGCCCGAGGCCGCCACTCTGCAGGTGCTGCGCGACTACCAGCGCGCACTGCTCAGCGCGGGCTTCGAGGTTCTATTCAGCTGCGAAACCAGCGACGGCTCCTGTTACCAGACCCATCCGCGCCTGGGCAAGGACACCGCACCCTATGTGTTCGCTCTGAGCCTAGACGACCAACCCGAGCTGCCGCGACTGGAAGGCGACTACATCCGCAACTACTTCGGCAGCCGGGCGCGCTATCTGCTTGCTGCGCGCGCGGAAGCGGACACCCATAGCCGACGCTACCTCAGCCTTGCCCTCGCCGAACACGGTCGCGGCAACCACGCGTTCCTTCGCGAAGTCGTGGTGGAACTGCCGAGTGTGGCGGCCGACACCCGGGCTGCGGCAGACGCGTTGCTGTCCACACTGCTGCGAGACGGTCGCAGCCTCCTGCGCGGCCTGCGCTTCCAGCCGGGCAGCGCGCAGCTGCAGCTCGGCGGCGATGGCGCACTGAGCGAACTGGCGACCCTGATACACGCCAACCCTGCACTGCGCCTGACGATCGAGGCCGAGGCGGATCGCGATACCCCGGCCGGAGACGTGGAGGCGCTTGCGCTGCAGCGCGCACACACCCTGGTGAGCGCGATGGTGCAGGGCGAAGGCGTCGCCGCCAGCCGGCTGCAGGCGCGCGCGGGCTCAAGCGTGACGGCCAGTGGTGCCGATGCGCGCGTGCAGTTGATCGCGCAGGAACCGATCGGGCGGGCGCAGTAGGCGCTCTCGTGTCAGGGAATTCTCCATGCGGCCGTGCGCCGCCGACCGTCAGAATGCGGCGGCGGCGGGCGTTGGCGCGCCTACGGCCGCCGCCTCGATGCACGCGGCGCGGGGCGGGCGCGGGTGGATGCGACCAGGCGCGCGACCCCTCAGCGCATATCGCCGCTGCCGTTGAGGGCAGGCCGGACTACCTGCGAAAGCCGCTGTCCGATGCAGGCGCGCTTGCGGCGGCCGCCGGCAGCCGCTACGTTCCGCGCATGTCGTCCAAACGCACTGGCGAACAGGTGAACGAGCTGCTCGCCCGCTGGCGCGCGGGCGACCGCAGCGTGCTCGATGCACTGCTGCCCCTGGTCTATGCCGACTTGCGGCGGATTGCCTCCTCGCAGCTGCGCCGGCACGAAGGCCACGCCACCCTGCAGACCACCGCACTGGTGCACGACGTGCTGATCCGTCTGCTGGACCGCCCGGCGGCGGACTTCGAGACCACCACCCACCTGCTCAATACCGCTGCGCGGATCATGCGCCAGCTGCTGGTGAATCGCGCCCGCGATGCGGCCACCCAGAAGCGCGGCGGCGGCTGGCTGCGCGACGACCTGGTCGAGTCGCTGGAGCTGCCGATCCCGGACCAGACCGATCTAGTCGAACTGGATCAGGCCCTGAACGAACTGGAAGCCTTTGACGCGCGCATGGCGAAGGTACTGGAGCTGCGCCTGTTCGTTGGCCTCGGCATGGCCGAGATCGCCGCCAGCCTGGACATCGTCGAACGCACCGCCCAGCGCGACTGGGTCAGCGCGCTGACCTGGCTGAAGTCCCGGCTTGGCGGAGACCAGTAGCGCCACCGGCTCCACCGCCCCTATCGGAAGCAGCGCATGCACGCACTAGAGTTCCAGGCCCTGCGGATCGCGCGCGACGCGCTGGATGTCGACCCGCAGGAACGCGTCGCCTTTCTCGATGCCCGATGCGCCGGCGCGCCCGATCTGCGGCAGCGGGTCGACGCGATGCTGCAGGGTATTGGCGACACCACCCCGGAGCAGGCCGGCAACGACGCGGACCTCCCCGCGGCGTCGGACCCACTGCTCGGTCAGCGGCTGGGGCCCTTTCGCGTACAGGCGCGGATCGGTCGCGGCGGCATGGGCGTGGTCTACCGCGGCGAGCGCGAGGACGCCGACTTTGCGCAGACCGTCGCGATCAAGCTGATCCGCCGCGGCTTCGACTTCGATGAAGTGCAGGCACGCTTCCTGCGCGAGCGGCGCATCCTCGCGCGGCTGGCGCATCCCGGCCTCGCCCGCTTCATCGACGGCGGCATGAGCGCCGACGGCCGCCCCTGGTTCGCCCTGGAATTCGTCGAGGGCGAGAGCATCACCCGCTGGTGTGATCGCCAGCGTATGGGTCTGCGCGAGCGCATCGGCCTGCTGCTGGAGGTCTGCGCAGCCGTGCAGTACGCGCACACGCAGCTGGTGGTGCATCGGGATCTCAAGCCCGGCAACATCCTGATCGATGCGGGCGGCCACGTGCGCCTGCTCGACTTCGGCATTGCGCGACTGCTGGGCGGCGACAACGAGGGCCCGGCCGAGGCCAGCACGCTCGGCCTGTCGCAGGCGATGACGCCGGCCTATGCCGCTCCAGAACAGTTCACCGGCGCTCCCGTGGGCGTGGCCGCGGATGTCTACGCGCTTGGCGTTCTTGCTTACGAGCTTCTGAGCGGCGTGCTGCCCGCCGAATTCGACCCGGCCGACCCCGTGGCCGCGCGCGATGCCGTATTGAATGCGCCGCCGCAGAACCTGGCCGTGGCCATCCAGCGCCACGCCTCCAAAGCAGTCCCGCCCAAGCCGGAAGCCCCCACGCCGGAAGCCGAGGAAGGCGCGCCGGGCGAGGAGATCGCACGCCGCCTGCAGGCCCGCTCGATCAGCCTGTCCGGCTACCGGCGGCTGGTGCGCGGCGACCTCGGCCGGATCGTCGAAACCGCGCTGGCCAAGGAGCCGGAGCGCCGCTACGCCACCGTCGCCGCGTTCGCGGACGACCTTCAACGCTGGCGGCAAGGCTTACCGGTGCGCGCAACCGGCAACGGCCTCGGCTACCGGATGCGCCGCTTCATTGGCCGCCACCGCAGCGCGGTCGCGATCGCCGCCACGCTCTCGCTGGCCCTGCTCGGCACCAGCGTATTCGCGCTGCAGCGCGCACATGTGGCCGAACAGCAGCGTGCGGCTGCGATGGCCGAGCTGGAGCGCTCTGGCGCGGTACGTGAGTACCTCACCCTGATATTCCGTACAGCCTCTGAACAGGCAGACTCGCAGTCATTGAGCGCGCGCGAGGTGCTGCAGGAGGGTGCGGCCCATCTGATTGAACAGTTCGAAGCCGCGCCGGAAACGGGTGCCGTGACAGCCCTGATGCTGGCCGAACTGTTCCTGGCGATGGCCGATGTTGAAGGGGCCGCGCCCCTGCTTGAGCAGACAATCGCCCTGCCCGACCTCGCGGAGCAGCGCCCGGACCTCTACGCCTCGGCCAGCTACAACCTCGCCCAGGTCGAGTACCTGCGCGGCAACACCGAGCGCGCGCGCAGCCTGCTTTCGGCAGCACAGGCGCTGTGGGAGGATCAACCCGCCCGGCATGCGCTCGATCTGAATGAGAGCCGGAGCCTGCAGGCGCAGCTGCAGCGCGCCGCCGGTGAGCGCGATCAGGCCTATGCCACCTGGACGGACATGATCCGCGAGCGCCGCGGGCGTCTCGGCCACCGCGACCGCGAACTGGCGATCGCTTTCGGCTCGCGTTCGATGGTGCTGGTCGAGCTCGGCCGCTATGAGGAAGCCGTCGCCGATGCCGACGCGGCGATCAACCTGTTCGACGCGCTTGGGCAACTGCGCACCCGCTCGGGCCTGGGCTCGATCAACAACCGCGCCCACGCCCGCTATCTGCACGGCGAGCGCGAGGCCGCCATCGAGGACTTCAGCGAGGTCGCGCGCCTGCACCGCGAGCTGTTCGGCCCCTCGCTGCAGCTGGCCGCGGTGCAGCAGAACCTGGCGATGGCGCTGAACGGTTCCGCGCGGCACGCCGAGGCGGCGACCCTGTTCGAGGATTCGCTGGCGATGGCGCTGGAATTCGGCTCCGAGCAGGCGCGTCAGGCCAGCATGATCCGCGCCAACCTGGCCGAAACCTATGTCACGCTCGGTCGCCTCGATGAGGCCGAGCCGCTGGCGGAGAAGGCGGTCCAGATCGGCGTCGAGGTGCACGGCGCCGACAGCCTGTTCGCCCTGCTGGGCTACCGCGCCCGCGCCGGCCTGCGTGCTGCCCGCGGCGACATCGACGCCGCCCGCGCCGACTTCGATCTCGCCTGGCGCGGTTTCGAGGCGCTGGGCAAGGGCGGCAAGCCCTACCTGCAGCAGATGCAGCCGCTGCGCGAGCGCCTTCAGACGGCGCGCTGACGCGCTCTGAAGCGCTGGGCCGGCTCAGCGCCCCGCCCAGCGCTGCAGGCGCGGTCGCCAGCGCAGGAAGCGGACGTAGGCACGTTCGAGCACGCGCAGCACGAGGGGCACACGCGCGAGCTGGCCCAGCGGCCACAGCAGGGGCAGCTGACGCCACAGCGCGGCGAACGCGGCGGCGCCCTCGTACAGGCGCTGACCATCGCTGGCGTGCATGCGCGCCAGCAGCTCGGCCGGATCGAGCGGACAGGCCTCCGGCGCGGCGTCGCTGAGGTTCACGAAGGCCACGCGCCGACGCCAGTCCAGCCGCTGCATCAGCGCGATCTCGCGCCGGCACAGCGGACAGGCGCCGTCGTACCAGACCGTGAGCGCAGGCGTGTTCACAGCCCGGGCATCCCAAGCGCACGCAGCTCGTCGGCGATGTGCTCGCGGAAGGCGAAGAAGCCGCGGCTGGCGCGCGGCCAGAAGCGGCTGTCCCAGTCGCGGCGCAAGCGCTGCAGGCGCAGGCCGCGCTTGCCCAGCTCCGACTCCAGCGCATCGAGCGCATCGGCCACCGGGCCGACCGGCGCTTCCGCCGTCACCACCGCGCCGGCACCGACCTCGCTCGCGAGCGCAGCGATGCCTGCCGCGTCCACGTTCACAAGGCGCGTCACCGCCTGCCCTTCAGCGACCAGCCGCGCTTCCAGATCGATGCAGGCGCCGTGCACGAAGGCCCGGGCCTTGTCGCCCCAGGGCCAGCCGCGGCCGGCGCTGGAGGCCTCGGACGAGGCCTCGCCGACACCTTCAACGATCAGCACGTGGCGCGGCTGCAAACCCTCAGGCAGCAGGCTGTAGGGGTCGAGATCCTCGCCGTGGACGAGCAGCAGCCATGGCGTGGCGGGATCGAGCGGCGCACGCACGGGCAGTGACTGCGCGCGCGGCAGCGGCGGCTCGCTCAGCGCCTCGCAGACGCTGGCCAGGCCCTGTGGACGAAAGCGGCCGCCGCTGTAGCGGGCGATGTTGTCGGCGCTGGCTGCGTAGGTCTTGCCCGCCGTCTGCAGCCCCGCGACCCAGCGCCATCCGAGCGTGTTCGAGGCCGCATCGGCATCCAGCAGGTGGCGGGCGAAGAAGTCGGCGCCGAGCGTCCACGGCAGGCGCAGGGTGAAGATCCAGATCGAAGCGAACCACATGCGCGCGTGGTTGTGCAGGTAGCCGGTGTCGACGATTTCGCGCGCCCAGTCGTCGAAGCCCTCGATGCCGGTGGCGCCGCGCTCGGCCTGGGCCAGCGCATGCGCGCGCCCGGCATTGGCGGCGAACGCGGCGCGGGCACGTGCAAGTTCAGCCCGATAGCGTCGCCAGGCCTCGGGGCGCAGCTCCAGCCAGCCCTTCCAGTAGGTGCGCCAGAGCACTTCCTGTACGAACTTCTCGGCCGCCGCATGCCCATGTCGAGCAAGCACCGCGCGCACCACCTCGGCCTCGGTGAGCAGGCGATGGCGCAGATAGGGCGAGAGCATCGAGACATTGCCGCGCGCCTGCAGGCCGAGGTCATGGTTGCGCTCGGCGGCGTAGCGCGCACCCGCGCGCGGCAGGAAGGCCTGCAGCCGGCGCAAGCCTTCGGCGCGGGTGGGCGGGAACAGGTCGGAAGCGGAGGGAGGCGCGATGGGCATGCGCACATCAGAGCAGCCCGGGCGCAGAGGCGATGTGGAAATTTGGAGCGCGCAGTCGGGATTGGCAGAAGCGCTCATAGGGTGGGCCCTGGCCCACCGCAGCAATCGGTCTCGCCACGGTATCCGTGATCCGTGCGATTTCCGGCTAGGGTTCCGCGTGCCCTGTGCAATGGAACCGGAGCAAGAATCGAGCCCATGGTGGGCCAGGGCCCACCCCATGCGAGCGGGGCGCCCGTTGGAACACGCAATCGCCGCGCTTCTGCGAATCCCGAATCCCCAATCCCGAATCCCGGCTCGCCGGAGCCAGAGCCCACCCTATGCGAGCGGGACGCCCGCTGAGGCACGCAATCACCGCGCTTCTTCGAATTCCGAATCCCGAATCCCGGCTCTGAGGCACGCAATCGCCGCGCTTCTGCGAATCCCGAATCCCCAATCCCCAATCCCGAATCCCGGCTCTCCGCAGCCAGGACCCGCCCTACGCAAGCGCGTCGAGCGCGATCCGCGTGGCCTGGGCCAGGCCCTCCTCGCGCTGGCCGGCGGAAAAGCGCTGGCCGCTATGCAGCTCGTCGCTGATGGTGAGCAGGCAGCCAGCCTCGACGCCCTGTTCCGCGGCGATGCCGAACAGCGCCGCGGCTTCCATCTCGACCGCCAGCAGACCCATGCGCCCCAACAGGGGCAGCAGAGCAGGGTCATCGCTGTAGAAGCGGTCGGTGGAGAACACCCCACCCGCGTGCAGGGCCACGCCCACCGACTCCGCCGCCTCGGCGATGCGCCGGCACAGCGCGAAGCTCGCCGGCGGAGCGTAGTCCATGCCGTCGAAGCGGCGACGGTTGAGGCTGGAGTCGGTGCTCGCGGCGGTCGCCAGCACCAGCTCGCCGAGCTTGAGATCGCGCTGCAGGCTGCCCGCCGTGCCGAGGCGCAGCAGGCGGCGTACGCCGTACTCGCGGATCAGTTCGGTGGCATAGATCAGGCAGGAGGGCATGCCCATGCCGCTGCCCAGCACGCTGATGGGGCGGCCCCGGTAGCTGCCTGTGTAGCCGAGCATGCCGCGCACGCGGTTGACCTCGACCGCGCCGTCGAGGAACTGCTCGGCGATGTGTCTCGCGCGCAGCGGGTCGCCCGGCAGCAGTACGGTCTCGGCAAAGGCGCCGGGTTCGGCGCCGAGGTGGGGGGTACTCATCGAAGGCTCCAGCGACAGATCGTAAGGTTCGGCACCGGTCGCTACTCGAACAGGTCACGCCCGGCCGCCAGCGGCGCCAACCCGAAGGCCGAAGCCAGCGCCTGGCCGACGTCGGCGAAACTGGTGCGCAGGCCCAGGCTGACCGGCGCCACGCGCGCGCCCGAGACCAGGATCGGGATGTGCTCGCGGGTGTGGTCGCTGCCGGGCCAGGTCGGGTCGTTGCCGTGGTCGGCGGTCAGCACCAGCAGATCGTCGGAATCGAGCCGCGCGCGCAGCTCGGGCAGGCGCGCGTCGAAGCGCTCCAGCGCCGCCGCATAGCCGGCCACGTCGCGGCGGTGCCCATACTCGCTGTCGAAATCGACCAGGTTGGCGAACACAAGCCCCGGACGATCGAGCGCGTCCACTGCAGCCAGGGTCGCGTCGATCTGGCCGTCGAGCCCAGTGGCGTGGATCTCCTCGTCCAGCCCGCGGTGACTGAACAGGTCGCCGATCTTGCCGACGCCGACTGTGGCCACTCCGTTCTGCTGCAGCACGTCCAGCAGGGTCGGGGCCGGGGGCGGGACCGCGTAGTCGTGGCGGTTGCCGGTGCGGCGGAAGCTCGAAGCGCTCTCTCCGATGAAGGGTCGCGCGATCACCCTTCCGATGTTCAAGACATCGACACGACGGCGTGCGGCCTCGCACAGGGCATACAGGCGCTGCAGGCCGAAGTGCTGCTCGTGGGCTGCGATCTGCAGCACCGAATCGGCCGAGGTGTAGACGATGGGCCTGCCGCTGGCGATATGCGCCTCACCCAGGCGCTTGAGGATCTCGGTGCCCGAGGCGTGGCAGTTGCCCAGCCAGCCGGGCAGGTCGCATTCGACAGCGAGCGCATCGAGCAGCTCGGGCGGAATACTGTCGACCGGCGCGGTGAAGTAGCCCCACTCGCGCTGCAGCGGCAGGCCCATCAGCTCCCAGTGGCCGGTGACGGTGTCCTTGCCGGGCGAACGCTCGCGCGCTGCCGCCCAGGCGCCCTTGAATGGCGCGCTGTCTTCGAAACCGGTCGGCAGACGACCCGTCGCCAGCCGTGCGGCGCGCCCCAGGCCGAGCGCCTCGAGATTCGGCACCCGCAGCGGCCCGCCGCGCTGCAGCCACTCGGGCAGGCCCGCGCGGCGTGCGCTGTCGGCTTCGCCTGCGGCGCAGGCGGCGGCAATATGGCCGAGGGTGTCGCTGCCGGCGTCGCCGAAGCGCTCGGCATCGGGCAGGGCGCCGATGCCGAGCGAATCCAGCACCACCAGCACGGCCCGGCGGATGCGCGGCGCGCTCATGCGCACAGCCCCCCAGCGCGGCACTGCTGCTGGGCACGCACCGCCCGCAGCGCGCGCGGGCCGCCACAGCCCGGCTCGCCGCAGTCGACACAGGCGCTCTGCGCAGCGCAGGACACGAACTCTGGCAGGCTCGATGGCGGACCGCCCAGCCAGCCCTGCAGCAGGGGTCGCGGTTCCGGGACGCGATCGCTGATCTGCAGGGCTGGGCTCAATTGCGCGCGCGCGGCCTGCAGGGCGTCGACCGAATGCGCGTGGATGCGCAGCAGGGGCTCGCCGCGGCGCACGCGCACGCCCACCTCGAGAATGTCGGAGAGTCCGACACGCGGGTCGATGCGGGCACCCGCACGCCCGCGGCCGGTACCGAGCTGCACGCAGGCCTCCCCGAGCAGGCGGGTGTCGATGCCGGCCAGCACGCCGTCCTCTGCGGCGCAGAGCTCACCGATGCAAGGCGCCTGCTCGCGCCAGCGCTGCGGCGCCGACAGCGCATCGGCAGGGCCGCCCATGGCCCGCACCATCGCCTCGAAGCGCTGCGCGGCTGCGCCGCTGCACAGCGCCCAGTGCACCTTGGCCTGGGCCTGCGCCAGGTCGGCGCAGAGCCCCCCCTGCACAAGAAACCGCGCGCACAGTGAGAGGTTCAGGCGGTACAGGCGCGAGCGCACGTCCTCGCCGCGCAGGACACGCGCCGCGGCGTCGAGTTCCAGCGCGTTGCCGGCGGCATTCGCCAGCGACTGATCCATGTCGGTGAAGGCCAGCTCGCAGCCCAGGCCCAGCGCCGAGGCGGTCGCCGCCAGCAGCCGCGCCAGGGCCTCGCCCTCGCCGCGCTCGCGCATCAGCGCACCCGAGCCGAGCTTCAGATCCAGCAGCAGATGCTGCACGCCGGCGGCGAGCTTCTTCGACAGGATCGAGCTGACGATCAAGGGCAGCGAATCGACCGTGCCGGTGCGGTCGCGGATCGCATACAGGCGGCGATCGGCCGGCGCGATTTCGTTCGACGCGCTGACGATCGCCAGACCATGACGGCGCACGCAGGCGACAAACGCGTCCAGATCAAGCTCGGTGCTGAGTCCCGGCAGAGCTTCGAGCTTGTCGAGCGTGCCGCCGGTGTGGCCCAGGCCTCGGCCCGACACCATCGGCACCACCGCGCCGCAGGCCGCCAACACGGGCGCCAGCACCAGACTCAGGCAGTCACCCACACCGCCGGTGGAATGCTTGTCCAGCACCGGCGCTTCGACGCCGAGCGAGGGCCAATGCAGGACCCGTCCGGAGTCGCGCATCGCCGCTGTGAGATCGACGGTTTCTCGCGAGGACAGCCCGCGCAGGCAGATCGCCATCGCCAGCGCGCCAGCCTGGGCGTCATCAAGATCGCCTTCGGCCAGACCGCGCGCCAGCTCCGAAAGTTCGCAGGCCAACAGGCTGCGGCCACTGCGCTTGGCGGCGAGCAGGGAATCGGGACGGGGCGCAACGGAAGTCATGGCTGGGCCCTCAATAGTCGCCGCCGGTCGCGGCGTCCGCACCGCTCAACACCGCTTCGATCTGGTCCAGCAGACCGCTGGCGCCAATCCGCAGCCGCGCAGGAGTACAGGCCGCCTCGCCCAGCGCGCGCGCAACCAGGCTCAGGTAGGGGGCAGCCTGATCCAGCGTGCGGATACCGCCCGCGGCCTTGAAGCCCGCGGCACCGGCGCGCGCGCGGATCGTATCGACGATCAGCTCGGCGGCGGACAGGGTCGCGCCGACCGTGGCCTTGCCGGTGCTGGTCTTTACGAAATCCGCGCCGGCATCCAGCGCGAGCTCGCTGGCCAGCACGATGCGGTCGGGCGCGGACAGCTCGCCGCTTTCGAGGATGATCTTGAGCAGCGCGCTGCCGCTGGCATCACGCGCCGCCTGAAGCACCTGCCGCGCCGGCCCTTCGCGGCCCTGCAGCAGGGCCTGCCAGGGCAGCACAGCGTCGATCTCCTGCGCGCCGACGGCGCGCGCGCGACGGATCTCGCGCGCCACCCGCAGCGGATCCTCGCCGCCCTCGGGAAAGTTCACCACCGTCGCCACCGCGATCGACTCCGGCAGCAGCGAACGCGCGTGCTGCACATGCTCGGGATACACGCAGACGGCCGCCACGCGTCCGTGCGGACCATCGGCGCGGGCACACAGGGCGGCGATCTGCGTCGGCGTGGCGTCCTCGTCGAGACAGGTCAGGTCGAGCAGCGGCAGCAGCTGGCGGGCAGTCGCGGAATCGGCAGACATGGGCGCATCGCAGTCGGGAAGCCGAGCACAGCCTGCGCCGCCGGTACGCTCGCCGCGCTGATCAGAATCAAGCGGGCCGCGTCAGGATTCGGGATTCGGGATTCGGGATTCGGGATTCGGGATTCGGGATTCGGGATTCGGGATTCGG
>LNFM01021290.1_pt1 | contig 11302 bp, 10 predicted proteins | sample 596031 | NCBI WGS metagenome assembly LNFM01 (sample SAMN04254537, study PRJNA301005) | activated carbon metagenome | isolation source: dual media filters at the Ann Arbor, Michigan drinking water treatment plant | place: USA: Ann Arbor | reverse complement strand
AATGATTTGTTCTTCCGTGAATCGCTTCTTCATGTTGCCTCCGTTGAGGCAAACTCTAATTCAATTCCGGACTATTCTCGGGGAGCAGGTCATGTTGTCTTGCAAGGACGGGAAAGTATGTTGCAGCAGCTTTGGGCAGTCGGCCGTATTCGGTGCTGCATGGGCAGCGCTACCGAATAGGGTCCCTGCGGCAACGGCGAGGGCCACAGCAAAACGCCAGGGGAAGGGGGGGAGGCGTTTCATCGTGGCGACGCAACCGTTGCCGAGGGATCGACGCCTGGCGCACTCAATAGCGCGCCAGACATGGGGTGTGCAAGACCCAGATGAAGGATCAGCAGCGCCTTTTCGTGGTGATCCAGAATGCCTGCGGAGGCCTGCTCGTGACTGTCCTGCATGCTCGCGGAGTTGCCGCTCATGCTGACCAGAAACAACACACTCACTAAACACTGCGCCGGCTTCTTCATCGTTTTGTCCTAGACAAATATGAGACACAGGCCTAAGATAGCCCTGTCAAATAACTCTGTCAAGCATTTGTCTAGGACAAAAGTGCACACTCCTCGCTTCAATATCACTGCTGTCGAACGTGACACCGGGCTATCGAAAGATCTGCTGCGGATGTGGGAGCGCCGCTATGGCTTTCCCTCACCACAGCGTGACCAGCATGGCGAGCGCCTGTACACTGCGGCCGAAATTGAGCGCCTCAGGCTAATCAAACGTTTGATTGATAAGGGCTTTCGTCCAGGCAAGCTGTTTGCCTCTGATCCTGAATCGCTGGAAAGCTTGCTGGCGGAGCCCACCACACCGCAGATGCCCTCGGTTATCGAGGACTGGAACGGCTACCTAGACTTACTGCGCCAAGGCGATATCAGTGGCTTGCGCGACGCGCTGCAGCAGCAGCTGATGCGCCAAGGCCTGCAAAGTTTTGTCCTAGACACCGCGGCACCACTCTCGGTGGCGGTGGGTGAGGCATGGATGCAAGGCCAGATTCGCATCCACGAAGAACACGTCTATAGCGAACAACTCAAATCGCTGCTGCGCCAATCGATGGCCGTACTCGGTGAGCGCGGCCGCCCCACCCTGCTGCTGACCACCGTTCCCGATGAAGAGCACGGTCTTGGCCTGCTCCTCGCCGAAGTGTTGTTCATGCTTGAGGGCGCACGCTGCATCTCGCTGGGCACCCGCACCCCGCTGCTCGACATTGTCGATGCCGCCGCGCGCCACGGCGTCGATGTGGTCGCACTTTCGTTCTCGACGTCCTTCCCCCCGCGCCAAGCCGCCATTCAACTCAAGGAGCTGCGCGACTATATGCCAGCGTCCATCGAACTATGGATCGGCGGCGCAGGCACCGAACGCATCGTCCTGCCCCCGGGCGTAAAACGCGGCATGGGCCGACAAGGTCCGGCACAACTGATTGAAGAGTGGCGTATCAATCACGCCTAATAGTTCATCAAGTGCCCAAGTTTGAGACACTTGATTAATACTTCAGCTTAGTTCGTTTGGTAACGGGAAATCTTGCGTTTCCGCACCCAAATCAAAACACCAGTGATCGATAGCGCCGTTACAAGCAGGCCCAGTACACTGACGAAAATGCGCCAGGGCAGACCAAACACATTGGCCATGTGCAGCGCATACAGCCAACTGGTTACGGTATTGCCGTTGTACTGACCACTTGGTAGCTGAAGGTATTTGAACTCTCCCGTTGCAGCATCAAAGAATAGCCGGGTATGGCCGCGCTGATCTTGTATGTCACGACTGCTGCGTACCTGATAGCCATAGGTGGCGGTGTCTACGTAATAGCGCAAGGACACGGCTTGCTCCACGCTAAAGCCATGCGCCTTGGCCTGCTCGGCTATCAAGGTCTGTGCGCGTTCATTTGCAGCTGTCCAGCTCATTCGTGGTGCGCTGCTCCCGGGTGGACGCTTTTCCAGCTCAGTCCAATAGGGGCGATAGTCCATCACTGCACGCGTGCTCCAGGTGTAGACCGTATCCCACAAATTCATGTAAACGCTGGACCACGCGAACACCAACAGCACCAGCCATAACCAGAGTCCACCCGCACGATGCAGATCGAAATTGAGTCGCGTGGGGCTCGCTGCACGCTTGATCCGCCATGCGGGGCTCCAGCGCTGCCATAACGTTCTTCTAGTGGTCGCAGCTGTCGCTGACGAACTTGTGCGGCGCTGTGGCAACGTGAGGTAAAAACCAATGAAACAATCCAGCGTCCATATCACTGCGACAATCCCAAGCAGCCACATACCAAAGCTACCAAGGGCAAGGCGGTAATGCAGTGCATAGATGAAGGGCATCAGATTGATGCTGCCTTGACTGATTTCGCCCCACTTTCGGCGGCCGAGTTCATCGCCTGTATAGGGGTCCAACAACAGGCTATCGTTTTGCTTCACGGCAAGGTCAGCCTCAGGCAAGGCCTTGTAGCGAATCTCGGCACGCTCAGGATCGCGGGTGTATATGCCCGTTACCAAGGCGTTAGGGAGTAACGTTTGCGCACGTGTTGCCAGCTCCCCCATATCCAGCCGGCGCAAGTTTGGCTGCACCGGTGGGTACAGGCTTGGACAGACCCACCGATCAAGATCATCATGAAAGGCAAGCAGGCTGCCTGTCAGCCCCACAATGATCAGAAACACCGTCATCGCCAAGCCTGCCCAACGGTGCAGCCGCACCATCCAGAAACGCACAGCGTGTCTGGATGGTACGTTGGGTTTCCCAAAACTGGAATGTCCCGTGCAGCTAGCTGAATCGGATGTGACAGTCACTTAGAGCTTCAGATTCAAAGACACGTAAGCGGCACGACCTGCCCCCGGGGAGAACATCGGTTGTGGCGTCGTCCAAAAGAAGCTGTCGTACCAGACGTACTCATACTTGCGATCGAACACGTTCTTCACTTGCAGATCGATGCTTGCAGATTTAGAGAGTGTGTAACGCATGCTGGTATCGGTCAGCACGTAGCCACCAAACTTACCTTGTGCGTTCAGATCATCAATAAAGTAGCTGCCTTGTGCGCGCACTTGTGCCCCGACTTGCAACGTCTCAGACAACTTGTAGTCGGCGCCTAAATTGGTAACAAAGCGAGGGGTTGAGAAAACCTCTTTGCCAGCCAGCGATTGGGATGAAGACGTATAACCGCCGACAATCTTGGCCTCTTGGACTGCATGGGAGAACCATGCTTGCACACGCTCGGAGACTTGAGAGGTCACGATAAAGTCGAGACCTTTGCGGCGTGTTTGCCCAAGGTTCCGCGTTATTGCTGCGCTAGGCAGATTGGCCACCTCATCGGTCGCAACCGGTTTAAACTTGACGCCAATTTCCTTACCGGTATTGATGGACGGAGCAACGATAGGTGTGGTGCTTGCAGTGACATAGGCGTTGGCGCGTGAGCCCGTCAGGATCTGGAAGGTTCGGCCCCAGTTACCATACACACTCGTCGTTGGCGTCAGGCTATAGACCACACTTAATTTCGGCTGATTGATCCAACCGTAATCTTGTAGTGGGCCTGTCACCCCGGAGGTATTGATTTTGGTGCTACCCGTAAATTTATCCGTCCGAATGCCCGGAATGATCTTCAGCGAGTCAAAGGGCTTGATGACCGCCTGCACATACGCGCCGAAATTATTCAGGTTGTAACTGTCATCGTTCAGTATCGCCGCTGGTGTACTGAAATTGGTCGGCACGGCAAAGTCGTAACGATTACGTCGATACTCGTTATCCTGATGCTCGACATTAAAGCCACCATCCAATGTAAATTTGTCATTAGCACGCCACGTCAGCGTATTTACCCAACCATAATGTTGCTCATCCCATGTACGGCGTTGGCGAGCCCCAGCAACCGTGTTGTCACTGGTGTAGGTAACAAAACGATCATCCTTCATGGAGTTGAAGTACAGCTTGCTGGTGAGGGTGGTTGCCGGATTAATCTGCCAATCCACAACCACGGTCATTAGCATTCTTGGCTGGCGACTGAAAGCGGTTAGCGGCCAGCTCTGTTGCCGTTAAATAACCTGCCTCTTCAGCTTGGTGGTTATAGGTCCGGGCGATAACCCCAACCTTAAGATTGCCATCACTTGAGGTAACAAACCATTTACCGCCCGCTGAGTACTTTTCCGACTTCGAGTGATCTCTGTAGCCTGCAGAATCCTGCTTTGAGAAAAAATAGTTCTGCGCAAATCCGTCCTTCTCTTTACCAAAGGCGGCTTGGGCTTCACGCGTATTGAAGCTGCCATAGGTGAAGCGCATGTCGTTGTAATTACCCCCCTGGCGGGTACCCACATTGATATTGCCGCCGATGTTGTGCAGGCCATAACGTGGGTCGTTGGTTCCCCGTACGACTTCAACATACTCAATATCCAGTGGTGAGATCATGTCGAAATGGCGCATGTTTCCATTATTGATATTGCTAGGCACGCCATCGATCAGTAGCTTGATACCGTTGATATAACCTTCCCCATTGAACGCACGGAACGATGGCTTGCCTGACTCAGCTCCTAGACGGAACTCAGTGAGCTGCACCCCCGGCATCTGCCCGACCAGTTCCCAGCTGTTCATCACATTTTTCTCATGTACACGCTCGCCGGCCAGAATGTCCACCGAGGTCAGCACGTTGCTCGCCATCAGGGGCCCGTTCGACTGAGCTGTCACCGGGACCTCTCCCAGCATGATCACCGAATCGGCAGCACCGGCATTGCAAACAAATACGCTACAGGCCGACGCAATTACCATCGGCATCATTCTTTTTCTAAACAACATTTTCTTCTCCAATAAAACAGGGGATCAGCGATGCTTGATGGTGACGTCTGAGGACTTGACGGGGACGACCATCACGGTCACGTTGCCTTCCGCCTTGCCACTCAATGCAACGCGATATGTTCCGGCTGGCAATTCGTACTGAATCAGTTTGCGAATAGGCGGGCAGCCGCTGTGCTCGCACATCAGGCCTTCCATTTTCTTTTCGCCATCGAAGACATCAATCCACACAGGAAAATCGACCGCAACCCGATAGCGCCCTTCAGCAGGTACCGTAATTGCCACACTTGCGGTAAATGCGCCCGAGGCGCAATCACCAGCGCAGGCCTTGAGCGTCATTCGATAGGGCTGGTTGATATGCCCCGGCAAACGCACTGTTGTCAGGTTGTCAGTCCCGGGAGCACTTTGTCCCTGGGCCCAGACTTTTTGAATCTCTGGAAACAGGCACTCAGCACTCGATGGGGTATTCGGCTTCATTTGTGCAAAACACGGCTGAAGTCCAGCGACCATAAGTAGGCCAAAGAAGATTGATTTCATACTCAAATCGAAATTAGAAGCTGTAGGTGCCACGCAAAGTTAGAAAGCGGCCCGGGCGAAAGATAGGCAATGCTTCAAACGACGTGCTTGTAGAGACAATTTGCGTGGTGGCATATTCCTGATTGGTCAGGTTTTCCACGATGGCACTCATAGTGAAAGCTTTGTCGAAGCGATAGGAGACCGAGGCATCAACCACCGTGAAATTTGGGAATGGGCTGCGGAAGCCATCCTGGAAGTAGCGATCCGTTTCACGACGCAGCGTGGCTGAAGTTGTCCATTGATTCGCGCTGTAGCTAGTGTCCAGCTTGATGACATGCTCAGATGTGGCAAAGGTGTTTTGCTCCGGATCGAGGCGTGTCCACGACCCACCCCACTGCCAACCTGAGCTGATTTGATGACGGAAATCGAGCGTGAAGCCAGATGTCTCAACAACATCGCCCACATTCACAAAGCAGTTACCTGGCCCCGGTGTGCAAATTGGATTTTGATTACGTGGACGGGGGAAAATCGGATTGGTGGTCTTAGTTTTGAAAACCGTTGCACCAAGCTTGAGGTTAGTCAGCGGCTGAATCTCAAAGCCCAACTCATGTACGGTCAGGTTTGTCGCAATCAGCTTGGTGTTACCGAATGAACCAAAGAGCTGATTGAAGCTCGGCGCAGAGAATGCGCGAGACACATTACCTCTGATACGCCAATTGGCGCCTGTAGGGCTCCACACAAAGCCCAGCTTGGGGCTGCGTGACGTTTCGTTGTAATAAGAGAAAGTGTCTTGGCGATAGCCACCCGATAATGACAACTGTCGATCGAAAGCGAGGTAACGGTTCTGAATAAAGAAGCCCGTGGTATCGCCTTCCCGTGAAGTGTTGGCCACTCGGTCATCTAACCTGCCTTTTTGGTACTCGGTTCCGAAGGTCAGCAAATTCTTACCGGTATCCCAGTTCAGCTTTGCGCTGATGCTGTTAGATGTTGTGCGCTGATCTGTCGGTGTCGTTTGACCGGCACCACTCGGCGTACCGTAGTTCGCATTGAAGGTAGTTCGCTCATCGAAACTGTTGAAGTTATAAGTGAGATCACCACTCCACTCGGGGTTGAATTGATAAAGCGCAGTCACATGAAAGTGCTGGCGGCTTCCATTTTCAGCACGTGCGGTCGGTGTCCCAATGGGATTCGTCAACGCAGGCGTACCTGGTTGCACGAGGTAGCTCGGATTTGTTCTGTCCCAGCTGTAGTCAATCAAGGCGGCGGAAAGATGCAAATCGCCAAAGGCCTTATCGACGAAGCCTGCAAAGTTTTGAAGTCTTGAGTTGCTAAAGTCAGTCCGGCCACGTGGTTGCAAGTGACCATCGGTCTCGCGCTGATCAAAACCAACCAGATAGTTACCACCGTCCTTGAACGCCCCACCTAGATAACCACCCAATCCATTGGTATTCCAACGCCCCACTGAGGCTGACACCTGACCACCAAACTCACTTTGACGACGCGTAACCAGATTCACCACGCCAAGCCGTGCATTGTTGCCATAGGCGGATGATGCCGGCCCTTGAATCACTTCAGCGCGCTGAATCAACGACAAGGGCAGGATATTCAAGCTGGCCTCAGGGAAGAAGCCGTTATTCAATGGCACGCCATTAATCGCCAAGGTAGTCGAAGTTGACGACCGCGGCTGTGCCGAGATGCCATACATACCAATGGAGGGCTCTCCATCTGGCCCACCTGAACGGCGGATATTGACATTGGGCAGAATCGCAAGCGCTTCTGTCACATCCTTGACAGGTAATGCATCGATCGCTTTTCGATCAATGATGCGTACGGGGTTGCTAACCTCGGATGCAGGTAATAACTGTCGATCAGCACTTACCTTAACTTCAGGCAAAACGGTGCTTGTCTTTTCAGTATCACTAGCTGCCTGCTGTGCCAGTGTGCTTGCAGAAAGGATCGAAAGTAGCGTCGCGGTAGGTAGTTTCATGTCGTTATCATTTCTTATGGGAACAAATAGCCATCAATGATGGTGGTGATGTTCGTGCCCTTTGGCCGGAGCGCTTGTAGGGGTGGTCAGCGCTTTTGCAGGTGCCTGAACCTCAACGGTTTGGCGTTTTTTATCCTTGCCGACGAAAACCAAAGTGAGGGGCACCGAATCACCTTCGGCAATGGGCTTTGTAAGGCCAACCAGCATGAGGTGGTAACTGCCAGGTTTGAGCTGAACTGGCTTGTTCGCGGGAATATCTAGTCCGGCGATCTGACGCATGCGCATCACGTCGCCCTGCATCGACATTTCATGAATCTCGGCTTGCGCCACAGGTGAACTTACCGAAATCAAGCGCGCGTCTGCAGCGCTGGTTATTTGCATAAATGCGCCGGTACTTTTCTGCTGGGGCACAGTCGCGCGTACCCAAGGCTCACTAACAGTGATCTGTGCCCACGCTTGGGGTATGTAAAGGCAAGATAGGGCCAGCAGTTTCAATAGGTTATTCATTGGGTGCGCTCCTTTGCGTTAGTAAAGAGATCAGGCAAATGCCGGTATTGATATAGCTGGCAATGGCCAAGCCATGGCGATGCTGCCTTTGCTGCGCTTACCGAGATAGCCCTCGCGACGCAGTCGGCAAATGACACGTGATGAGGTTTCGACGGTAAGACCGGTGATATCGGCGATGTCTCGGAGCGATGGCAGGGCGATGCTTTCGCCGCCTTCTGGCTCGCCTCGCCTTAACAGCGTGAGCAGCCGAGCTATCCGATCATCCGCGCCACCCACACGTAGCGCCACAACCTCAGCGGTGCGTTGCTCGGCCGCTTCAATCAGCCTTAATAAGGCGACCATGGCATCTAGCCCGGTGTCGCCGCGCCAAGGCACCAACTCACAGGGGGTCAAGGCGCGCGCGCTGAAGCGGTACTTGCCGTGTAGAAGGGCTTCGATACCGATGACATCGCCCGGCAATGCCATCCCGGCAAATCCATTGCCGTCGTGATCTTGGGCATCGAGACGTACGAGACCTCGTACCACGCGCCAGCCTGCCCCATCAGCACCAGCCCAGTAGATATTGGCGCCCTTGCGGAAGCTTTGTTGCCGGGCGCTATTGAGCAGATCCCGAGCCGACTCTCGGGCGATCTGAAAATTCAGCATGATGTTCTCCGTTGATGCAACGGCACGCGTGCAATGCATGCCGCTAGACGGCTCAAGGGCCGTAAAAGGCGCTAACGCGCCAGCTCAGCGATCAGACGGAGAGAACGGGGGGTGCGCGGGGGTTGGCAGTGGCCCAGACAAACAGGGACTGCGGCGCAGAGAAGAACAGCGGGGGATAGAAGGCAGTGCCATCGTAGGGCAGGCGGAATACCAGCTCGGACGAAGCGGGTAAGGCGAATGCACCGGCATGCGGAGCACAGAAGGGGCAGTGCTCGAAATGAATTTGGTGCTCAGTTTGAGCAGGCTGGCCAGTTTGTGCGGAGGTCCCCACCTCGACCTTGATGAGCTTGACGCCTTTGGCTGTACAAACTTCAAGCCAACCACTTTGCTTATTCAGTGCATGCGATACCGTTGGCGCCATGGCACCAAACAGCACAGCCAGCAATGCCAGCCAGCTGAATACTCGACGGAAAAAATGCATGCGCAACATGGAGGTGGATTCTACCTGACAGCAAAGCGGAATCGCTTGCCAAAAATTGATTCAAATCAATTTCAGAGCAGCGCAATGCCCGGCAGATTGAGTAGCGAGCTGTCGCGAATGATGTCCACAAAGTCCCTGACAAAGGGCCGCTCAGCGTAGCTTTCGCCACACGCAGCATACAGCCGACCGGTCAGCCCCTTTTTGGTAATGGCCAGGCTACTGACATAGCCACGATCCAGATAGTTTTTCACTGCCCACAAAGGCAGCACGGCCACACCGCGGCCACTGGCCACCAGTTGCAGGATGGCCACAGTCAGCTCGCTGGTCCGGCGTTGCGGGCTGATACCCGCAGGAATGAGCACTTGGCGCATGACATCGAGCATGTCGTCCGGCACCGGATACGTGATCAAGGTCTGATCGGCAAAATCTTGTGGTCGTAAAAATGGTCGGGCAGTGAGTGCGTGGCCATTGGCGACCAGCCCGACCATCTCATAGCTAAACAAGGGGAGATAGGCGATGCCGGCTTCCTGCTCCTGCTGCGAGAAATCACTGACGATGGCGAGCTCAGCCCGATGCTGATGCAGCAAGCCCACCGGGTCAGAGTGAAAGCCGCTGACGATATCCAACTCGACCTCGGGCCAGCGGGTACGGAAGACATCCATCGCTGGCATCAGCCAGTCGAAGCAGGTGTGGCACTCCACCGCTATGCGCAGTTGCCCAGCCATGCCCTCCCCCAGCCGGGCAATGTCGCGTTCGGCCTCATCAACCTGTGGCAACAAGGCATCTGCCAGTGTGAGCAAGCGCTGGCCGGGTACGGTAAAGGCGAGTGGCGTCGACTTGCGCTCAAACAGTGCCATGCCGTAATGGTCCTCAATCGCCTTGATCTGATGCGACAGCGCCGACTGCGTGAGATTCAGCAAGGTCGCGGCCTTGGACAAGCTGCCGGTGGCGCGTAAGGCGAGCAAGGTGCGCAGATGACGCAATTCGAGGATGGATCTCACACAATCACCTCATGAATTAAATTCACAATTATTTATAAAATCTTTCGTTTGAATAATACACAGCAAACCCCGATCATGCCAGCCATCTACTCTTACAAGGCCTGTTTCCATGATCCGCATTCACACACTTGGCTATCCCCGCATCGGCTTGCAGCGCGAACTCAAGGTCGCGCTTGAAAAGCACTGGAAGGGTGAAATTGATGTCGCCGCATTGCAGCAGGTTGGCCAGACACTACGCGCCCGCCACTGGGCCGAGCAACATGATGCCGGCCTCGACTTTGTCACTGTCGGTGATTTCGCCTACTACGACCACATTGCAAATCACATTCAATGGCTGGGCTGTGAACCGGCACGCTTTGGTTTTGACGGCAGTGAGACCGAGCTAGCGCGTTATTTCACACTGGCCCGTGGCGTTGCCCGCGAAGCAGTAGCAGAAAGCAGCTGCGACAGTGGCTGCACACATGCGCAAGACGGCCACGGCAAGCCAGCGCTGGAAATGACCAAGTGGTTTGACACCAACTATCACTACCTCGTGCCAGAGTTCAACAGCGACACGACCTTCACCCTGCAAGCGGACAGCCTGCTCGGGCAAGTGGCTGAAGCACAGGCGTTGGGACACAACGTTAAGGTGGTGCTGGTTGGACCACTGAGCTTTTTGTGGCTAGGCAAGGAGAAGCAGGCGGACTTTGATCGCTTCACCCTGCTGCCGCAATTGCTTGAGGCTGCCAACGTGGCTTGGGTGCAAATTGACGAGCCAATTCTGGGGCTTGATCTGCCAGTCGCTTGGCGTCAGGCCTTTGAGAAAACCTATGCACAGCTCGCTACCTGCGGCGTGAACCTGCTGCTCGCTACCTACTTCTCACCGCTCGACGACAACATCAATCTGGCGTGTCGCCTACCTGTGGCGGGTCTGCATATCGATTGCATTCGTGCGCCGCAAGACTTGGCGGGCGTGCTTGACTGGCTGCCGGCGCACAAGGTGCTCTCGCTCGGCGTGATTGATGGCCGCAACATTTGGCGCACGGATCTCGACATCACGCTTGAGCTAATTAGAAAACTGCGCACCCATCGGCCCGGCCACACCCTGTGGCTAGCGCCATCGTGCTCACTACTGCATGTGCCCTTGTCATTGAAGACAGAAACGGCGCTAGATGCCGATCTCAAATCTTGGCTGTCCTTTGCCGCCGAAAAGCTCGACGAACTCAATATCCTCAAGCGCGCCCTCAACGAAGGTGCTGCCAGCGTGACCGACCAACTGACTACTTCAGCAGCGGCAATCCGCAGCCGCCGCAATAGTAGCCGTGTGCATAACCCTACTGTCGCTGAGCGCCTGAGCCACTTGCCTGATGGTGTGGATCAGCGCCTGTCGGTGTTTGCTATACGTAGCCAGAAGCAACAACAACGCTTTAA
>LNFM01012277.1_pt1 | contig 11302 bp, 12 predicted proteins | sample 596031 | NCBI WGS metagenome assembly LNFM01 (sample SAMN04254537, study PRJNA301005) | activated carbon metagenome | isolation source: dual media filters at the Ann Arbor, Michigan drinking water treatment plant | place: USA: Ann Arbor | reverse complement strand
GCAGCGGGCCGGAACTTTGGAGGGGACCGGCGCTCTGAAGCGGACCCGCCGTCTGAACAGGACCGGAGCCCTGCAACGGGCCGGCATTCTGCAGCGGACCACCACCCTGTTGCGGAGCGTGTTGCGCCTGCTGGGAGTCTGTCGCGAGACCACCGTCGACTCCCACTCCACCAGGGCCTGCCCCCTGCATCGGGCCAACCCCTTGCATCGGACCCGTGCCCGGCTGACTGGGACCTGCTCCCGCCTCGGACGCGCCCTGCGGCGCTTGTGCTACTTCGGGACCAACTTGCGCAGCCGCGCTCACGGCCCCAAGAAGGCCCAGGATGGCAGCGAAACCTTGTGTTCGAAGCGCAATTTTTGTCATGAAAACCAAACCTGACCAAGCATGGTCAATTCTGCGGAGGCATCGTGAGCGGCTCCCGCGAGGTGAGACTCTGTCATTCGCGAAGAGAACGACAAGACGACTACGCGGCATATGATCTGGATCAAGGGCTGTCCCGCCAGTTACACCACCACCGGGGGCACGACCTTTTTTAGCAAGGACAGCTGCGCGATGTTGCCTCCACAGAGGGGCTCTGGCAGGGTGCTCTAGGAAGAGGTGCAGGGCGCGATTCGGCTGGTATGTCTGGTGTCCTGAGAATTGCCTACGTTCTCGGTCGCTTCCGGATGACTTCGAGCCATGCCCGGAGGCGGGGGCGCCGTGATACGGGCGGACTGCCGCAAGGACCGCGTCATCACCTTTGCTCGATGGCGGCTTGTTTACCATGCGGCCCTGAGTTCCGTCTGTCAGCGGACCGGCAGGAAGGCATCGCAGGCGGCTCCCCCATGTCTGTTCATATCTGCGTAATCATAACAGGCGATGAGGCGGGATGCAGTTTATCAGGACTGGCTTATTCGTGCTGCTCTCGATCAACGTGGGACTGTACTTGCGTTACGGCACGGCAAACGAGGCGCTGGAGCAGGTCGCGTGGCTCATTCTGTTCGCGACCTTTCTTTATGACTCCTTGGACCTCGGCGAGGCCTACGCATCGCGGTTCGAGCAGTTCGGGACTCACGCCGCCCAGACCATCGGCTACGGCCTGTTGACTTATACGTGCTGGGGTTACTGGGCGGCGGGCGACACGTCGAGCTTCGTCAATACGGCCGCCTGGCTCGCGATCTGTGCTCTGCTGGCCTACGATGTTTATGCGCCGGGTGAGTATGGCGGGTTCGAATGGCGGGTGCGCAACGTGGCGAAGGCGGTGCTGTACGCCGTCGTGGTAGCCTTGGTCGGGCTGTGGGGCTGGCAGGGTGTCAGCAAGAATGACGCCGACAGCCTGGTCAGTGCTTATGACGCTGCGCTCTGGATCGGCTGCTTTACCATCGTCGAGCTTCGCGTCTTTGATTTTGAAACGAAGGAAGAGGCGGAACTGATGCAGCATCCGACTGAGCCCTTAGTCGAGCGCACCGCTCGCGATTAATCTCGGCCGCGCTTCACTCGACCTGAAATTGTAGCCTCCCAACGCTGAAGCCGGACCATGATCGATTGGCTCTATTCGCTCCCCGAGACCCTCGTTCTGGCAATGGGCGCCGTCTTGATGGCCGGCGCGATCCTCGCCCTGCCGTCTCTGGTGCACCGGCTGCCCTACCTGCGGACCAGCAACGAGAACACCGACTTCGTGCTGCGCATGCAGGCCACGCTCTTCACCATGACGAGCCTTGTGCTGGCTTTCACCCTGGTCGAGGCGGAGAGCAACTTCCGCAAGGCCGACTCGCTGTTGGCGACCGAGGCGTCGCAGATCAACCGGCTTGACCGGCTGCTCACCCGTTATGGCGACGAGCAGGTCACGGAGCTGCGGCGCAGCCTGATGGCCTATGCGAAGGCGATCGTCGACGACGAATGGCCGGTGATGCTGCGCGGCGAGGCCAGCGACAAGGTGCGCCTCGCCTTCGCGCGCCTCTCGCGCGGCATCTTCGAGATCGAACCGCGCTCCCCCCGCGAGACGACGATCTATGCCGAGATCCTGGGCTCCTTCGATTCGATCGCCGAGTCGCGTGACGCAAGGCTGAATGCCGTCTCGCTCGCCCTGCCCAAGCCCTACTGGCAGGTCGTCCTGTTCGCCGTCCTCATGCTGATGTTCATCACCAGCACGATGCAGCGCAGCGCCTTCCGCGCCTACGTGCTCTCAGCCCAGATGGCCGTGATGGGCGCCTTCATCGGCTTCGTGTTCATCATGGACCAGCCCTTCAAGGGCCAGACCGCCGTGGATGCTGACCAGCTTCGGAAGGCGATCGTCCTGATGGAGAACCGGAGCCGCTGAACGTCATGCCGCGAGCATCGACCTTGTCGGCGGTCGGCGGTAACTCAGCGCCTCGGCAATGTGGATTAAAGGGCACCTCGGAGAATGGGCCTTCAGCAGTCCCAGCCGCCGATCGGCCCGCCCCAGAAGCAGTGCGCCCGCGTCCGACGTCACCCGAGCAGAAGCGGAAGCTCGTCAACTTGTCACCCAAGCAGGTACAGAGCGCGGAGCTGGCCGGCGAGCCTATCGAGCAGGTGTTGAGCCGCGCCCCCGGCAATGACGAAGCCATCGGCGGCATCAAGGTCGTGGCAAAGAGCGGCTGGTTCGCCGCGCGCCCGTCGGGCACGGAGAACATCTACAAAATCTACGCCGAGAGCTTTCGCGGCGAGGAGCACCTCCGCGCCATCCTGCGCGAGGCGCAGGCGATTGTTGATGCAGCACTGGCCTAAATATGGGTTCCTCCTCATAGGAACGACTGCACGTAGGCCTCCAGTTCCGGTCGAGGTGGCATCATCCGCATCAAGCAGCAACCTGCTGTTCATTGCGTTGAGTTGTGCTTGCTCAAAACTCCAAAAAGCCGAGAAAGCATAGAGTTTTCGGCGCCGCAGTCATACCGTCATCGGCATGCTTACGCTTCTGTCCGCCCTCGGTTCCCTGCTCTCGTTCCGGGTCCGCAGCCGCGCCGCGCTGGAGTTCGAACTCGTCGCCCTGCGGCATCAGTTGACCGTCCTGCGTCGGCAGCGCCCCGCCCTGCGCAATCGCTACGAGCGACGCGCAGCCTGAACCGTTTACGGCGACCGAAACTGTACCGCCCTGACACTGCCGGGCGTCGTCGTGATCCGCCATTGCGTCGATCGGAGGCAGGCGCGCCCAGAGCCCATGCGGGGAGGCCGCGCCGCAAGAGAACGGTGAGCTCTTCGATCACAGAACAGCACCAACCGTGGCATTCATCGGCGAACCGACTCCATGGCCGGATGACATCTTGCGCAAGGACAGGTGAACTCAGCGCCCGGCGAACCTCGGTGCCCGCTTCTCAGCGAAAGCGCGCGCGGCCTCCTTGTGATCTTCGGTGTCACGCAGCTGCATCAGGTTAGCGCTCTCCATGTCGAGGCATTCAGCGAAGCTGCCCTTCAGCGCCCGGTTGAGGTTGTCCTTGATGAGCCGGTGAGCCAGGCGCGGGCCGGAAGCGAGGCGCCTGGCGATCTCCAGAGCCTTGATCTCGAGCTCGACAGACGGCACGACCCAGTTCACCAGTCCGATCCGGGCCGCCTCGGTCATGTCGATGCGGTCGCCCAGTAAATAGAGTTCGCGGGCCTTGGCCGGGCCGACCAGCTGCGTCAGCAGGTAGGTGCCGCCGTAGTCACCGGAGAGACCGATCTTCACGAAGGCGGTGCTCATGATCGCCGTCTCGGAGGCGATGCGCATGTCGCAGGCGAGCGCCAGCGAAAGGCCGGCGCCGGCAGCCGCGCCGGGCAAGGCGGCGATCGTGGGCTTGGCCATCTCGAACAGGCGCAAGGAGGTGCGCCGCTGGGACTGGCGCTGCGTTTCCATGCGCCGGAGCTGATCGATGGGTTGCCCCGCCGCATGGCCGCGCGCCATGTTCTTTACGTCTCCGCCGGCGCAGAACGCCCCACCCGCGCCGGTCAGCAGCACGCAGCCAACCTCGCGGTCGAGCTCCGCAGCGGCGAGTTCCTCGCCAAGCCTGACCTGCATTTCCTGGGTCAATGCATTGCGATGCTCGGGCCGATTGAAGGTCAGCACCAGGACGCCGTCCTCGCGCCGCACCAGAAGATCGTTGCTGTCCGTCATCGTTGCCCCCCTCGTCATCTCAGGTTCCTTACCCCGCAATCTTAGCTGCGACCCTGCCTGGCGGCGACAGACATCGACGCAACTTTCACTGCGCTGCGTCTCAGGCTCTTTATCAAGGTCACGACGTCGCCAAGATCTCGCGCAGCGAGGCTGGCGTAAAAAACCTCACTCGAACAGCCGCATACATCTACCGGGTAGGCCAGGATGCGCGCCCAATCCATAACCGCCCCCTACCCTGACCCCGGCGACGACATCACGGGCCGTCCGAAAAACTGTACCGGGCCACCTCAGGCACCGCTATGGTTACCACGCTTGGGCGCTGGGCTTCCGGTCGTTCGAGTTTTTTGACCAAACGGGCTTGGGCGTGCCGGTCATCGGCCTGCTGCTTAGCGACCGCATTCGCCGGCGCAGGCTGCCCTTCGTGCTTGGGCCTGGGCTGACGGCCAGCACGATGGCAGGGATCGCCAGAGATCCCGGGTTGCCGCTGTGGCCGTGAGTAGGCGAAGCGGTCAGTGAAGGACATTGATCGGCCTAAAAGCTTATCGGGGATAGCTGCGCATCTTCTAAATGTTCCCCCCGATCAGACCAGCGCAACCGTACTTGTCGCCACGTAGATTCCCCCGGCTGGGGAATCCTTGAGGAAGCCTGGCTCAGAACCCGGCCTCGCTCTTCAAGCCGGGCTGGCGCTTGGTTCTCGCCTTCAGTTTATTGGAATCTTGGCGACCCGCACCAGTTCCTTGGTGTCAACGAGCTCGCGTGCGACATAGCCATCGAATGCAGCGGGTGACATCGGAGCCGGTTCGGCCCCAACTGCGGCGAGCTTCGCGACCATGTCCGGCGACTCGAGCGCCTTCACCAGCGGCTTGTTGAGCGCGTCGACAATGGCGTTGGGCGTGCCGGCCGGAGCGAACATGCCGATCCACGGCTCATAGGAAGAGTTGGCGATCCCCGCCTCAACCGTCGTCGGCACGTCCGGAAGCATCCGCGAGCGCTTTGCGGTGCTCGTCGCCAACGCCACGAGCTTTCCCTCCTTGATCGGGCTCAGAGTGTTGCCAATCGAGATGAAGGCAAAGTCGACGCGTCCTGCCATGACATCGGTCAAAGCCTCAGGCGTGCCGCGGTAGGGTACGTGCACGCCCTCGAAGCCGGCCATCGCCCGGAACTTCTCCGATCCCATATGAAGGGCACTTCCGACCCCGCTCGACGCGTAAGTGATCTGGCCGGCCTTCGCTTTGGCCAGAGCCAGCAGGTCCTTGACCGACCGAATGTTGCTGGACGGCGCCACAACAAGGATCAGCGGCAGTGTCGCCAGCATCGTGATGCCGCGAAATTCCTTTGCGGTATCGTACGGCAGGCTAGCATAGAGTGCCGGATTAGCCGTGTGAGCCGACGATACGACCAGCAGGGTGTAGCCATCGGGCGGTGCCTTGGCGACTACGGCCGAGCCGAGCGAACCTCCGGCGCCCGGCCGATTATCGATTAGGAAAGGTTGCGAAAGCGCTTCCCTCAGGCTCTCGGCTGCGAGGCGCGCCACCACATCAGTGGCACTGCCCGCCGAGATTGGCACCACGACCTTCACTGGCCGCGACGGGTAGTCATTGGCACTTGCGGCCTTAGACACCAGGCCGGCCGCGAGCGCGAGGGAGAGGGTACGGCGGCGCATCATGACTGCACCGCCGGAACGCCACCGCGCGAGCCATTGTTGAAGCGATCGCCCATGCCCGGCGCAAGTGGACGCCCCTCGTGCAAGTTGAGCCATAGCCGCAACAAGAGCCGCTTGTCCTCTGGCCGATCGCCATCCCTGAATGCTGTACGCGTGTGGATCACGGCCCAATTATTAAGGAACTGAATGTCGCCTGGGCGAAAGTCCATGCCGAGGCAAAGATTGGGGCTGACGGCGAGTTCCTCGACACAACGGATCGCTGCCCACTCGGCGTCCGTCAGCGGTCGCCCTTGCTTCTCGCGGGCCGTCCGGCTCGACTTCGAGTTCAGGCAGCAGCTAAGCCTGCCTTCGAACAGGCTATAGACAGGGATGTCAGGCGTCGTTTCATCGAGTCGACGCTCGGTACCCTCGCCCCGCGTGTCGTGGGGAAATCCACGGTGCAGGATGGGCAAATGCTCCGGATGATCCCGGACGATACTCTCATAGATTGATATCGCACTGGCGATCATGCTGCGCCCTCCTTCAGGTGACTTGCGCACACAGAGCAACCCAACCACATCGCTGGGATCATTATGAGGATTGGCCGCGGCCGCCGTCGTGTAGAGGCGCGTATTGATGTCCTCATAGTCGTCGCCCTGGTCAGCGACATGGGTCATCAGATCGCCACGCTTGTTCTGGAAGACTGGCGCGCCCATGTGCACGCCGATGCCCCAGTAAATCGCCTTGATCGTGTCGAGGTCGTAGCGGTCGACGGGGATTCCCCGCAACAGGAAGAAGCCGCAACCGTGCTCAAGCTGACGGGCCTGCCGGGCCAACCGCTGACCGAACGTCGGGATGGGAAAATCGCCCGCCGAGTAATTAGGGGGCGCAAGGCCGCGAGACCGCACGGCCTTCACTGCCTCGTCGAGTTCACGCAGATCAGACGGCGTCAATTCGTAAAGCCATTGATCGGCCGACCGATGGTCTTCGGCTTTCCAGGCGAGCCGATCAGTTTGGTTGTGCAGCACGGTATCCATGCGTTCCTCCAGTTCTGCGGCACCACAACTTCAGATGATGCCGTCTTTGACCAGCCTCTCAAGTTCGTCCGCACCGAGGCCGAGCAGCCCACCGAGAACTTCTTCGTTGTGCTGGCGAGGCAGCGGTGCCGGGCTGAAATAGCCAGCCTCCGCCTCGCTGAATTTCATCGGGAAGCCGGGTGCGCCAATCTCGGGAAGGACTCCGAGCGTCGGATGCTCAAGCGGCTGGTACATGCCGCGCGTTCGAAGGTGCTGCGACTCGGCCAGTTCCCGGGGCCCGTTGATGGCCGAGGCGACGCCACCTGCGGCAAGCATCCGCTCGACCGCCTCGGCGGTGGTACGGTCGGCGGCCCACTCGGCGACCAGGGCATCGACCTGCTCGTTGTGGGCCACCCGCCAGTCGAGGCTGCTCCAGTCAGGATCGTCAGCCAGGTCGAGGCGGTTGAGCGCCTTCAGCACACCAGACCATTGGCCCTGCGTCGCTGCCCCCAGCACCGCCCAACCGTCTTTGGTGGCGTAAGTGTTGATCGGTGAAAAGCGCAGGATCCGGTTACCCTGGCGAACCGGCACACCAAGCCGCTCGTACCAGTCTATCGGGTCGTCGAACATCAGGGCAAAGAGGCAGTCGACCATGGAAATGTCGACAAACTGGCCTCGTCCCGTGCGTTCCCGGTCAAGCAAGGCCGCCAGAACGCCCGACATCGCAAACGTGCCGGCGATCGCGTCTGACAGGGCCGTGCCGGCCTTCATGGGGGGCTGGCCTGGCAGCCCGGTCACACTCATCAGCCCGGCAGCCGCTTGGACCGTGACGTCGTAGGCCTTCAAATCGCGGTCCGGACCAGTTGAGCCATAACCAGTCAGTGCACAGTAGACCAAGCGGGGATTCGCAGCCGAGAGATTCGCGTAGTCGAGCCCGAGACGGGCCATCACTCCTACGCTGAAGTTCTCGACCACTACGTCCGCCTTCTCGACGAGTCGAAGGAAGAGCTTCTTGCCTTCTGCTTTCTTGAGATCGAGGGTGATGGCCTTCTTGCCGCGCGTGCGCTTCAGGTAGTTGACGTTCAGGTCATCAGCGGACTTGCGCGTGAACGAGACGCCTTCGGCGCCTGCATATGGCGCACCGAGCGCCACGCGCTCGGCGCCCGCCGGCGAGTCGATCCGGATGACCTCCGCCCCAAGTCCGGCCAGGAAAAGTGTCGCCTGCGGCCCCGAGAAGAACTGCGTCAGGTCGAGGACACGGATTCCAGCGAGGATGCGGTGCATGCGGGTGGTCGCTTCTAACGACGTACCAGAAGACGCTTAACTTGCTCGGCCGCCTGACGAGCGCGATGACGGACCTCGTCATCAGTACAACTCGACAAGGGATGATCGACGACTACCGGCTCGAGACCGGCCATGCCGAGAGCGGCTCGTTGCGTGACGCACTCGGTGACAAATTCCCGCGTGACGATGACCGCCGACGGGGTACCCAAGCTTTCCAATTCAATGCCGTCGTGCACACTGCACGATGTACAGGACCCTCAATCACCTATAGCTGTAATGACTACATCGCTGGATGCTGCGATCTGCGCAATCATTTCCGGGTCGGCCGTGTAGGAGAAGCCGCGCTTCACAAAGGTATTAACCTGCGCAAAGGCAAACTCCTCATTCAGGATATCGGCGGTGTATGTGAGTAGCTTGCCCGCTTTCATCTTCGCATTGTCGAGAACGCCCAAGCGCAGCCCCCTCAGGTCGACAACTCGGGGAGCCAGCGGCCGTGCCTCGGCTTGGACGATACCACGGGGGTCGTAGCCGTAGAGCGGGATGCTGTAGGACATGACGAAACTCCTTGCAGAACCGGCGATGATCAGAGGAAACAGGTGCCGTCAACGCAGACCGGGCCGCCGTTCGGCACGGCGCCATCGATAGAGCGAAGAACCGGGCTGTTGTAATGCCCCCAGCCCGGAATGAACGACGAGAAGCGGCCGGCGGTACCACCGATGACGAAAAGGTGGATGTTATCCGGCGACGGAACGATCGGAATGTCGGAATCCAAATCGCGGCGATACCAGCGCGGCAGGTGGCGATTGTAGGCCTTGCCATACTTGTGATTGTGGACAATGCGGCCAAACTTGTTTGTCGCGTACATTTGCAGGTAGCAACGCACGTCGTGACGGGTCCAACCATGCTTGGCGATAGCCTGCGCATGCTCTGGCGACAGGGCCACGGTACAGTGACCACTGGCACGGGCGTTGTTGTGCACGACGGTTGTCATTGATGAGATGACGTCGTCGAGAATGCCCTCCGGGTCATTCGGCAGGGGGCTGTTGATGTTGTGGTTCGACTCCGCGCCGATCGCAAAGACCGTCGAGTCCTGCATCCGGTACCCCTTCTCCACATGGTACGGAGCCCAGGGGCTGTCTTCCTCGTTCTCGGCAACGCAATAGCTGTACTTAGCCGGTGTACCCTGTGTGCTCTTATCGAGCACCCCAGGCAATGCGCCGCCCACATTGAGAAGCATCAGTCGAATTGCCCGGCCGATGGTCGCGTTGGCGCGGTTGCCGGGAGCGAATGCGCCGTGTCCGGCGTTCATCCCAATGTCCTTCCGGACCGGCCCGTTGACCACAACCAAGGGGGCAATGACATGTGTCGTTGCCTGGATGGCATTGAGGTTGAAGTGGGGTTCGCACATGGCCCGCATGGCCGCCCGGAGCACCGGAGCGTACAGGGGCAGGCAGCCGGCCATCACGGCATTTACCGCTAGCACGCGGCGCGTAAGGTTTCCCCAGCGCGGCGGCACCCTTGCCTCCAGGAAATCGCCGTCGCCGCCCAGGGCCTCGATCATTGCCTCGACCTTTTCAGGGGTCGGGGGCACCACGGGCAGTCCGTCCGTATAACCGTTAGCGAAGTACCATTCCTGTGGATCAACGCCATCCAGCGGGATCATGTCCCCGCCGACCCGGTCTTGCAGCGCAGTTGACGCCATGCCAGCGGCCTCGCGAAAGCGTTTCACTCCTCGTCGTGCGGTCTGCGCCGCATCGGCTGCCTAATTGTTCGAACAAAATGCAGCTGCCGTCAACTGCTGGCATTCTCACGAAACAGATCGATCGCCTGCCGGAACAACTCAAGGCGATAGTGGAGGTCCGCTGTGACGATCGGCGTGCCCTCCCAGGCAAAATAGGTGCGCCGCACGACGACCGTCGGATGACCCGGGGGAATACCGAGGTGCTGCGCAGCTGGTAACGACGCCTGGCCGCCCTTGATCTCCTGGCGCACGCGATAGGCTCGAATCCGGCGCGCCTTCTCGATCTGGACAATTAGTGGTTCAAGGCCGATGTCCCGATGCGACAATGCCTTGCCGTCTTCAAGACGCATGGCATTGACTGAGTAGAAGGCACGCTCCCCAGGCTCTCCCCGGGAGACCCTTTCGATCACGAACAGTTGTCCGCCTCTCGCTACGCCGAACAGAGTGGCATAATCGGGAAATCGGCTTGCGCTCACGGCCTTTGCCGACAGGACGCGCGGCTGCTCAAGCAGATTGCGATCTATGAGGTCTTCGACAGAACGGATAGCCCACGGAGATGTTTCGCGCGGCACTGCGATGACGACAGTGCCCCGCCTTGGCCGACGTTCGATCAAGCCGTCACGCTCCAGTTGGAGAAGCGCAGAGCGCACGGCGTAACGCGACATCCCAAACTCTGCCATCAATTCGCTTTCAGTCGGGACCTTCCGGCTGTAGCGTCGGCGGGCAATGCGGTCGCGTAGGATGCGCGCTAGTTGGGTCCCGACGGACGCGTTCTCGCTCTCTTTCATGCGTCTGCTCTCTCCTCGAGTGCACCAGCGGCCAGCCAGTCAGTTTTCGACCTCATCGCTGACCCGCTGCAGACCGCGCACGCCCGGTGTCTGCATTCGAAACTGTCCAAGTCTGCGACCTCGCCGGCAAATGGAACGCCCACCGACGTTCAGGCAACAACGTGGCATGTCACCGTAAGAGACACTCACTCGAGAGTTGGCACCGCTGATGCTGACAGCCGACTTTTTATGCCGCGGCTCTTCAATAGACGGTGGTTTGTCGCGCCGCCTTCCGCCTAGGGTGAGGCAGCATACTCGAACACATACGGCTCGAGCGACGCCTGCGCCTCGGTGCGCAGGCGATGCCATTTCGCAGGACCACCACAATAGGCGAGGCTGCCAGGATGGGCTTTTCCGTCGCCGTTATAGTAGCTGAGGCAGTCGCGCAGCGGCTCGGTGAGGAGATCCGCTTCGCGACAATGCTGCGCCTAGGCTTCTTCGGGTTCCTTCTTTAAATCGACGAGGGTTGGTCCACGCTGCTTCATGGTCTGGAGCATCCAAACCACTTACTCGGTGTGGCCCGCCAGCGCCCGCGTGAAGTTGAACTGACCACCACCACCTGGAGCACGACCGCCGTCCGGGATACGGAGAGACTGTCAGATCGGCAGCAAATGGCGGAGGGGGTGGGATTCGAACCCACGGTACGCTTGCACGCACAACAGTTTTCGAGACTGTCCTAATCGACCACTCTAGCACCCCTCCGG
>LNFM01012276.1_pt1 | contig 11304 bp, 7 predicted proteins | sample 596031 | NCBI WGS metagenome assembly LNFM01 (sample SAMN04254537, study PRJNA301005) | activated carbon metagenome | isolation source: dual media filters at the Ann Arbor, Michigan drinking water treatment plant | place: USA: Ann Arbor | reverse complement strand
CCCCGTGAACGAGTTCCTGGAATACGGAACGGAAGTCCCGATCGTCGCCCTGCTCGGCATTGCCGTACGTCTCGACGAGGGCCGGACTGCAGAGGCCACCGCTCGCCACGCAACGGCACTTGCCGCACTGATAGCGATCGGTCTCACCGCGATTCGGCATTTCGAGTTCGAGGGAACGCAAGCGGTGGTCTGCATAGCCATTCTCGCCGTGACCATGATCGCATTGGCGAATTTTCGGCTAACCGCCTTCAGCGTTCGGCCCGGCATCGCCTCGCTCATGCGATGGACCGGTCGCAATACCCTGATCATATACGCCATTCACATGGCAGTATTGTTGGTGACGGCCTGGGCCATGTTGCCCGACGACCCAGCGCCTCCAGATGACGAAGACAATTGATACGAGGTGCACCCGAAGATCACGCCGCTCCGGCGGCAAGCTCCTGAAGCTTCTTCTGGTAGTCGGGCATCACGAGCCCGGCAGTCATCACGAGCTTTGCGGCATCCTCGCCGCTCATCTTCAGGGGCACGACATCCTTGCGAGGAACGAGGCAGACGAAGCCCGTGGGTGGCATGAAGCCCGTGGGCATCCAGACCAGAAGATTGTCGCGCTCGCCGCCCGGCGCCAAAGCCTCGAGTTCCCCCGTCGCTTCCCCCGTGATGTAGACAAGCGACCAGATCCCCTTGGAAGGAAACTCCATCAGTCCGACCTTCACGATCTGCCGCTGAGGCTGGGCAGCGGCCGCGACCGACTCGAACATCTGTTTCAGGCCGCGATACAAATTCCGCACGATGGGCATTCGATCCAGAAACATCTCGCCCGACGAGATGAGGGTGCGCCCGATCAGGTTCGCAGCCAACGCGCCGATCAATGTCAGCACGACGATAGAGAGAACCAACCCAAATCCGGGAACCGCGAACGGGAGGTAGTTCTCCGGGGTGTACATGCGGGGCACGAGTGGCTTAACCCACTGGTCCACATAGGAAACGAACCACCAGACGAGATAGAGCGTGATCGTCACCGGTCCGACGATCACGAGGCCCGTGAGGAAATAGTTGCGAAGCCGGGCACCCAGTCCCCGATAGTGCGCGGGCGAGCGGCCCGCATCTCCGTGCGACGGACCGCTTCCCGACTTACCCGAGTTACTCTGGCTGCCACCCACGGCCACATCCCCGATCCGACGAGATCCGACCCGATTGCGCCGAGTAAATCTCACCCGAGTAATGAAAGTCCCCCAGTCTAACGCAGATGTCTTGCGCTTCGGTTGCACGGCAGGACAATATTTTCGGGACCAGCGTAAGGGGCCGAGATTTCGATCATTGGCTGACCAGTCGACAATCCAAGCCTCCGGCCTTCAATTTCTCGCAAAGCTCCTCGGTCTCTCGCGTCGGAGCGAACGGCCCGACCTGGACCCGGAAGAAACTGCCGAAATTTCCAGCCGAAACCTGATCGACCACAGGTGCTCGACCGCCGAGTTCACGCGCATATTGCGCCTGGAGCTTTGCAGAAACCCCTTGGGCCTCTTCTGCCGTGCGGACCGCCGCCACCTGAATGCGAACCCCGGCAGCGCCGCCCCTCGGGGCGGGCACCGAGCCACCGGCAGCCACCCGGCCGGAAGCGACCGGCGCGACGGCCTGTGGTGCAGATGCGACCCTCTGCGGAACGGGCGATGGCGCCGCAGCAGCTCTGGTCGCGGCTTGCGTTTGGGCATTCGCCACTTCTTTCTCGACGCGTCGAGACCCAGTGGCCGATCCCGCCTTCGCGTTCGGTTCAGGCGCAGAGGCGATGACCGGCGCTGCTGCCGCAGTTGGCTGAGCCGCCCGCGCAGACGTGCTGACCTCGACCATCCGCACCGAATCCCCGATCTCCTGGAAACCAGTCGGAAGCGACGCCCCCGTATTCAACACAGGGACCAGTCGAGTCGCGGGCTTGTCTCCTTGACCGACGGAACCCGCTGGCACGGATGCAACCGGTTGTGTGGCAGGTGGCCTGGCGGCAGGAGATTGCGCCGGCGCAACCCGGGGCACCACGCTCGCTGTCGTTGCAGGTGCGCTCGCATTGCCCTGAGGCGCGGATTGTGTGGCCGGCGTGGGCGCTGCCCCACCGAACAACGATCCGAAGAAGCCACCGCCTCCCGCCGTCATGGTCGTGGAAGAACCATTGGGAGCCGGCGGCGCTACGGTCGAGAACGGAGTAGATGGCGATCCGGCCTTTGCCCCCGCTGCAACCCGCTGATTGCCGGGAGCGCCTTGATCCGGCAATCCCGCTTCTCGATAAGCACCCGAGCGTTGCATAAAGGCGTCCTGCCGCTGCTCCTCGGTGAGGCCGCCTTTGATCCACAGGGCGTTGGTGAGATCGGAAATCGCCTGCGCCGGTTTAGCCTGCCGGCGATAGGCTACGCCGCGGTAATAAAGCGCCCGCGCGGTCTGGTTTTGGGGAAGACTACTCGCGGACAGCGCACTCGTGAGGCTGGCGACCGCTGCATCGACGCGGCCCTGTGCGAGGGCATTGACGCCGTCTTCAACCTGCCCCTGCGCGGCTGCCGGATCTCCCTTGGGGGCCTTTTCCACGGCCTGCTTCTTGGCCACCGCCTTGGCAGGCGCGGCTTTCGCGGGGGCCTTCTGGGCTGACGAATCACCCGTCTGTTGAGCCAAGGCCTGCATGACCGGGACGTTGGCGCCCATCATGGAAGCTACGAGGATCCACCGTCGGACTGACGGAGTCATGGGCTATTCCTTCCTGTGCGTCCTACGCCCTGCACTCCTGTACCCGCTGACATGCGGGATTCGATTGTAGATCGAAAAGCCGTTGAAGATCAAACCGTCACCTACTGCGATACACGTCGACACGCGCGAACTGATCGACGCTTTCAGCACCCTGCCACACGCCGCTCAGTTAACCGGAGATTGAGGCGCTAGCTTGGCTGGAGCGCGCACACGGTCGGCCCATGCCCTGCAGTCGAGCGGAGAGCCGAACTCCAACAACCGGCAAGACATCGAAGGCTACAGCCGCTTCGTTTATTCCACCGTCACCGATTTCGCGAGATTGCGCGGCTGGTCGACGTCGGTACCCATCAGAACAGCCGTGTGGTACGCAATCAGCTGCATGGGCACGGCATAGAGCAGCGGTGCCGAGAAGGAATGCACGTCCGGCATTTCGATGTAGGACAGGACCTTGCAACCCGCTTCGTCTGGATCCGCATTGGAGACCATTACGATCTGGCCGCCACGGGCCGCGACCTCCTGCATGTTCGACACCGTCTTGTCGAACAATTCGTCCTTCGGGCAGACGACGATGACAGGCACATTCTCGTCGATCAGCGCGATCGGCCCGTGCTTGAGTTCGCCGGCCGCATATCCCTCCGCATGGATGTAGGAGATCTCTTTCAGTTTGAGCGCACCCTCGAGCGCCACCGGATAGCTGATGCCGCGCCCGAGATAGATCACGTCCCGCGCCTTGCCGAGCGCATGGGCAAGTTCCTCGAACTTGTGCTCGTTGCGCAGCAGCAACGAGATATGGCGCGGCAGTTCGACCAGGGATTGGACCAGCTCGCGTTCCTTGGCGGCATCGATGTGCCCGCGCGCTCGTCCCAGCGCGATGCTGAGACACGCCAGAACCGCCAACTGACAGGTGAAGGCTTTGGTGGAGGCAACACCGATCTCGGGTCCGGCGAGCGTCGGCAGCACCGCGTCGGACTCGCGCGCGATCGTCGACGTGCGCACGTTGACCACGGACGCGATCCGCTGCCCGTTGGCCTTCGCATAACGCAGCGTGGCCAGCGTATCGGCCGTTTCACCGGACTGCGATACGAACAGCGCCAGCCCGCCCGGCGACATCGGTGCCTCCCGATAGCGGAATTCAGACGCGACATCTATCTCGACGGGAATGCGCGCGTAACGCTCGATCCAGTACTTCGCGACGACGCCGGCGTAATAGGCGGTTCCGCATGCCGAGATCGAAACGCGCGAGATCGAGGCCAGATCGATCCCAAGTTCGGGGAACTGGACGCGGCCCTCGCCCATGTCGAGATAGTTCGCCAGGGTATGACTGATGACCTCGGGCTGCTCGTGTATCTCCTTCGCCATGAAGTGGCGATGGTTGCCCTTGTCGACCAGCAGCGAGCTGGCAATCGACTTGGTGATCTGGCGCTGCACAGAGCGCCCGTTGCGGTCGAAGATCTCCATATGCGTGCGGCTGAGGACCGCCCAGTCACCCTCTTCGAGATAGGTGATCTCCGACGTGAACGGCGCCAGCGCGATCGCATCCGAGCCAAGATACATCTCTCCGTCACCATGCCCGATGGCGAGCGGCGAGCCCTGCCGCGCCGCGATCATCAGGTCGTCGTGGCCGGCGAAGATGATACCCAGCGCGAAGGCGCCCGAAAGCCGCTGCAGCGAGCGGCGCACTGCTTCGACCGGGCCATGCCCCGCATCCATCTCGTCGGTGATGAGATGGACCACAGCCTCGGTGTCGGTATCCGATGCGAACTTGTGTCCCTTGGCCTGCAACTCCGCCTTCAATTCCCGGAAATTCTCGATGATCCCGTTGTGGACGACCGAGACCCGCGCGCTCATGTGCGGGTGCGCGTTGCGCTCGGTCGGCCCCCCGTGCGTCGCCCAGCGCGTGTGCCCGATGCCGGTGCGCCCCGCGAGCGGTTCGGACTGCAGGCGTGTTTCGAGATTGCGCAGCTTCCCCTCGGCGCGACGGCGCTCCAGATGGCCGTTCTCGACGGTTGCGACGCCGGCAGAATCGTAGCCTCGATACTCCAGCCGGCGCAGCGCGTCGACGAGATCGAGTGCGACGGGCTTTGCACCGAGAATTCCAACGATACCGCACATGCCGTGGGCTCCTCATTGTCCCGCGCTCGCGTCGGCGACGGGTCTTCTGGTCGGGAGGCCGGACGTCCAGCCCACCACACCTTCGTCCATTGGACCGGCAGCCCGGTCCACGAATCGTTACACCAGCTCGACATTAGAGCAACTCTTGGGCCAGCTGGCTCCGGGCTACAAATCAAACAGCAAAACCGCTTGTTTCAGGCCATCCGACATTCTCCCGAGCGCCGGAGCTACCCGATCGAACGGCATTTCGAGGATCTACTCGGCCGCCTTGGCCTTCTTCCGACGCATCAACGTCCGGAACTTCTCGGCCCAACCCTCGATCACGCGCTGATCGTTGCGCTCGAGCGCCAGCGCCCCCGCTGGAACGTCCTTGGTGATCACGCTCCCCGAGCCCACGTAGGCACCCGCCCCGATCTTCACCGGCGCGACCAGCGCCGAGTTCGAGCCTATGAAGGCCCCAGCCCCGATATCCGTGTGATGCTTGTTGAACCCGTCATAGTTGCAGAAGATCGTACCGGCTCCGATGTTGGCACCAGCCCCGACCCGCCCATCTCCGACGTAAGCGAGGTGGTTCGCCTTAGCCCCGGCTTCCATGACGACGTTCTTGACCTCCACGAAATTTCCAACGTGCACGTCATTACCGATATCCGCCCCCGGGCGAAGCCGAGCGAATGGCCCGATCCGCGCTCCTGCCCGGATGTGCGTTCCGACGATGTGGCAGTTCGCATTGATCACCACACCATCCTCGATCGTGACGCCGGGGCCGAAAAACACGTTGGGCTCGATCGTTATGTCTCGGCCGAGCCGGGTATCATGGCTGAACCACACGGTTTCCGGCGCGATGAGCGTCGCGCCCTCGGTCATAGCCGACCGGCGCGCTCGGGCCTGGTAAATGGCCTCGGCTACCGCCAACTGGTCGCGGGAATTGATGCCCAGCACTTCCTGCTCCGGACACACGACGACGCTCGCCTTGAGCCCGCTCTGCCGCGCGATCTCTACGGCATCGGTGAGATAGAACTCGCCTTTGGCATTGTTGTTGCCGATTCGTGTCAGGATCGACAGCAGATCCGGGCAACGGAACGCCAGCACACCCGAGTTGCATAGATCAACCGAGCGCTCGGCCGGCGTCGCCTCCTTTTCCTCGCGGATCGCCTGCAACTCGCCGCCGGCCCCGGTCAGCAATCGGCCATAGCCCGTCGGATCTGCGGCCTTGAAGCCGAGAACGACGACATTTGAGCCCGTATCGAGGGCGTCGCGCATCGCCGAAAGCGTCGGCGCGGTAATCAGTGGTGTATCGCCGTAGAGGACGATGACGTCACCCGCGTGCGCCGCAATGGCCTCGCGCGCCGCGAGCAGTGCATCAGCGGTACCCAATTGATTATGCTGCACGAAGACATCACTACCGGGAGCACGCTTCAGGGCTTCCGCGCGGACGTCATCCATTCCCGGACCGACCACGACCGCGCGCTTTCCAGCCGCAAGGGCGTCGGTGAGCTTGAGCACATGCCCGACCAGCGACAACCCGGCCACCTCATGAAGCACCTTCGGCACCGCGGACTTCATGCGCGTGCCCTTACCGGCCGCCAGAACGATCGTCAGAAGCTTCGGTTTCTCGGTGCTCATCATCGGCTCGATCCGGATATCACGTCACTCGTGCCCGAAGGGCGATCATGGTCGCCGCGCAGCGGCCAAGGAAATGCCCGAAGTCCACTTTTCGCACAAGCGATACCTCGGCTACGCGCACCTCGGGGCTCCCGGCAACGCAATCCCGGCATCGAGGTAAAAACGAACGCACAAGGAGCAACACACAACCCTGATCTTTCGTTATCCGGGACGTCAGCCTTGCATCCAGAACATGGCGAGCGCTGCGATCGCGACGATCGCCCCGATAAGCATCGCGAATTGCACGAGAAAATACCCGGCTACGACCAGCGCGAAGGCCCCGCCGGCATAGAGCATCTGGTCGTTGGTGGCCGATCCGGTCATCTTCCTGACCGAAACCAGCCCAAAGCGGTTTCCAGTCCATGTCCCACCCAGCGCGCCGACCGCAGCGCCGACCAAAAAGCCTGGAAAGCCCAAAATCGACCATCCCAGACAGCCGCCGGCGCTCGCCCCGAGCACGCCTGGCCAAATGGAACGCGCCCAGACCAGCAGCATTTCCAGCACGGCCCGCAGAAAATCCATACGATCCACCCCTAGCTCTGCCGTTGCAGCAGCGGGACTATACCCGCAGTCTCCAACCACGGTTCACATCGTCTGCCGTCCACTCCCGCGGATCCGGATGGCCCAACGAAAACGTGACAACGCGAAGTCGCCGCAGCTATGCTGTATGCGCGTCTCCGCGCGCCATTGCCGCCCTTGAACCAGCGAGGCTCCATGGAGAGCGAGACGAACCGCGACCGGATTCATTTTCTGCTCCTCAACATCGGCCATCTTCTGGATCACCTGTTCACGCTGATCTTCGCGACGGTGGCAGCACTGACGCTCTCGCGCGAATGGGGCCTGTCGTACTCCGACCTCCTGAAATTCGCCACACCGGGCTTTCTCGCCTTCGGTCTTTTCTCGTTGCCCGCCGGCTGGCTCGCGGACAAATGGAACCGCGATGGGATGATGGTCGTGTTCTTCGTCGGCATCGGCATCGTTTCGATCCTGACGGGCATGGCGCGCTCACCCTTGCAGATGGGAATCGGACTGTTCGTCATCGGCATGTTCGCGGCCATCTATCATCCAGTCGGCCTCGCTATCGTGACTGAAAAGTGGAAGAACACGGGCATGCGGCTCGCGGTGAACGGCGTCTGGGGCAACTTCGGCGTCGCCGGCGCCGCGCTCCTCACCGGCTATCTGATCGACCTGGCGGGCTGGCGCGCGGCCTTCGTCGTGCCCGGGCTGGTCTCGATCGGCGTGGGTATCGCCTACGCCGTTCTCCGCTGGCCCGAAATCTCCACTCCTCACGTGCCACGGCCACGAACCCAAGCCAACCCGACATCGCACCTCACAGCCGACGCCACGCAGATGCTGAAGCGCATCTCGCTCATCGTGTTCGTATCGGCGGCTTTCTCGAGCCTGATCTTCCAGTCCACCGCATTTTCGCTGCCGAAACTGTTCGACGAGCGGCTGCCCGGCATTGCGCAGTCGCTGCTGGCGACCCTCCGCACCTGGGGCCTCGCCGGAAATGCCGACATGGCGACGATGGTGGGCTTTTTCACCTTCGTCGTCTTCGCCGTGGCTTCGTTCGCCCAACTCCTCGTCGGCAGCCTTCTGGACCGCTACGGCCCTCGTCCCGTATTCATGGCAGCCGCCGTTGTCCAAATCGCATTCTTCGCGATGATGCCTGGACTGACCGAAGCCTGGGCACTGGCGGTCGCGTTGGGCTTCATGCTCGGCGCGTTCGGACAGATCCCGATCACCGACTTCATGATCGGCAAGATGGCTACCGGCGAGTTCCGCGCCCGCGTCTACGGCGCCCGTTACGTCGTCAGCTTCACGTCGCTCGCAATGGCGCTCCCCCTGATTTCGTTCGTATATTCGAGTTGGGGCTTCGATGGGCTGTTCCGGGTCCTGACCCTCGCGGCCCTGGTGATTCTCGTCTCGGCCGCATGTCTGCCCGCGCGGCTGCCGAACTTCTCGGCGGTACCTGCTCGCACTTGATCGGGCGCTTCGAGCCCAGATGAGCAAAACGCCCGGCCGTTGCGGACCGGGCGTTCGACTTGCTCAACGAAGGAGATATTACCGCTACTTCTTCTGCGCGGCTGCCGGCGCCTTGGCTGCAGGGGCACCGCCACCAGCGGGAGCACCCGGCGCCTGCTGCGGGCCGGACTGCATCTGTTTCATCTGCTCGAGCCGGTTCGCCATGAACGTCTCCTGCAGCTTGGCGCGTTGCGCCTGATACGCCTGATTGTCGACCGCCTTGCCGTCGAATGTCGGCGTGAAGCCGACGAGCGGCACCTGATAGGGGATCGGCTGGCCCGACACATGCGTCGCGTAAGCTACCATGACGACGCCCTTCTTCATGGCATCGACGAGCTGCGGTGTCGCTTCGTTCTCGGCCGTGCAGCCGTTCTGGTGGCAGATCGTGAACATCAGCTTCTGGCCGACGAGCGTCTTCTCGTCGAGCTTTTCCTTCTTCTCGAGCCTGTCGACCTGATCCTTGTTATACACGACGACGCTCATCCCGGCCGGCATCACGATACCCGTGGTCGGCGGCACCATCACCATCATATGCAGCTTGTCGATGCCTTCGAGCTGCTGGATCGCCGCCGACACCATGGTAATGCCGGTGTTGGTCATCTGCTCGTGATGGGTGAGGCAGAGCTGCTTCTCCTCCATGACGGGCTTATTGTCCTTGTCCAGCTGCGGCTTGCCGTCGGGTCCGGACTTCGTGTAGGGGGCCTTCTCGCACAACTTGACCCAGGCGCTCTGCTGCTGCGCCGCCGCCGCCGGTGCTGCTGCCGGCTGCTTGGCCTGCTGTGCCATCGACACACCGGCGAGGCCGGTCGTCATCAACAGGGCTGCGCTCGCTGCGGCAAAGCTCGAAGCTGCATGCCGGGCGCGGCGCGCGCGTGAAATCAACTCCGCCATCTTTTCAAGGACCTTTCATTGTTCGAAGCGAGCGGCGCTCGCACCCCGATACCGTGCCAATTCCGTCGTCGCCACCGCGACGACGGCACCCCATGGAACCTTATGAATGCAGCCTTAGCTGTCCGATCAGGCTCCCCGTTACGCCCGGCGAAAACCGTGAGACCCGCATATCCCGCGGAGTAAAGGCTTGATTGAGGCATTCCCGTGGCCGAAGCCGCAGCGCATTCCGCCGCAGCTGTTAACAAACGGTGCCGTGTCCCCGCAGCAACGCCATCCACGTCTCGGTTCCGACGCAGGACGGTGGTAGCGTCGCCCGAACTCTTCTCACCGGGTCGTGATTCCCATGCCATCGCGCCACAACGATCAGACCGGCCGCCGCCTCTTGCGCAACCTCGTTGCGTTGGTTGCCCTGACCGGTGCAGCCGCCGTTACGACGGCCGGCTCCCTGCCAGCACAAGGCACCGGCGGACAAGCCAACGACAGACAGTTCGGCTCGCCGATAGCCCACGGCATCGCGATGCATGGCGAGCCAGCGCTGCCCCGAGACTTCGAGCACCTGCCCCACGTCAACCCGAACGCCCCCAAGGGCGGTCACTTCAGGCTCGGCGTCCCCGGTTCCTTCGACAACCTCAACCCGTTCACGATCAAAGGGAATACGCCACAGGGCCTGCGCGATCTCGTCTACGAGAGCCTGCTCGCGCGCTCGGCCGGCGAACCTTTCACGCTCTACGGTCTGATCGCCGGCGGGATCGAGACGCCGCCGGATCGCAGCTACGTCACGTTCCATCTACGGCCCGAGGCGCGTTTCTCCGACGGCAATCCCGTGACTGTGGAAGACGTGATCTTCTCCCATACCATACTGTCGCAGAAGGGGTGGCCGTTCCACCGCCTGCACTATGGCAAGGTCGCCAAGGTCGAGGTCACGGGCCCGCACGCCGTCCGCTTCACCTTCAAGGCGCAAGGAGACCGCGAGCTGCCGCTGATCCTCGGCCTGATGCCGGTGATCCCGCGCCACATGATGAGCGCCGAGCAGATCGAGCGCACCACGACCCAGCCCGTGTTGGGCAGTGGACCCTATACCATCGCGAAGATCGATATCGGCCGCTCACTGACTTACCGCCGCAATCCCGCCTATTGGGGCCGCGATCTGCCCCTCCAGCGGGGACGCTTCAACTTCGACGAGTTCACCTACGAGTTCTTCCGCGACCAGGGCGCGATGTTCGAAGCCTTCAAGTCCGGCGACCTCGATGCGCGTGTCGAAGACGATCCCACCCGATGGGCCGAGGGCTACAAATTCCCGGCCATGGCAAACGGCCAAGCCGAGAAACGGGAGCTGAAGGTCGGCATCCCCTCCGGCATGTCGTCACTGGTGTTCAATACGCGCCGCGCTCCTCTCGACGATCAGCGCGTGCGCCGGGCACTGATCGAACTGCTCGACGCCGAATGGCTCAACAGCAACCTCTACCACGGCCTCTATCGCCGCTCGACCAGCTACTTCACTCGCTCGGAATTGGCTTCCAGCGGTCGCCCCGCCGACGGACGCGAACGCGAATTGCTCGCTGAATTTTCCGGCGCCGTCCGAGAAAGCCTGATGGAGGGCCGGCCCGATCTCCCCGTCACCGACGGCAGCGGCAACACGCGGGCCGGTCTCAAGAAGGCCAGAGATCTTCTCGCGTCGGCCGGCTTCGAGTTATCCGGTGGACGGATGGTGCACAAGGGAACCGGCAAGCCACTCGCGTTGGAATTCCTGGCTTCGAGCCGGACGCAGGAACGGTTGGTGCTCGCCTACGCCGAGAACCTGAAGCGCATCGGCATCACACTCCGTCTCCGTCAGGTCGACAGTGCGCAGTACTCGTCGCGGATGAAATCGTTCGATTTCGATATGGCCCA
>LNFM01012273.1_pt1 | contig 11305 bp, 9 predicted proteins | sample 596031 | NCBI WGS metagenome assembly LNFM01 (sample SAMN04254537, study PRJNA301005) | activated carbon metagenome | isolation source: dual media filters at the Ann Arbor, Michigan drinking water treatment plant | place: USA: Ann Arbor | reverse complement strand
GCGAGCCGGCAATGTCCGCCAAGGCCAGGCGCTGGTCGAAGTTCACGCTGGCCGTGTAGCGCAGCACGAACTCGGCCACCGGCTCGGCAAAGCGCCCGGACCAGCCGGCGTCCTTCCGGTGTAGCGAAGATGAGGTGGATTTGGCGTTCGACATGGAGGTTTGCGCCTGCGCTGCTTGGGCATACTGGCGCCGGCCGCGCACAGTGGGTGCTGAATTGACCAACGGATCTGACCAACGGATGAGCCGCGGAAGTATAGGAGCGTGAACAGATCGCCCCCCGACGCCACCCCGGCGGCCATCGCGGCTGCCCGCGTGGCCACCGGCGCCAAGGTGTCGGCGCGACCCAAGGCGGCGCGGGCGGCGGCGCCGCTGTCGTCGCGCGCCGAGGCCGCGTCGCCCACGCCGCGCGATGTCATTCCGGATGGCTGCAACCTCGGCGTGGTGCTGCGCGTGCTGCTCGGTGTCAACGTGGCCATGCTGGTTGTCGCGCTGGCTGGCGCCCAGACGCCGGCCGATGCGCTCACCACGTTGCTCACGTCGGCGGCGCTGGTGGAGCCGGCGGCGCTGCTGTCGCTGATTCTGTGGTGTCTGCTGCGGCGCGGCCTGCCGCCGCTGCCGCTGCACGTGCAGCGCGGCCTCGCCTGGCTGGTGCCGGTGGTGGTCGCCGGTGTGATGCTGGCGGTGTTCGGTCGCATCACGCCCGAGCTGCAGGGTGGACGCATGCTGATGCCGCTCGCCATGGCGCTCATCGCCGGCATCGTGATCCAGCACTACCTCGAACTGCGTGCGCGCGCGTTCTCGCCGGCGGTGGCCGAAGCGCGCTTCCAGGCGCTGCAGTCGCGCATCCGCCCGCACTTCTTCTTCAACAGCCTCAATGCGGTGCTCGCCGTGGTGCGCGAGGACCCCAAGCGCGCCGAGCGCATGCTCGAAAGCGTCGCCGATCTGTTCCGCGCCGTGATGGGCGATGTGCGCAAGCTGGTGCCGTTCGAGCAGGAGCTTGGCCTGTGTCGGCAGTACGTGGAGATCGAGCAGACGCGGCTGGGCGAGCGCCTGAAGATCGACTGGCAAATTGGTGCCGTGCACCCGCGCGCCCGGGTGCCGCAGCTGCTGCTGCAGCCGGTGATCGAGAACGCGGTGCGTTACGGCGCCGAGAAGATCGAGGGCGAGTGCGAGATCGTGGTGCGCATCCGCCAGCTTGGCTTCAATCTCGAGTTCTTCGTCAGCAATCCGATCGCGCGCGAACCGATCCAGCGCGAGGGCAACCAGATCGGCCTGACCAACATTCGCGGCCGCCTGGCCCTGATCTACGATCTCGAAGCCAAGCTCGACGCCCGCGTGCGGCGCGACCGCTTCGAGCTGACGATGACGATTCCAGTCGAAAACAAGTGAAGGCACCATGCTGCGCATCCTGATCGTCGACGACGAACCGCCCGCCCGGGCGCGCATCAAGCAGCTGCTGGCCGACATTGCGGCGCAGGTGCCCACCACGGTGGTCGGCGAGGCCGACGGCGGTACCGCCGCGCTCGATCTCGCCGACCAGGTGCAGCCCGAAGTCGTGCTGCTCGACATCCACATGCCGGGCATGAACGGCATCGAGGTGGCGCGCCATCTGGCGGCCCGCCCGCAGCCGCCGGCGATTCTCTTCATCACCGCCTATGACGAGCACGCGCTCGAGGCGTTCGAGGTGCAGGCGCTCGATTACCTGGTCAAGCCGGTGCGCGTGGAGCGGCTGATCGCCGCGCTGGGTCGCGCGCAGCGGCTGGCCCCGAACGAGCCGCGTCTGGCGCAGGTGGCGCAGTCATTGGGCAGCCAGCGCAGCCACATCACGGTATCCGAACGGGGCCGCATGATCCTGGTGCCGATCGACGAGGTGATCTATCTTCGCGCCGAGCTCAAGTACGTGACCATTCGCACGCCGACGCGCGAGCATCTGACCGAAGAGTCGCTCACTTCCCTTGAAACGGAGTTCGGCGAGCGCTTCGTGCGCATTCACCGCAATGCGCTGGTGGCGCGCCGGTCGATCCACGGTTTCCAGCGCGTCAAGGGCGAGGTCGCCGACGACGGCGAATCCGGCGAAGGGCATTGGGAAGTGCTGCTCAAGGAACTGCCCGAGCGCCTGCCGATCTCGCGCCGCCAATGGCCGGCGGTGAAGGCGGCAGCGGCGCAATCGAGCTGAAGCGCAACCGCACCGCTTCTCACCTGCACGCGGTCGCGGTTGCCGCGCTTCAACCCGTATTGCGCAGCCCCGCCGAAATTCCGTTGATCGTCAGGTGGATGCCGCGCTTGACCCGCTCGTCGGCGGCGTGCTCGCGCTTGCTTTCGCGATGGCGCTTGATCAGTTCCACCTGCAGATGGTTCAGCGGGTCCAGGTAGGGCAGGCGGTTCTTGATGTTGCGCGCCAGTTCCGGGTTGGATTCGAGCAGCGTGCGCTGGCCGCTGATCGCCAGCCAGTGCTTGAGCGTGAGCTTCCATTCGGCGGTGATGGCCGCAAAGATCGCCTGGCCGCGCGCCTTGTCGGTCGCCAGTTGCGCATAGCGGCCGGCCACCGCCAGATCGCTCTTGGCGAGCACCATCTCCATGTTGCTGGTGAGCGCGCGAAAAAACGGCCAGTGCTGCGCCATGTCCTTGAGCAGCTTGACCCGCGTGCGACGCGCCGCCACCGAACTGGCGCCCGCCAGATAGGCCTCGATGCCGCTGCCGAAGCCGAACCAGCCCGGCAGCATCAGCCGGCACTGGCCCCAGCTGAACACCCACGGAATGGCGCGCAGGTCCTCGATGCGGCCGGTCGCCTTGCGCGAGGCCGGCCGGCTGCCGATGTTGAGCTCCATGATCTCGGCGATCGGCGTGGCAGAGAAGAAAAACTCGGCAAAGCCCTCTGTCTCGTACACCAGGCCGCGATAGGCGCGATGCGCATGGGTGGCAATCTCCTGCAGCGCCTCCTCGAAGCCGGCGTGGGCGCCGTTGCGCTCTTCCAGCAAGGTGGCCTGCAGCAGCGCCGAGACCAGCAGCTCCAGGTGATGGCGGCCAATGCGCGGATCGGCGTACTTGGCCTGGATGATCTCGCCCTGCTCGGTGAGGCGGATCTGCCCGCGCACGCTGCCCGGCGGCTGCGCCAGGATGGCGTCGAAGCTCGGGCCGCCACCGCGCCCGACCGAGCCGCCGCGCCCGTGGAACAGGCGCAGCTGCACGCCGTGCTCGTCGAACAGCGCGCGCAGCCGCTGGGTGGCCTGGTACAGCGTCCAGGTGGAGGCGAGGAAGCCGCCATCCTTGTTGCTGTCCGAGTAGCCGAGCATCACCTCCTGCAACGCGCGGCCGTCGGCATGCGGCACCAGCAGATGGCGCAGGCCCGGATGCGCGATCAGCTCGCGCATGATCTCCGGCGCGTGATCCAGGTCTTCGATCGTCTCGAACAGCGGCACGATCATCAGCGCACAGGTGCGCAGCTCGGTGCCGGCGAGCAGTCCGGTCTCCTTCTGCAGCAGCGCCACCTCGAGCAGATCGCTCAGCGCCTCGGTGTGGGAGACGATGTGCTTGTCGATCGCCGCTGCACCGAAAGCGGCGCGCAGTTCGCGCGCGGTATCGAACACTGCCAGTTCGACGCGTGTGCGCTCGCCGTAAGCCATGTGGGCCGACAGCAGCGGGCGCGAGTGCGACAGCTCGCGCGTGAGCAGCTTCACGCGCTCGCCTTCGGCCAGCTTGCGGTAGTCGGGGCAGACCTCGGCAGCGGCGAGCAATTCCGCCACCACGCTTTCGAGCACGTCGGAACTCTGGCGCAGGTCGAGCGTGGCACCGTGGAAGCCGAACACCGCAATCGCACGCCGCAGCGGCCGCGCGCGGTGATCGGCGATCGGTCCGCCATGCTGGCGCTCGAGCCCGGCGATCACGGTGTCGAGATCGGCGGCGAACTGCGCGGCGTCGTCGTAGGGCGCCGCGTCCGACACCGCGGCGCGCGGTGCTCGCAGGTCGAGTCCGAGCCGTCGCGCAGTCGCCATCAGGCGCGCGTAGACCCCGGTTAGCGCGCGGCGGTATGGCTCATCCGCACGGTGCGGCGAGTGGTCGGGACTGGCAGCGGCCAGCGCCAGCAACGCGCCATCGGGCGGCGACAGCAGCGCCGACATCGACAGCTCGGCGCCGAGCGCATGTACCTCGGCCAGGTAGTGCTCGAACACGACGCTGGCCTGCGCCGCCAGCGCCGCCCGCATGGTGGCGCTGCTCACGTGCGGGTGACCGTCGCGATCGCCGCCGATCCAGCTGCCCAGACGAAGAAAGGGCAGGCCGCCGGCGGTGGGGCCCGGGATCAGGTCGCCGCCCAGACGCCGCGCCAGCTCGCCGTAGAGCGACGGGATCTGATGGACGAACGTGCTGCGCCAGTAGGTCAGCGCGTTGGCGATCTCGTCGGCCACGGTCAGCTTCTGCGGCCGCAGCATGCGCGTCTGCCACAGCGTGGCCACCAGCGCGCGCAGCCGCGCGTCACGCGCACCGGGCTCATCGTGCGCGTCGGCCGCGCCGTCGTCGATCAGTGCGGCGATCTCGCGTTCGGTGTCGAGAATGCTCTTGCGCCGCACCTCGGTCGGGTGCGCGGTCAGCACCGGCATCAGGCAGGCGTGCGCCAGCAGTTCGCGCACCTGCGCGGCGGTGACGCCGCGGCTGCCCAGCAGCTCGAAGGTGGCAGCCAGCCCGCCCTGCAGCGCCACGCCCAGCGTCCGCGCGCGGCGGCGCGTGCGCACCTGCTGCTGGTCTTCGGCAATGTTGGCCAGGTGCGAGAAGTAGCTGAACGCGCGCACCACGCTGATGGTGGCCTCGCGCGGCAGCTTCTTCAGCAGCCGATCGAGCTGGCGTGCGTCGGCCGGATTCTCGTGGCGGCGAAAGCGCGCCGAGGTCTGGCGGATTTCTTCCACCGCATCGAACAGGCCCTGGCCTTCGAAGGTCTTGAGCACGTCGCCGAGCACGCGCCCGAGCAGCCGGATATCCTCGCGCAGCGCGGCATCGTCGCTGCCGAGGCGATTGTTTTGTGTCATGGGTTTCTCTCCGCCGCCAAAACATAGCATCGCTGCACCCGTAAACTCCGCCCCCTATGTCGACATCGAATCCCATCATCATCGCCACCCGCGAAAGCCCGCTCGCGATGTGGCAGGCCGAACACGTGCAGGCGCGCCTGCGCGCGCTGTACCCGGCGCGCACCGTGGACCTGCTGGGCATGACCACCCGCGGCGACCAGATCCTCGATCGCGCACTGTCGGCGGTTGGCGGCAAGGGACTGTTCATCAAGGAGCTGGAAGTGGCGCTGCTCGAAGGCCGCGCCCATCTGGCGGTGCATTCGCTCAAGGACGTGCCGATGGAACTCGCCGCCGAGTTCCGCCTGGCCGCGGTCATGGATCGGGAAGATCCGCGCGACTGCATGGTTTCGCCGCGCTACGCCACATTGGCCGAGCTGCCGACCGGTGCCAAGGTCGGCACCTCGAGCCTGCGGCGCGAGCTGATGCTGCGCGTGCGCTATCCGCAGCTGACGGTGCTGCCGGTGCGCGGCAACGTCAATACGCGCCTGGCGAAGCTCGATCGCGGCGAGTTCGACGCGCTGATCATGGCCGCGGCCGGTCTCAAGCGGCTGGGCTTCGCCGAACGCATCCGCCAGATCCTGCCGACCACCGAGTTCCTGCCGGCGCCCGGGCAGGGCGCGCTGGGGATCGAGGTGATCTCCGCGTCGGACGCCTGTGCCGAGGTGGTCGCACCGCTCGAACATGCGCCGACGCGCGCCACCACCGCGGCCGAGCGCGCGGTGTCGCGCGGGCTGGGTGGCAGCTGCCAGGTGCCGCTGGCGGCACATGCCGAGATCGAGGGCAGCGAGATTCACCTGCGTGCGCTGGTCGGCAACCACAAGACCGGCGAGCACGTGGCCGTCGAAGGCCGCGGGCCGGTGGTCGATGCCGAAGCGATCGCCGCCGAGGCGGTCGCGCAGTTGAAGGCGCGCGGCGCGCTGCAATTGCTCGCTGCTTGAGCCGGCGCGCGGCCGCGCCTGAACTCGTCGTGGTCGCCTTGCGTACGCTGTTTTTCGCGCCGATCTGGCGAGGGCTCGCGTGAGCAACGCCCGTCCGTGGATCATCACGCGTCCGGCCTCTGCGGGTGCCGCGCTGGCGGCTGCGCTGGTCGCCGCTGGTCACGACGCCTGCTGGCTGCCGGCCTTCGATCTCGGTCCGGCGCCTGATCCGGCGCTCGCCCGCGCCACACTGGACGACCTTGCCGGCTTCGACCTCGCGCTGTTCGTCAGTCCGGCCGCGGTGCGGGCAACCGGGCAGTTGCTGGGCGAGCGCACCTGGCCGTCGACCACGATGATCGGTGCGGTGGGCAGCGGCACGCGCGATGCGGTGCGCACGCACTTGCGGGGCGCCGATCGCGCCACCGTGATCGCGCCGACCGAAAGCTTGGCCGATGCGGGTGACAACGATGGGCAGTCCGGCTCTGAAGCGTTCTGGACTGCGCTCGCCGTGCACCAGCGCAGCCACGGTGCCTGGCCGCAGCGCGCACTGCTGCTGCGCGCCGAGCAGGGCCGCGACTGGCTGCGCGACCGTCTGGCGGAGGTGGGGGTGCAGGTGGTCACGCTGGCGGTGTACGCGCGCTGTGCCCGCCCGTGGACGAGCGACGATGCCGCGTGGGTCGGCGCGCGCCTGGCCGGCCCGCCGCCACTGCTGGTGATCACCAGCAGCGAGGCGGTCGACAGCCTGCTGGGCGCCGCGCACGCGCAGCCCGATGGGGCCGCGGTCGCCCGCTGGTTGCAGCGTGGCCGCGCGCTCGCGCTGCATCCACGCATCGTCGCGCGGCTGCAGGCTGCCGGCTTCGCCGACACGGCATGCGTGCCCTGCGACATCGATGCGCTGCGGGCGGCGGCCGACGCCTGAACCGATGCGCGCGATCGTGATGGCGATCGATCTGCTGGGTGACAGCCGCTGATGGCGTCGACGCCCGCGTTCAGCCCACGCATTCGACCTGCACGACCGGACGATGCGGCGAAGGTGACCTCGCTCGTGTGGGCGGCGAAGTCGCACTGGGGCTATCGTCCGGAGCACCTCGCGGCCTGGGCCGAGCAATTGACGATCAGCGCAGAGCAACTGCGGTCGCAACCAGCCTGGGTGGCCGAGGTCGACGACATCATCGGCTTCTCCTCACTGCAAACCACAGACAGGGTGGCAACCTTGGACAATCTGTGGGTCGCGCCGCCCGCCATGCGACGTGGCGTGGGGCGTCGGCTGCTCGGCCTTGCACTTGCGCAGGCGCACAAGCTGGGCTTCGCCGACCTGCGCATCGATGCCGATCCCTACGCGGTGGGGTTCTATGTGGCGTGCGGTGCGGTGCCCTGCGGCACGGTGGCCGCACCGATCATCGGCGAGCCGCAGCGCGTGCGACCGCAGTTCGTGCTGCCGACCCAGCCGCCGCACGGTCTTGAGGAGGTCTCGTGATCCACGGTTCATGTCTGTGCGGCGAAGTCCGTTTCGAACTCGACGGCGTGCCGCAGTTCATCAACCACTGTCACTGCACGATGTGTCGCAAGGCGCACGGCGCCGCTTTCGGCAGCTTCCTGCATGCCGACGGTGGCGCCTTCCGCTGGACGGCGGGCGAGGCGCTGCGGCGCACGGTCGAGTCCTCGCCCGGCACGTTCCGCGCCTTTTGCGACCGCTGCGGGTCGCGGCTGCCGGTGCTGGAGGATGACGGCACGCACGTGATCATCCCCGCCGGCCTGCTCGACGACGATCCCGGTGTGCGGCCGATCGTCCACATCCACACGGTGTCGAAGGCGCCGTGGTTCGACATCGCCGACGCGTTGCCGCAGTTCGACGGCTTTCCCCCGGACGACTTCTGGGAAACGCCGACCGCGCCGACCGCCGCTCCGCACACGCCCACGCTGCCGCCTGTGCTCGCCGGCTGGCACGATGTGGTGCAGATGCGCGATGCCGATGCGCTCGACGACCTGCTGGCGAGCGACGTGGTGTTTCACTCGCCCGTTGTGCATACGCCGCAGGTCGGCCGGCCGATCACAGCGATGTACCTGGGGGCAGCCCTGCAGGTGTTCGGCAACGACTCGTTCCGCTACGTGCGCCAGATCGTGGGTGCGCATGACGCGATGCTCGAGTTCGAGGTCGAGATCGACGGCATCGTCGTCAACGGCATCGACCTCATCAGCTGGAACGATGCCGACCGCATCGTCCAGTTCAAGGTGATGATCCGGCCGCTCAAGGCGATCAGCCTGATCCACCAGAAGATGGCGGCGCTGCTGCAGGGCGGGCGCTGACCGCGGCCGATCTGGCGCGGTCAGTAGAATCGGCCGCGATGTTCTACCTCCACCTGCCCCTGTCGGTCCGATCATGAGCGCGCTGCCGCCTGCGCCCGAGCCTCACTCCGCGCCCGTGCCGCCACCGCCGCCGGAGGGCGACCTGTCCGGCCGCGCCGCGCCACCTGCAGCGCGCAGCATGGGGCGCTCGTTGCGCCTGCTCGTCTGGCTGGTGCTGGTGCTGGCCGCGATCGCCGCCGCGCTGGCCGGCTGGCGCCTGCGCGCCGATGTCGATCAGGCGCAGCAGCGCCTGGCGGAGAGCGAGCGCGCGCTGGCCGCCGCCACGCAGCAGACGGGCAAGAGCGAGCGCGATGCGCAGTTGCGCATCGAGCGGCTGGAGGCTGAGCTGGCACGGCTGCGCGACCAGCGCAGCGAACTGGATCTGCTCTACATGGACCTCACGCGCGGGCGCGACGAAGCCGCGCTGGTCGAAGTCGACCGCCTGGTCAATCTGGCTGCGCAGGAGTTGCAGATCGGCGCCAACTCGGCCAGCGCGATTGCCGCGCTGCAAACCGCCGATGCGCGGCTGGCACGCATCGACCGCCCGCAGCTCGTCAACCTGCGGCGCGCGATCACGCGCGATCTGGAGCGGCTGCGCGCGGTGCCGTCGGTCGACATCACCGGCCTGGCCTTGAAGCTCGACCAGATCGCGCAGGCGGTCGACGCGCTGCCCATGCTGGCCGAGGCCATCATCCGCTCGTCGGCGCCCCTGCCTGCCGCCAAGGGCGCCCCCAAGGCAGATGCCGCGCCCGCCGCCCCGGTCGCAGGGACCGCAACTCAGGCCATGAGCGGATGGTGGACCGATGTGCGCCGCTGGCTGCAACAGGAGTTCGGCGATCTGGTGCGCATCCGCGATGTCGACACGCCGGAGGCCCTGCTGCTCACCGGCGCGCAGCAACAGCTCGCACGCCAGCAACTTCGGCTGCGCCTGCTCAATGCACGCCAGGCGCTGCTGATGCGCAACGACCGCCTGTACCGCGCCGACCTGACCGAGGCGCAGAACCTCATCGCGCGCTACTTCGATACGCGCCAGACAGCCACGGTGACGGCGCAGACGCAGCTCAAGCAGCTTTCGGCGGCGCCGCTGACGGTCGAACTGCCGCAGATCACCGACAGCGTGGCAGCCCTGCGCGCCGTGCGCCCGGGGCTGCGTTGATGGTCGCGCCTCCGGAGCGGCGATGAAGTGGCTCGGCTGGGCGCTGGTCCTGGCGCTGCTGGCGGTGGCGCTGGCGCTGTTGGCGCAGTTCAACGACGGCAACGTCGTCCTGATGCTGCCGCCCACGCGCATCGACCTGTCGCTCAACTTCTTCCTGCTGTTGACCGGCGCGGTGCTGGTGGTGGTGTGGTGGCTGGCGCGCGTGGCCCAGCAGGCGGCGGACTTTCCCGAGCGCGTGCGGCTGTATCGCCAGCGGCGCGACGAGGTGGGCAGCCAGCGCGCGCTGCGCGAGTCGCTGCAGGCGCTGCTGGAGGGGCGCTTCGCGCGCGCCGAGCGCGCCGCCCGTGCCGCCCAGGCTGCGCCCGAGAACGCCGGCTTGGCGGCGCTGATCGGCGCGCGAGCCGCGCACCGCATGCAGCAGACCGACAGGCGCGACGAGTGGCTGGCGTTGGCGCAGTCGGACAACGCGCTGGACACCGCGCGCCTGATCAGCAGCGCCGAGATGTGGGCCGAGGGGCGCGAGAACGAGCGCGCGTTGGAGGCACTCGACAAGCTGCACGCCACCGGCAGCCGCCATATCCATGCCGCCCGGGTGGCGCTCAATGCCAACCTGCAGTCCGGTCGCTGGAGCGACGTGCTGCGCGGCGTGCGCGCGCTGGAAAAGCGCAACGCGCTGCATCCGGTGCTCAGCGAGCGCTACAAGCTGCTCGCCTGGCGCGAGACGTTGCTGGAGCGACGCCATGACCCGGCCGCGCTGGAAGCGGCGTGGAATCGCATCCCAACCGTGGACCGCCAACTGGCCGAACTTGCGCTGGAAGGCGCGCGCCTGCTCAACCTGGCCGGTCGCGGGCGGGCCGCCTCGACCGCGATCGAGGCGGCGCTCGGCCGGCGCTGGGACGAGCGCCTGCTCGACGAGTACGCTCGCGCGCAGGTGATGCCGGCGCGCGAGCGCATCGAGCGCGCCGAGGCCTGGCTCAAGGCGCATCCGGGCGACGCCGCACTGCTGCGCTGCCTCGGCCTGCTGTGCCTGCGCGAGCAGTTGTGGGGCAAGGCGCGCAGCTATCTCGAGGACAGCCTGCGGCAGCAGCCGCATCCGGCCACCTTGCTGGCGCTGGCCAAGCTTGCCGAGGCGCTGGGTGAAGACGCCGAGGCTGCGCGCCATTTCCGCGAGGCGGCCCTGGGCTACGCCAACCTGGCCGCCGGCGTCGACGGTGCTGATCGCGGCGGCCTGGGTCCGCGCGCGATCAATCGTTCACTGCTCCGCGACACCACGGTCTGACGCGCGCGGCGCCAGCGCGTTTCCACCTAGGCGGGAACGTCGGACCGTTGCGCCGCGACGCGCGCCTTGACAACGCGGGAGGCGGTCAGGACACTCGCTCGCGACTGCCGAACGAAGCAGTGCGTTTGACCCCTAGGAGAGACACGATGAGTTCTTCGCGATCCACCCACGCCGCATTGCTCGCCGCTGGCAGCGTTTTGTCGCTGGCCCTGGCCGGCCCGGCGCTGGCGCAGACCACGATCCGCATTTCGCATGCCACCGCCGCCACCTCGCACTACGGCGCCGGCACCCAGGCGTTCTGCGCGGAGATCGAAAAGCGCACCGCCAACCGCTACAAGTGCACGATCCAGCCGAACGTCGGCGACGAGCGCGCCAGCATCGAGGCGGTGCAGCTGGGCACGCTGGATGCGACCAATACCTCGACCGGACCCGTGTCCAACTTCGTGCCGGAAGTAGGCATCGTCGACATTCCGTTCCTGTTCCGCGACTACGACCACGCGCGCCGCACGCTGGATGGCCCGATCGGCCAGGACCTGCTCGCCAAGTTCA
>LNFM01012272.1_pt1 | contig 11306 bp, 10 predicted proteins | sample 596031 | NCBI WGS metagenome assembly LNFM01 (sample SAMN04254537, study PRJNA301005) | activated carbon metagenome | isolation source: dual media filters at the Ann Arbor, Michigan drinking water treatment plant | place: USA: Ann Arbor | reverse complement strand
CCGCCGGAACAGCGTGTCCGTCGGCGCCACCTCGACCAGGCGGCCGAGGTACATGACGCCCACCCGTGTGGAGATGTGATAGACGACCGCGAGGTTGTGGCTGATGAACAGGTAGGTGAGCTGCAGCCGTCGCTGCAGGTCGACCATCAGGTTCAGAATCTGCGCCTGCACCGACACGTCGAGCGCCGAGGTCGGTTCGTCGCACACCAGGAATTCCGGCTCGCTGGCGAGCGCGCGCGCGATCGAGATGCGCTGGCGCTGGCCGCCCGAGAATTCGTGCGGATACTTGCGGCCGTCGGCCGGGTTGAGCTTCACCTGCCGCAGCAGGGCCGCGACGCGCGCTTCCAGATCGGCCTTGCCGCTCGAGAGGCCGAAGGCGCGGATCGGCTCGGCGATGATGTCGAACACCCGCCAGCGCGGATTGAGGCTGGCAAACGGATCCTGGAAGATCATCTGCATGCGCCGCCGCAGCGCCGCCATGTCGGACCGGCTGTGACGGCCCGCCATGTCGTTGCCGTCGAACTCGATGCGGCCGGCCGTCGGCGGATAGAGCCCGACCACGAGACGGGCGACCGTCGACTTGCCGCAACCCGACTCGCCCACCAGGGAGAAGGTCTCGCCCTTGGCGATCTCGATATCGATCCCGTCGACCGCCTGCACGACCTGGCGCGGCCGCCCTTCGAGCTTGCGCACCAACCAGGGCGCGGAGACATCGAAGTAACGCTTCAGCCCTTCGATGCGGACAAAATCGGCGCCGCCATCAGGCATCGATCGTCTCCTTGAGGATGGGCGCACCGACGCCGCCGCTGTCGTGCAGCCAGCAGGCAGCGCGTGTGGCGCCGGCCGGCATAAGGTTCGGGCGCTCGACCAGACAGCGCTGCCCCTTGGAGGTGCAGCGTGGGTTGAAGGCGCAGCCCGGCGGAATTTCCGTGAGACGCGGCATGGCGCCGTCGATCTGCGTCAGCCGCTCGGTGCGCACGCCGAGGCTCGGGATCGAACCCATGAGGCCTTTGGTATAGGGATGCTTGGCGTGCTTCACGACCTCGCGCACCGGGCCGATCTCAGCGACGCGGCCGGCATACATCACGGCGACGCGGTCCGCGGTTTCGGCGATCACGCCCATGTCGTGCGTCACCAGCATCACCGCCGTGCCGTGTTCGCGGCACAGCCGCTTCAGGAGCGCGATGATCTGGGCCTGGATCGAGACGTCGAGCGCGGTCGTCGGCTCGTCGGCCACGATCAGCCGCGGCCCGGCGCAGAGAGCGAGCGCGATCACGACCCTCTGACGCATGCCGCCGGAGAACTGGTGCGGATAGTGATCGATGCGCATTTCGGCGCCGGGGATACCCACCTCCTGCAGGAGTTCGATCGCCCGCGCCTTGGCCTGGCTGGCCGACAGCGGCAGATGGGTCTGGATCGTCTCGACCAGCTGGCGGCCCACCGAATAGAGCGGATTGAGGCTGGTCAGCGGATCCTGAAAAATCGCGCCGATCTGCGCGCCGCGGATCTTGCGCATCTCCTCGTAGGGCAGGTTGTCGATGCGCCTTCCCTCGAGTCGAATCTCGCCGGCAGCGATGCGGCCCGGCGGCTCCAGCAGCCCGATGATGGCGTTTCCGGTCAGCGACTTGCCGGCGCCGGACTCTCCCACCACGCCCAGGACTTCGCCGGGGGCGATGTCGAAGGAGACGTCGTCGACGGCGAGCAGCGTGCCCCGGCGCGTCGGAAACTCGATCCGCAGGTTGCGGACTTCGAGGAGCGGCTGGTTGTTCGATGCGGCGGCCATCTGTCGTGACTATCGCAGTTTCGGATTGAGGGCGTCGCGCAGCCAGTCACCGAGCAGGTTGACGGCCAGGACCAGCGCCGCGAGCGTGCCCCCCGGAAAGACCGTGATCCACCAGTCGCCTGACTGCAGCACCTCGTTGCCGAGGCGGATGAGCGTGCCGAGCGAAGGTTCGGTCGACGGCAAGCCGACGCCGAGAAACGACAAGGTTGCCTCTGTGATGATGGCGAGACCCAGGTTGAGGGTGGCGATCACCAGCACCGGCCCGGTGACGTTGGGCAGAACGTGGCGCACCATGATCAGCAGCGGCGGCAGGCCGATCACCCGCGCCGCCTGGACATATTCCTTGTTCTTCTCGACCATCACCGAGCCGCGCACGGTGCGGGCGTAGCTCACCCAGAAGGAAAGGCCGATCGCGCCGACGACGACGAAGATGGCGATCTCGTCATGACGCTTCACCGAGATGAGGCCACGCACCACGCCGTCGATCAGAAGCGCCACGAGGATCGCCGGAAAGGTGAGTTGGACGTCGGCCACGCGCATGATCACGGCGTCGATTGCGCCGCCGAAGTAGCCGCTGATCAGACCGAGCGATATGCCCAGCACCATCGCCACCGCCACGGCGGCGAGGCTCACGATCAGGGACAGTCGCGTGCCGTACATGATCGAAGACAGCACGTCGCGGCCCTGGTCGTCGGTACCGAGCGGGAAGGCCCAGTCTCCATCGGGAGACACCAGGACGGGCGGCTTCAGTCCGTCGCTGAGGCTGAGCGTAGCCGGATCGAACGGTGTGTGCGGCGCCAGGACCGGCGACAGGAAGGCCACGGCGATGATCAGGAAGGTGGCAACCGCCGCCGCCACCGTCATCGGCGAGGACTTGAAGCTCCACCAGATGTCGCTGTCGGACACACGGTACAGCCAGCCCGAAAGGCCCGATCTCGATGCCGCCGCCATGTCAGTGCCCCCCCACGCGCGCGCCGCCACCCTGGCTGCGCAAGCGAGGATCGACGGCGAAATAGAGGAGATCGACGATGAGATTGACCAGGACGAAGAACAGGCCGATCAGCAGCAGATAGGCCGCCATCACCGGGATGTCGGAGAACTGCACCGACTGGATGAAGAGCTGGCCGACTCCCGGCCACGCGAACACCGTCTCGGTTACGACGGCGAAGGCGATCAGACTGCCGAGTTGCAGGCCGGCTACGGTGATCACCGGGACCAGCGTGTTCTTGAGCGCGTGGCCGAAGTTGATCGCCCGGTTGGTCAGGCCGCGGGCCCGCGCGAACTTGATGTATTCGGTGCGCATCACTTCCAGCATCTCCGAACGCACCAGGCGCATGATGAGAGTGAGCTGGAACAGGCCGAGCGTGATGGCCGGCAGGATCAGTGCCTTGAGTCCCGACACGGTCAGGAAATTGGTGACCCACCAGCCGACCTTGACGGTGTCGCCGCGACCGAACGACGGTAGCCAGTGCAGCGTGACGGCGAACACCAGGATCAGGAGAATGCCGATCAGGAAGGTGGGCAGCGAGATGCCGATCAGGGACACAGCCTGCAGCAGCCGGCTCGACCAGTGCCTGGGGTAGAGACCGGTATAAACGCCCATCGGCACGCCGACGAACAGCACGAACACGGCGGCGCAGAAGGAAAGCTCGAGGGTCGCCGGCACCCGCTCCAGGATCAGGCGGCCAACCGGCTCAGACGTGCGGTAGGACAGTCCGAAATTGCCGCGCGCCGCATTGGCGATGAAATGGAAGAACTGCACCGGCGCCGGGTCGTTGAGGCCGAGCTTCTCGCGCAGCGCGTCGCGCTCCTCCATCGTGGTGTCCTGGCCGACCATCGCGTTGACCGGATCGCCGACGTAGCGGAACAGCGAAAACGCAACCAGACCGACCGCAAGAAGTACGGCGCTCGATTGCAGGATACGTCGGAGGATGAAGGCGAGCATCTGTGTTGGCGTGATCCAGTGGCGGGCCTAGCAGGAAAGGCACCAGAACGGAACCGGCCCCGGGTGCAGGTCCTGCAACCGGGGCCGATTTGCGTTTGTTGTGGCGCCGCTACTTCACGGTGACGAAGCGCAGCGGGAAGCTGTTGTCGGCGGGCTGCACCAGGTCGACGTTCTTGCGCGCCGCCCACACCACCGCCTGCTGATGCAGCGGAACGTAGGCGAAATCGTCGACGTAGAGCTTGGTCGCTTCCTTGATCATGGCGTCGCGCTTCGCCTTGTCGGTTTCCTGCTCCATGGCGTCGGCCAGCTTGTCGAGCGCCGGGTTCGAATAGCCGCCGGCATTGAACTGGCCCTTCTTGGTCGTCTTGTTCGGCGTCTGGATCAGCGCCTCGAAGACATTGTGGACGTCATAGGTCTGCGCCGGCGACCAGCCCAGCATGTAGAAGCTGGTGTCGCCGGGAGACAGGTCGGCTTTGCGCAGGATCTTGGCAAAGTAGAGGTTACGGGTCTGGGCCCGCAGGTTCACCTTGATGCCGATCTTGGCCAGCATCGCCACCACGGCCTGGCAGATCTTCTCGTCGTTGACGTAGCGGTCGTTGGGGCAGTCCATCCCGGTCTCGAAGCCGTTGGGATAGCCCGCGTCGGCCAGCATCTTCTTGGCCTCTTCGGGCTTGAGCAGCGCCGGCCGCTTGTCGAGGTCCTTCATGTAGCCGTTGATGCCCGGTGCCACCATCAGGTTGGTCGGGAACGACTGGCCGCGCATCACGGTGCGCTTGATCGCGTCGACGTCGATCGAGCGATGGATGGCCTCGCGCACCTTCTTGTCCTTGAACGGGTTCTTGCCCTTGACGTTCGACTCGAGCAGCTCCGGGCGCTCCTGGTCGAAACCGAGGAAGACGACGCGGGTCTCGGGGCCTTCCAGCACCTTGATGTTGGCGTCCCGCTTGAGGCTCTCGGTGTCGGCCGGCGGTACCTCGTAGGTCATGTCGATGTCGCCCGCCTTGAGCGCGGCGACGCGGGTAGCGGGGTTGGCCACCGGCGTGAAGATCACCTCGGTGAGGTTGTGGACCGGCTTGTCCCACCAATTCGGATTGGCCACTAGAATGGTCTTCTCGCCGGCGCGCCGCTCCTTGAGCATGAACGGGCCGGTTCCCATGGCATTGCGGGTGGCGAAATTCTCCTCGTTCTTGGTCATGTCGGCCGAATTGAGCGCGTTGTTCTTCTCGGCCCACGCCTTCGACATCATGCCGAGCGCCGCCCACTTGTCGGCGAGCAGCGGATCGGGATACTTGGTCGTCACCTCGACGCGCAGGTCGCCGACCTTTTTGATCTCCTTCACGGAGACGAAGTTGCTGCCCATGTTTGAGCCGGGGCCATTGGCGCGATTGAGCGAGAAGACGACGTCATCGGCCGTGAGCGGCGTGCCGTCGTGAAACTTCACGCCCGGACGGATGTCGAAGAACCATGTCGTCGGGTCGGTCTGGCCCCACTTGGTCGCCAGCGCCGGCTCAAGCTTGAGGTCCTTGTCGCGACGGATCAGCGGATCGTAGATGTTCGAATTGAAGGTCAGGAGGAACGTTTCCTGCCGGGCGTAGGGATCCATTGAGCTGACGTCGCCCGAGTTGGCCCACTTGAACGTCTTGGCGTCGGCCGACGAAATGAAACCGAAACCGGCGCAGGCGAGCGCCGCCAGCGCCACTGAATGCCGCAGTGAGAAGTGCATGAAAGTACCCCTTCGATGATCCCCGTTCGTCTGCACGTGGGGGCCTCCCCGGCCGCCGTCCCCGTGTCAGCGATATTTCACACAAATTGCACCCCGGCCCGAAGGCCGTCAATTGCACAAAAAATTTGCATGGACAGGCACAGTGTACTTCGGGCTCGGGCGGGCTATCGTGCGCGCTTCCACTGTCCAGGGGTACCGGCATGAACGACGTCTCTCGCAGCTTCCGCGGCAATTCCAACGCCTCGCGGGACATTGCCCACCATCTCCACCCCTACACCAACTTCAAGAAGCACGAGGCGACCGGCCCCCTGACGATCGTGCGCGGCCGCGGCGTCTACGTGATGGACGACGACGGTAAGGAATACATCGAAGGCATGGCCGGTCTCTGGTCGGCGGCCCTGGGCTTCAGCAACGAGCGGCTGGCGACGGTCGCCTACGAGCAGATGAAGCAGCTGCCCTTCTATCACGCCTTCAACCAGCGCAGCCACGAGCCCGCGATCAACCTCGCGGAGAAGCTGAAGTCGATGGCGCCCGTCGATATGTCGAAGGTGTTCTTCGCCAACTCCGGCTCCGAGGCCAACGACACCGTCGTGAAGATGGTGTGGTACATGAACAATGCGCTGGGCCGTCCGCAGAAGAAGAAGATCGTCTCGCGCATCAAGGGCTATCACGGCGTCACCGTCGCCTCCGCCAGCCTGACCGGCCTGCCGACCAACCACCGTTCGTTCGACCTGCCGATCCAGGGCGTGCTGCACACGACCTGTCCGCACTTCTACCGCTTCGGCGTCGAAGGAGAGACCGAGGAGCAGTTCGCCACGCGCTGCGCCGAGGAACTCGAGGCACTCATCATCAAGGAAGGCGGCGCCGAGCAGGTGGCCGCGATGATCTGCGAGCCCGTGATGGGCGCCGGCGGCGTCATCGTGCCGCCCAAGGGCTACTACGAGAAGATCCAGGCCGTCTGCACCAAGTACGACATGCTGTTCGTCGCCGACGAGGTGATCTGCGGCTTCGGTCGTACCGGCAACGTCTGGGGCAGCCAGACGATGAACATCAAGCCCGACATCCTGACCTGCGCCAAGGCGCTGTCGGCGTCGTTCCTGCCGATTTCGGCGGTGATGGTGAGCGAGAAGGTCTACCAGGCGCTGATGAGCGAGAGCGACAAGATCGGCACCTGGGGCCACGGCTTCACCTACTCCGGCCATCCGGTTGCCGCCGCGGTCGCGCTCGAGGCGCAGAAGATCTACGACGAGACCGACCTGTTCGGTCACGCCAAGCGCATGAGCCCGGTCTTCTCCAAGCACGTGCAGTCGTTCGCCGATCACCCGCTGGTCGGCGAGGCGATGAGCATCGGCATGATGGGCGCGCTCGAAATCGTGGCCGACAAGAAGACCAAGACGCCGTTCGACCTCGTCGCGGTCGGCGCCGGCCTGCGCGTCTACAACCACGCCGTGGCGCGCGGCCTGTTCATCCGCAACATGGGCGACCGCGTCGCCATCTGCCCGCCGCTGGTCATCAACGAAACCGAGCTCGGCGACCTGTTCGGCCGTCTGCGGCAGGCTTTCGACGCCACGCTGGCCGACCTCGTGTCGGAAGGCCTGTTCAAGGGCTGACCGTGGACGCTGGTTCCGAAGGCGGCGGCGGCGCGACGACCGTTCGCACGCCGCCCTTCGGGACGGGCCGGCGCATCCGCACCCGCGCGATCTGGGCGGTGTCGCTGTTCACCGCCGCGATCCCGCCGGCCGTCGTGGGCCTCGGCATCGCGACCGCCACCGATGACCAGGTGAACGTCGCGATGCCCCTCGCCCTACTGTTCTGGGTCCTGGGGTTTTTGTTTGCTCTGTGGGCTGCCGTACCGACGCTGCGGTACTGGGACGGTCTGCCGGCACAGACGCGCTGGCTGGGCTCCCTCCCCCTCCTTTCGGTCTCGCTTTTCCTCAGCATCGCGCTCCTCGTTCCGCTGCTCCGCTGACGCCTTTCTGCGAGTCGTTCTTAGTTGACGCCGCATCACCGCGACCAATTGTGGCTGCGGGCAAAAGCGCCTTGCGCCTGGACTGACCGCGCGGGAGACACCAGCCCATGGACTACGAAGCCTTCTTCAACGGCCATCTTTGCCGCCTTCGCGACGAGGGCCGCTACCGCGTCTTCGCCGAACTGGAGCGCATCGTCGGTGCTTTCCCGCGCGCCCGCCTCCATCGCGAGGGCGAGGCGCCGCGCGATGTCACGGTGTGGTGCAGCAACGACTATCTCGCCATGGGTCAGCATCCCGCGGTTGTCGAGGCCATGCAGGCCGCAATTAGCGCGCAGGGCTCGGGCGCCGGCGGCACGCGCAACATCTCGGGCACCAACACGCTGCATGCCGCGCTGGAGCGCGAGCTGGCCGCCCTTCACGGCAAGGAAGCCGCCCTCGTCTTCACCTCGGGCTATGTCGCCAACGAGACGACTTTGCAGACGCTGGGCGCGCTGCTGCCGGGCTGCGAACTCTATTCCGACGCCTTCAATCACGCCTCGATGATCGCCGGAATCCGTCACTCGGGGGCGACGCGCCGCATCTTCCGGCACAACGATCCGCGCCATCTCGAGGAGCTTCTCAGCGCCGCCGATCCCGCGACGCCGAAGATCGTGGCCTTCGAGTCGGTCTATTCGATGGACGGCGACGTCTCGCCGATCGGCGAGATCTGCGACGTCGCGCATCGCCACGGCGCCCTCACCTATCTCGACGAGGTCCATGCCGTCGGCATGTATGGCCCGCGCGGAGCCGGCGTGGCCGAGCGCGACGGCGTGCTCGACAAGGTCGACATCGTCCAGGCGACGCTCGCCAAGGCGTTCGGCGTGGTCGGCGGCTACATCGCCTCGACCGCGGCCACCGTCGATTTCGTGCGCTCCTGCGGCTCGGGCTTCATCTTCACCACCTCGCTGCCGCCCGCGATTGCCGCCGCTGCGCTGGCCAGCGTCCGCCTGGTCAGCGGCCAGCCCGAGCTGCGCGTCCGCCACCAGGAACGCGCCGCCACCCTGAAGCGCCGCCTCGCCGCCGCCGGCCTGCCGGTGATGCCCTCGACCACGCACATCGTGCCGGTCTTCGTGGGCGATGCCGCCCTGTGCAAGCAGGCGAGCGACCTGCTGCTCGACCGTCACGCGATCTACGTCCAGCCGATCAACTACCCTACCGTGCCGCGCGGCACCGAGCGCCTGCGCCTCACGCCGACGCCCCTGCACGGCGACGACGACATGACCCGCCTCGTCGCGGCCCTGCAGGATGTGTGGCACACGCTGGGTCTTGGCTCCCGGGCGGCGGCCGAATAGGTCGCTACTCCACCGTCCGCATCGACCACAGGCGCGAGCGCAGCAGGACGATCGCGATCATCAGCAGCATCGCCAGTGCCGGGATCAGCAGTGCGGCCTTGAGGCCCCAGATCGAGCAGATCGTGCCGGTGAGGAAGGCGCCGATCGGGCCGCCGCCGCTCAAGCCCAGCTGAAACAGCGACATCAGCCGCGCGCGGTGGGTGGCGGGTGCCACGATCTGCACCACTGTCCGGCTCTGCGTCATGGTGATGCCGGCGCCCAGTCCCCAGACGAAGATCAGGGCGAGGAACACCGGGAACGGCGGCAGCGTCGCGAGCAACAGCAGGACCACCGCGCCCGTCAGCACCGCGCCCCCGATCAGACGGCCGCGTAGCGTCAGCCGTCGCGCGAGGCCGACCAGCGCCATGCTGGCCACGATGGTCGCGGCCCAGAAGGCCAGGTTCATGTAGGAGAGCTCGGCCGCACCGCCGGCATAGTGGTCGCGGATCGCCAGCGGCAGCACCGCCATGAATGGCCCGACATAGAAGATGCCGACTCCGAAGTTGAGCAGCAGCACGGGCCAGATCTGGTCCGACTTCGCGGCGGCTGACACGCCCTCGCCGATGCTGCGCCAGAAGCCGGGGTGTTCGGTCTTCGGATGCGGCGGCGGGTCGGGCAGCCGGCGCACGAAGATGCAGCCCGCCAGCACCATGCCGGAATGCAGCAGCAGGAGCGGCAGGGCGCCGAACCGATCGGCGGTCGAGGCGCAGGCGATGCCCAGCAGCTGGCCGCCGAACTGCAGCGCCGTCGCCAGCGCCACCGCCTTGGGCAGGCCGCCCTTGGGCGCCACGACCGGCAGGAGGGCATCGCGCGTCGGGATGGCGAAGGCGCCGATGGCGCCGGCGGCGATGCCGTAGGCGATCAGCAACGGGTAGCTCAGCCCGTCGGACCACAGGACCAGCGCCAGGGCGAGCGGCGGCAGGGCATAGATCAGGTGGTAGCGCAGCAGCAGCCGGCGGGCATTGCCCCGGTCGGCGACCAGGCCGCCGAGCGGCAGGAAGAGCAGCGACGGCGCCATGACGGCCGCCTGCGCGACGCCCACGGCGAAGGCATCCATGTGCAGGACCACGGCGACCAGCCACGGGAACAGCACCATCTGGATGCCGAGCGGCACGAACCAGGTGGCGAGACCCGCAAGGTAAACCGGGAAAGCGTTGGCGGGGGGCTTGCCTTGATCCAAGGCACTTCCATCTATATGTTGTAGGCACTTAGTGCCCGTTGCTCACGCGATAGTCAAAGGCGCCGAACGCAAGTGTCCACCTTCAATCGCAACACTCTGGTCAAGGTCCTCGAGATCCTCGACAGCAGCCACGCCCAGGAGGCGCTGGCAGCTGCCAAGCTCGCCTCGGCCATGGTGCGGGAAGCAGGCCTCACCTGGGACCAGGTGATCGACGACGCCATCCTGCCGCGCGCCGCCGTTCCCTCCTCCCCCGCACAGGAGCCGGCCCACGGCCGCACACCCGGCGCTGGACCTTTCGGCTACCGCCGCGAACGCGAACTCTCGCCGCACGAGCAGTTCTTCATGGTTTTGCTGAGCCCGCGCACGCCGGTCGACATCAAGCGCAAGCTGCGCGCCTGGGAAGGCCGCGTCCTCGACGGCGAGATCACGCCGCAGGAAAGCGCCGACCTCCAGTTCATGTACCAGAGTTTCGTCGTCGGCTGATCCTCACCTCTTGAGGAGGAACTGGATGGGCACGACGATCTCGAGGCTGTCGCCCGGCTGGTCCTGGGGCAGCGGCGGCAGCGGCTGCGCCCGCTGCAGCAGGTCGAGTCCCTCCTGGTCGAGCGCGGCATGCCCCGACGGCCGCTCGATGCGCGCGGCGAGGATGCGGCCGTCGCGGCTCATCGTGAACCGCACATAGGTCACGCCCTCGTGCCGCGACCGTTGCGCGTCCGACGGGTAGCGCTTGTGGCGCTCCAGGTGCCGCAGCAGCAGGCCCTTCCAGGTTGGCAAAGTCGCCGACGGCGGCTCGACCGAGGCGCCCGGCATCGGCGCCGCGGCCGTCCGCGCCGGCTCCGGTGCCGCCTGCGGTGCCGAGACCCTGGGCTGTGGCGGCTTCTTCTCCACCTTCTTCTCGATCGGCTTCGGCTTGGGCGGCGGCGGCGTGAGGTCGAGCGGCGGCGGCGGCTCGGGATCAGGCAAGGTCACCTCCGCCAGCACCGGCGGCGGCATCTCCACCGGCGGCGGCTCCTCGGGCTCGGGGATCACCTCGCTCAGTTCCGGCCCCGGCGGCGCCTCGTTGGGCAGGGCTTCCGGCGCCGCCGGCAACGGCGCCAGCTCCAGCATGATCGCCGCCGGCGGTGGCGAATACGGCACCTCGCCGTGCACCCAGCCCAGCGCCAGCCGGATCGCGCCCGCGTGCAGGGCCAGCACGAAGATGAACGCCCCGATCCAGCGCAGCCCCTCCCTCATTGCTCCAGCCCGACCAGCGCCACCTTCAGGTAGCCCGCCGTCCGCAGCACGTTCATCGCCTGCATCAGCTCGCCATAGGGCACCGCCTTGTCGGCCCGCAGGA
>LNFM01012271.1_pt1 | contig 11306 bp, 10 predicted proteins | sample 596031 | NCBI WGS metagenome assembly LNFM01 (sample SAMN04254537, study PRJNA301005) | activated carbon metagenome | isolation source: dual media filters at the Ann Arbor, Michigan drinking water treatment plant | place: USA: Ann Arbor | reverse complement strand
CGACCAAGCTGGCCGGCCTCAAGGGCGCCAACAATGATGAGCAGGTGGGCATCGAGATCGTCCGCCGCGCCATCCAGGCGCCGCTGAAGCAGATCGCCGAGAACGCCGGCAAGGACGGCGCGGTGGTGGCTGGTGAGGTGCTGCGTACCGACACCTACGTGTTCGGCTACGACGCCCAGAAGGACGAGTACAAGGACCTGGTGGCCGCCGGCATCATCGACCCGACCAAGGTCGTTCGCACGGCGCTGCAGGATGCCGCTTCGGTGTCCTCGCTGCTGATCACCACCGAGGCGATGGTCGCCGAGCGTCCCGCGAAGGCGTCGGCCCCGGCCGGCGGTGGCGGCGGCGACATGGGCGGCATGGGCGGCATGGACTTCTGATAGGGCTCTGCCCTTTCGGAATGGGGAGGGCGGTCCTGCGGGGCCGCCCTTTCTTTTTGTGCCCTCAGTCGGCGGGCGGCCGGCATCCGCCGACCTTGCCTTCGCGCCATGCGCTGGTGCGTTGGCGGCGGCTGTCGGTCTGGGCGCGGTCGCGCATTCGCGCTCCCGGATCGAGGCAGGGCCTCGATCCGCCGCGGTTGGCGATGACGGTTCAGCGCGCGAGGCGCTATGGCGCCGGCCATTGGGGTGCTAAGGACGCGCGTCCAAGACAATCGGAACCGTTCCATGAAGCGCCGCGGCCTGCTGCTCACCCCCACCCTTTTCGCGCCGACCCTCGTGCTCGCCCAGGGCGCGGCCTGGCGGCCGAACCGGCCGATGACGATGATCGTCCCCTATGCCGCCGCCGGTGGCACCGACATCGTCGGGCGCGAGTTCGCGCAGATCCTGTCGCAGAAGGTCGGCCAGCCCGTGGTGGTCGAGAACCGCGGCGGCGCCGGCGGGTCGATCGGCACGCTGCAGGCGGTGCGCGCGCGGCCCGACGGCTTCACCTTCCTGTATGCGGTGTCGTCCAACATCGTCATCAACCCGCATGTCTATCGCACGCCCGAGCGCGAGGACCCCGCGATGGTCCTGATGCCGATCGGCATCCTGGCCAACTACCAGTACATCCTGGTCGCCAATCCGCGCTTCCCGGTGACCAACCTGGCCGAGCTGATCGCGATCGCGAAGCAGCGCCCCGGCGAGGTCACGTTCAGCCATTCCGGCAATGGCGGGAACAACCACCTGGCCGGCAAGCTGCTGGCGCGCATGGCGGGGATCGAGATGGGCGACGTGGCCTATCGCGGCACCGGACCGGCGCTGATGGATGCGGTCAGCGGCACGGTGAACTTCAACATCTCCTCGCCGCCGCCGGCCATCCCGCTGGTGCGCGAGGGGCAGTTGCGCGCCTTCGCGGTGACCGGCGCGCAGCGTTCGCCGGCCTTCCCGACGGTGCCGACGGTGGCCGAACAGGGCCTGCCCGGCTATGCCGTGACGGGCTGGCACGGCGCCTTCTACCCCGCCGGCACGCCCGAAGGGCCGGTCGAGATGCTGCGCGCCGCGGTCGCCGAGATCGCCGCCATGCCGGCGTTCCACGAGAAGCTCGGCCGCGATGGGCTGGAGCCGCTGACCACCCCGGTCAGCCCGGCCGCCTTCGCGACGCAGGTGCGCGAGGAACATGCCTTCTGGCGCCGTACCATCCCGGAACTCGGCATCCGCGTGGACTGATGCTCTCGCCTGCATCTGCCATGATGTCCCGCGAGGAGAGTGCCGGCCAATGACGACGGACTGGAATCTTGTGCATGCCATGATGCTGGGCGCCATCGATGCGTGCGAAAGGATCGAGGCCGCGGGGCCAGGCGAAGCCGACCGCGATGCCGTGATCGACATCGGCGGGCGGCAGGCCAGCGTGCAGGACACGCTAGTCAGCGCCTGGACCTACCCGGAGACCATGCGTTACCGGATCATCCGGGAACGCCACGATCGCGGCACCGATCTGCTCTACGTTCCCGAGGCCGCGCGCATCCTCGTTGCCATGGCGCAGGCCAGCGCGGAGTTGGTCGGCGCGGGCAAGGCGGCGCCGGCCGCGGACGACATTCTCAGAATGATCGATTGGTACGGCAGCCACGCGGCGCCCGGCATAGAGCGTGCGATCGCGGCGCGTCGCGGCGACGAGGTGTAGCCGCGCCGGGCGTGCGTCGCGCGCCCCTATGACCCTTCGTCACCTTCATTGACGCCGCCGCCGCAATCTGCGCGAGTTTTCGGGACTGATCGTGCCTAGCCTCGCCTTGCCGTGCCTCGGGATGACCGGGCGCCTCCAAGCCGAACCCGGGTGCGACGGGACAATCCGGTCGCGAACGCGGCCGCCGGACGAGGGGAAGGAGACGGCACGCATGGCGATCGGCACCGTGAAGTGGTTCAACGCGACCAAGGGCTTCGGCTTCATCGTCCCGCAGGATGGCGGCAAGGACGTGTTCGTCCATGTCACCGCGGTGCAGAAGGCCGGGCTGACCGGGCTGAACGAGAACCAGAAGGTCAGCTACGAAGTGGTAACCGAACGCGGCAAGGCCGCCGCCACCGACCTCAAGATCATCTGACCACAGGCCGGCATTGCCGCGCCGGCACGGCGGCCGGCGATGGCGCCGCGCGGTGGCGGCAACCGACGACACCGCCGCCCCATCGCGGCCGGCCATGGACCACGAAGGCACGCCATGTTCACGCTGAGCGAACTCGAAGCCGCCGCCGCGCTGGTGCATGGCGTCTTTGCGCCCACGCCCACCATCGCCTGGCCGCTGCTGGCCGCGCGCACCGGCACCGAGACCTGGGTCAAGCACGAGAACCACACGCCGACCGGCGCCTTCAAAGTGCGGGGCGGGCTTGTCTACATGGAGCGCCTGGCGCGTGAGCGGCCCGGCGTGCGCGGCGTGGTCAGCGCCACGCGCGGCAATCACGGACAGTCGCTGGCCTTTGCCGGGCAGCGCCACGGCGTGCCGGTCACCATCCTGGTCCCGCGCGGCAACAGCGCGGAGAAGAACGCCGCCATGCGTGCCTTCGGTGCGCGCCTGGTCGAGCACGGTGCGGATTTCGACGCGGCGCGGGTCGAAGCGATGCGCCTCGCCGAGGTCGAGGGCCTGGAATTCGCGCCCTCCTTCGCGCCTGACCTGGTGAAGGGTGTGGCGACCTATGCGCTGGAGTTCTTCCGCGCCGCGCCGCCGCTCGATGCGCTGTATGTGCCGATCGGCATGGGGTCGGGCATCTGCGGCTGCATCCTCGCGCGCGACCTGCTCGGCTTGAACACCGAGATCATCGGCGTGCAGTCCACCGGCGCGCCATCCTACGCGCTGTCCTTCGCGGCCGGGCATGTGGTGACGACGGACAGCGCCGACACGCTGGCCGACGGCATGGCGACGCGGGTGCCCGATGCCGGCGCGCTCGCCATCATCCGCGCGGGTGCGGCACGCATCGTGACCGTGACGGATGACGAGGTGGCCGCCGCGATCCGCGCCTATTGGACCGATACGCACAACCTCGCGGAAGGCGCCGGCGCGGCGCCGCTGGCGGCGCTGATGCAGGAACGCGAGGCGATGAAGGGGCGCCGTGTCGGCCTCGTGTTGTGCGGCGGCAATATCGACATCGACCTGTTCCGCGACTGGGTGCTGGGGGCTGCATGACCGACCTGTTGCTGCGAAACATCCGCCCGATGGGCGGGCCGGCCAGCGATGTGCTGGTGCGCGGCGGGCGCATCGCCGCGCCCGGTACGGACGTCACGGGTGCGGCGGTCGAGGACGGCCAGGGCATGCTGTTGCTGCCCGGCTTCGTCGAGGGCCATACGCATCTCGACAAGACCACCTTCCACCAGCCCGACTGGCTGGTGAACGAGGTCGGCCCGCGCATCGTGGACAAGATCGACACCGAGCGCGAATGGCGCGCGCGCACCGGGCATGATGCGGGGGCGGCGTCGCTGGCGATGGCGCGCGCGTTTCTGGCTGCGGGCACGACGCGCATCCGCAGCCATGTCGATGTCGATACCTCCGGCGGCACGCGGCATGTCGAGCGCGTGCTGGAAACCCGCGAGGCAATGCGCGGCGTGCAGGAGATCCAGGTCGTCGCGTTCCCGCAATCGGGCATCCTCGGCCGGCAGGGGACGGAAAGCCTGCTGGATGCAGCGATGGCGATGGGCGCGGACATCGTGGGGGGCCTCGATCCCTGCGCGATCGAGCGCGATCCGGTGCGGCACCTGAACATCGTGTTCGGCCTCGCGGAGAAGCACCGCAAGCCGGTGGACATCCACTTGCACGAGCAAGGGTCGATGGGCGCCTTCTCGCTGGAGCTGATCCTGGAGCGCACGCGCGCGTTGTCGATGCAGGGGCAGGTGGTGGTGAGCCATGCCTTCTGCCTGGGCGACGTGACGGAGCGCGAACGCGACGGCCTGCTGGCGCAGATGGCGGAACTGGGCGTTGCCATCGCCACCACCGCGCCGGCTTCGCGGCCGGTGCCGCTGGTGGCGGCGTGCCGCGCGGCGGGGGTGACGATCTTCGGCGGCAATGATGGCATCCGCGACACCTGGACGCCCTATGGGTCGCCCGACATGCTCGAACGCGCGATGCTCATTGGCCTGCGCAACAATTTCCGGCGCGACGACGAAATCGCGCTGGCCTTCGACTGCGTCAGCGCGGCCGGGGCGAAGGGCTGCGGCTTCATCGACCACGGCCTGAATCCGGGCGCGCGGGCCGATCTGGTGCTGGTCGAGGCGCGGAGCCTGGCGGAAGCGGTCGTGGTGCGGCCGCCGCGGCGCGTCGTGGTCTCGGGCGGGCGGATCGTGGCGCGCGACGGGGTCTTGCTGGCGTGACCGTGCCTGTTGCGGTGGAGGCTGATGGCGCCGTCCGTACCATCCGCCTGGCGCGCCCCGACCGCGGCAATGCGCTGGGGCCGGAGATGGTGGCGGCGATCGACGCAGCCTTGGACGCCGCGCTGGATGGCGGCGCGCGGCTGGTGGTGCTGCGCGGCGAGGGACGGCATTTCTGCACCGGCTTCGACCTGTCGGACCTCGATGCGCTGGACGATGGAGAGATCGCGCTGCGGGCCATCCGCATCGAGATCCTGTTGCAGCGCATCCACGGCCTGCCGGTCAGCACGCTGGCGATCGCCGGCGGGCGGGTGTTCGGTGCAGGGGCTGACCTGTTCGCGGTCTGCGGCCATCGCGTGGCGCTGGCGGGTGCCTCCTTCGCATTCCCCGGCCCGGCCTTCGGGCTGGTGCTGGGCACCGGGCGGCTGGCCGGGCTGGTGGGCGAAGGCGCGGCGCGACGGGTGCTGCTGGCGGGCGCGACCATCGAGGCCGAGGCGGCGCTGGCGATGGGCCTCGCGACGCAGGTCGTCGAACCGGATGGCGTGGCGGCCGCGATCGACGCTGGGCGCAATGCAGCCACGCGGCTCGACGCGCCGACCGTCGCCGCGCTGCATGGGCGCACGCGGCGCGCGGATGATGCCGGGGACCTCGCGGCGTTGGCGCGGTCGGTTGCGCGGCCGGGGCTGAAGGATCGGATCCTGGCCTATCGCGGGCAGGTGGCGGCAGGGCGCAGCCGCGGCTGATCGCACAGGATTCCGCCGCGGCGCGATCCGATTCGGGACGACCGACCGCCGTCGCGCGGCATGACCATCATCGCCGGCGATGATGGGACATTCGGTGCCGACGCGCCCATATCCCGCTGCGACCCGGCCGTTTCGGCCACCACCACTCAGCGGATGGGCGCTGCCCGTCCTGCCGGACCAGACCCGCCATGAAAAAGATCGGCTTCCTGTCCTTCGGCCATTGGGCGCCTTCGCCGCAGTCGGGCACGCGCTCGGCCGGCGATGCGCTGCTGCAATCCATCGACCTGGCCGTCGCGGCCGAGGAACTGGGCGCGGATGGCGCCTATGTGCGCGTGCATCATTTCGCGCGGCAGTTGGCGTCGCCGTTTCCGCTGCTGGCGGCGATGGGGGCGAAGACCAGGACTATCGAGCTCGGCACCGCGGTCATCGACATGCGATACGAGAACCCGCTCTACATGGCGGAGGATGCCGGGGCGGCGGACCTGATTGCCGCCGGGCGCTTGCAGCTTGGGCTGAGCCGCGGGTCGCCGGAGCAGGTGATCGATGGCTGGCGGCACTTCGGATATGCGCCGGCCGAGGGCGAGAGCGATGCGGATATGGGCCGGCGGCACACCGAGGTGTTCCTCGATGTGCTGAAGGGCCAGGGCTTCGCGCAGCCTAATCCGCGCCCGATGTTCCCCAACCCGCCGGGGCTGCTTCGTCTGGAGCCGCATTCGGAGGGGCTGCGGGAACGCATCTGGTGGGGTTCGGCGTCGAACGCGACGGCGGTCTGGGCGGCGCAGCAGGGGATGAACCTGCAAAGCTCGACGCTGAAGTTCGACGAGAGCGACGCGCCCTTCCATGTGCAGCAGGCGGCGCAGATACGGGCGTATCGGGAAGCCTGGGCGGCGGCTGGTCACACGCGCACGCCGCGGGTTTCTGTCAGCCGCAGCATCTTCCCGCTGCTCGATGACCGTGACCGCGAATATTTCGGCCGCGGCGGCCGGGAGGAGGACCAGGTCGGCGTCATCGACCACACCCGCGCGATCTTCGGCCGCAGCTATGCCGCGGAGCCTGAGGCGCTGGTCGAGCAATTGCGCGACGATGACGCGATTGCCGAGGCGGATACGCTGTTGCTGACGGTGCCGAACCAACTGGGTGTCGACTACTGCGCCCATGTGATCGGTGGCATCCTTACGCAGGTCGCCCCCGCGCTCGGCTGGCGCTAGGTCCCGGCGGTCCAGGGTGCACTGCACCCTGGCGGGGCGCGAAGCACTGCTTCGCGGTCCGGAGAGGGGCAGCGCCCCTCTCTGGCCTTCTGTTCAGGCGGCGGCGTCAACCGGCACGTAGGGAAGGCGCTTCACCCGGTCCATGTTGATGCCTTCGATCCGCAGCAGCCGGGTCGGCCCGTCGCGGCGCGGCGAGTGCAGGATGCCCGGTTCGTACAGATACGCATCGCCCGGCTTCATGGCGTAGTCCTTGATGCGCTTCGCCTTGCCCGGGGTGGATTCGGTCGGGCGGGCGAGGCATTCCCAGTCGGTCATCACGGTCTCGCCTTCCGCCTGGCCGTAGATGGCCCAGGACGGGCCGTGGTCGTGCGGCCCGCTGGTCTTGGCGTCGGAATAGGCGTGCGCGAGCACGGTGAAGCCGAGGTCGGGGTCCTCGTACAGGACTTGGCGTTCGGGGGTCTTGTCGTTGATGTGTGTGGCGACGAAGGCGGGGTCCTTCAGGGCCTCGCCGACGAGGTCGCAGACCAGGATGCGGCCTTCGATGCCGGGGTTGTCGTTCAGCGCGGCGCGCGCGCGGGTGACGAAGTCGTCGAGGGTCATGGGCATGGAATTTCTCCTCCCGCCGGTAGAATGGGGGAAAGATGCTCCCACACGGCGCGTGACGGAAGGGGTTATGGCAGCGCCAGGAAGTCCCGCGTCTCGGCCACGGCCTGGGCCAGGCCGAGCCGGCGTATCAGCACGCCCGGCGGCAGGCCCTGCAACAGGCGTGACGGCGCGGAGCGGTCCAGCATGACGAATACCCCCTTGTCGTCGGCGCGGCGGATGAGCCGTCCGAAGGCCTGGCGCAGGCGGTGGCGGGCGATGCGGTCGTCGTAGTCCTTGGGCCGCCCGCCCGAGAGGTGCGTGCGGCGTTCGCGGTGCAGGATGGTCGGGCGCGGCCAGGGCACGCGGTCGAAGACCAGCAGGCGCAGCGCGCGGCCGGGCACGTCCACGCCGTCGCGCATGGCGTCGGTGCCGAGCAGGCAGGCGTTCTCCTCCGCACGGAAGACATCGACCAGGCTGGCGTTGTCCATGGCGTCGATGTGCTGGGCGTAGAGGGGGATGCCGGCCTGCTCCAGCGGCCCGGCGATGCGCGCATGCACGTCGCGCAGGCGTCGGATGGCGGTGAACAGGCCAAGTGCGCCGCCCCCCGACGCGGTGAACAGCGCCTGGAAGGCGGCGGCGACCTGGCCGGTGTTTTCCTTCGCGACATCGGTGACCACCAGGCAGCGTGTGCGCGCGGCGTAGTCGAAGGGGGAGGGCACCGCGGCGCGGATCGCCGGCAGGGGCAGGTGGGAGGCGCCGGTGCGGGCCTCGGCCTCGCGCCAGGCGGCTTCGGGGTCGTCCTCGTCGGACTCCGCCTCGTCGCGCAGGGTGGCGGAGGTGATGAGCACGCCATGGGCCGGGGCCGCGACGGCGGTGGCGAAGGGCAGGGTGGGGTCGAGGAAGTGGCGGTGCATGCCGGCATCGCTGTCCTGCCCGCCGCGGCGCGACAGGCTGAGCCAATCGACATGGACGGGGCGTTCGCCCGGCTGCGGCGGGTCGGCCTGGATGGTCGCGAGCATCGCACCCCAGGCGCGGATGGGCATGAGCGCGCGGCGGTCGATGGCGCGGCAGGCGGCCTCGATGCGGATGCGTTCGCCGACTTCCAGTTCCTCCGCCTCGTCCTCCAGCCGCGCGGCCAGGCGGTCGCGCAGGGTGGCGAGGGGTTCGCCGATGCGGCGCAGCGAACGGTCCAGCGCCTCGGCGGCCGCGGGCAGGGCCTCGGTGACCGGGTGCAGGTCGCATTCGGAATCGTACAGGCCGGTGTCGCGGGCATCCTGCGTGCGGGCCAGGACCTGGTCGCGCGCGGCGCGCAGGAAGGCCTCGGCCGCGTTGGGGGTGTCGTCAGGCGTGGCACGCGGCTCGGCGGCGAGGCGCGAAGGCCAGCCCTGCACCGGCAGCGCACGCGCGGCCAGCAGCGCGGCATCGAGCGGCGCATGCAGGTCGACGCGTTCGCCGATCAGTTCCTCCAGGCGCCGGCGCAGGCCGCGGGCGCGGGAGCGGCCGCCTTCCGCGCCGAGCAGCCAGCGGCGGACTTCGGACATCTCGGCGCCGGTGAGGTCGGCGGAAAACGCGCTGTCGGCGGCATCGAACAGGTGGTGGCCCTCGTCGAACACGAGGCGCAGCGGCGGGCCGTCCTCGCCGCCGCCAAGGGCCGCCTGCACCATCACCAGCGCGTGGTTGGCGACGACGATCTGCGCGGTGCGGGCGCGGCGGATGGAGTGCTCGACGAAGCACATCCTGTAGTGCGGGCAGGCGGAGTGGATGCATTCGCCGCGGCGGTCGGCGAGCGGCAGCACCGCGCCGGGGCCGAACAATTCGCCGATCCATCCGGGGAAGTCGCCGCCGAGCAGGTCCCCGTCGCGCGACGCCAGCGCCCAGCGCGCCACCAAGCCAAGCGCGATGGCGAGGTAGGGCGGCGCGCCGCCCGCCGTCAGGTCGTCGAGGTTGAGCAGGCACAGGTAGTTCTCGCGCCCCTTGCGGAGCACCACGCGGCGGCGGCGTTCCTCGGGGTCGGGAAACAGGCGCGCGGTTTCCTGGTCGATCTGGCGCTGGAGGTTGCGGGTGAAGGTGCTGATCCAGACCGGGGCGCCGTTGCGTTCGGCCCAGAGGCTGGCGGGTGCCACATAGCCGAGCGTCTTGCCGGTGCCGGTGCCGGCCTCGGCCAGCACCACCGCCGGCGCGCCGGGGTGTTCGCGCGGGGCGAAGGCGCCGGCGGCGGCCGAGGCGTAGTCGGCCTGCTGCGGGCGCTGTTCGGCGCCGGGGCCGAGGATGTCCGCCAGGCGGCGGCGCGCCTCGGCCGGTTCGACGGCGAAGGACAGCGGCGGGGTGGGGGGCGCGGCCTCCTCCCATTCCGGCAGGCGGCGCCAAACCTTGTAGGCGCGGGCGTCCGGCTTCGCGCCGGGGTCGCCCAGAGCGGCCAGCACGGACGGCGCCCAGGCCCAGCCGGCCTCGCCCATGCGGGCGGCCAGGCCGGCGGCGTCGCGGTTGCGCGGGTGGTCGCGGGTGTCGGCCAGGTGGCGCAGCAGGGCGGTGGCGATGTCGGGCAGCAGGGCCGCGGCGGCTTCGTCGCTGGCGGGCTGCGGGAGGTCGAGCGCGAGGGCAAGGCCGCGCGGCGTGGGCGCGCAAGGTTCGGCCGGGCGGCAGAAGGCGAAGAGCTCCAGCAGGTCGTGCGCGGCGTCGATATGCGGCAGGCCAAGGCGGCGCGCGGTGGCCGGCGCGTGCACCAGGATCGGCGCGGTGCCCTCCAGCCTTGTGGCGCTGGCGCTGGCGGGGAGGGTTTCGAGTTCGCCCTCGGGGGTCAGAAGCGTGGCATGGCCGAAGCCCGCGACGAGGCTCGGCACGTCCGGCAGCACGAGTCGCGGGGCGGAAGGCATGGTGCAGGATAGCAGCGGCCAGGCGCTCTGGCGTCAGCCGGTGGTGGTGGCGAGCACGACGTCGATCGCCGCGACGATGCGGGCGGCGTTGGTGTCGCCCGCGAGGGATGTGATGACCGGGCCGCGCGCGCTTCCTTAGTCGCGCAGCGCCGGTGCCGGCCGATACGCCGCAGTGGCGCTGACCACGGCACAACGCCCACCCGGATAGCCCGGCGCCATCACGAACAGGTCGTCATCGCCGGGCACCGCCAGCGTATCGACCAAGCGCCCCGCCGGGCCCAGCGCGGCCAGGATCGCGGGCGCGGCGAGCGGCTGCGCCCAGCCTTCGCGCGCGGGTTCCAGCCGCGTGGCGATGCCGCGCCGCGGCAGCGGGGCCTCGGTGCTGGCGCTGCCGCTCCAGTCCTCGATGCGGCGCTGGACCAGGATGCCGCGGACGCGGCCCTCGGCGCTGACAACCGGCGCGCCGGACAGGCCAGGCGCGATGCCGCGACCATCCGCCACGCGCAGGTCGAGCAGCACCCCCTCAGGCTGGCGGCGGGCAGGGGAGAGGCCGGGAGCGGCACGGAAGGCGGCCTCGGCGGCCGGGCTGTCGAAGCGGGTTAGTGTCAGGATCGCCTGGTCCGACCAGCCGGGGTCGAGCGCCGCCAGGGGGTTCCAGGGCCGCGCCGTGGCGGCGATGCGCGCGGTGCCCACCGGCGTGCCGTCGGGCAGGGCCAAGCGGATCGCCGCGTCGGCAGGGGCTTCCAGCGCGCGGGCGACGACATGCGCGGCGGTGACGACGCGGTTCGGTGCGCCCGGGCCGGCGGCGCTGTCGGCGACGATGAAGGCCGTTCCGCGGGTGGCGCGGGCGCCGCGCTGGCCCGGCACGCTCACCCGAAGCACCGATGCGCCGATGCCCGGCGGCAGGGCCTCGTTGCTGGCAAAGCAGGCCGCGGCGGCGGCGGCGGGGCCCGGCGGTGGCGCCGTGCAGGCCGCGGCCAGCGGGAGCAGCAAGGCGACGGCGAGGCGCGGCTTCATCATGCCGCAAGGATCGCCGCGCGATGTGAATCAGCCGCAAATGCCTTGCGTCACGTTTCGCCGTGAACTGCGTTGACGCATGGTGAAGCGGCGGCGCGCCGGCGGGGCGCGCCCCA
>LNFM01012268.1_pt1 | contig 11308 bp, 13 predicted proteins | sample 596031 | NCBI WGS metagenome assembly LNFM01 (sample SAMN04254537, study PRJNA301005) | activated carbon metagenome | isolation source: dual media filters at the Ann Arbor, Michigan drinking water treatment plant | place: USA: Ann Arbor | reverse complement strand
CACGCTCGACTGCGCGCTGGCCACGCCGGCGACGGCGCTCAGCACGGCAAGTGCGAGAAGACTCTTTTTCATGTGTATCTCCATGTTGATAAAAAGGACCACCAAGGCTTCCACCGAGGTCACCTTGGCGTTCGAATCTGGCCGCCAAGCGCCTGGAGAACTTCCATCGGAAGTTGTCGACGATTCTTTCAGGAAAGGGTGGTGCGGGCAAAAGCCTGCGTCGCCAAAACCTGCAATTGCGCGATGTCCTGTCGGTTTTGTGCAACAGGGACGCAGCGCCTTGGCATCGAAGCGACAGCGGCTTTCGACAACTGACTTGCGTCATTGCGTGGAAATAAAACGGGGCGTCCGAAGACGCCCCGTACAGAGCATGGCGAATAGGCCGAGATCAGAAGGAATGACGCATGCCGATCTGGATCGCCGTGGCATCTTCACCGAAGGCCGAGGTCCAACCGCCCGCATAGCCGGCCGCGCCCAGTGCCATGCGCGATTGCCCACTGTTCTGTGCCAGCGCGTAGGTGCCGAAGAGCGTCGTGCGCTTGGACATGTCGTAGAAGTAGCCGAGCCCGAAGTGATTGACCTTGGCATCTTCGGTGGCCCACTGGCTGCGTGCGGTGTCCTTGGCGTTGTTGTAAGCGAAGCGCAGGTTGCCATTGCCCAGACGCCAATCCACGCCCAGGTGATAGATGGTCGTGTCGGTCGGGCCGACGATGCCGCGCATGCCATCCAGGTCGATGCGGTTGGCGCGCGCGACGATCGGGGCAAGCAGCGCACCGATGCCGGCCGGCGTTCCGCCGGCGATGACGATCTGCTGCAGGTCCAGCGGCGTGACGATCGGGTTGTCGTTGGTCCGCTGCATGTACATGCCGAACAGCTTGGCCGACCCGAGCGTCAGCGTGGCGCCGACGTTGAGCGTCTCCATGCCCTTGCTCGCCTTGGTCGGCTCGGCACGGGTGATGACGTAGTTCTGGTTGTAGCCGATGCCGACCGAGAATGCCTGGGTCGCGTACTGCAGGTTGGCACCGTAAAAATCATCGCCCTGGGTGGGGGCTGCGGTGCGCTCGCTACGGGGGTTCTCGGTACCGCCAAAGCCATACATCAGCGCCAGGGTAAAGCCGCTCAGTTCAGCGCGGTACTGCAAGGCATTGTTGGCGCGAATCGTGACGGTGGAGAACTCCTGGCCAAACTGGCCGGCCGTGGCATCGGCGAACGAGTTGAACTTGTTCATGACCTCGTAGCCCGGCGTGTACATGCGGCCTGCGAGCACCGCACCGAACGGCGTGATCAGGCCGGCGAAGGCCTGGCGATCCCAGATGGCGCCGGCACTGTTGACCGTGGCGAACTGGGTGAGGACGTCGTTGGTGACGCTGTTCAGGCCGGCAGTGACCGCTGCGTTGGTCGGGCCGGGCGGAATGCCGATGGCAGCGACCCCTGGGCAGGTGAACGTGCCCGGCGTGGCGGCCGCACCGGCCGGGATGCAGTAGAACGTGGCGCCGTTGTTCGACACGGTGCCGTTATCCAGTTCGATGCGACCTTCGAGCGTGAAAAGCGCCTGCCAGCCGCCACCCAGATTCTCGCGGCCGCGCAGGCCCCAGCGCGAGCCGGCCGACAGGCCGCTCTGCAAACGCGTCTGGCTGGTGCTGCCGACGTCGACGCGTTCGACGCCGATGTCGAGCACGCCGTACAACTCGACCGAGCCGGTCGAGGCGGCGCCTTGAGCAAACGCAGCGGGGAAGGCCAAGGCGAGGGCCGCGGCCAGTATCGACTTGCGCATGGAGTGTCTCCTGTTTTTGAATGGTTCTACCTAGCGGCCGAAGGATAGCGGCGGCTCCGGCACAATTCGTGTTGAGGGGTCGATTGCACCCTCTCTGGGTGAGTCGTCGTTTGTTTTTCGCAACAGAAGAAAGTCGATCCATGTCGTCAGTTCTTGCCTTGTCTCCGCTCGATCGCGCGCTGGCGCTCGCTGACCGCGCACTCAGAACCCTGAGCGGCCACCCGCCGACCGGCCGTCCGTACCCGGGTGACGCGGTGGTCGATGAGGCGTCGACGCCCGAGATGACCGAGGCCGAGCAGAACGAGGCCGCCGCCCTGATGCGGGTGAATCACGTAGGCGAGATCTGCGCGCAGGCGCTGTACGAGGCGCAGGCGCTCGGTACGCCGGACGCGCGACTGCGCGAGACCTTCATGCACGCGGCGCGCGAGGAGGCCGACCACCTGGCGTGGACCCAGCGTCGGATCGAGGAGCTCGGCGGACGCACCAGCCTGCTCAACCCGCTGTGGTACGGCGGTGCCTTCGCCATTGGCCTGGTGGCGGCACGACTGGGTGATCGGATCAGCCTGGGCTTCATGGCCGAGACCGAGAAGCAGGTGGAGCAGCACCTGGAATCGCACTTGGATCGGCTGCCGGCGTCGGACACGACCTCGCGCGCCGTCGTCGAGCAGATGAAGATCGATGAAATCTCGCATGGCCAGACTGCGCTCGACCTGGGCGGCGTCGACCTCCCCTGGCCGGTCCGCAGTGCGATGCGCCTGGCGGCGCGCGTGATGACCACCACCGCTCACCGCATCTAGCTGCCCTCGTCGATCACCTCAAGCGTCGTCTCGATCGAGGCGGTCTTGGCGAGCATGGCCGAGGCAGAGCAGTACTTGTCGTGAGACAGCTTGACAGCGCGTTCCACCACATCGCGTCGCAGCCCCTTTCCTCTCACGGTGAAGCGAAACTCGATTCGCGTGAATACCTTTGGATCCTCGGCGGCGCGCTCGGCAACCAGTGCGACGTCGCAACCCGTCACCTCATGGCGCCCGCGCTTGAGGATGAGCACAACGTCATACGCGGTGCACCCGCCCGTGCCGAGCAGCACCATCTCCATCGGTCGGGGCGCAAGGTTGCGACCGCCGCCGTCGGGAGAGCCGTCCATCGCCACCAGGTGACCGCTGCCGGTTTCAGCAACGAAACTCATGCCGTCGCGCTGCCATCTGACCGTGCATTCCATGTCGATCTCCCTTCAAGGCGGTGTGTCCGGTTTTTGGGCGATTCCGAGTGAAGCCGGAGGCTCGAAAAGCACCCGGCTTGCGTCGGAACCCGTAGCTTGGCTAAAATGCCCGGCTTTTCGCGGTTCAGTCAACGGTTCGATCGCCCTGAGTCAGCGGGATCAAGCAAGTCAGTGAGGCAGGGCGGTTCGGCCCCGGCAGTCAGGCAAAGCCCGGCCAGTCTCAAGTCTGCAGAATCCCTTGGGCGATGCGTTTCTGGGCCGCTTGTAGGTCTGTTTCCGATTCAGCGTTTCCGATTCAGTACGGAGCGAGGCCGGGTCCGAAGTCAGTGCCGGTAGGTGTCGGCACAGGCAAATACCGTCCGACCGCCCCGCCCTCAGAGAGTGTGATGAAGACGTTCACCGCCAAGCCGCTCGAAGTGCGGCACGACTGGTTTGTAGTTGATGCCAGCGACAAGATCCTGGGCCGTCTGGCCTCGCAAATCGCGCTGCGACTGCGCGGCAAGCACAAGCCGGAATACACGCCGCACGTAGACACGGGCGATTTCATCGTCGTGGTCAACGCCTCGAAGATCAAGGTCACCGGCCAGAAGACGACCGACAAGATTTACTACCGGCACTCGACCTATCCGGGTGGCGTCTACGAGACCAGCTTCGGCAAGATGCAGGGCCGCTTTCCGGGCCGTGCGTTGCAGATCGCCGTCAAGGGCATGCTGCCCAAAGGCCCGCTGGGCTACGCGATGATCAAGAAGCTCAAGATCTACGCCGAGGGCGAACATCCGCACACGGCGCAGCAGCCCAAAGCCCTGGAAATTTGAGGTCGCAATGATCGGCAACTACAACTACGGCACGGGCCGTCGCAAGAGTTCGGTGGCGCGCGTGTTCATCAAGCGCGGCACCGGCGCCATTGTCGTCAACGGTCGCCCGCTCGACCAGTATTTCCATCGTGAGACGGGCCGCATGATCGTGCGCCAGCCGCTGGAACTGACGGGAAACCAGACGTCGTTCGACATTCAGGTGAATGTCGATGGCGGCGGCGAGTCGGGTCAGGCGGGCGCAGTGCGCCACGGCATCACGCGCGCGCTGATCGACTATGACGCCACCCTGAAGCCGACCCTGTCCAAGGCGGGCTTGGTAACGCGCGATGCACGTGAAGTCGAGCGCAAGAAGGTCGGCTTCCGCAAGGCGCGCCGGCGCAAGCAGTTCTCCAAGCGCTGACGCGATTGGTCTGAATGCAATCAGCGGCTCCTGCGGGAGCCGCTTTGCATTCCACCGCCGCGTCACTGGCCTGTCCGGTTGATGGCCGGTTACCGCCTTCGCGCGCCCGCCATTGCCCGGCTCGCCCAGTGGGCGCTTCTATACTTTTCCACCTTACGCAATCTTTCCGTCGCGCTGCTGAGCGCCTTGTCCGCGCCGACATTCGTCGCAGCGGCGGTCGGGATCGACTGGACGCCCCGTGGAGCACCCGCACCGATGAAGTGGAAGTTATTCCTGCGCAAGATGTCGGTCAGCGCCCCCAGCGTGACCGTGCGCTCGAGGCTTCCCTGGCCGGTGCGCGCGCTGTTCGGTTTCATCGTTCTCGCAGGCGCCGCCGCTTCTGGCGTGGCGATCTACGAGTACGGGCGCAACTTTGCGGGCCCCGATCGCCGGGAACTGCAGGCGGACGTTGAGCGTCTGGGCTCGAAGCTGCGTGAAACCACTGCCGAACGGGATCGTTTCGCGGCGTTGGCGACCGCGCACGAGGCGCAATTGCGAGTCGAGCGCGCGGCGCAGGAGCAGTTGGTCAAGCAGGTGAACACGCTCGAAGGCGAGTCGAACCGCTTGCGTGAGGACTTGGCCTTCTTCGAAAGCCTGCTGCCGGCTGGCGCTGCGTCCAAAGGGGTCGTGATCCGCAGCTTTCGCGTGCAGGAAGACGGCGAGCCGACCCGTATGCGCTACCGCCTGTTGGTGCAGCAGTCCGGCAAGCCGGACAAGGACTTCACCGGAACGGTCGAACTCCAGGTCAACTTCCTGCAGGGCCAGCGCAGTTTCCAGCTATCGATTCCGCCCGCGACGGATGGTGGGGCCCTGAACCTGTCGTTCCGGCATTACCAGCGCATCGAGGGAACGTTTGCGCTGCCGTCGGGTGCGGTAGCCCGTTCGGTGCTTGTGAAGATCATCGCAGGCGGCCAGACTCAGACGCAGCAGACATTCGCGCTGTAGCGCTGCTGTACGTCACGCAGGAGGATTCCATGTTCAGCAAGAAATCGGCGCCGGGGCAGATCGCCAGCCTGATCGGCGCGGGTTCAACCATTGCCGGCGACCTCGTCTTCTCGGGCGGCCTGCGTATCGACGGGACGGTGCGCGGCGCCGTGCGCTGCGTGGATGGCGACAAGGGCGGCATGCTGGTGATCAGCGAGACCGGGTGCGTGGAGGGCGAGGTTCACGCCTCGCATCTGGTCGTGGCCGGTCGCATAGCAGGGCCGGTGCACGCGACGGAACTGCTGGAACTGCAGCCCAAGGCAAAGGTGGCCGGCGACGTTCGCTACAAGGCGCTGGAAATGCACCATGGCGCCATTGTCGACGGCCTGCTTGTCCATGATGACGGCACCACCGCCACCAAGTCATCCCCGCCGCTGAAACTGGCCGCCACCGGCGCCAAGCCCGAGACGCGGGGCGAGGTGAAGGTCGAGACAAAAGTGGAGTCCATGGCAGGGTGAATGTCCCCCGCTGGCGGCAAATCGGCTCCTATAATCTTTGGCAACCGTTTCCTGGGAGAGCGTGATGAATGCTGTTGTCGAAATGCCGGCCCCGATCGTCTTTTCTGACTCAGCGGCTGCCAAGGTCAAGCAACTGATCGACGAAGAAGGCAATCCGGAACTGAAGCTGCGGGTGTTCGTGCAAGGCGGAGGCTGCTCGGGCTTCCAGTATGGCTTCACCTTCGATGAGGTCACCAATGAAGACGACACCGCAATGCAGAAGAACGGTGTCACCCTGTTGATCGACTCGATGAGCTACCAGTACCTGGTGGGTGCCGAGATCGACTACAAGGAAGACTTGGAAGGCGCGCAGTTCGTGATCAAGAATCCGAACGCCACCACGACCTGCGGTTGCGGATCGTCCTTCTCTGCCTGATTTGTCTGGGGCTTTTGCAACGGGGTGCGCATGCACCCCGTTTGCTTTTGGGGTGACCGCTCAGGCTGGGTACAGCGCGCCAAGGATGCGGTGGCCGCGCGCGCCTGTGACGCTCGGCAGGTTGCCGGGCAGTCGCATGACATGGGCGTGAGCGAGCCACGCAAAAGCCAGCGCCTCGACCTGCTCCGGCGCGATCCCCAGTTCCGAGCTCGTGCGCACCGGCCGACCGCTGCACTCGTCGGTCAGCATGCGCATCAGCGTCTGATTGCGGGTGCCGCCGCCGCAGACGATGACATCGGCCGCGTCGCGGCAGTTGAGCGCGATCGCGTCACCGATCGTGCGGGCGGTGAACCGCGACAGTGTGGCCTGGACGTCCTGCGGTGCGATCGGACCCGACTGCGCCACAGCGCCACTGAGGTGCCGCTGCAACCACGGCAGGTTGAACAGGTCCCGCCCGGTACTCTTGGGTGGTGGCAGCGTCAGGTACGGCTCGTCGAGCAGGGCGGCGAGTAAGTGCTCGTTGACTTGTCCGCTGCCGGCCCACCGGCCATCACGATCGATGGGCTCGCCCAGATGTGTCATCGCCCACGCATCCAACAGCACATTGCCGGGCCCACAGTCGAACCCGATGACGGTGCCGGCGCCACCGCCAGGCAGGCAGGTAAGGTTGCCGATGCCGCCAAGGTTGACGACCACCCGGCCGTGCGCGCTTTCGAATGCCGCGGCGTGAAACGCCGGCACCAGCGGCGCGCCTTGGCCTCCGGCGGCAACGTCGCGCGAGCGCAGATCCGCCACCACGTCGATGCCGGTGAGTTCGGCGATCGTGGCCGGTGCGTTCAACTGCAACGTGTAGCCGGCATCGGGCCGGTGCCGGATCGTCTGCCCGTGCACGCCGATGGCCCGCACGCTGCCCGCTTCCACTTCGGCGTGCAGCAAGAGGTCCTCGACGATCGAGGCGTAGCTGCGGGCCAGGTGTTGTGCCGCCACGCTCGCACGATGCAGTTCGTTGTCGCCCGGCGTGTTCAGCCGCAGCAGCTCGTCGCGCAGTTCCGGCGCAAAGTCGTGGTGGGCGTGGGCTCGCGGCACCGGCCGCGGCTCGGCGAAATCGGCCAGCACGGCGTCGACGCCATCGAGGCTGGTGCCGGACATGAGTCCGATGAACAGCTGGCGCGGGGGCATGAGGGGGCCGAGTAGGAAGAAGGCATCAATTAGACTGCGCCGCGATCGTTCCTGTCATCTTTCGTCGACCCGCCAATGCGCGTTCTGCCTGCGCGCAACGGGTGTGCCACGGTCATCATGCCCACCGAACCCAAGCCCGCCGCGCCGCCTGGCGCCGTGCCGTTGCCGATCTCCAGCCGCACCGACGAGGCGCTGGCCCGCATCAAGCGCGGCAGCGCCGAGTTGCTGGTCGAGTCCGAGTTCGCGCAGAAGTTGGAGCGCGCAGCCGTGACCGGCACGCCATTGCGCTGCAAGCTCGGCCTCGATCCCACCGCGCCCGACATCCATATCGGCCACACCGTGGTGCTGAACAAGCTGCGTCAGTTGCAGGACCTCGGGCACACGGTGATCTTCCTGATCGGCGACTTCACCTCGATGATCGGCGACCCGTCGGGGCGCAACACCACGCGTCCGCCATTGACGCGCGAACAGATCGAGTCGAACGCGCAGACCTACTTCGAGCAGGCTGCACTGGTCCTCGATCGCGAACGCACCGAGATCCGCTACAACTCCGAGTGGTCGGAACCGCTGGGTGCGGCCGGCCTGATCAAGCTCGCCGCCCGCTACACGCTGGCGCGCCTGCTCGAGCGCGACGACTTTGCCAAGCGGATGCAGGAGAACGCGCCGATCGCGATGCACGAGTTGCTGTATCCGCTGATGCAGGGCTACGACTCGGTGGCATTGAAATCGGACCTCGAACTGGGCGGGACGGACCAGAAGTTCAACCTGCTGGTCGGACGCGAACTGCAGCGCCACTACGGCCAGGAGCCGCAGTGCATCCTGACCATGCCCCTGCTCGAGGGTCTCGACGGCGTCGAGAAGATGAGCAAGAGCAAGAACAACTACATCGGCATCACCGAGAAGCCATCGGAGATGTTCGGCAAGGTGATGAGCATCTCCGACGAGCAGATGTGGCGCTGGTATGGCCTCGTCTCGCAGCGCGACGACGACGAGATCACCGCCCTCAAGCGCCAGGCCGCGGACGGACGCAACCCGCGCGCCATCAAGGTGCTGCTGGCGAAGGAGCTCGTCACGCGCTTTCACTCGGCGCGCGAGGCCGAGCTCGCCGACTTCGACTTCATGGCGCGCTTTCGTGCGGGCGCCATTCCCGACGAGATGCCGGCGTTCACCCTTGCCGGCGGCGATGGCCTGGGCATCGCCGCGCTGCTCAAGCAGGCGCAGCTTGCGCCGTCGACCAGCGAGGCGATCCGCAACATCGAGCAGGGGGGCGTGAAGATCGACGGCGAGAAAGTCGGCGACCGCACACTGTTGGTCAAGCCCGGCACCTACGTCGTGCAGGTGGGCAAGCGCAAGTGGGCACGCGTGACGGTTGTCTGATCGCGCCACTCCCCCAGCGCAACTCGATCAGCCTGTCGTGCAGTAGTGAAGTAATGCGGCAGTACAGAAGCGCGCCTCATCGTTAGCCAGGGCTGCGACTGCTGCATACCGCTCGGAATGACGGTCGATACCACCACCAAGGGCTTGATCCAGTGTTGGGCTCGACCGAGGCGTGCTCATCGTCAGCAGGGCGAACTCCTACAATCGTCGCCATGATTGCGCTGATCCAGCGGGTGTCACAAGCACGCGTGCGCGTGGCGGGCGACGTGGTGGGCGAGATCGGCACGGGCCTGCTGGCGCTGGTTTGCGCCGAGCGTGACGACAGCGAGCGCGAGGCTGAAGCGTTGCTCGGCAAACTGCTCGCCTATCGGGTCTTTCCCGATGCGGCCGGCAAGATGAACCTCAGCGTGAAGGACGTTGCCGGCGGCCTGCTGCTGGTGTCGCAGTTCACTCTTGCCGCCGACACCAACAGCGGCACGCGGCCGAGCTTCACCCCGGCGGCCGCGCCGGAACTCGGTCGACGGTTGTTCGATCTCTTCGTCGAGCGCGCGCGCGCCAGTCACCCGCGGGTTGCCACCGGCGTGTTCGGTGCCATGATGCAGGTCGAGTTGATCAACGACGGACCTGTGACCTTTTGGTTGCAGGTCAAGCCGAAGACCTAGCCACGTCATTCAGGAGTCAGAGATGAAACTCATCAGTCATTCGTTCAACGACAGCGGCCGTATCCCCGGCGAGTTCGCCTTTGCCGTGCCGGACGCCGCCCACCACGTGAAGCTGTCGGCCAACAAGAACCCGCATCTGGCGTGGAGCGATGCGCCGCCGACCACGCGGTCGTTCGCGCTGATCTGCCATGACCGCGACGTGCCGAGCCAGCCCGACGACGTCAACCAGCAGGGGCGCGAGATCCCGTCGTCGCTGCCGCGCGTGGACTTCTTCCACTGGTCATTGATCGATCTTCCGGCGACGATGATGACGATCGAGGCCGGCACCTTCTCGCACGCCGTGTCGCCTCGCGGCAAAGCGGGTCCGGCAGCGCTGCACGGCACGCGCCAGGGCATCAACGACTACACCAGCTGGTTCGCCGGCGACCACGACATGGAAGGCGACTACTACGGCTACGACGGCCCGTGCCCGCCGTGGAACGATTCGATCATTCACCACTACGTGTTCACCGTGTACGCACTCGATGTCGAGCAGTTGGCGCTGCAGGGCCGCTTCACCGGGGCAGATGTGCGCAAGGCGATCGAAGGGCACGTGCTCGATCAGGCGGCCATCACCGGTACCTACACGTTGAACCCGCGGCTGGCCACGCCGAAGTGACGGCACTCACGTGACACCGGCGGGCAGTTCGGACGACGCCATTGCCCCGACCACGCTGCTGCTGATCCGCCACGGCGAGACGGCGTGGAACGCGGCCAGCCGCATCCAGGGCCAGCTCGACGTGCCGCTGTCGTCACGCGGCATCTGGCAGGCGGCGCGACTGGGCGAGCGGCTCGCTGGCGAGCCGATCGATGCGGTCATCAGCAGTGATCTGGCGCGCGCCAGCCTCACGGCGCAGGCCGTGGCCGCCACCCGCAACAGTGACCTGGTGCTCGACCCGCGCCTGCGCGAGCGGCACTTCGGCTGGTTCCAGGGCCATACGGTCGACGAGATCATGGCCCGCTGGCCGGCCGAGTTCCATCGCTGGCGCGAGCGCGACGTCGACTGGGCGATCCCTGAAGGCGAGTCCGGCGCACAGTTCGGTGCGCGCGTGCTCGCCGCCCTCGACGACCTCGCCTCCACGTGGCGTGGCAAGACAGTGGCCGTGGTGGCGCATGGCGGCACGCTCGATGTCGCCTACCGCCATGCGCGCGCACTCGCGTGGGACGCGCCGCGCGAGCATGTGATGCTCAACGCCGGCATCAATCGCCTGCAGGCCGACGCCCGGCCCCTGCGGCTGAGCATCATCGACTGGGGCGACGTGGCCCATCTGGACAGCGCGCGCGGCGAACTGGCCGGCGCGTAATACCGGCCGCGCCGGCTGATCCTGATGCCGCGGCATGCCGCGCTGTTGCCTGATGCGAACGACCGGCGCCACCCCTGCGCAGCGGCAAGGCACGGCGCCGCGGGCCGCCTAGACTGATTCACATGGACGTCGCCGCTCTTGAAATCGCGCTGGCGTTTGTCAGCAGCGCCGGGGTCGGCCTGCTGGTGGGCCTTGAGCGCGAGCGCAATCCGCACACCAAGGCGGGGCTGCGTACCTTTGCGCTGATCGCGGTTCTTGGCACGCTGTGCGCCCTGCTGGCGCAGGCCAGCGGCAGTGGTCTCGTGATCGCTGCCGGCGCCATCGCGGTGGCGGCCACCATCGGTGGCGCCTACCTGGTCGATCCGGCCACGGTGGCCGATGACTCGGGCACAACCACGACGATCGCCGCGCTCGTCGTGTTCGGCCTGGGAGCGGCCAACTTTTACGGGCACATGCGCCTGGCGGTGGGCGCCGGCATCGTGATGACGGCGCTGCTGCACTTCAAGACGGAACTCGAGGGCGCGGCCAACCGGCTGACGCCGACCGACCTGCGCTCGATGCTGCAGTTCGGCGCGGTGACGGCGATCGTGCTGCCGCTGCTGCCCGACGAGCCGCTCGGGCCGTACGGCGCGCTCAACCCGTT
>LNFM01012267.1_pt1 | contig 11308 bp, 12 predicted proteins | sample 596031 | NCBI WGS metagenome assembly LNFM01 (sample SAMN04254537, study PRJNA301005) | activated carbon metagenome | isolation source: dual media filters at the Ann Arbor, Michigan drinking water treatment plant | place: USA: Ann Arbor | reverse complement strand
ATGGCCAGCAGCGTGTCGTTCTGCATGATGCCGAAGATGCGCAGCGGCAGGGCCTGGAACATGGTGGCCGGGAACAGGCCCAGCTCCATGCCGATGAAGCCGAAGCCCAGGCCGGTGGCGGCCAGCGCAAAGGCCACGGGGAAGCCCGTCAGCAGCAGGGCCAGCAGGCCCACGAACATGATGGGCACGAACTGTTGTGCGAGGAATTCCATTTATTTGTCTCCAGCCAGCTTGCGGGCGGCGATGGCTTCGAGTTCTTCCAGGTGTTTCTGCTCGTCGGTCTTGTGCCCGGCGTCGGCCAGGCTGTCCGGGCCCTGGCCGGTCAGGAAGAGCACGCGCTTGAGCAGTTCGGACAGGGCCTGCAACAGCAGCAGGGCAAAACCCAGCGGCATCAGGCCAACCACCGGCCAGCGCACCAGGCCGCCGGCGTTCTGGGACATCTCGCCCGAGGTGTAGGCCTGGGTGAACATGGGCCAGCTCAGCGCAATGCAGATGCCGCAGAAGGGGATCAACACCAGCAGGATGCCGCCCACGTCGATCCAGTTGCGCGCCCGCGGGCTCAGCCGTGCGGCGATGAAGTCGATGCGCACATGCGAGTTCTTCAGGAAACCGTAACCCGCGCCCAGCATGAAGACTGCGGCAAACAGGTACCACTGGATTTCCAGCAGGCCGTTGGAGCTGGTGCCGAAGGCCTTGCGCACGATGGCGTTGCCGGCGCTGATCACGGTGGTGGCCAGGATCAGCCACATGGTGAGCCAGCCGACCCGGCTGCTCAGGCTGTCGATCAGCCGGGAGATTTTCAAAAGAAACGGCATGCTTGCTCCAGAAAGGGGGTCGTCCGGTGCCGCCCACAGGCCCCAGACACCCCGGGTGCGGGGCCGCGGTCCATGTCAGCGACAAAACAATCGATTTTACGGGTCGCTGCCACCCGCCCGACCGGTGTAAACGCCTAGGTAGTTATGCCGACGGTTTTTTGTGGCAGTCAGGTGCCGTTCAGGTCGACAGCGGCGCTGTCGCGGGGAATAATGCCCCCATGCCGTTTGAACTCCCGGTTCCGTCCTACACTCGCCTCGACAGTGCCGATCTGCGTCGCGCCGGCCGCGACCTGCTCTCCCTGGCGCTCATGGATGCGCGCAACCACACGCTCTTCCTGATGGGCGAATACCAGAAGGCCATGGACCGTCAGGGCGTGGACTTTCCCTGCCTGCCCGAGCTCAACCCGCCCCTGTGGGAATTGGGCCACCTGGGCTGGTTCCAGGAACGCTGGATCGGGCGCAACCTGCAGCGCCACCAGGGCCCGCGTGCCGACCCGCAGGCCATGCTGCTGGCTTCCGTGCTGCCCCAGGCCGACTTCTGGTGGGATTCCAGCCGCATGCCGCACGACCGGCGCTGGGCCCTCGAATTGCCCCCGCTCGCCGACATCAAGTCCTACCTGCTGGCCACCTTCGAAGCCACCCTGGACCTGCTGGCCAAGACCCCCGACGAGGACGACGCGCTCTATTTCTACCGCCTGGCCCTGTTCCATGAGGACATGCACGCCGAGGCCTTTGTCTACATGGCCCAGACCCTGGGCCTGCGCCTGGCGCTGGACCTGCCGGCGCCCGCCCTCACGCGCGAGCCGCTCTGGCTGCCGGCCACCCGCTGGCGTCTGGGATTGGACGCGGGCGACGGTTATACCTTTGACAACGAACGCCCGGCCCACGAGGTGGCCGTGCCCGAGTTCGAGATCGACGCCCAGCCCGTGAACTGGACGCAGTACGTCGAGTTCGTCGCCGATGGGGGCTACGACCGGCCCGAACTCTGGCTGCCCGCCGGCTGGGACTGGCTGCAGGAGCAGGTCCAGCGCGAAGGCCGGCGTGCGCCGCGCCACGTGGAGCAGATCGGCGTGGCGCGCCCCGGCGGCCATGGGGCGGTGCTGCAGCGCTGGTTCGGCCAGACCGTGCGCATGGCCGGCTGGTCACCCGTGATGCACGTGAGCTGGTGGGAGGCCGACGCCTGGTGCCGCTGGGCCGGCCGGCGCCTGCCCACCGAAGTGGAATGGGAAGTGGCAGCGCACCAGGCCGCCGCGCGCGGTTTCCGCTGGGGCGAGGTCTGGGAGTGGACGGCCAGCACCTTCTACGGCTACCCCGGTTTCGTGGCCGATCCCTACCGCGACTATTCCGAGCCCTGGTTCGGCACCCACAAGGTGCTGCGCGGCGCCTCGCTGGCCACGCGCCAGCGCATGAAATCGCCCAAGTACCGCAACTACTTCCTGCCCGGGCGCGACGACATCTTCAGCGGCTTCCGCTCCTGCACTCTCTGAGGCGCCTTGCGCGCCGTCTTGTTGGCCGGTGGGTCTTTCGGCTTGCGGTAGTTCCACCAGGGCAGCAGGCGGCTCATGGCCAGCACCTCGCCCGTGGAGTCGGCCGCCCGGTAACCGGGCAGCCCGGCCAGCTGCTGCTGCCACTCCCGGCTTTGCAGCACCGTGCACAGGGCCTGCACGGCCGGCTCGTCCAGCGCCGACTTCAGGCACACCAGGTGGTAGTCCTCCTCGACCAGGGGCACGAAGTCCAGGCCGCGCGCGCGCGCCGCCGATTCGATCCCCAGGCCCGCGTCGGCCTGGCCGGCGGCGATGGCCTGCGCCACCGCCGCGTGCGAGGGCTCGTTGTGGCGGTAACCCTTGATGCGGCTGCGCGGGACGCGCTGCTGCTTGAGCAGTTCGTCCAGCAGCACACGCGTGCCCGTGCCCGGCGCGCGGTTCACGAAACGCGCGCCGCTGTCGGCCAGTTGCGCCAATCCCTGCAGGCCCAGCGGGTTGCCCCGGGCCACCATCAGGCCCTGCGTGCGGCGTGTGAACCCGATGACCTTGTGCAGGCCGGGCTTGAGCAGGGGCTTGTAGGTCTGTTCGGCCAGCGAGCCCGCGCCGGGCTGCTGCAGCGTGTGGAAGCCGGCCATCACGCAGCGCCCCTCGTTGAGCGCACGCAGCGCGTCCACGCTGCCCATGAAACGCACGTCCAGGTGCAGCTGGTCTTCCTGCGCCGCGTGGCTGCGCAGCGTGCTGAGCGCGTCGTCGTGGCTGGCGTAGAGCGTGAGCACGTGCACCGAGTCGTCGAAGGCCAGGGCGTAGGCGCGCTCCAGGTCCGCACGCAGCGACTCGATCTGCGGTGACAGGCGGGCCTGCGCCTGGCGTTCGGCCCACAGCAGCTTGGTGCCGAACTCGCTCAGGCGCGCGGACTGGCCTTTTTCCCAGATCAGCAGTTCGTTGCCCAGCTCGTTCTCCCAGCGCTTGAGCTCGCCCCAGACGTGGCGGTAGGACAGGCCCAGCTGGCGTGCGGCGGCCGAGATCGAGCCGGACTCCTGTACCGCATGCAGCATGTCCAGCAGCGGGTTGCGGATCAGGCGGGGCTGTTGCTCGGCCTGCGGGACGAAGGTGTAGTGGAACTGCAACCTATGCACGATCGTTCATATGGTGGGGTTTTGGGGGAATCCATACGATACCCGAGAACCCTTTGTGCCCCGCATCGATGTCCACCTTCACCGAAAGCGCGTCCACAGCGCTGCAACTCATCACCTCCCTCGATCCTGCCTTGCTGGCCATCGTCGGCCGTTCGCTGGCCGTCAGCGCCACCGCCTGTGCCATCGCCTGCGTGCTCGGGGTGGTGCTGGGCGCCTGGCTGGGCGTGGCCCGTTTTGCCGGGCGCGACGCCGTGCTCACCTTGCTCAACACGCTGCTGGCCGTGCCCTCCGTGGTGGTGGGCCTGGTCGTCTACCTCGTGCTGTCACGCTCCGGCCCGCTCGGTCATCTGGGTTGGCTGTTCAACTTCGAGGCCATGGTGCTGGCCCAGGCCATCCTGGTGCTGCCCGTGGCCACGGCGCTCACGCGCCAGGTCATCGAGGACGCCGAAACACAGCACGGCGAGCAATTGCGCTCCCTGGGCGCCGGTACCCGCCTGCGCGGTCTGCTGCTGGCCTGGGATGAGCGTTACGCCCTCTTGACCATGCTCATGGCTTCTTTTGGTCGCGCCATCTCCGAAGTCGGCGCCGTGATGATCGTGGGCGGCAACATCGACGGCTTCACGCGTGTCATGACCACCGCCATCGCGCTGGAAACCAGCAAGGGCGATCTGCCGCTGGCCCTGGCCCTGGGGCTGATCCTGCTGGGTGTGGTGCTGGCGCTCAACAGCCTGATCGCCCTCGTGCGCCGCTGGCGCGAGCGCGTCGAGGGCCGTGGCCGCGGCCCGGGCATTGGTGTGGAGGCCCTTGCATGAGCGCGGTCCTGACGCCCCTGGGCGCGACGCCTGCGCATGAGATGCACGATGCCGTGCAACGCATGACGCCTCCTGCTTTCGAGCTGCACTCGACCGGCCTGTCCTTCGGCGCGCTGCAGGCCCTGCGCGAGGTGACGCTGTCCATCGCCCCCGGCGAATCCGTGGCCCTGCTGGGCGCCAACGGCAGCGGCAAGAGCACGCTGCTGCGGGTCCTGCACGGCCTGCTGCGGCCGACGTCCGGCACCTGCCTGGCCGACCCCGGCCTGCGCCAGGCCATGCTGTTCCAGCGCCCCTTCATGCTGCGCACCACGGCGCAGAACAACGTGGCCCTGGCCCTGTGGCTGCGCGGCACACCCTGGCGCGAATCCCGCAGCCGCGCGCTGCTCGCACTGGAGCGCGTGGGCCTGCAGCCCCAGGCCGGCCAGCCTGCACGCACGCTCTCGGGCGGGCAGCAGCAGCGTCTGGCCCTGGCGCGGGCCTGGGCCCTGCAGCCTGAGGTGCTGCTGCTGGACGAACCCACCGCCAGCCTGGACCCGCACGCCAAGCGCGAGGTCGAACAGCTTATCGCCAGCTTTGCTGCTGGCACGGGCGGTCGGCCCGTCACCGTGGTGTTCGCCAGCCACAACCTGGGCCAGGTCAAACGCCTGGCCACCCGTGTCATCTACCTGGAGCTCGGCCGTGTGCTGGCCGATCTGCCAGTACAGGAATTTTTCGATCCCGCACGGCTGCAGGCCGTGTCCCCATCTGCCGCATTGTTTGTCAAAGGAGAACTCGCATGAACCACTTCAAATCGACTTTTCTCAAGGCCGCCTTCGGCGCCGCCCTGGCGGTTGCTGCGCTGGCGACCTCGGCCCAGACCATCGTGATGTCGTCCACCACCTCCACCGAGCAGTCGGGCCTGTTCACCTACCTGCTGCCCGAGTTCAAAAAGGCCAGCGGCATCGACATCAAGGTCGTGGCCCTGGGCACGGGCCAGGCGCTGGACATGGCGCGCCGCGGTGACGCCGACGTGGTCTTCGTGCACGACCAGGTGGCCGAAGAGAAGTTCGTCGCTGACGGCTTCGGTCTCAAGCGCCAGGCTGTCATGTACAACGACTTCGTGCTGATCGGCCCCAAGGCCGACCCGGCGGGTACCAAGGGCAAGGATATCGTGGAGGCCCTCAAGAAGCTCGCCGCTGCCAACGGTGCCTTCATCTCGCGCGGCGACAAAAGCGGCACGCACGCCGCCGAACTGCGTTTCTGGAAGATGGCCGGCCTGGAGACCAAGGGCAGCGGCTACAAGGAATGCGGCTGCGGCATGGGCCCGGCGCTCAACATCGCTTCCAGCAGCGGCGCCTATGTGCTGGCCGACCGCGCGACCTGGCTCAATTTCAAGAACCGTGCCGATCTGGCCATCCTTGTCGAAGGCGACAAGCGCCTGTTCAACCAGTATGGCGTTATGGTGGTCAACCCCGCCAAACACCCGCAGGTCAAGCTGGCCGACGCGCAGAAGTTCGTCGACTGGATCGTCTCGCCCGCAGGCCAGAGCGTCATTGCTGGCTACAAGATCGGTGGCGAGCAGCTGTTCTTCCCGAACGCCGGCCAGTAAAGCAGGCTGTGCCGCATGAAGCGCGTCACCCTTATCCTCGGCGCAGTCGCACTGGCGCTCGCGGGCTGTGCCGTGACTGAGCAGGCCGCTGCACCCTTGCCGGTCTACGCGGCCGGCAGCCTGCGCGAAGCGCTCACGACCATCGGCGCCGATTACGAGGCACGCAGCGGCCAGAAGGTCGCCTTGACCTTCGGCGCTTCCGGTCTGCTGCGCCAGCGCATCGAGCAAGGCGAGGGCGCTGTGGTCTTCGCCTCGGCCGACACCGACCATCCGCAGCGCCTGGCCGCAAGCGGGGGCTGGTTGGCGCCGCAGGTGTTCACGCGCAACAGCCTGTGCGCGCTGACCGCGGTGTACATCAGCGCCACGCCCGACACGCTGCTGGCCACGATGCTGCGCCCCGACGTGCGCCTGGGCACGTCCACGCCCAAGGCCGATCCTTCGGGTGACTACGCCTGGGCCCTGTTCCGCAAGGCCGAGGCCGTGCGTGCCGGCAGCTACGCGCTGCTGGATGCCAAGGCTCTCAAGCTCACCGGCGGCGCCGATTCGCCCAAGCCGCCTGCTGGCCGCGGCACCTACGCCTGGGTCATGGACGAAGGGCAGGCCGACGTGTTCCTGACCTACTGCACCAATGCCGTGGCCTCCCAGCGTGAAGTGCCGCGCCTTAAGATCGTGCAGGTGCCGTCCGAACTGCAGGTGGGCGCCGCCTACGGGCTCACGGTACGCAACGATGCGCCGCGCGCCGCGCGCGACTTTGTGGCGTACGTGCTGTCGGAGCCCGGGCAGGCCGTGCTGCAGCGCCACGGCTTCGGCCGGCCATGAGAGCCCTGCTGGTCCTGGTCGCCTGCTGGGCCGGCTTGGCCCAGGCTGCCGAGCCCGTGCTGCTGCGGGTCGGCGGCCTGGTACAGCACAAGCTGGCGCTCACCGCACGCGACCTGCAGACTCTGCCGCAGAAGGACTACACAGAAAAACGCAGTGTCATCGTCGACGGCCGCGAGGTGACGCAGACCGTGCTCATGCTCGGCATCCCGCTGCGCGCGCTGCTGGACCAGGCCGGCCTGGCTTCCGATCGCCACTCGGTGCGGCGCGCCTATGTGCTGCTGACCGCACAGGACGGCTACCAGACGGTCTTCTCCTGGGGCGAGCTCTACAACACCCGCGGGGGCGACGACGTGCTGGTACTGCTCAAGCATGGTGACGACGACCTGCTGGCACGTGACGGCTTTCCCTCGCTGCGTTCCTTGCAGGACGTACGCCCCGGCCCGCGCCACGTGCGCTGGCTGAACTCCGTCGAGGTCCTGCTGGCGCCGGGACGTTAAGCCTGCCGGAACAGCGCGTGGATTTGCTGGCGCAGCCAGACGTGCGCCGGGTCCTTCTGGAAACGCTGGTGCCAGAACAGGTGCACGTCGATCACCGGTGACTTCATCGGGGTGTCCACATAGCGCACCTTGCCGTGCTGCACGAAGAACTCCGCCAGGTCACGCGGCACGGTGGCGATCAGGTCCGAGGTTTCGACGATGGGCAACAGGCTCATGAAGTGCGAAAGCTCCACCACCACGCGCCGCTGGATGCCCTTGGCCTGCAGGAACTGCTCGATCACGTGCTCGCGACCGTCGGGCTTGACCACGGCGTGCGAGGCCTTGAGGAACTGCGCCAGTGTCAGCTTGCCCCGGCCCAGCGGATGCCCCTGGCGCAGCAGGCAGACATGCGAGCTGCGGATCAGCCGCTGCTGGTAGAAGCCCGCCTTCTGCAGGTCGGGGAAATAACCGATGGCCAGTTCGGCCGCACCCGACTCCAGCGCCGAGGCCGCGGCGTGGCGCGGCATGGCCAGGGTCTTGAGATTGATTTGCGGCGCGTGCTCGGCCAGATGCGCCAGCAGGCGCGGCAGGAAGTTCATCTCGGCGATGTCGGGCGTCAGCAGGGTGTAGGCGCGCTGGCTGGTGGCTGGATCGAAGACCGAGGGCTGCAGGACCTCGGACTGGATGGTCAGCACGATGGGCCGGATCACCGCGCCCAGGCTCTCGGCGCGCGGCGTGGGGTTCATCAGGGCACCGGCGCGCACGAACAGCGGGTCATCGAAGAGCACGCGCAAGCGGCCCACCGCCGCGCTCATGGCCGGCTGGCTGAGGCCCAGCGCCTCGCCGGCGCGGGTCACGTTGCGGTGCTGCAGCATGGCGTCGAACACCACCAGCAGGTTCAGGTCAATCGATCGTATATCCATGCCGTGGATTCTATGTATTTATGGAATCGACTAGATCAATGATGCGCCTCTCCCTAGACTCGCCTCCATGACTGAATTGATCCGCGTCAAGACGGATCCGGCCCACGAGGAGACAGACAAGGTGCAGACGCTCACGCTCGCGCAGGCGCAGCAGATCATTGCCAGCGCCCTGGCGCATTCGAAAGCCGCCGGCTACAAGCCCATGGGCATCGTCGTGCTTGACGAGGCCGGCCACCTCAAGGCCTATGCCCGCGAGGACGGCGCCAGCATGTTCCGCTTCGAAGTCGCCCAGGCCAAGGCCTGGGGCGCCGTCGGCATGGGCGTGTCCAGCCGCCTGCTCGGCCAGCGCGCCAAGGACAATCCCAACTTCTTCGTCTCGCTGGCCGCCACGGCTGGCGGCAAGTTCCTGCCGCAGACCGGCGCCGTGCTCATCCGCAATGCGGCTGGCGAACTGCTGGGCGCCGTAGGCGCCAGCGGCGGCACCGGTGACGAGGACGAGGCCATCTGTATTGCCGGTGTGGTGTCGGCCGGCCTGGTGGCGGCTTGAGCGAGCCGTTGATGCACAGCTGCTGCGGAGTGGACGTGCACGCCCACGTCATCCCCGGTGAATTTCCCGCCTGGCTGGGCGGCGCCACACCGGCCGGCTGGCCCTCCATGGCGCCGGCCTACGACTGTCATCACCGCAGTGTGATGATCGACGGCAAGAACTACCGCACGGTCTCCGACAAGAGCTGGACCACCTCGCGCCGCCTCGCCGACTTCGCCGATATGGGCCTGGCGCTGCAGGTCATCTCGCCCATGCCCGAGCTGCTGTCCTACTGGCTGGCCCCGGCGGTGGGTGCGCAACTGGTGCGTTACCTCAACGAGCAGATCGCCAGCATGGTGGCCGAGTCCGACGGTCAGCTCATCGGCCTGGGCGCCGTGCCCCTGCAGGATATGGACCTGGCCCTCCGTGAACTGACCCATATCAAGACCTCGCTGGGGCTCAAGGGCGTGGAGATCGGCAGCAATATCAACGGTGTCGTCATGGGTGATCCGCGTTGGTTGCCCTTCTTTGAAGCCTGCGCTGCGCTGGATCTGTCGGTCTTCGTGCACGCGCTGCGCCCGGCCGGCATGGACCGCCTGGTCGGCCCGCCGCCGCTGCAGCAGGTGCTGGCCTATCCCACCGACGTGGGCCTGGCCGCGGCCTCGGTGCTCACCGGCAATCTGCTGGCCAAAGTGCCCGGCCTGCGCCTGGCCTTCAGTCACGGTGGCGGCACGCTGGCCATGTTGTTGCCACGCCTGCAGCAGGCCATGTCCGTGTTCCCCGCGCTGCGGGACAGCGTGCTGATGTCACCCGCCGAGCAGGCGCGTGAACTCTATTACGACACCCTGGTGTTTGATGCGCCCACGCTGCAGCATCTGGTGCGCACCTTCGGCGCCAGCCAGCTCATGGTGGGCACCGACTATCCCTTCAACTTCCACGACGCCCGTCCGATCGAGAGCATCCGCGCCGCCGGTTTCGACGAAACCGTGGTCGAACAACTGGCCCAGGCCAATGCCCGGCGTTTCCTGGGCCTGCCTCCCGAATCCAAAGGAACCTCCCCATGACCCATGCCTCCTCCCGCGTGGCCGCCCTTCGCAGCGTGGCCCTGAACGTGCCCGACCTGCAGGAAGCCGAGAAGTTCTACACGCAAGTCTGGCACCTCAGCGTGGCCGCACGCACGGCCGACGCCCTCTACCTGCGCGGCACCGGCGCCGACCACCACCTGCTGGCCCTGCACCAGGCGCCGGGTGCGGCGCGCATCCGCAACGTCACGCTGCGCGCACGCAGCCGTGCGGCGCTGGACGAGGTGGCGCAGGCCGTCGTCGCAGCGGGTGGTCGCGTGGTCGAAGCCATCTCGCCCGTGCAGGAGCCCGGCGGTGGCACGGCCGTGACCGTGGCCGATGCCGACGGCCGCATCTTCCGCCTGGTGCATGCCGATGCGCAGCACGCCGACGCGCACGAAACCAAGGACCGCCCTGTGCGCCTGGCCCATGCCGTGCTCAACAGCCACGACGTGGAAGCCACGCGCGCCTTCATGGAACAGGTCTTCGACTTCTCGCTCTCGGACCGCACCCGCATCATGGCCTTCATGCGCTGCAACAGCGACCATCACAGCATCGCCCTGGGTGATACCGACAACGACGCGCTCAACCACATCGCCTTCCTCATGCCCGACCTGGAGTCCGTCATGCGCGGCGGTGGCCGCATGCGTGATGCGGGTTACGGCATCGAGTGGGGTCCGGGTCGCCACGGTCCTGGCGACAACGCCTTCAACTACTTCGTTGGCCCCTTCGACGTGGTCATCGAATACACGGCCGAGGTCGAACAGATCGACGACAGCTACCAGGCCGGCCAGCCCTCGGACTGGACCTGGCCGCCCGGTCGCGTGGACCAGTGGGGCATCTCCCAGCCGCCCAGCGCACGTCTCAAGCAGGCACAAAAAGCCATCGTTTTCGTTTCCTGAGTTTTTCTGAAATCGTCGTTAGGAGTTTTCATGCGTTTCACCACCTACACCCAGGGCAAAGAGCAGCGTCTCGCCGTCGTCACGGGCAATGAACTGATCGACCTCAACCAGGCCCAACCCCAGATCAGCGCCGACCTGCGCACCGCCCTGCGTCTGGGCCAGGACCTGGCCGGTGCGGCCAAGGCCGCCATTGCCTCGAACGCCAAGCGCGTGCCCCTGGCCAGCGTGCAGCTGGCCCCCCTGCTGCCCGAGCCCGGCAAGATCGTCTGCCTGGGTCTGAACTACTACGACCACGCCAAGGAAGGCGGGCGCGAGAAGCCGGTCTACCCCTGGTTCTTCCTGCGCTGCGCCACCTCGCTGCTGGCGCCCAATGCCAAGGCCCTGCGGCCCAAGGTGTCCGAGCGCCTGGACTGGGAGGCTGAGCTCGCCGTGGTCATCGGCAAGACCGTGAAGCACTGCACCATGGACAACGCGCTCGACGCGGTGTTCGGTTACTCCGTCTTCAACGACATCTCCGTGCGTGACTACCAGAAGAAGACGCCGCAGTGGAGCATCGGCAAGAACTTCGACCGCACCGGCCCCTTCGGCCCCGTGCTGGTCACTGCGGATGAATTGCCCGCGGGCGCCACGGACCTGCGCATCCAGGCCCGCCTGAACGGCCAGACCATGCAGGACGCCAACACCCGCGACATGATCTGGGGCGTGGCCGAGACCATCATGCTGCTCACCGAGTGCATGACGCTGGAGCCAGGTGACGTCATCGTCA
>LNFM01012266.1_pt1 | contig 11309 bp, 10 predicted proteins | sample 596031 | NCBI WGS metagenome assembly LNFM01 (sample SAMN04254537, study PRJNA301005) | activated carbon metagenome | isolation source: dual media filters at the Ann Arbor, Michigan drinking water treatment plant | place: USA: Ann Arbor | reverse complement strand
CTTCGGGGCAGGTGTGCCAGGCGTTGACGGTGTCGTGGAACTGGATGCCGGGGTCGGCGCAGGCCCAGGCGGCGTGGCCGATCTGGTCCCAGAGCTCACGCGCCGAGACGGTCTTGGCGACCTTGCCGTCGGTGCGGCGGATCAGCTCCCACGGCTGGTCGTTCTTGACGGCCTTCAGGAAGGCGTCGGTGACGCGGACCGAGTTGTTGGAATTCTGGCCGGAGACGGAGATGTAGGCCTCGGAATCCCAGTCGGTGTCGTAGGTGGGGAATTCGATGCTCGTGAAGCCCTGACGCGCGTATTGCAGGATGCGGTTGGTGTAGGTGTCGGGGATCATCGCCTTCTTGGCGGCCTTGATCGCGGCTTTCAGGGCCGGGTTCAGGGTCGGATCGGTGGCGCCGTCCATCGAGCCGTCGAAGCTCTTGATCGCGGCGAAGATCTCGTTCAGGCGGGCGGAGTGGACCTTGGAGCCGGCCACCAGCGAGGCGACCTTTTGTTCCTCGATCACCTTCCAGTTGATGAAGTCCTCAACATCCGGGTGGTCCATGTCGATGATGACCATCTTGGCGGCGCGGCGGGTGGTGCCGCCGGACTTGATGGCGCCAGCAGCACGGTCGCCGATCTTGAGGAAGCCCATCAGGCCCGAGGACTTGCCGCCGCCGGACAGCTTTTCCCCTTCGCCGCGGAGGGAGGAGAAGTTGGTGCCGGTGCCGGAGCCGTATTTGAAGAGACGCGCTTCGCGGACCCAGAGGTCCATGATGCCGCCGTCACCGACGAGGTCATCCTTGACGGACTGGATGAAGCAGGCGTGGGGCTGCGGGTGTTCGTAGGCGGAAGCCGACTTGGTCAACACGCCGGTCTTGTGGTCGACGTAGAAATGACCCTGCGACGGGCCGTCGATGCCGTAGGCCCAATGGAGGCCGGTGTTGAACCACTGGGGAGAGTTCGGCGCGGCCATCTGGCGGGCCAGCATGAAGCGCATCTCGTCGTAGTAGGCGGAGGCGTCGGCTTCGGTGGTGAAATAGCCACCCTTCCAGCCCCAATAGGCCCAAGCACCGGCGAGGCGGTCGAAGACCTGCTTGGCTGAGGTTTCGCCGACAATGCGTTGATCTTCCGGGAGTTTCGCCAGCGCGTCCTCATCCGGGACGGACCGCCACAGGAACTCGGGCACGCCCTTTTCCTTGACGCGCTTCAGCACGGCCGGAACGCCCGCCTTGCGGAAATACTTCTGGGCGAGCACGTCGCTTGCGACCTGGCTCCAGCCCTCGGGGACCTCGACGGCGTCGTTGCGGAAGACGACCTTGCCGTCCGGGTTGCGGATTTCGGAAACGGTGGTGGTGAAGTCCATCGCGCCATAGGCGCCGGTGGCTTCGGTCGTGAACTTCCGCTCTATCTTCATGCCCCTGATCTCCTTTTTTTTGGCCCAAACGGCCATTGGTTCTGTCAAATTGCCGGAACAAGCCGCATGCCCGTGTCGCAGCGTTCGGCAAAGATTGACCGATCCTGACGGTGAGCGCCGTCAAGAGGGTCGCATCCGATTTGGATGCCCTTTGTGTGGGTCGACTTGCCTGTCCGCTGCGGCACTAGATTTAGTGGTTGTCCCCGCCGCTTTGTCAAAGTGTCGTAATCCGCAGGCTCAATCAACGAGAAAATTTCGCGTCAAAGCAGATTTTCAGCTTGACGTTTTTTCGGCCACATCACGGCCTTGGCATGATCCGCGGCGCCAGGTTGTGGAGAGGTCTGGGGACAAACTTCGCGCAGTTTGTGAAGAGTGCCGGATTTCCCTGCTGCAAGGCCTGCTTGGCGGCCGGGGTTGAAAACCGTCCGGGGAGGCCGGGTGCCGGCACAGGCGATTCCGTCCGGTCCGCGCCTAGGGGGTGGCGCGGGCAGGCCGGTTGATCAGGACGATCCCGATGGCCACCAGAATGACCGCAAGGAGAATCGACCATGTGACAGTTTCGCCGAAGACGAGCGCGCCAAGCCCCACCGCAAGGACCGGAGTCAGGAAGGAAAAGGCCGCCACGGTCGAGCCTGGGTAGACCGAGAGAAGCCAGAGCCAGCCGATGAACCCGCCCGCCACCACGACCGAGGATTGGAAGACAAGGCCCACTATATGGAGTGGCTGCAGGTCGCGGATCAGCGGGCCGAAGAACGGAGCCGCGAGCAGGAGAAGCGGTGCCGAGACGAGGACCATCCAGAAGAGCTGCATCTCCGGCCCTTCGGCGCGCATCACCGGGCGGCGCGCAACGTAGGCGGTCAGCGCCCAGCCCCAGGCGGCGGCCAGGGCGCAGAGATCGCCCGCAAGGCTTGCCTCGCCCGTATCGGGGCGCGACAGGATCGCCGAGGTGCAACCGAGAAAGGCAAAGGCAAGACCGGCGGCTTTCGTGGGCGTGATCCGTTCCCCCAGCCCGAAATGCGCAAGGAACGCATACCAGACGGGCATCGAATACATGATGAGCGCCGAGCGGCCGACCGAGGTGAGGTCGAGGGCAAGGAAGAGGAACAGGAACTCGGCCGCGAAGAGCGTGCCGATCAGGAGCCCGGCACCCAGGCTTGCGCGGTGCAGCTTGGGCGGTCGCCCGCGCCAGACCAGCCAGGCCCAGACGAAGCCGATTGCAAGGAGCGAGCGGAGACCGGCAAAGAAGACCGGCTGCAGCCCGGCGTTCACCACCTTGATGATGAGCTGGTTGACGGCAAGCAGCGCCTGCACCCCGAGAAGCGCGGTCAGGCCGAAGGCATCAAGACGATCTTTGCGCATAATTCCCCCTGCTCCGGCATGCCCTTTTGCATTGACCGGTGACACGGGGCAAGCAAGCATGTCGCAGGTTTGATCAAGCGGTGAGGGAGAACGACATGAGCCTGGGCAAGACATTGCTGAAGGTCGCGATCGGTGTAGTGATCGCGAAAGGCGTGAGCACGCTGGCCAAGGGCGGCGGCTCGACGCCGGAACCGGCTCCTGCCCCCGAGCGCAAGGCCGGTCGCGGGACCCCGTTCGACCCCAAAGCCTCGGGTCAGGGCGGCGGGCTGGAGGATCTGCTGAAGGATGTGATGGGCAGTGGCAGCCGGTCCAGGCCGGGAACGACGCGGCAGGACACGGCGTCGGGCAATGGCGGGGGTCTTGGTGACCTGCTGACCCAGATGTCGGGGCAAAAGCGGTCGAACCCGCGGGCTTCGGCGCCGAAGGGCGGGCTGGAGGATATTCTGGGGCAGTTGACCGGACGCTCGTCTGCGCCCGAGCCGGAGGATACGGGTCTGGTTCTGGGCGGAGCCCGCAGACCAGCCGGCAAGGCGGCGGGCGGTGGGGTTGGCGATCTTCTGGACCAGGTGCTGGGCGACCGGCGGCCCGGTGCTCCGGTCGAACTGCCGGAACCGCAGCGCGAGGAAGAGCTGTCCTCGGCGCTGATGCTGCGGGCGGTGATCCAGGCGGTGAAGTGCGATGGCGAGCTGGACGAGGACGAAAAGGCCCGGCTGATGCAGGCAATGGGCGAGGCGGACGCGCGCGAGGTGAAGGCCGTGCAGGCGGAGTTGCAGCGCCCCGTGGACGTGAAGGGCCTGGCGCGGGCGGTTCCGGCGGGGCTTGAGCCACAGGTCTATGTGGTGTCGCTGATGGCGATCAACCTCGATCAGAAGGCCGAGGCGGAGTATCTGCACAAGCTTGCCGGAGAGCTGGACCTGTCGCCGGATCAGGTGAACGCGATCCACGACAAGGCGGGGGCGCCGCGGCTGTATCGGTAAGGGCGGTGGGCAGACTGCCCACCCTACGCCTTTCCATTCCCAAAGCGTCGGCCTAAGACGGCGCATGGGAAGCCGTGAGCCGAGAAGCGAGAACCTGACCGGCATCCTTCTGATGCTGGCCGCGATGGCGCTGTTCGCGGTCGAGGACCTGTTCCTGAAACTGGCCGCCGCCGACCTGCCGATCGGGCAGATCATCCTGATCTCGGGCGCGCTTGGCCTGCCGGTCTTTGTTGGCATGGCCTGGCGGCAGGGGCAGGGAATCCTGGTGAAGGACGCGCTGCAACCCGCTGTCATCGCGAGAAATCTTGGCGAAATGGTTGCCGCCGCGGCCTATGTCGCGGCGCTTGCCGTCGTGCCTTTGGGAACGGTGGCGTCGGTCCTGCAGGCCTTGCCGTTGTTCATGACGATGGGGGCTGCGATGGTCTATGGCGAAACGGTCGGCTGGCGGCGCTGGACGGCGATCCTGGTCGGGTTCGCGGGCGTCCTGCTGGTGATCCAGCCCGGGGCCGAGGGGTTCAGGGTCGAGGCGCTTTTGGTGCTGATCTCGGTCGCGGGGATCGTTGTCCGCGATCTCGCCTCGCGGGCGATTCCGGCAAGGGTCACGACGGCGCAGGTTTCGGCCTGGGGGCTGATGTCGGTGACCGTCCTGGGGCTGGGGATGATCGCCGCGACCGGGGATGTCCGGGGCGTGACCGGGACCGAGGCGCTGGTCCTGCTGGGCGCGGTCGTCTTCGGCACGGCGGGCTATTGGGCCGTGACGGCCGCGGCGCGGACGGGCGAGGTGTCGGTCGTGGCGCCGTTCCGCTATTCGCGGCTGGTGTTCTCGATGGGGATCGGCGTGGTCTTCCTGGCGGAGCGGCCCGATCCTTTGACGCTGGTGGGTGCGGCGATCATCGTCGGATCGGGGCTTTACGCCTTTGCCCGGGAGCGGGCGCGCAAACGCGCTTCCCAAGGGGTGTGAGCCGGGGTAAAGGGGCGGTCGAGAGCACCCATTCGGCCTTGAGGGATCCCCATGAGCACGATCATCGACATTCACGCCCGCGAGATTCTGGACAGCCGGGGCAACCCGACGGTCGAGGTGGACGTCACGCTGGAAGACGGCAGCATGGGCCGCGCGGCAGTGCCCTCGGGCGCGTCCACGGGCGCGCATGAGGCGAACGAGCGTCGCGATGGCGACAAGGCCCGCTACAAGGGCAAGGGCGTGCTGGAGGCGGTTGCGGCCGTCAATGGCGAGTTGGCCGAAGAGCTGGTCGGCTTTGACGCAACCGAGCAGGTCGGCATCGACCGCACCATGATCGAGATGGACGGGACGCCGAACAAGTCACGGCTTGGCGCGAATGCGATCCTGGGCGTGTCGCTGGCGGTGGCCAAGGCCGCGGCGGAGTTCACGGCGCAGCCTTTGTACCGCTATGTCGGCGGGACCAGCGCCCGCATCCTGCCGGTGCCGATGATGAACATCATCAACGGCGGCGAGCATGCCGACAACCCGATCGACATCCAGGAATTCATGATCATGCCGGTGGGCGCCTCCGACATCCGCGAAGCGGTGCGGATGGGGTCGGAAGTGTTCCACACGCTGAAGAAGGAACTGCAGAATGCCGGGCACAACACCGGGATCGGTGACGAGGGCGGCTTCGCACCGAACTTGAACTCTGCCCGAGACGCGCTTGATTTCATTCTGAAATCCATCGAGAAGGCCGGATACAAGCCGGGCGAGGATATCTACCTCGCACTCGACTGCGCGGCGACGGAGTACTTCAAGGGCGGCAAGTACGAGATGAAGGGCGAGGGCAAGTCCCTGTCCATCGAAGAGAATGTCGAGTTCCTGGCGGGGCTGGCGGCGGACTATCCGATCATCTCGATCGAGGATGGCTGCTCGGAAGACGACTGGGCGGGCTGGAAGCTCTTGACCGACAAGCTGGGGTCCAAGATCCAGCTGGTCGGCGACGATCTGTTCGTCACCAACCCGCGCCGTCTGGCCGAGGGGATCAAGGCGGGTTGTGCGAATTCCATGCTGGTCAAGGTCAACCAGATCGGCACCCTGACCGAGACGCTGCAGGCTGTCGATATGGCCCACCGCGCGCGCTATACCAACGTGATGAGCCACCGGTCGGGCGAGACCGAGGATTACACGATTGCCGACCTTTCGGTGGCCACGAACTGCGGGCAGATCAAGACGGGTTCGCTGTCGCGGTCGGACCGGCTGGCGAAGTACAACCAGCTGATCCGGATCGAGGAAATGCTGGGCGAGACGGCGGAATATGCCGGGCGGTCTGTTCTGAAGGGGTGATCGATTGAAACAGGCAGTGGCGGGGGTGCTAGCCGGTTTTCTAGCATTCACAGCAACGCCCGCCGCTGCTTTGGAATGCGTCTATGGCTCGATCCAACAGGATTTCTGGCGGGTCAAAGAGAGTTCTGAAACTTACACTCTGGCCTACGGAAAGTTTTCGAACCTTCGACTTATCGAGTCGATCAAGACGAAGGAAACATCGGATGGCTTTCAAGCAGGTCGGCAGGTTTTCATAGCAGATTTCACCGGCTTCAAACCCGCGCGCCGCGCGTTCGACCAGCCATTCTCGACGCAAGTGAGATTGGTCTTCCCAGACGAAAGTTTCATTGGGGGTGGGTACGATACCTCAGGTGAAGCGGAGCGCTTACCCAACAAAGTCGGCTTGGTCTGGCTTTTGCATACGGAAGCCGGATACCAGGCTTCTGCAAGCTCGTGCTCCGGAATCATCGATACGGAACCTTCGCATGTAAAGCTGTTGCTGCGTTGCCTGCGGGGCGGGTATTGCCCCAAAGGCTAAAGGTTCCATCGGTCGGCGTTCCAGTTCTCGCTCGGTTGCGATAGTCCTAGGCCATGCTGATCCTGCTGAACAAACCCTACGACGTGCTCTGCCAGTTCAGCCGTGAGGGCGACCGGGCGGTGCTGGCGGATTTCGTGCCGGTGAAGGGGGTTTATGCGGCGGGGCGGCTGGATCGGGACTCGGAGGGGCTTCTGGTCCTGACCGACGACGGGCGCTTGCAGGCGCGGATCGCGGACCCGAAGTTCAAGCTGGAGAAGACCTATTTCGCGCAAGTGGAAGGGGTGGTGACCGAGGCCGCGCTGGAGCGGTTGCGGCGGGGGGTGGAGCTGAACGATGGCCCTACCCTGCCAGCGAAGGCGCGGGGGGTGGCGGAGCCGGGGTGGCTCTGGCCCCGGGTGCCGCCGATCCGGGTGCGCAAGACGGTGCCGGACGGGTGGATCGAACTGACGATCCGCGAGGGGCGTAACCGGCAGGTGCGGCGGATGTGCGCGGCGGTGGGGCTTCCGTGCCTGCGGCTGATCCGCTGGCGGGTGGGGGACTGGACGCTGGAGGGGTTGGCCCCGGGCGCGTGGAGGCAGGCATGAGCGCGGACGAGATCATCCGGAAGCTGGAATTGCAGCCGCATCCCGAGGGCGGGTGGTACCGGCAGACCTGGGCCGGGCCATTGGTCGAGGGCCGGGCGAGCGGGACGGCGATCCTGTTCCTCTTGCAGGCGGGGGAGCGGAGCCATTGGCATCGGGTCGATGCCGATGAGATCTGGCTGTGGCACGCAGGCGCGCCTTTGGTGCTGTCGCTGGGGGTGGATGCGGCTGCCGACGTGACGCTGGGGCCGGACGTGCTGGGCGGCGAGGCGGTGCAGGCGGTGGTTCCGGCGGGCTGGTGGCAGGCGGCGCGGTCCACCGGGGACTGGACGCTGGTCTCCTGCACCGTGTCTCCCGGGTTCCGGTTCGAGGGGTTCGAACTGGCCCCGCCGGGGTGGAGCCTGTGATGGATCAGAAGGCGTTTCTGGCGGCGGTCCCTGTGGAGTTACGTGAGCGGATGGTGGAGCGGTCGGATGGGCCGGGGTTGCGGCATCTGGCGGGGCATCTGGGGCTGATTGTCGGTCTGGGGGCGCTGATCGCGGGCGGCGTGCCGGGGTGGTGGCTTCTGCTGCCGGTGCAGGGGGTGGCGGTCATATCGCTGTTCATGTTGGAGCATGAGGCGACGCACCGGACTCCGTTCCGGACGGTCTGGCTGAACGACGGGGTCGGGCGGCTGTGCGGGGTGCTGCTGGTGCTGCCCTTCGAATGGTTCCGCGCCTTTCACATGGCGCATCATCGCTGGACCAACCTGGCCGGCAAGGACCCGGAGTTGGCGGGGCCGAAGCCTGCGACGCGGGGGGCGTGGGTCTGGCATGTCTCGGGTCTGCCGTACTGGATCGCCGAGGTGCGGCTGATGGCGTCGCTGGTCATGGGCCGGGTGGCGGACGGGTTCGTGGCCGAGGGGGCGAAGGCAAGGGTCGTGGCCGAGGCGAGGGGGATGGCGGTGGTTTACGGGCTGGCCGGGGTGAGCCTGGTCTGGACGGATGTGGTCCTGTGGGTCTGGCTGGTGCCGGTGCTGCTGGGGCAACCGTTCCTGCGGCTGTATCTCTTGGCGGAACACGGCGACTGCCCGGAGGTCGCGAACATGTTCGAGAACACCCGGACGACCTTCACCACTCGGGCGGTCAGGTGGCTGGCCTGGAACATGCCCTACCATGTCGAGCATCACGTCTGGCCGATGGTGCCCTTCCACCGGCTGCCCGAGGTGCACGGGCTGATGAAGGACCAGCTGAGGGTCACGGCCGAGGGCTATGCGGCCTTTACCAGGGATTATCTGGAGCGGCGTCCTGCGTGGACAGAAAGCCGATAGCTTTGGACTCAATGGCTTGCGTGTGGGCGTTCACTTTGCGTCAACCTTGATCCGCGCGTTTATCGGTCCGACAAGATGCCCTCTTTCGAGGCTTGCGGCGGGGCGAAACTGGACCCATCTTGACCCCATGATACCCTGGCGCGATGTCATGGCACTCGGCGTGGCGGCTGTCGCAACGGCGGGGCTCGGGGCGCTGGTGATCATGCCCAACGTCTATCCGGCGCGGGAGCCGTTGGGCTATCTGGCCGGGACGGCCCTGTCCTACGAGTTTCGGGTAGGCAAGCTTGGCGCACGAGGTCTTCTTGAGGTGCAGTTGGACCGGGGTGAGGTGCTTCGCGTCCGCTCATCCGGCGACGTGGTCCCGGGAGACCGGGTCTGCGTCCGGGCCGTGCAGCGGGGTGAGGTGACCGAGGGGACGCTGGCCGCGATGAACCACTGTCCACCTGCGTGACCGGCGGCAATTGATCGGAGCGGCTGGCGCCGCAAGCCTTTCGGGTCGCCTGCGCGGGCCATTGCCCGCTGGTCTGCGTCATCTTGATTGCCGGATTGGGCAGAAGCACAAGCGGAGCGCGGGTGGCAGATGTGGGAGCCTCCGGCGGGAGTATTTGGGCAAAGGGCAAATGCGAGGTGCGATGGTCCGGGGATTGTGCGGGGCACAAGATCGGGGTGGTTGTCGGCGGGGGCTTTCGCTAGGGGTGGGGCATGAGCGACACCCCTGCCCCGCCCCGCCCGACTGCAGCACAGGGTGCCACGACTGGTAACAGTCTGTCCGGCTTTCTGTACGCGCTGACGGCTTACCTGCTTTGGGGCTTTCTGCCGCTGTACATGAAGGCGCTGGCACATATCCCGCCGGTGGAGGTCATCGCGCATCGGGTGGTCTGGTCACTGCCCATCGCGCTGGCCGTTCTTTTGTGGATTGGGCGGACGGGGGATCTGAAGACCGCGCTCAAGTCGCCCCGGATGCTGGGGATGGGCGCGATGACGGCGGCGCTGATCTCGGTCAACTGGGGGATCTATGTCTGGGCCATCGGGTCGGGACATGCGCTGGATGCGGCCCTTGGGTATTACATCAATCCGCTGTTTTCGATCTTCCTCGGCGCGGTCCTTCTGGGTGAGCGGATGGGGCGGACGCAAATGGCGGCGATTGCGCTGGCGGTGGTCGCGGTCGGCATCCTGACCTGGGAGGCCGGTCGGCTGCCGGTGGTGGCGCTGGGGCTGACGCTGACCTGGGGGTTCTATGCCTATCTCAAGCGGCGGCTGCCGATCGGGCCGAACCAGGGCTTCACGCTGGAAGTGCTGCTGCTGCTGATCCCGGCGCTGGCCTATATCGGCTGGCTGCAGGCGCAGGGCACCGGGCATTTCCTGCAAGGGGTTGCTTGGGACAACACGCTGCTTCTGGGCTGCGGGATCGTCACGGCGGTGCCCTTGATGATCTACGCCAACGGAGCCAAGCGGCTGACGCTGTCGACCATCGCGATCATGCAGTACATAGCACCAACGCTGATCTTTCTGACTGCGGTCTTCATCTTTGACGAGCCGTTCAGCGGGGTGAAGCTGCTGGCTTTCTCGCTGATCTGGGTGGCGCTGGTGATCTATTCGCTGCCGATCCTGGCCGAGCGGCTGCGACGCGGCTAGTCCGGCCCAGTCGGGCCCCGTCTGGTCTAGTCCGGACGGCTGATCTGGCCGCCGCCGACCAGCGCGGGCGCGCCGGTGGTGTCGGGGCCGGAGGTCGCCATCTTGCGCAACACGCGGACGGCGAGGAAGGCAAAAGCCTGGGCTTCCAGCATGTCGCCGTCCAGGCCTTCAACCTCGACCGGGTCGATCTGGACGGGGATGCGGCGGCGCAGTTCGGCCATGAGGGTCGGGTTGTGCCGCCCGCCGCCTGTCACGAGAATACGGGTCACCGGCGCCGGGAAATGGATCTGGGCGGCGGCAACCGAAGCGGCGGCAATCGCGGTCAGGGTCGCGGCGGCATCGGCGTCGGAGAGCATCTCCAAGCGGTCGAGGAGGCCGTGGAAATCGTTGCGGTCGAGCGACTTTGGCGGAGGATGGTCGAACCAGGGGTCTTTCAGGACCGAGGCGACGAAACCCTCGTCCACTTCGCCGCTGGCGGCCAGCCTGCCGCCTTCGTCATGAGTATCACCCAGACGGTCGCGCATGAGGTCGTTGATCGGCGCGTTGGCCGGGCCGGTGTCGAAGGCGAGAAGCGCGCCGGGGTTTTCCGGGCCGGGGGCGGTCGGGTCGATCCAGGTCAGGTTGCCGACCCCGCCGAGGTTGAGGAACGCGAGCGGTTGGGTCGCGCCGATGTGTTTGGCGAGCGCGAAGTGGTAGAAGGGCGCAAGGGGGGCCCCCTGCCCGCCGATGGTCACATCTGAGGTGCGGAAGTCCCAGACGGTGGGCAGGCCAAGCAGCTGAGCGAACAGCGCGCCGTTTCCGCATTGATGCGTGCCCCGGCCGGACGGGTCATGCGCGAGGGTCTGGCCGTGGAAGCCCAGCACCTCGGCCCCGGTGAAGCGGGCGAGAATTTCGGCATGAGCGGTTTCGACGACTTCGGCAGCGGCGGCGGTTTCGGGATCACCGGGCCAGTGGCCGAGGGCGGCGCGCAAGGTGGACTGTTCCTCGGCCGTGTAGGGGCGATAGGTCGAGGGGCCGAAGGCGAAGACGGCATGACCATCGGTCTTGATCATCGCGGCATCGACGCCATCAAGCGACGTGCCGGACATCGCCCCCAGCGCCCACAGAGCCCCGTCCTTCCGCATCTTCCCTTGGACCCTCAGCGAAGCTATACCGCGCGCATCCTAGACCGAGGCGGCCATGAACTACCATCCAAAATCTGACTTCATGCGCGTGATGTTCGAGCGCGGCTTTGTTGCCGAT
>LNFM01012265.1_pt1 | contig 11310 bp, 8 predicted proteins | sample 596031 | NCBI WGS metagenome assembly LNFM01 (sample SAMN04254537, study PRJNA301005) | activated carbon metagenome | isolation source: dual media filters at the Ann Arbor, Michigan drinking water treatment plant | place: USA: Ann Arbor | reverse complement strand
CGCCCAGCCCGTCGCCGGCCCCGAGCCCGGCCCCGGCCCCGACAGGCGCTCGGGCGCCGAATCCGGCCCCCGGGCAACGCCTGCCGCTGCCCAACATGGCCTGGGTGGTCGAAGAAGTCGCGCGCCAGTATCCGAGTGCCCTGCGCAACTCCTGCCAGGACCGCGGCGGCTCCTGGGAGTTCATGGACCGCGTCGTGGATCGGCTGCGCCAGTTCGACACGCGCTGGGGCTACAACGGCAAGCGCGGCAACAGCAGCGATCCCTCGCACGACGTGGTCGATTACAACTGGGGCTCCGACCGCGACGAGGGGACGACCAACGTCTACATCATCGACATCATCGTCGGGCACTGCGGCACCAATCCGGGCCCGGCGTTCATCGATCAGACCGGCGTGACGGCCAGCCAGGGCACCATCGGTCGCTGGACCGGCCGCGGCCGCTTCTAACCCCGTCCGTCCCCCGGACGCGCCCTTCGTCGCTCGACCGGCGGCCCCCGTGGCCGCCGGTTGACTTCCGGCCCTCCCTATCGTTCAATCGGATGTCCGACTCCCGGCGGACATTTGCGGCGGCGCGGCGAAGGCCCCCGCCAGACTTCAACCATCGCCACAGACCACGATCCGACCTGCTCGGAGCGGGAGTTCGACTGTTTCCTATGAGTACACGAGCGCTTGCCTTTCTCGGCTTGCTGTTGACGCCGGCCCTGGCCTCGGCCCAGACCACCTCGGCGACGTCCACCTACGAGCAGCGCGGTTTCGTCCAGATCGGTGGCGGGGCGCAGAGCGGCTCGAACACGATCGCCAGCACCTCGACGTTCGACATCTACGGGGAGCAGGGCTCGATTGCCGGCACGCAGGACTACGGTGGCGGCGCCATCTGGAACATCGGCGGCGGCGTCAAGGTGTGGAAGAACCTGGTCGCCACGCTCAACTACACCCGCAACAGCGACACGATGGACACGGCGGTGCTCGCCCGCGTGCCGCATCCGCTGTTCCTCAACCGGTTCCGTGAAGCCAACCAGCGCGTCGGCGGCCTGAAGCACACCGAGAATGCCTACCACCTGGCCGCGATGTGGATGATCCCGTTCGGCGAGGACCTGGTGCTCGGCGTCGGCGCCGGCCCCTCGTTCGTCTCGGTGGGCCATGAGTTCGCCAGTTCGGCGCGCATCGAGGAGTCCGACGCGGCGCCCAATTTCGCGACCGTCGCCATCCAGGACATCACCTTCAGCCGCGGCGAGAAGACGGCCACCACCGTCAACGTCGGCGCGGACCTCACCTACAACCTGCCCTTCGATCTCGGCGAGGCAGGCCGCGTCGGCGCCACGCTGGGCTTCCGGTACGCCGGCGGCACCGTCAACCTGCCAGGCACGACGGGCAACGTCGACGTCAAGTACGGCGGCGTGCAGTTCTGGGGCGGCCTCCGGGTCTCCTTCTGATTTCGCGAATGCATCGAGGACCCATGACCATGAAGTACGCGATCCAGATCGGTCTCGTGAGCCTGCTCGCCGCCAGCGCGGCGTGCAGCAGCAACTCCAACCCGCTCTCGCCGTCGGCCACGCCTGGCGGCGGCAACGTCGCGGCCGTGCCGGAAGGCACCCCGACGCTCAAGGCCAATGCCCCCGCCAGCCCGTCGCCCGCGATGGGCGCGACCACGGAGCTCGGCCCGCAGAACACCATTCCCGTCACCTTGTCGGTGGCCAACGCGGTCGCGACGCACGCCAACGCCGTGGCGCTCGGGCATCGCTTCCAGTTGTTCGAGGGCAGCGCCCTGCTCGCCGAACCGCTCATCCCGGCCGGCAGCGGCCGCACGAGCTGGACGGTCACGACCCAGCTGAAGTTCGACACGGTCTACACGTGGCGGGTCCGCGCCGAACTGGCGGACGCCTACGCGGCCTGGTCCCCCAACTGGACCTTCCGCACACCAGCGGCGCCCGTCTCTGGTGCCAACCGCACACCCGACCCGGCCCCGGGCACGCGCCTGCCGTTGCCGAACCGCTCTGGCGTCGTCAACGCGGCCTACGCGGAGCGCCCCGACCTCGTGCGGCGCTCGTGCCAGTCGCGCGGAGGCACGTGGGAGTTCATGGACTACCTCGTGGACAAGCTCCGCGTGGAGGACAACCGCTGGGGCTACAACGGCAAGCGCGGCAACGCCAACGACCCGTCCGAGGACATCGTGGACTATCACTGGGGTGCGGGCCCGAGCAACAACAGCACGCAGGTCTACATCATGGACGTGATGCTGAGCCACTGCGGCAACCCCGCCCCGGCCTGGATCGACCAGACGGGTGTGACGGCGTCGCAGGGGACCATCGGCCGCTGGACCGGCCGGGGCCGCTTCACCAACTAGGCGCGGGCACGCGTCGACCAACGGCACCCGGGCCGGATGTCCTGACGGGCATCCGGCCCGCGCCATGTCAGGCCGCGCCTGCGGGCGCGCAAGGACTCCCCCTGCTATGATTCCGCGCCGTGGCTGAGGACACCTTCTACAAGTCGTTTTCCGAGAAGCAGCTGACCGGCTACGGCGCGGGGCGACGCAGCCGCATCGAGCGGTCGCGCCTGGGCCTGCTGCATGGCGCGATTCAGCCGCCCGGCCGTTTCGTCGAAATCGGTCCCGGCCACGGCACGCTGGGCGAACTGGCGGTGGCGGCCGGCTGGGACTACACCGCCATCGAAGCGAGCGACCTGCTCATCGACGTCCTCACGAAGAAGGGCTTCAGGGTCGTCAAGGCCTTCACGCCCCCCATTCCCGGTGACGACAACTCGCTCGACGTGGTCTATGCCGACCAGGTCATGGAGCACATGTCCGGCATCGATGCCGCCCGCGCCTTCACCGCGGACGCGCTGCGCCTGCTCCGGCCCGGCGGCGTGTTCTTCGTGGTCGTCCCCGACTACCTGAAGGAACGCACCTTCTTCTGGGACGTGGACTACACGCACAACTTCGTGACCACGGAACGCCGGATGACCCAGCTGTTCAACGATGGCGGCTTCGTCATCGAGCGCGTGGTCCGCAGCATCGGCGTGGCCACGGGCCTCCGGCGCGACGCCCTCGCGGCCGCGGCGGTCCTGGCCAACGTGCCGGGGCTCAATACCTTCTCGCGCTGGACCGGCACGGAGGACCTGCTCTTCAAGGTCCGCAAGAACCTGTTCGAGACGCTGACCTTCGTGGCGCGCAAGCCGCGGACATGACGCGCCTGCTCCGCTCGCTCCAGCCCGCCATCGCCGTGGCGAAGGGCGGGTGGGTGCGAGCGGGCATCACGGTCCTCATCCTCGCCCTGCTCGTCCGGCAGGTGGATGCCGGCGCTGCCCTGCAGGCGATGCTGCGCACCGACACGCGGGCGCTTGGCGTGGTGGCCCTGCTCGTGCTGCTCGATCGTGCGGTGATGATCTGGCGCTGGGTGCTGCTGCTCCGGTCGAGCGGGACCACCATCGCCACCGGCGCCGCGGCCCGCATCTTCCTCGTCAGTTCGTTCGTCGGCAGCTTCCTCCCGGCTGGCGTGGGCGGCGACGCGGCGCGTGCGTTTGCCCTCGGCCAGCGCACGGCGCAACGAGGCGCGGCGGTGGCCTCGGTCGCCGTCGACCGCATCCTCGGTGTGGTCGCCATCGCCCTCATGGGCGGCATCGGCGTGGCGGTCTACGCCAGGAGCCACCCGGACCCACAGGTGCAGCTGGTCGCGACATCCAGCGCCGCCGTCGTGTGCGTGGCCTCGGGCGCCGCCGTGTGGGCCGACCGCTGGATGCGCTGGCTGCCGGCCTCGTCGCACCACTGGTGGCCCATCCGGCTGTCGCTGCGGCTCGCCGACAGCATCGCGGCGTACCGCGATCGACCGCAGACGCTGGCCGCCGTGTTCGCCCTGTCGGTGCTCGTCCAGATGCTGCGGATCGTCCAGGCGTATGGCCTGGGGCTGGGCCTGGGCATCGACGTCCCGTTCACGTACTACCTGGTCTTCATGCCGGTCGGCCTCCTGATGCTCCTGCTGCCGATCTCGGTCAGCGGCTTCGGGCTCCCGCAGGTGTTCATGGTGTGGCTGCTGCGGCCGCAGGGTGTCCCCGATGAACTGTCACTCGCCCTGTCCACGCTGATCGTCCTGTCGGGCCTGTTCGGCAACCTGCCGGGCGCCTGGCTGTACCTGCGACGAGAGAGGAGGACAAGTGACGAGGGACAAGGGGAACAGTCACAAGGGGGGCAAGGGACCAGCGGCAAGGACGCAAGGGACCACTGACCCGCCCGCTCCCTTGTCCCTTGTGCTTGGCCCCCTTCGCCGGCCGATCACGCTGATGCCTGTGGGCGACGTGTGGACGTCGCGAGGAGAGACCACGGCATGTACAGGGACGCGACGCGAGCACAGGTTCACCCGGCGGTTGTGTGGAGCACCATCCTGGCGGCAGGGCTGCTGCTGGCCCCCGTCCCGGCACTGGCGCAGCCTCGCTACACCGTCGTGAATCTCGGCACGCTGGACCCCCAGGTGACGTCGAGCGAAGCGGCCGGCATCAACACGGCCGGCACCATCACCGGCTCCAGCGCCTTCACGACGGCCAACCCCTCGCTCTTCCGCGCCGTGGTGGCTGACACCCAGGGCATGACGGCACTCCCCCTGCCGCTCGCCGGCGGCCTGAGCCGCGGCGTGGCCATCAACGACAGCGGGCAGGTCGCGGGGTGGGACCGGGCGGTGGGCACGGCGGATCGTCGGCTGCCGGTGGTCTGGACCGCTGGCAGCGCCACCCTGCTCAGTCCGCTCGCCCAGCACACCAATGCCCGCGCGTTGGGGATCAATGGCAGCGGCGTTGCCGTCGGGCAGAGCTCCCCTGGCGCGACGGGCGGCGACGGCGCTCGTGCCGTCGTCTGGAACGGCACGACCGCGACCAATCTCGGGACCCTGGGCGGTCTGCAGAGCCTCGCCCAGGGCATCAACGACGCCGGGCAGATCGTCGGCTGGAGTTTCCTCAGCGACGGCAGTCTGCGGGCCACGCTCTGGCAGAACGGGACCATCGTCAATCTCGGCTCCGGAGCCAACTTCAGCTACGCGACGGCGATCAACAACAAGGGGCAGGTCGTCGGCTCGAGTACGGGCCCCGTCAACCCCCGCGCCTACTTGTGGGACCAGGGCACCATGACCAACCTGGGCGCCATCGGGGGCGGCGACAGCGTCGCCTTCGGCATCAACGACCACGGCATCGTGGTCGGCCAGTACGACCTGCTGGCCGGCGGGACGCGCGGGTTCGTCTGGTACCTCGGGGAGTTCCTCGACCTGACCCAGTTGCTGGACCCGAGCAGTGCCGGGTGGACGGTCGAAACGGCGCGCGGCATCAACGAGGCCGGACAGATTGCCGGCCGGGCCTGCCATGCCACGTTCGGCTGTCGTGCCGTGCGCCTCGACCCCGTGTTCACCCAGTACCTGGCCGAGGGCGCCACGAGCAGTTTCTTCGACACGCAGATTGCCCTGCTCAACCCGGGCGACACGGCGACGACGGCGACGATGTCGTTTCTGACGGGGGCGACGTCGATCACGCACACGGTCCCCGTGCCGGCGAAGACCCGCGTCACGGTCAGCCCGAAGACCATCCCGGGGCTCGCCAGCGCCGAGTTCTCGACCGTGGTCCAGTCCAGTGCCCTGCTCATCGTCGACCGCACCATGTCATGGGATGGCGCGGGCTACGGCGCCCATGCCGAGACCGCCGTGGCGGCCCCCGCCACCACGTGGTACCTCGCCGAAGGCGCCACCGTCGGCGGGTTCAACCTGTTCTACCTGCTGCAGAACCCCTCGGCGCAGCCGACCACCGTGCGCGTGCGGTATCTCCGAACGTCCGGTGGCCCGCTGGAGAAGGAGTACGTGCTGCCACCGAACTCCCGCACCAACATCTGGGTCAACGTCGAGGAGTTTCCGGGCCTCGGTGCGGCCCTGGCCAGCGCGGAGTTCAGCGCGGTCGTCGAGTCGCTCGACGCGACGCCGATCATCGTGGAGCGGGCCATGTACCTCTCGAACCAGGGCCGCACCTTCAACGCCGGGCACGAGAGCATGGGCATCACGACGCCAGCCACGCAGTGGTTCCTCGCCGAAGGCGCCACCGGCACGTACTTCGACCTCTTCGTGCTCATCGCCAATCCCACCGCGACCGACGCGAATGTGACGGTGACGTACTTGCTGGGCGACGGCCGGACGTTCTCGCGCGACCTCGTCGCACCAGCCAACCAGCGCTCCGGCATCTGGGTGGATGTCGAGCAGTTCCCCGGCATCACCGGCTTCCCGCTGGCGGATGTCGCCGTGTCCACGCAGGTCCGGTCGACCAACAACGTGCCCCTGATCGTCGAGCGGGCCATGTGGTGGCCAGGCGACTCGACGACGTGGCACGAGGCGCACAACTCCGGTGGCGCTCGGACGACGGGAACGAAGTGGGCCCTGGCCGAGGGAGAGGTCGGGGGCGCCCGGGCCCAGCAGACCTACATCCTCATCGCCAACACGTCGGCGTTCCCGGGAACGGCGCTCGTGACGGTCCTGTTCGAGGACGGCACATCTGCCCAGCAGACCTATGCCCTGCCGGCCAGCTCGCGCACCAACGTCCCCGTGTCGCTCGACTTCCCGCAGGCGCAGGGCCGCCGGTTCGGCGCCATCGTCGAGTCCACCGGCAGCACGCCCGCCCGCATCGTCGTCGAGCGGGCCATGTACAACGACGCCGGGGGCGTCACATGGGCCGCCGGGACCAATGCCCTGGCGACCCGGATCCCCTGACACCGCGACGGCGACGGCAGCAGACCGAAACTCCGAGCCGATTGGTCCGACTTTGACGACGAACCACAATAGGCAGTAGACTGAAGAACTTATGGCGCAAGTCTACGCGGCCAAATACCTCGCCAAGGCGGCCCTCTCGGCTCCCCGGGATTTCGTCAACAGCTACATCGGGCGGGTCAAGGCCCTGCACCCGACGGTGCTCATCTTCCACGTCACCTTCGTGTGCGATGCCCGCTGCAACATGTGCAGCAACTGGACCCGGGGCAACCGCAAGGAGGACATGACGCTCGAGCAGATCGAGCAAGTGTTCGACTCGCCGCTCTGGAAGCACATCGAGAACGCGTCCATCTCGGGCGGCGAACCGACCACCCGGAACGACCTGGTGGACATCGTCCGCGTGATGATCGACAAGCTGCCGCGCCTGCGGAAGCTGACGCTCAACACGACCGGCCTGACGCCGCATCGGGGCATCCCGATGCTGACCAAGATCGTGCAGATGTGCCATGCACGCGGCGTCATCTTCAGCACGCGCGTGTCCGTGGACGGCGTCGGCGACATGCACAACGAGGTGCGTCGCGTGAAGCGGGGCTTCGACAAAGCCGAGCAGACCATCGCGGCCATGAAGGAGCTGCAGAAGAGCTACCCCTTCAACTTCGGCATCTCGACGACCATCTTCTCGATGAATCTCGACGATGCGGAGAACATCCTGGCGTGGGCGCGCCGGGAGAAGCTCGACATCGTGTTCAACATGGTCCGGTTCACCGAGGCCATGCTGGGCAATGCCGACCTGGCCAAGGACATCAAGCCCGTCAACGCCGAGGAACAGCGCATGCGCGAGTTCTTCCTCGAGCGGGTGCGGCACGACCCGCTGCTCGATGGGCAGAACTACATCTACATGCACTACGCCGACATGATCGGCAACGGCTACCACCGGATGGCGCCCTGCCCGTTCCAGACCCAGGGCGTGATGCTCAACCCGGATGGCGGCATGTTCTTCTGCGAGAACAGCGATGTCGTCGGCAACGCGGTGACCGAGGATCCGGAGGCCGTGTACTTCAAGCAGGCCTCGCAGGAGCACCGCAACTACATCCGCGACGAGAAGTGCCCGACCTGCCTGAGCCCCTGCCAGATGAACGTGGCGGCCATCAAGCAGGTGGTGCCCTACGCGAAGTTCCTCGTCCGGGCCACGGCCGAGAAGCGCAAGGCTGCGCGTCAGCCGATTGTCGCGGCCGCGCTCTAGTTCGCTCCCGCCGCCCGTCGCGTCGGACCCTGCAAGGGCGCCTCTCAGAGGCGCCCTTTTTGCGATAGCCTTGCGGCGCATGCGCTGCCGCCTCATCCTTCCGCTCGTTCTTGCCGTGGCGTGCCTGGCCGGCGCCGTGCTCGCTGGTCAACCGCTCGCCCCACCGTCCGCCGAGCGGGTGGCGTTCGATGCCTGGCTGGACGCACAGGCCCGCACGGCCCTGGAGTCCCGACGCGCGCAGGTGGCGGCGTTGACCACCCGGGAGTCCGTCGAGGCGAGGCAACGCCAGGTACGCGCCAGCCTGGCCGAGGCGCTCGGCCTCCTCCCGCCCTCACCTGCGGCCGTCAGCGCCACCATCACGCGCACCACCTCGCGCGAGGGGTATCGCATCGAGCACCTGTGGTTCGAGAGCGTGCCGGGTCTGCGCGTGACGGCGAATGCCTACGTCCCGGACGGTCCGGGCCCCTTTCCGGTCGTCCTCGGCACCGCCGGCCATGCCGACGAGGGCAAGGCGGCGCCGATCTATCAGCACGCCTGGGTGTCGCTGGCTCGACGAGGCTTCCTCGTGCTCGCCTACGACCCCTTCGGCCAGGGAGAACGCATCGAGTACCCGGGCACCGCGGCAGGCACGTCCCGGGTCGGGATCGGCACGGGGGAGCACACGATGACCGGGCAGCAGGTCCTGCTGACGGGCCGCACGCTCGGCGCCTACATGGTGAAGGACATGCAGCGCGCGCTCGACTATCTGGTGAGTCGGCCGGACGTCGACCCTACGCGCCTCGCCGTCGCCGGTAACTCCGGCGGTGGCACGCAGGCCGCCCTCCTCGGCGCCGTCGACTCACGCCTCGCTGCCATCGTCGTCTCCTGCTACATGACCTCGTGGGCCGACATGTGGACGACGCCGGGGCCTCAGGATGCCGAGCAGATTCTGCCGGGATTCGTCGGGCGTGGACTCGATTTCTCCGACTTCGCCCTCGCCGCCGCACCGCGGGGCTTCCTGGTCAGCAGCGCCATTCGCGACTTCTTCCCCATCGCGGGATCACGCGCCGCTTCTGCCGAACTGACGAGCCTCTACGCTGCCCTCGGGGCCCCGGACCATCTGGCCCGAGTCGAGAACGACGCCACGCACGGCTGGTCGCAACCCCTGCGCGAAGGCGCGTACCGGGCCCTGGGCGCCTGGCTCGGCCGGCCGGTGGTGCCGGCCACGGAAGCGCCCGTCACCCCGGAGCCGCTGGAGACCTTGCGCGTCACCGAGACCGGTCAGTTGTCCAGCTCCGGCGGGTCGCGGACGGTGCGATCCCTCAATGCCGATGAAGCGGCGGCGCTGGCCACCACACGACCGGCCGTGACCGCGTCCGCTCTCCAGGGGCTCGTCGGTCAGCTCGACGGCGTCCCGGCCGCCCGGATCGTGGAACGCCGGGGCGACGCCATGACTCCGGCGGGCGAGCATCTGATCGTCGAAGTGCTGCCAGGCGTGCGACTGCGTGCCTGGCTCCGCCGCCCCGCCGCGCCGGCCGGACCAGCCGTGCTGCTGGTGGACGACAAGGGCGCGACGCTCCGCGGCGCGACGGTCGACACGCTGGTGGCGGGAGGTCAGCCGGTCCTGGCCCTGGACATCCGCGGCACCGGCGATCTCGGCCCACGTGTCGGCGTCAGCGGCTACGCGCCTGCGTACCAGTTCGCGGCACGCGCGTGGTTGCTCGGCACGAGTGTGGTGGCGTGGCAGGCGCACGACATCACGGCGGGGGTGCGCCTGCTTCAGTCGCTGGCGCTGTCACCGCGGGGCCTCCACGTGCGCGCCGCCGGGCAGACGGCCCCCGCGGCCCTCTTCGCCGCACAGACGGTGCGGCCGGACCAGGTCGTGCTCGAGGAGTCGCTCGTGAGCTATCTGGATCTGGCGAAGGCGGATGTCCACAGCGGCGCGACGCTCGCCGTGGTCCCGGGGGTGCTCCGCGTGACGGACCTTCCGGAGTTGATGGCGCGCCTGGCGCCAGCGCGGGTGCACCTGCTTCGCCCTCGGACCGCGGGCGGCCAGGCCATCACCGCGGCCACGCTCGACGTCCACCTCGGTCAGGCGGCGCCGGCGAACGTGGACCTGCGCCACTGAGGGCCGGTCGCGCCGTGTGCGGCCACGACTGTCAGCGGGGGCGCCAATCCGGCAGACGATCGTTGCCTGGCCCCGTCGTCAGTGGCAGCCGGCGCGCGGGATCGCTGGTCGACACCAGCGCAAGGTCCCAGTTCTCGCCGTCGTGGTGCTCGGGGCTCAGCGAGAGCGCCAGCCACTGCCCGTCCGGCGAGACCCGAGGGTAGTAGCTCCACAGTGTCGGGTTGGCGTGCGCGAGGCGCACCTCCCCCGTCGAGACATCGCGCCGCTGGATCGCCGAGGGCTCGACCTCGAGTTGCACGTTGTAGAGCCGTCTCCCGTCGGGCGACCACGCGGGCCAGCAGGCCCCGCCGCTGGCGGGGACCGGCGTCGTACGCCCCGAGGCGACCTCGAGCAGGTGGACCTGGAAGTTCCAGAAGGCGCCCACGCGCAGCGTCTGCGCGGCAAACGCAACGGTCCGGCCGTCGGGCGACACGGCCGGCATGATCGCCCGTCCCACGAAGTTGGTCGTGAGACGGTCGGTGTGGCCATCGGCGACCCGCACGCGGTAGAGGTCGCCCCGTGATGCGCGATCCGACGAGAAGACCAGAGCCTGCCCGTCGGGCGTCCAGCTCGGGTCGTGGTCGTTGCCGGCGTCGGTCGTGATGCGTCGGACCTGGGTGCCATCCGCGCGCATCACGTAGACGTCGAGGTCCGGCGTGCCCCCCTCGGGCTGCGCCCCGTAGTGGGCCCGGTTGGACGTGAAGGCGATCCACTGCCCGTCCGGCGACCAGCGCGGGGACTCGTCGCGCCAGTCGGTGCCGCGCGTGAGCTGTCGCACCTGCCCGTTTGCGACGTCGATCGTGAAGATCTTCGGACGCCCGGCGACATCCGACTGGAACACCAGCATGCCGCTCGTCACGGACTGGTAGGGCTGCGACGCCTGGGGCTGCGGTTGGGCGGGACGGCTCGCCGAGCCGTCCGACACGTGCCCCTCGGCGGACCTGTCCGCCGTCGCCGCCTCCGCCTCCGTCTCCGTCTCCGCTTCTCGCGGCGACCCAGCGGCAGGCGAAGGCTCGCCGGCACAGCCCGCCATCAGTATCCCGAGTCCGACTACGGCCGGCAGAACGCCATCAGATGCCAGCCGTAGCGGCGCACCCAGGACCTGGGCAAGGCGTTGAAGGTGCCGACGAACACCGAATTGAAGGCCACGGCTTTCCATCCCTTGTGCAACCTCGAGGCGACGGGAAACCGTTCCGGGACGAT
>LNFM01012263.1_pt1 | contig 11311 bp, 8 predicted proteins | sample 596031 | NCBI WGS metagenome assembly LNFM01 (sample SAMN04254537, study PRJNA301005) | activated carbon metagenome | isolation source: dual media filters at the Ann Arbor, Michigan drinking water treatment plant | place: USA: Ann Arbor | reverse complement strand
CCGGCAGGAAGGCGCTGATGCCGTTGACCATGACCTTGAGGCCGCCCTTGACCTTGCTGGAGGTCGTGCCGGTGACGAATTCGCCCGACTCGAGCGCTTTTTCCAGCGACATCCACGAGGCGAGGCGCTTGGCCTTGTCGCGCGACAGCAGGGTGTCGCCGAAGCCGTTTTCCACGGAGTCGATGGCGACCGACACAAAGTCGCCCACCTGGACTTCGAGCTCACCCAGATCGTTCTTGAATTCGGCGAGCGGCACGTAGGCTTCGGACTTGAGGCCAGCGTTGACCACCACGTGGCTGTGCTCGATGCGCACAACTTCGGCGGTGATGACTTCGCCCGAGCGCATTTCAGCGCGTTTCAGGGATTCTTCGAACAGGGCGGCAAAAGATTCAGACATTGAATTTCCTAGAACCACTCAGCGTCGGCGCAGCAGCTGCTGTGAGGCGGCTGGAACGGGTGACGACGTTTGGGCGGCGTTGCAATTGCGGTGCGTGACACCGCGGGGTTGGGTGAAAGAACCATCGGGCCTGCGGGCAGAGAACGCCCGGCTGTGCCGTCTGGGCCATCGATTGTGGTGCGCTCAGCGGGCTGAAAACACCGTTTTGCCCTGCCACCAGTCCAGCACCTGCTGGGTCGATTGCTCGATGCCCAGTTCGGAGTTGTCCAGTTGCATGGCGTCTTCAGCGGGCTTGAGCGGTGCATGGGCCCGGGACGAATCCCGGTGGTCGCGCATTTTCAGGTCTGCCAAAAGACCATCAATATTAGCAGCATTTCCCTTTGAAATCAACTGCTTATATCGGCGTTGCGCGCGCTGATCGGCGCTGGCCGTGAGGTACACCTTGAGCGGCGCGTCCGGGAAGATGACGGTGCCCATGTCGCGCCCGTCGGCCACCAGGCCAGGCAGGCGCCGGAAGCTCAGCTGAAGAGCCTGCAGCGCGGCCCGCACACCCAGGTGCTGAGACACCCGCGAAGCCATGCCACCGGTGGATTCCAGCCGCAGCGGATCGGTGATGTCGCGGCCACCGAGAAACACCTTGTGGTCGCGGAACGCCAGTGGCAACTGCGCGGCCAGGCGGGCCAGGGCGGGTTCGTCGTCCAGATCAATGCCCGCGTCCTGCGCGGCCAGGGCGGTGGCGCGGTACAGGGCCCCGGAGTCCAGCAGGTGGTAGCCCAGCCGCTGAGCCACCTCGGAAGCCAGCGTGCCCTTGCCGGACGCGGTGGGTCCGTCGATGCAGATCACCGGGATGCGCGCCGGCTCGGCCTGACAGACATCGAACAGCGCTTCGAAATAGTCCGGAAAGGTCTTGGCCACGCATTTCGGGTCTTCGATGCGAACCGGCAAACCGGCTTGGTTGAAGGCCGCGAGCGAGAAGCACATGGCGACGCGGTGGTCGTCGTACGTGTGGATCGAAGCAGCGCGCCATTCGGTGGGTGGTGTGATGCGGATGAAGTCGGCACCTTCTTCCACTGTGGCACCCAGCTTGCGGCATTCGGCGGCCATGGCGGCGATGCGGTCGGTTTCTTTCACGCGCCAGCTGGCGATGTTGCGCAAGGTGGTGGTGCCGTCGGCGTACAGCGCCATCACCGCCAGCGTCATGGCGGCATCCGGAATGTGGTTGCAGTCCAGGTCGATGGCCTTGAGCGGCCAGGCACCGCGGCGGATGTGGAGGCGGTTGGCCTCGCCGGTGACCTCAGCACCCATCAGGCGGGCGGCTTCCACAAAGCGGATGTCGCCCTGGATCGACGACAGGCCCACGCCATCGATGGTGATGCCGTCGGTGCCCGCGGTCGCTGGTGCGATGGCCCCCAGCGCGATGAAATAGCTGGCTGAAGAGGCATCGCCTTCGACGTGGATGCGCCCGGGCGACGCGTAGCGGCTGCCAGCGGGGATGGTGAAGCGTTGCCAGCCTTCGCGGCGCACCGTGACGCCAAAACGCTCCAGCAGGTTGAGCGTGATCTCGATATAGGGGCGCGAGATCAATTCGCCCACCACCTCGATCACCACGTCTTGCCGTGCGACCAGGGGCAGCGCCAGCAGCAGGGCGGTGAGGAACTGGCTCGACACGTCGCCGCGCACGCGGATCGGTTGATCCAGCTGGAGGAACTGTGGTGTGCCATTGCCCAGCCGCAGCGGCGGGTAGCCTTCCTGGCCCAGGCAGTCCACCGGGCAACCGAGTTGCCGCAACGCATCGACCAGATCACCGATCGGACGCTCGTGCATGCGGGGAATACCGCTGAGTTCGAAAGCCCCCCCGTGTTCGCTGGCCAGCAGCGCCAGCGCAGCGGTCAGCGGACGCATGGCGGTGCCGGCGTTGCCCAGAAACAGCTGTGCGTGCTTCACCGGCAGTGCGCCACCGAGGCCGTGTACCCGCAGCGCGCCATCGGGCTGGGGCTCAATGCGGCAACCCAGCTGTGCGAGTGCAGCGAGCATCACCTGCGTGTCGTCGGAGTCCAGCAGATCGGCGATGTCGGTGTGACCCACGCTCAGGGCGGCCAGCAGCAACACGCGGTTGGAAATGCTCTTGGAGCCGGGCAGGCGAACCGTGCCACCCGCGCTGGACAGGGAAGGAACGTCGAGGTGATCGATGGCGTACATGCGCGGTGAAGGGGCTTGCGGCTACAAAAGCACGGCAGCGACTGCGGGACAGCAGGCCGGCGCCGCGAGGTCGATCAGCTCTGCGGCTTGATGGCTGTCATGCGCCAGTGGGCACGTGTGCTGCTGGCGTTGTCGATCAAGGCTTCCAGCGCATCCGGATCGCCATTCGTGATGGCCATCTCCAGCGCATGCAGGGCGCGCTGGAACTGCTTGGACTGAGCGAGCAGTTCTTCGCGATTGGACACCAGGATGTCGCGCCAGACGCTGGGGTCGCTCGCGGCGATGCGGGTGAAGTCGCGAAAGCCCGGACCGGCCAGCGAGAGAAACTCCGGGCCCTGTTTTTGTCCCTGGATGGCGTTCATCAGGGCAAAGGCAATCAGGTGCGGAAGGTGGCTCACGGCGGCGTAGGCGGCGTCGTGGGCTTCGGGCGACATTTGCTTGACATGGCAACCCAGCGCAGCCCAGACCTGCTGTGCCTTTTCCAGCTGGGCCGTGAAAGTGCGCTCGATCGGTGTGAGGATGACCTGGCGACCCTGGTAGAGGTCGGGATCGGCGTGCTCGACACCAGACAGCTCCTTGCCGGCGATAGGGTGCGCTGGAACAAACACCCCCACCTGATCCTTCAGCACACGGCGTGCCGCATCGATCACCTCGCGCTTGGTCGACCCCACGTCCATGACCAGAGTGTTCTTGTTCACCAGATGGCGGATGGCCTTGAACGTGGCTTCCGAAGCCGACACGGGTACCGCCACCAGCACCAGATCGGCACCCGACACGGCCAGCAGCGCAGAAGGTGCTTCCACATCGATCACGCCCATCTGCCGGGCGCGCTCGGTGGTCGACGGCGACTTGCTGTAGCCCACCACGCGTTTGACGAGACCGGCTTTCTTCATGGCCAGGGCAAAAGAGCCCCCCATCAGTCCACAGCCGATGAGGCCGAGTTGTTCGAATTTCAGGGCGGGTGCGGACATGTCATTCACCGACCGGGTAGGAACCCAGCACTTTGTAGAAGGCACACAGGCCCTGGAGTTCCTTGAGCGCTGCCGCCACATGCGGTTGCGAGGGATGGCCGGCGACGTCGATGTAGAAGTAGTACTCCCACTGGCCCGATTTGGCGGGTCGCGATTCGAAGCGTGTCATCGACACGCCGTTGTTCTTCAGGGGCACCAGCAGGTCGTGCACGGCGCCCGGGCGGTTGGGCACCGAAACCACCAGGCTGGTGCAGTCCTTGCCCGAGGCGGGGGGCATGGCCAGTGTCTGCGGCAGGCAGATGATGGCGAAGCGGGTTCGGTTGTAGGCCTCGTCCTGGATGGCGTGGGCAACGATATGAAGACCGAATTGTGCGGCGGCTCGTTCGCTGGCCAGCGCAGCCCAGGCCGGGTTGGTGGCGGCCAGGCGCGCACCTTCGGCGTTGCTGGAAACGGCGCGACGTTCGGCTTTCGGCAGGTGCTGGCTCAGCCAGTTCTGGCACTGGGCCAGTGCCTGGGGATGCGCCATCACGACTTCGATCCCGTCCAGGTGGTTCACCTGCCGCAACAGGTTGTGGCGGACCAGCAGGCTCACCTCGCCGACCACGTGCACCGGCGAGCGCAGGAACAGATCGAGCGAGCGGGCCACCACGCCTTCGGTGGAGTTCTCCATGCCGACCACGCCGTACTGCGCGGTGCCGGCCGCTGTGGCGTGGAAGACTTCATCGAAATTGGCGCAGTAAATCAGGTTCGCCGCGCTGCCGAAGAACTCGATGGCGGCCTGTTCGCAGAAGGTGCCCTGGGGTCCGAGCACGGCCACACGCTGAGGCGCTTCGAGCGCCAGGCAGGCAGACATGATCTCGCGCCAGATGGACGCCACGTGCTGGTTTTGCAGCGGGCCCTGGTTGGCGCCCTGGATCTTTTCGATCACCTGCGCCACGCGGTCCGGGCGGAAGAACGGGGACCCTTCGGCACGCTTGATCTCACCGACCTGTTCGGCCACGTGGGCGCGCTGGTTGAGCAGGGAGAGCAGCTGCTGGTCCAGCGCGTCGATCTGGATGCGCAGTGCGCCGAGCGCTTCGGACTGGGTCGGTTGGGTCATGCTTGTGCTTGTTCGAATTCGCGCATGTAGTTCACGAGGGCCTGCACACCAGCCAGAGGTATCGCGTTGTAGAGGCTGGCACGCATGCCGCCGACCGATTTGTGGCCCTTGAGCTGCAGCAGACCGCGTTCTTTGGCCCCCGTCAGAAACGCGTCGTTGCGCGCCTCGTCGCGCAAGAAAAACGGCACGTTCATGCGCGAACGGCAGTCTTTGGCGACCTTGTTCACATAGAACTGCGACTGGTCGATGAAGTTGTAGAGCAAGGTGGCCTTGGCAATGTTGCGCTCTTCCATGGCCGCAATGCCGGTGAACGCGCCTTCAGTCTGGCGCTTGAGCCACTGGAAGGTCAGACCGGCCATGTAGATGCTGAAGGTCGGCGGTGTGTTGTACATGGAGCCGTTGTCGGCCACGGTCTTGTAGTCGAAGGCGCTTGGGCAGATGGACAGAGCCCGGCCCAGCAGGTCTTCGCGCACCACGACGAGTGTCACGCCGGCCGGACCCAGGTTCTTTTGCGCGCCGCCGAAAGCCAGGCCGACGCGGCTCCAGTCCACCGGGCGCGAAGCCACGTGGGAGGAAAAATCGATCACCAGCGGAGCGTTGCAGCCCAGCGCCTTCAGGTCGGGCAGCTCATGGAATTCCACGCCGTGGATGGTCTCGTTGCTGCAGATGTGCACGTACTGCGCATCGTTGCCGAGCTTCCAGCCGGAAGGGTCGGGCAACGACGTGTGACCGTCGGACTCGTTGCTGGCGATCACGCTCGCAGCAGCGTACTTGCGCGCTTCCTTGGCCGATTTCTGGCTCCAGCTGCCGGTCACCACAAAGTCCACCGCACCACCGCGAGACAGGTTGAGCGGCACGATGGCGTTTTCTGCCAGACCACCTCCCTGCATGAACAGGATGCGGAAGTGGGTCGGCACCGCCAGCAGCTCGCGCAAGTCCGCTTCGGCCTGTTCGGCGATCGACATGAACTCTTTGCCGCGGTGGCTCATCTCCATCACGCCCATGCCGCTGCCGTGCCAGTCCAGCATCTCGGCGGCGGCCTGCTCCAGCACCTCTTCGGGCATGGCCGCCGGACCCGCCGAGAAGTTGAAAGGTCGCAGCGTCATTCGGCTTCGCCCGCCGGCTCTTCCCCGCCGTCGTTGGTATCGGGTGCGCTGGCGTCCAGGTTCATGTCGATGTTGGCGTCGTTTTCAACGATCCGCTGCAAGCCCGACAGTTCGGCGCCCTCGTCCAACGCGATCAGGGTCACGCCCTGGGTGGCGCGGCCCATCTCTCGAATCTCGCTCACCCGGGTGCGCACCAGCACGCCCTTGTCGGTGATCAGCATGATCTCGTCGTCGGTGTGCACCAGCGTGGCCGCCACCACCTTGCCGTTGCGCTCACTTTGCTGGATCGCGATCATGCCCTTGGTACCCCGGCCATGGCGCGTGTATTCGCCGATCGGCGTGCGCTTGCCGTAGCCGTTGATGGTCGCGGTCAGCACGCTTTGCTGTTCGTCTTCGGCCACCAGCATCGCAATCACGCTCTGACTGTCTTCGATCATCATGCCGCGCACACCGCGGGCATTGCGGCCCATGGGCCGCACGTCGTTTTCGTCAAACCTCACGGCTTTGCCGCCATCGCTGAACAGCATCACGTCGTGCTGCCCATCGGTCAACGCGGCACCGATCAGGTAGTCACCCTCGTCCAAGTCGACCGCGATGATGCCGGCCTTGCGCGGGTTGCTGAACTCGTCCAGCGAGGTCTTCTTGACCGTTCCCATGGACGTGGCCATGAACACAAAGCGGTTGTCCGGGAAGCTGCGCGCCGCACCGGTCAGTGGCAGCACCACGTTGATCTTCTCGCCGTCTTGCAGCGGGAACATGTTGACAATGGGACGGCCACGCGATCCGCGCGAACCCGCTGGCACTTCCCAGACCTTGAGCCAGTAGAGCCGGCCGCGGTTGGAAAAACACAGGATGTAGTCGTGCGTGTTGGCGATGAACAGCTGGTCGATCCAGTCGTCTTCCTTGGTCGCGGTGGCCTGCTTGCCGCGTCCGCCGCGCTTCTGTGCCCGGTACTCTGAAAGCGGCTGACTCTTGATGTAGCCGCTGTGGCTGAGAGTCACCACCATGTCGGTGGGCGTGATCAGGTCTTCGGTGCTCAGGTCCTGCGCGCTGTGCTCGATCTCGCTGCGTCGGGCGCCCAGCTTGGTCTGGCCAAACTCGCTGCGCACGGTCACCAGTTCATCGCCGATGATGGTCGAGACGCGTTCGGGTCGGGCCAGAATGTCCAGCAGGTCGTCGATGACGGCCATGACATCTTTGTACTCGGCCACGATCTTGTCTTGCTCCAGGCCGGTCAGGCGCTGCAGTCGCATCTGCAGAATTTCTTGCGCCTGCGTCTCGGACAGGCGGTACAGGCCGTCGGCCTGCATGCCGAATTCGCGCTCCAGGCCATCGGGCCGGTAGTCGACGGCGCTGACGGTGCCACCATCGGCGCGCGAACGCGTGAGCATCTCGCGCACCAACTGGCTGTCCCAGCTGCGGGTCATCAGCTCGGCCTTGGCCACCGGCGGGGTGGGGCTCTCGCGGATGATCTTGATGAACTCGTCGATGTTGGCCAGCGCAACCGCCAGGCCTTCCAGCACGTGGCCGCGCTCGCGGGCCTTGCGCAGTTCAAACACCGTGCGGCGGGTCACCACCTCGCGGCGGTGCTCCAGGAAGACCGTGATCAGGTCCTTGAGGTTGCACAGCTTGGGCTGTCCGTCGATCAGCGCCACCATGTTGATGCCGAAGGTGTCCTGCAACTGCGTCTGCTTGTACAGGTTGTTCAGCACCACCTCGGGCACTTCGCCGCGCTTGAGCTCGATCACCAGGCGCATGCCGGATTTGTCCGACTCGTCCTGAATGTGGCTGATGCCTTCGATCTTCTTTTCGTGCACCAGCTCGGCAATGCGCTCCTGCAGCGTCTTCTTGTTCACCTGGTACGGCAGCTCGTCCACGATGATCGACTGACGCTGGCCCTTGTCGATGTCCTCGAAGTGGCACTTGGCGCGCATCACCACACGGCCGCGGCCGGTGCGGTATCCGTCCTTGACGCCGTTGATGCCGTAAATGATGCCCCCCGTGGGGAAGTCGGGCGCCGGAATGATTTCCATCAGTTCATCGATGGAGCAATCCGGGTTCTTGAGCGAATGCAGGCAGGCGTCCACCGTTTCGTTGAGGTTGTGCGGCGGGATGTTGGTCGCCATGCCCACCGCAATGCCGCCCGAACCGTTGACCAGCAGGTTGGGAAAGCGCGCCGGCAGCACCAGAGGCTCTTTCTCCGAACCATCGTAGTTCGGTCCGAAATCCACCGTTTCCTTGTCGATGTCCGCCAGCATCTCGTGCGCGATCTTGGACATGCGGATTTCGGTGTAACGCATGGCCGCGGCGTTGTCGCCATCGACCGAGCCGAAGTTGCCCTGGCCGTCGACCAGCATGTGGCGCAGCGAAAAATCCTGTGCCATGCGCACGATGGTGTCGTACACCGCGCTGTCACCGTGAGGGTGGTACTTGCCGATCACGTCGCCCACGATACGGGCCGACTTCTTGTACGGGCGGTTCCAGTCGTTGTTCAGCTCATGCATGGCAAACAGAACGCGCCGGTGCACCGGCTTCAAGCCGTCGCGCGCATCGGGCAGGGCGCGCCCCACGATCACGCTCATCGCGTAATCGAGGTAGCTGCGGCGCATTTCCTCTTCCAGGCTGATGGGCAGGGTCTCTTTGGCGAACTGAGTCATGTGCTGAAGATGGAGTGCGTGAAGGGGCCCGTGAGCAACTCAGCATTTTAGTGGGCTGGGCCAGCGAGCTTTGAGATGCGTTTTTGTTGTTCGTCAGCAACGGAAGCGGGAGTAGGTCCAAAGTGGTGGTGGAGCCAGAAACTGTGACGAATGCCCTGTCCCACGCTTGTGGCACAATAAATTCAACGTTTTGAGTGGTGGTCACTTCAAGCGTCATTGTTGTTAGCCAGCCCTTCTGGGGCTTACCAAGAGGAAAACCATGAAAAAACTGAACAAAGTGGCAATGCTGTTTGCAACTGCCGCCATGGCATCGGCCGCTGGCGCCCAAACGATCGACAACTGGCGCAATGCCACGTCCGATCTGGTCTGGAAGAACGGTACCAACGAGTTGTGCTGGCGCGATGCCAGCTGGACCCCGGCCACTGCGGCGGTTGGTTGCGACGGCGCGATCGTGCCCAAGGCTGCCCCGGCACCTGCCCCCGCACCGGCTCCTGCACCCGCCCCAGCACCGGCCCCCGCTGCTGCAGCTCCCGCACCGGCTCCTGCACCCGCCCCAGCACCTGCGCCCGCGCCCGCGCCCGCGCCGGCCGCCACCAAGGTGACCTACGCTGCCGATGCTTTCTTCGACTTCGACAAATCCGTGCTCAAGCCCGAAGGCAAAGCCAAGCTGGATGATCTGGTTGGCAAGGTGGCTGGCATCAATCTGGAAGTCGTGATTGCTGTCGGTCACACCGATGCCACCGGCAAGGCCGAATACAACAACGCTCTGTCGAACCGTCGCGCCGAAGCTGTCAAGGCATACCTGGTGAGCAAGGGCATTGAAAGCAACCGCGTCTACACCGAAGGCAAGGGTTTGACCCAGCCGGTGGCCGACAACGCCACCAAAGAAGGCCGTGCCAAGAACCGTCGCGTGGAAGTCGAAGTGGTCGGCACCCGCACCAACAAGTAATCTCCGGATCACTTGAAGAAACCGCGCTTCGGCGCGGTTTTTTTTGTGCTGGCGATAATCTACCCATGAACCCAACTGTCAACGCCGACCCGGCCGAACTGGCCAAGTTTTCCGATCTGGCTCACCGCTGGTGGGATCCGGAGAGCGAGTTTCGTCCTCTGCACCAGATCAACCCCTTGCGGCTGAACTGGATCGACGGGCTTGCCAGCCTGTCGGGCAAGGCGGTACTGGATGTGGGCTGTGGTGGCGGCATCCTGTCGGATTCCATGGCGCGCGCAGGCGCCGTCGTCACGGGCATCGACCTTTCCACCAAAGCGCTCAAAGTGGCCCAGCTGCACGCCCTGGAGGCTGGAACGGCAAACGTCAGCTACCGCGAAATCAGCGCCGAGGCGCTCGCCCAGGAACAACCTGCCGGCTTCGACGTGGTGACCTGCATGGAGATGCTGGAGCATGTCCCCGATCCGTCTTCGGTGGTGCGGGCCTGCTCAGCACTCGTCAAGCCTGGGGGATGGGTGTTTTTTTCCACCATCAACCGCAACCCCAAGTCGTTTCTTTTCGCCATCGTCGGTGCCGAATATGTGCTGCAGATGCTGCCCAAAGGAACGCACGAATACGCCAAGATGATCCGCCCCAGCGAACTGGCCCAATACTGCCGCGGCGCGGGCCTGGAACTCGTGCAGACCCGGGGCATGGAATACAACCCGATCACCCGCCGCTACTGGCTCAGTGGTGATACCAGCGTGAACTACCTGTTGGCCACGCGCAAGGCATGAAGCGCCCGCCGTTTGCCGTTCAGGCAGTGCTGTTTGATCTGGACGGCACGCTGGTGGACAGCGCTCCCGATCTGGCCCTGGCTGTCGAACGGATGCGCGAGGGCAGGCAACTGCCTGCGCTGCCTCTGGCGCTCTACCGGCCGCATGCGAGTTCTGGTGCTCGCGGCATGATCCAGGTCGCTTTTGGGGTGACGCCGGCCGATCCGACCTATGGAGCGCTCAGGGAGGAATTCTTGGCCCACTATGAGCAGTGCCTGCTGCACAGCACCCGCTGTTTTGACGGGGTAGAGGAACTCATGAAGAGGCTGACGCGGGGCCTGATGCCCTGGGGCATCGTGACCAACAAGGTGCAGCGCCTGACTGCGCCGGTGCTGGCGGGGCTTCCTGAGCTGGCCGGGGCGGGAGTCGTGGTCTGCGGAGACACCACACCCTGGCCGAAACCCCATCCCGAGCCCCTGCGCGTGGCAGCGCGCAGCCTGGGCGTGAGGCCGGAGACCTGCATCTACGTGGGCGATGACGAACGCGACATCGTTGCTGGCCGTGAAGCTGGCATGTTCACAGTGACAGCAAGCTACGGTTACCTGGGCGAGAGCGGTGAAACGGGGCACTGGGGAGCTGACGCCGAAGTTCTTTCTCCCATGCAGGTCTTGAATTTGCTCCAACTGCCTTAAACTTGAGCTTCAGGGGCTGCACTGGTTTCGACGTGGGTTCGGACACGCAGCAGGGCATGTCGAGGTTCTGTCACCTCGTAAAACCGCAGAAAAAAACTAACTGCAAACGACGAACGTTTCGCACTCGCCGCTTAATTGCCGGTGAGCTTTGCAACAGCAGGCCTATGGGCTGGGCAAGGGTTCAGACGGCGCAAGCCGCGAGAGTCCAGGCTGCAAAGATAATTCAATAGGCTGGTCGGGCGTCGGGTAACTTGGCGCAAGGCGAGATTCAAGGTTGCTGGCAATTTGCATAGCGTGCCACTGCGCGATGCGAAGAGTGAGATCCAAAACAGATGGCTACACATGTAGAACTGCTCGAAGAAGGCTTGCGGACGGGGGTTCAAATCCCCCCAGCTCCACCATTTGGCAAAAGAGCCCCGAAACAACCTTGTTTCGGGGCTCTTCTTTTGGAGTCGTCCCAGAGGGACTCTGGCTCATTGGGGTTCACTC